>Ga0105047_10001060_pt1 | contig 48387 bp, 45 predicted proteins | sample MAT04_FD_78384 | JGI IMG/M metagenome (GOLD analysis project Ga0105047, IMG submission 78384) | Freshwater microbial communities from Lake Fryxell liftoff mats and glacier meltwater in Antarctica - MAT-04 (megahit assembly) | ecosystem: Environmental > Aquatic > Freshwater > Ice > Liftoff...
CATGGAACTGGAATTCATCGGATGGCTTGTTCATACTGATGCCTCTCAATCCAGACCCTTGATACGGTAAAACTAGCTCGATATTCGCCGAAGCGCGCGTGAAAATGCGGGTGTTGATGCGTACCTGTTTCATAGTACATCGTGATGATGATTCCAAAGAAGCGAGACACCTCAGGCATCGTCGCACAACTCCTTGCTCAAGGTCATTGCCAATGTGTCGATCACTTTAGCGAGCAGCGCATTTGATCGCATTTGCAATTATACCGGATCGGAGAGATGCGGACAAGGGTGCGCGCGCTTTTCGAGGATCACAACGGTGTGTTATGGGTGGGCACCTATAACGGCATCGATCGCTTCGATCGCCAAACGCGTACCTTCACCCATTATCGCCATGATCCTGCTGACCCGGTCAGCCTGAGTGAAAATACCCTCTACGCGATTCATGAAGATCGCACCGGTCGTCTCTGGGTAGGCACCGGGGGTGGACTGGACGTACTCGGTCGTGCCACCGGCAAGTTTTTGCACTATAATCATGATCCAGCCAATCCGGGTAGCCTCAACAGCAGTTCCATCGGCACGATCTATGAAGATGCCACCGGCAAGTTGTGGATCGGCACAAACGGCGGTCTTCATCGCTATGATCGCGCCCAGGATCAGTTCGATCAGTTCGTGCGCTACATTGTTGCCACTCTTCTGGTTGCCATTCCGCTGAGTGTCACGACCTACCAGGCCGTTGACCACTCCCTTGAAAATCGGGCCGCCATCCAAGATGCCACGGTATGGCTCGCTGGGACAACCCATTCTATCGTTGCTGTCGATGTCCGCGATAAATTGATAGTCGCTACGATCGAAGGCTATGGCGACCTGAACCCGCTGCGAGAATTGGCTGATCAACTCGCAGTCACCCTGGAACGGCCCGTAATCGTCACTCTGCGCGTGATGCCAACCCAGGTCGAGCCGTCGGGCGGAACGACAGAGTAACGCACTCTTCTGCTGCGTGATCGCGTTCTTATGGCTGCAATGTGGCGCGCACGTCCAGATACTCCTCCTTGGAGATCTCGCCGCGTGCATAGCGCGCCTGTAACATCTCTAGGGCCGTCGCGGTGCGAGGGCTGCTGCCCGCCGCGCCCGCACCGGTGGTGGCGCCCGGCGTGGAAAGCCTGACCAGCCACACGATCAGCACGACGACGGCGATGGTGAACCCGATCATCATCAGCCAGCCAAACCACATACCACCCCAGCCAAAACCCCAGTTTTGTCCCATCATCATCCTCTACACTCCTTTCTCTCTGTTTTCAGCATAGCAGGTGGTTGTGAAGCAGGTATGAAGCAGCCTGGCCACGGCTGCTTCACATTTGCTTCACAACTGTATGGCAGACTGATTTAGCCCGACTTGGATGGCCGGCGCTTTTGTGCCATGGTTGGCACCAGAGGGTGCGAAGGACAAGACACCCTGTGGTCGGTTGAACATCTACGTTTCGTGAGGAGACCTATGTCGAACGACTCTCGTTTATTTCGCGACCGTCCGCTTACCCGCCGCCGTTTTCTGACCTATGGCGGGCTTGGCGCCGCGGCGCTGGGGATCGCCGCCTGTGCCGGCACTGGATTGCCGGCCGCAGCCGCACCGGACAGCGCCACAGCAACAGAAGCCGCTGCTGCCGCCAGCGGGCTTGCGTTTAGATTGACGGCACGCAAAACGGATCTGCCTATCCTGCCCGGCAAGGCGACGGCCGTGTTCAACTACACCGGTGAAGTGCTGCAAGGCGATCCAGATGCCGTGACGGCGGTACCCGGCTCTTATCTCGGCCCGATCGTGCGCCTGACGCGTGGGCAGGTGGTGCGCGTGCATGTGCGCAACGAACTGGATGAGCCGACCAATGTGCACTGGCATGGGCTGATCGTGCCGGCGGCGATGGACGGTCATCCAAGTAACCTCGTCGATCCCGGCACGGAGACCACCTATGAATTCGCCGTGCGCAACCGGCCCGGCACCTATTGGTTTCACCCGCACCCCCACGAGCGCACCGCCGAACAGGCCTACTATGGGCTGGCCGGGCTGGTGATTGTGAGCGATATGGACGAAGCGGCGTTGGGCTTGCCATCCGGCGCGCAGGACATCCCGCTCATTATCCAAGACCGGCGCTTTGACAATGACAACCAGCTTGTTTATATCGACAGTGGTATGGCCGGCATGATGGACCAGATGATGGGGTTGCTGGGTGACCGCATCCTGGTCAACGGCCAGCCCAATGTGGCGCTGCCCGTGGCGACGCAACCGTACCGCTTGCGTGTGCTCAACGGCTCCAACGCGCGCATCTACAAGCTGGCCTGGAGCACCGGTGCGCCGCTGACTGTGATTGCCACCGACGGTGGGCTGCTGGCAGAACCGGCGACCTTCCCGTACGTCATGCTGGCACCGGGCGAGCGGGTCGAAGTGTGGGCGGACTTCAGTCAAGAAAGCGTGGGCAGCCAGATCAAGCTCCTCAGTTTGCCTTACGAAGGCGTCGAGGCTAGTTCCATGGGCATGATGATGGATGAGCCGGCGTTGCCAAATGGCGCGGCGTTCGATATCATGAGCTTTGACGTGACGACGGCGGTCGAAAGTAGCGCGGCATTACCGGCGACCCTGTTGCCCGTGGAAGCATTGTCCACCGCCGCCGCGAGCAATGGCGCCGTGCCGCGTACTTTTGTCTTTGCAATGGACAATGCCATGAACTGGACGATCAATGGCCGGCGCTACGTGATGGACGAGGTCGCCGAGGATGAACGGGTGCGCTTCAATGATACCGAGGTTTGGGAGTTCGTCAACCAGATGGATGCGACGGCGGCTGCCGCTAGCGGCATGGCTGGCATGGACCACGGCGCACATATGCAGCACGGCGCTGCGGCTATGCCCGCGAGCAGCATGAAGGACTTCATGGCCCATCCCGTCCATCTACACGGCATACAATTCCAGGTGGTGGATCGCCAGGTCGATGCTGCACAGCGCGCCGGCTGGGAGACGATCAAGGACGGTCTGGTCGACCAGGGATGGAAGGACACGGTGCTGGTCATGCCCGGTGAGCGTGTGCGCGTGGTGATGCGTTTCGACGGCTACCGCGGCGTCTATCTGATCCACTGCCACAACCTGGAACACGAGGACGGCGGCATGATGCGCAATTTTGAGATTACATAACAAATCTTAATGGGTGAACTGACTGCCACGATCGTGGTGATTGAGGACGACCGCCAGATCCGCCGTGTGGTTCAGGGATATCTGGAGCAGGCGGGGTATCGGGTGCTGGCAGCGATGGATGGCGACACGGGGCTGGCACTTGCCCAACACGAGAAGCCGGCGCTGATTGTGCTCGACCTGATGTTGCCCGGGCTGGATGGTTGGGAGATCACGCAGCGGCTGCGCCAGAGCCCTGACCCGGCAATCGCCAATGTTCACATCATCCTGCTGACGGCGCGTGTGGAAGAGGCGGACCGCGTGCGAGGGCTTTCGCTTGGGGCCGACGATTATGTGGTCAAACCGTTTAGCCCGCGCGAACTGGTGGCGCGCGTGCAGGCGGCGCTGCGCCGTATCCAGCGCCTGCCGGCGGTGGCAACCGCCCAAGTGCTGGCCCAGGGCGGGCTTCGTCTGGACCCGACCTATCGTGCCGTGACCCTGGATGGTGATGCGCTGGGATTGACGGCGGTCGAGTTCGATCTGCTTTATGCACTGATGCGCCAGCCCGGCCGTCCCTTTACGCGTGACGAGTTGTTGACCGTCGCCCAGGCCAGCGGCGACGCCCCGGATGCTGCCTACGAGCGCACGATCGATGTACATATCAAGAACCTGCGTCACAAACTGGGCGGGGCGGGCCGCCACAGCCGTTTTGTGGAGACCGTGCACGGCGTCGGCTATCGCTTCATATTCTGAAATAAGCTATGCGCAACCAACTTTGGTTCAAGCTGACCGGCGCCTTTGCCCTCATCATCTTTATCGGCGTCATCGTTACCGTGTGGCTCACCAGCCAGGGGGCGGCCACGCAGTTCGAGCATTTCATGGTGGCCAACCGCATGGTGAGGCCGGTGACCCTGCAGAGGGTGCTGGCCAGCTACTACACCCGGCAAGGTGGGTGGGACGGGCTGGAGGGGGCGTTCGATGGGCTCATCGTGACTGCGTCGGATGGCATGATGACGGGCATGATGGGCAGTATGATGGGTATGGTTGCCAACCGCATCCAGGTGCTAGACCGCACTGGCGCCGTGGTTGCCGATTCTAATGGACCAACGGGGGGCGCCCCGCTGACAACTGCCCCACTGGAACATTGGCCGGTGATCGTGGGTAACGCGATGGCCGGCGAATTGGTGGTCGAAGGGTCGTTGATGGGCGCTGCGATGACTGATCCGGCGCCGCTGGTGGGCAGTGTCACACGCACGGTCTTTATCGCCGCCGCGATCGCCGCGCTGGCCGGCCTGTTGCTGGCCGCGTTGCTCGTGCGCCAGATCACGCGGCCGCTGGTGGACCTCACGCACGCCACGCGCCGGATCGCACGCGGCGATTTGCGCGTGCGCGTGCCGGTCAAGAGCACCGACGAGGTTGGCGAGTTGGCGGATACCTTCAACCAGATGGCGGCAAGCCTACAAGAGCAGGAGGCGTTGCGTCACAACCTGATGGCCGATATCGCGCACGAACTGCGCACGCCACTCACGGGTATCCAGGGCGCCGTGGAGGCCATGCAGGATGGCGTCTTCCCGGCCGACGCCGCGAATCTTGAAGCCCTGCACGTAGAGGTGATGCTGCTCAACCGGCTCATCGACGATCTGCGCACCCTGTCCAACGCCGAAGCCGGTCAGCTTGCCCTCGAAAAAGCACCAGTCGATCTGGCCGATCTTTGCCGGCGGCAGGTCAATGCCCTGCAATTTGGGGCAACCGGTCGCGGTATCGATCTATCGGCAAATTGCCCACCGGAGGCGCCACCGGTCTGTGCCGATAGCCAGCGCTTGAATCAAGTGCTGCTCAATCTAATCGACAACGCCTTGCGCCATACGCCACAGGGCGGGGCCGTCGTTGTTGCCGTCCACTTCAATGCCACCGAAGTGTATGTGACCGTCACCGACAACGGGCCTGGCATTCTGGCGGCGGAGTTGCTGCATGTGTTCGACCGCTTCTACCGCGGTGATCGCTCGCGCAGTCGAGCGACCGGTGGCTCCGGGCTGGGTCTGGCGATTGCGCGCCAACTGGTGGAAGCGCACGGCGGCCAAATCTGGGTCGACAGCCCGCCGCCCGGGGTAGACCACGGCGCCGAGTTTGGCCTGAGGGTGCCGCGCCTGGATTGCGCAGTTCCCTGCTGACGGCATTGCGTGACCATGTTCACCGGCCATTCACTACCAAAGAGCACACCGGCGCCGCGCGTTCACATTCTCTTCATAGTTGGCGTGTATGCTGGCAATAGCAAGTCAAATTCCTATTCACAAAGCCAGGAGCAAAGTATGTTTCTCAGAAAAGTAGGTTCGACGGCCATCCTTGCCGCGGTCACAACGGCCACTGCGTTTGGGTTGTTGACCTGGGGCACGGCGCAAGCGTCAGCGCCGGCGCTTGGGACAGTACAAGGTACCGTACAGCAAAGTATGCCGATGACCGACACGATGCCGGGTATGGTGTCCGGCGATATGCCGATGACCGACACGATGCCGGGTATGGCGGCCGGCAGTATGCCGATGACCGACACGATGCCGGGTATGGCGTCCGGCGACATGCCGATGCAGTCCGGTACGGGTTCGGGCGGCATGGGCAAGATGATGGCCCATATGGCGAAGATGCAAGGCATGATGGCGAAGATGCAGCGTATGATGGCGAGCGGCATGCCGATGACTGGCACGATGCCCATGAGCGGCACCATGCCGATGGCGGGCATGATGCAAGGCGACATGGGCGCGATGATGGACATGATGGGCCAGATGCAGGAAATGATGGCGGACATGCAGGGTATGATGGCCGGCGACATGATGGGCGGCGGCATGCCGATGGCCGGCCAGATGCAAGGCCAGCAGATGCAAGGCCAGCAGATGCAAGGCCAGCAGATGCAGGGCGGCATGATGGGACAGATGCCCATGATGGGCACCATGATTCTGATCGCGCCCATGCCTATGGGTGGCAGCATGATGGGTCAGATGCCGATGATGAAAGGCATGGACATGGGCAGCATGATGGGCCAGATGCCCATGATGAAAGGCATGGACATGGGTGGCATGATGGGGACGGGTGCTGCTCCGGGTGGCAGCGCCACTGCACCGGCTGCAGCAGCGACGAATGACGCCACGCAAAGCGGTACACTGGGCGCCATCGAAGTCAAGGTCGTGCCGCCTGATCTGAGCAATATCCAGGGTGACACGATCGACTTCACCGTGGACCTCAACGCCACGGGCACCGATCTGGGGTTCGACCTCAGCAAGCTGGCAACCCTGCACATCGGCGCGGATGAGATGCCGGCCACGGCGTGGGAAGTCGCGCTGGACCACGGCCACCACGTCAGCGGCGTGCTGAAATTCCCGGCAGACCTGTCAGGGCCGGTGGCGAACGCCATGCTGATGTTGGCTGATCCGGCCGGTGGGCCAGACCTGACCTTGACCTGGCCGGCGGCTAAATAAGTTCGCTTCCCATACGGGCGGTCGTGGATTGACGCGCTTGAAGTAGCGGCTACTTCAAGCGCGTCAGTGCCGCTTGTCGCCAGAAAATTGTCATTGTGAAAGCAGGCACGCGCGCGCGTGCCTGCTTCATTTGCACGGCGCACCCCACGGCGGCTATCGTCATGCGCAAGTAAAGCAAGATCGTAAGATTGTCCATCATTCCGCTGAAGGACGTGCCATCTCACACGACCTGAGTGTGGTCGAGCAAATCAGCGACCGTGTGGCGGTCATGTATGTGGGCAAACTCGTCGAATTTGCGCCGACGGAGACCCTCTTTCACAGTCCCAAACACCCTTACACGCAGGCGCTGCTCATGAGCGTGCCGCGCCCATCGCCAACGGCGCGGCCGCGCGCCGTGTTACGCGGTGAAGTGCCAAGTTCGGCCAATCCACCGTCCGGGTGCTACTTTCACCCGCGCTGTCCGTTCGCCGTGGCCCAATGCGCCGGGATTGAACCGGCGCTCCTTGAAGTGGATCCCGGCCATTTCGTGCGCTGTCACCTGGCGCAAGAATTGCGGCTAGGGGGCGTTACGGCGATGGAACTGCCCGAAATGGATCTGCAAGGCAACTGAGTCGAACTGGCCGGCATCTTCAGCTTCCCTGTCGGGGACGTGGGTAGATGCCTTGGTTGTGTAGCGCCGGTCGATGTGCGCCCGACCAGGATGACGACCGGCGCCGAGGAAACGAAGTCGGGGCGGTGGTGCTCGCTCAGGCCAAAGACATCCAGGCCCACCTGGTCGGCGAGCTCGATGGTTTCGAGTAGATTGTGCAGCCGCTATGCCGGGCCGATCCGTACACCGGTGACCGGGTCAGCGGTCAACTCGGCGAAGGAATAGATGCCCACTTCGAAGGCAACGTCGTGGGGAGAAGGATATGCGATGGGTTGATTGGGTTCCATGCGAAGTCCAGTGGTTCAGCAACCGGTTTTGCCGGATCAGGTGCAGCTCATCATGCGCACCGTCGATGGCTGCTTGGGAAACAAAATGTCGATGAGCAGCGCCGCTTCCTGTTGCGCCCAAACATCCGGGAAGGTGGCGCGCAACTCGGCCAGGCTGCGGTACCCAAAGAGCAATTGCAGAAAAATAAGCGCCGGGCAGCCGGCAGGCGCGTCGTCGCCGTACGCCGGCGCGCGCCAGGGTTCGACCGTGACGAGTTTGCCCTGGTCAAAGTGCAGCCGCAACCCGCCGCGGTAGAAATCGATCACGAGGTCGCCGCTGTGCCCGGTTAAAATTGAGTCTGCCAACCGTCGCTCCAAGACCGGCGCGATGTGGCGAATGAAGCCGGGCACATCTGGAACCCGCAGATACCAGGCATAGGGCGGCTCGACACGCGGCGCCAGGGCCTCGCCCAGCACCGCATAGGCCGGATGCGCGCGGCCCAGGTCGAAACTGAGCTCGCTAAAGGGTTTGGTCTCTGGTGTCGTCGCCGGCGTCTGTTGGCCGTAGGCACGCAACGAGCGTAGCAAAGAAGGCATGGCCGCTTGCCAGCTGACCGTGGGATAGAGTTGGATGGCAAAAACGCGCAGGGCAGCGCTCCGCCGCTTGGCTGCCAGCAAGGTATAGCCGCATACCTGACCCGCCGTATCCACGATCATGCGCAGGCGGCCGAACAGCCCCACCTGGGTGGGGTCTTTGCCGCGCACGGCGGGGTCTTCCCAACTTGCGATGTGATGGCGCCAGTAGCTCTCGGTCGTCTCGTGCCAGACCAGGCTGGCGCTGCGACTGCCATTGTAGAGCGCCTGCAGGTGGGAAACGTCGTCAAGGGTGGCCAGGCGCAGGCGGTAGGGTTCGGGCTCGTCCCCGTTCTGCTCAGGAATCGCCGCCACGTAGGTGAGCCGTCGCCCATCCAAATCGAGCACGTATTCGTAGCCAAACTGCCGGTAGAAGTAGGCAATCCCCGTGATGGCCTGCAGAACCTCGCCTTTGGCCGCGCTGCGCGCGTGAAACATATCGAACACCGCGCGTACCAAGCCGCGGTTGCGGTATTCTGGACGGGTGCCGACCGTCTCCGGCTGGCCCACGCCAAACGGGATCCCATCATAGCTCCATTGATGGCTCCAACAGCAGGTAACCGCCACGACAGGGCGATCGGGCAGGCTGGTGTCTTCCACGATGGCATAATCGCCTGGGCCCATGAGGGGGAAATCGGGACTCATCAAGACGCGGGTCTCATCGAACACCCGCTCGTCCAGCGGCGCCTCGGCGCCACTGCGAAAGACAGTGGCGAGGCAATGGGCGATTCGCTCCTGGTCAGCCGCCGTGGACCATCGGCTGACTAGTCCGTTTCCAAGGTCGCCAGTATAGGTTGGGTCGGCAAGTGGCACGGACATGGGCATCCTCCTGAGCAGCGGTTCTGAGCAATTTCGTTCGCATCAGCCCTGCAAAATAATAGGGCTAACGTCTACCCGGAAGCGCGATTCTAGCACAGTGCGTGGCACATCGCAACGGCGGCGCCCGACGGTGCGACGCACGCTGAGCGTGCAACGTACCTAATCGTCAGGCGCCATGAACGTAAACGTCCCAGTTGAAATAGGTGGCAAATGCCTCGGCCACTACGTCTGCCGTATGCGACCCATTCATCGCCACGTGGTGCTCGAAGCCGTTCTTGCATACGTGCTTGAGGAGCGCCTGTAACCGCGGCACTTCGACCACGGCGCGTGTGCCGAAGGTGGCCAGCGGATCGTCGGTAAAGTAGCCTTCGCCCACGTAGGTACGGATGACGCCGTGGGCATCGTCCGTGCTCACGCGGCCAAAAGTGACTGGGCCGGGCGGCGTGCGACCAGCCATGGCGCCGTAGGTATTTTCTTCACCCAGCGTCGTGCCCAGGATCGGCGCCGTCTTGATCGCGGCGTCGGGGATAAAACTCTTGGCCCAGTTGCCGCAGTGGAACAACACGCACTTGTTGGGATCGGCGCCGTAGTTGTTGTTCCAATCCACCAGCGCACTGGGCGAGTTTGACGCAAGTTGTAGCGCATACATCGATACCACACCCGTAATATCCACTTCACAGGCAGAGGGCAGCAGTCGTTCGCTCATGATGCTCATCAGCGTACAGACGTTCACGCCAAAGTTGCGCTGGAGCGAAGTCCAGCATTGGATCGCGCTGGCGACCAGGTCGTTCTGATCCATCCACTGCTCGATGACGACACCCAGCCTGGCCATCTTCACCAGCGATGGCGGCGGCACACTGCCGTAATCGGCGTAGGCTTTGATGTCGGCCAATTTTTGGTTGACCCTGGCGTCGTCGTCGGGTAAGCGCGCGACCCAGCCAAGCACCTCCGACAGGTCGAGGGTCTGCACACTCATGCCGTATGCCTGGAGCAGCTTCTCGCTGTACCGCACCGTGTTGAATGCGCCCGGCCGCGCCCCGATCGCACCCAAGCGGGCGCGGCGCAAGCCGTTGACCACCCGGCACACACCCAGAAAGCGCTGCAGATCCGCACGAAAAGCTGGCGTTAGCGGATGCACGGTATGCAGGTCGGTCAAGGTGAACGGGAACCCGTATTGGCGCAGGTTGTTGCATGCCGAGATCTTGCCACAGAACGCGTCGCGACGGCGCTCAACCGAAAACTGGTCCAGATCGTCGGGATAGGCCTGCACCAGGATCGGCACATTCAACCCAGAGAGCTTGATCGTGTCGGCCACACCCTTTTCATCACCAAAATTGGGCAGGCAGACCAGAATGCCATCGATGCGGCTTGCGTGCTGGCGAAAGTGTTCGGCGCAGCGTTTGGCGTCATCCCACGTTTCCACACCGCCCAGTTTGGTCGCCGTGTCGTCCAGCAGAATTGGCTCGATGTCCAGATCGGCGAACAAAGACAGAATATCGCGACGTGCTTCCGTCACCAGCTTATCGGGAAAGAAATCACGGTTACCAATCATCACAGCCAATGTAGCGCGGGTCATTGCTCGCTCCTTGCGTGAACGAATTCAGAAATCGAGAGACTATCCTTCATGACAACAGATCTTCGTACATTCGTGGAACGATTTCTTTCCTTTAGCGCAACGCTGCGGCGGAACGAAGTTTTTGCGCTTCTGCCGCATGCTGATTACCAGGTGGCATGGACTGCAGACCACCCTGGATCGTTACTGTACAGTAGCGATCCAGGGTGGTAGTTGTGTCCTTCAAGCGCCACAGCGCCATTTGCACATCGAAGGACCACTCATTTCAAATCAGACGACGACTTCTACTTCGTGACCGTGCACGGGTCGGTGGAGCCGGTCGGCGCGAAGGTCTTGTACTGACAGGCATTCTCAGCAGTTAACAACACCATGTCGATGGACTGTTTCTCCGGTTTGTCCGCCTTGCCGTTCTTGATATAGGCGTCGGCCTGGATCGCAGCCTGATTCGCCATTTCGGCGACCGGCTGCAACGAAGTTGCCTTCAACTCACCCTGCATGATCGACTGGATGGCGTCGTCGCTGCCGTCGAATCCGACTACGATCACGTCCGGGCGGTTGGCGGCGATCAGGGCAGCCTGTGCGCCCAGCGCCATGGTGTCGTTGCCGGCAATGACACCCTTGATCTCTGGGTTCGCCTGCAGGATGCTCTCCATGACCCCGTACGCCTCGGGCTGGCTCCAGTTGGCGGTCTGTTGGGCAACCATCTTCAGGTCCGGATACTCATCCATCACATCGTGGTAGCCCTGCGAGCGAATGTGGGCGTTGGTGTCGGTGTCTCTGCCGGTGAGCTCGACATAGTCGCCCGCCTCACCCATCAGCTCGACAAAGTACTCGCCGAGGATTGTGGCGCCTTGGTAGTTGTTGGACACGATCTGCGCAACAGCCACACCCTCCTGCGTAATCTCACGGTCGACCAGGAAGCTGGGAATGCCGGCATCCTTGGCTTTCTGCACCGCAGCCACCGATGCATCGGCGCCCGCGTTGTCCAGGATGATGGCCGCAGCCTTGCGCCCCACGCAAGACTCGAACAGTTCCATCTGCTTGTTGGCGTCGTCATCGTGCACCAATTGAAGCACATCGTACCCCAATTCCTTGGCCTTGGCAGAAGCAATTTCGGCCATGGCGCCAAAGAATGGATTCTCTACGGGTGGCACGATCACACAGACAAGTTTTACACCTTCCGGCGCCGCAGCATCGGCGGGTGCTGCGGCGGCTTCTTCGGCAGGCGCCGCTTCGGCAGGCGCTGCTTCGGTCGCCCCCGCGGCGGGTGCCGCCGGCGCGGGCGCAGGCGCGGCAGGCGCACAGGCGCCGACGAGTATGGCAACGACGACCAACAGACCCAGGACTTTCAAAATCTTTTGACTGGACATACACTTCCTCCTTGAGAGATATTCCTGCTTGACAGACTTCACTCGCACTGGAATTGGATGACGCGATATCGTTTTTGCGTGCAATGACCCCCTTAGCCGTCGTGCAGCTTCATGTCTTTGGTCCGGCTCTTCAGCCGGCCTTTGTCCTATTACCCCAGTTCCTGCTGCTTCTGCAGCGCGATCCGCTCCTGCATCCGTGCCTGAATCTGGTCGATAATCACGGCTAGTACGATGACAACACCTTTGATGACCTGCTGCCAGAACGATGAGACGCCGACCATGACCAGGCCGTCGCCCAGGACGCCGATCACAAAAGCGCCGATCAGTGTGCCACCGATGCCGCCACGACCGCCCGCTAACGACGTACCTCCTAACACCACGGCGGCGATGGCATTGAGTTCGAAGAACTGCCCCGTGGCCGGGTGAGCGGCTACCAACTGCGAGGCAATAATCATGCCCACGACGGCCGCGCAGAAGCCGCTGATCATATAGACCATGGTCTTGACGCGCTTCACCTTAACACCGGAAAGCTCGGCGGCGCGCTCGTTGCCGCCAATCGCATACACCTGACGCCCAAAGGGGGTGCGCTGCGCCACAAACGCCGCAACGATGGCAAAGACCACCATAATCCAGATCGAATAGTTGATGCCGAGAAACTCGCCGGCGCCCAGTTGCGGGAAACCAGTGTTGGCCAACTCAGACCGCCCCACCAGGTTGGGAAAGGTGTAGCCGTTGTTGAGCAATAGCGCCAGGCCGCGGGCCACATAGAGCATGCCCAGCGTGGCGATAAATGGCGCAACATTGAAGCGGGTGATGATGAGCCCATTGAGTGCGCCCATCACCGTGCCGACGACCAGGGCGATAAACAGAATCAGCCAGGTGTGTGGATAAGCGATCACCCCAAACCACGGCAGCACCAGCCCCTGGTTGATCAGCAGGCCAGTCATCATAGCCGTCAATCCGACGAGGGAACCGACCGAGAGATCGATGCCGCCGGTTAGAATGACAAAGGTCATGCCAATGCCCAACAATGCGTTGAGCGCCACGTGCTTGGCCATGATCTCGATGTTGGCTGGATCGAGAAAGTTGGGCGCGATGAAGGCAAAGACAGTTACAACCAGGATCAATGCAATGAATGCTCGCGCGCTCAGCAGGATCTGCTGAATGTCCGTCTTCGTGATCGAACGCACCTTCTTGGCCGGAATTGCGTCGGCTTCGCTCATGATTGCCCTGCCTCTGTTGTGCTGTGACTCTGCTTACCATTTTGCCCGGCCGCCAACCCATGGCCAACGGCAGATGCCGCCACGAGCGCTTCCTCGGTCGCCTCTTCACGCAGGAACTCACCCGTGATCGCGCCTTTGGACATTACAAGGATGCGATCTGCCATAGCCATGACTTCCTTCAACTCAGAAGAAATGAACAGTACACCGAATCCATCCTCCGCCAGGCGTGCCATGATCTCGAAGATGTCGGATTTTGCCGCCACATCGATCCCACGTGACGGTTCGTCCAGCATCAGAATCTTGGGCGATGTCAACAGCGCTTTGGCTATCACCACCTTTTGCTGGTTGCCACCGCTCAACGACGTGATGATCTGCTTGGGGTTAGCAACTTTGATCGATAGATCGTGCACCAAATTCGTCACGGCCTTTTGTTCTTTGCGCTTCGACAGATAAAAGTAGCTTAGGTAGTTCTGGAGGCTTGCCAGCAGAATGTTATGGGCCACAGAGAGCGTCTGAATCAATCCATGTCGCTGTCTGTCTTCAGGCACGAGGACGATGCCAGACTGGATGCGTTCGGCCACAGCGGACGCTCGCACCAACCGGCCATTGAGATAGATGCGCCCGCTGGCTTCCGGTTGCACGCCCGCAATGCTCTCGAACAACTCCGAGCGACCGGCGCCCATCAGGCCATAGATGCCTACTACTTCGCCTTTGCGCAGGGTGAACGACACGTGGTCCACCGCATAGCCGCCGCCCATTCGCAGCAGTGTCAGCTCTTCCACGCGCAGAATTTCCTCACCCAAGACGCCTGCCTGCTTGCGGAATAGACTAGCGGGGTTTTTCCCAACCATTTTTTCGATGACCCACGGCACATCGATGCTGGCGATCTGCTCCTCGGCCACCAGACGCCCATCGCGCAACACCGTAATGAAGTCGCCGATCTGGGTGATCTCTTCCAACTTGTGGGAGATGTAGATGATCGACACCTCGTGTGCCTGCAACTCGTGGATCACCTTGAACAGCACGGCGACTTCCGACGTGCTGAGCGCCGAGGTCGGCTCGTCCATGATCAGGACGCGTACATCCTGGGAGAGCGCCTTGGCGATTTCGACGATCTGCTGCTGTCCAATGCGCAGATCTCTCACCGGCGTGTCGGGGTCGATGTTGTGCTCCAGACGTTTCATCAACTCTCGCGTCTTGGCGCGCTGGCCTTTTTCATCCACCATCAGCCCGCTCGGCGCAAGCTCGCGACCCAGGAAGATATTCTCCGCCACACTCAGGTTCGGGCACAAGTTCATCTCCTGGTAGATGATACCGATGCCAAGTTTTTCGGCATCCAGCGGCGAGCGCAGATGGATGCTGCGGCCGTCCATGCGCAGATGGCCGCTCGTCGGCTGTTCGACGCCGGCCAGGATCTTCATCAGCGTCGACTTGCCGGCGCCGTTCTCTCCGACCAGTGCGTTGACCTTGCCGCGATAGACATTGAAATCCACTTTGTCCAGCGCAAGGGTGCCCGGAAAGACCTTGGTCACCTGTTCGGCGCGCAAAATAATGTCGCGGTCAGCCGCGGGGGCAAGTGCTTTGGCGTCGATCTCGCTGACAGCGGTCATTGGTTACTCCGAGACTTCGACCAGGATTGGCACGATAACGATTTCTTTCATGTCAATCTCCGGCAAGTTGAAGGTGCGCACGCTCATTGCGCCATAAAAGGTGAGCGTCTTTCCTTCCAACGTCGCTTTGTCCAGCCCACTCAGAACTTGGTTCGCCACGCGCTTGTTGATTTCTGACGCCACCATGCCGTATTCGGTTTGGTCGCGAAAATCGCCGAAGTTGATAAAGCCCACCGCATCACGCACAGCCGTCTGATCGCTGGGAATACGTGGACCGGTGTACATCTTCACGGTGATTGGGCCGTCGTAGCCTTGCAGCTCGAGTGTCAGCGTACCGACGCGTGAGGTGTCGTCCACAGCCACGACTTTGCCTGTGCCCTTGACCATGTAGATATGCGCTTCCCCAACCGTGATTAACCCGTCCGCCTTGGCGATTTCGACCAATTGTTCCTTCTGGGCCTTGCCGTTCGCATCCACTTCGATTTGTCCGAGGATGGCCGCAAGGTCCACTGCCTTTTCCTGGACGTCAGCCACAAGCCGGCTCTCCCAAATGCCGTCGACATAGGCCACCGGGTCGAATTTCTCGCTCTGCTGCCGGGCCTCAACCTGTGCGATGGGCACAATGGTCACCGACGATGGCAATACGGCGACGAATATGAGGATAAGAATGGCAAGGATCATCCAGGGCATGTACTTTTTCATAGGCTTTTCACGACAGAACTTGTTGCACAGCGCGCTTCCAACCAGCGTACAGGCGCGCGGCGGTCTCCTCCGGCATCGCCGGAACGTATTCATCGAAACTGGCCGGCAGCCGCTCCAAATCGGCGAGCGTAGCTGCGCCGGCGCCCACCATCCCGCAGAAGACGGCACCGAGCGCCGATAGATCGGGTAGACGCGCCGCCCATACCGAGCGGCGCGTCATGTCGGCCACAAACTGCATCAAGAATCGATTCCTTACTGCACCACCGTCGGCGTGAATGTGCTGCAACGTCACACCGGCGTCTTCCTCCATCAGCTTGAGCACGTCGTTAATGACATAGGCAATGGACTCCAGCGCCGCGCGCACGATGTGCCGGCGCGTGCTTCCTGGCGACAGCCCGACGATCGCCGCCCGCGCATCTGGTCGCCAGTAAGGAGCGCTCAGCCCGACAAAAGCCGGTACGAGATAGACGCCGTCAGTGTCCGCCACCGCCGCAGCGAGCGCTTCGGTCTCCTCGACACTCGTGACCAGTTCGAGCTGATCGCGCAGCCAGGCGATGGTCGCCCCTGTGAAATTGGTGATGCCTTCGAAGGCGTAGACCGGCGCCCCATCCACCACCCACCCCACGGCGGTGACGATGCCGCTGGGCGATAGTACCGGCTGGTCGCCGATGTTCATAAGCACCGAGGATCCGGAGCCGAAGGTCACTTTGGCACTGCCCGGGACAAAACAGCGTTGGGCAAACAGCGCCGCCTGCGAATCGCCCATCACCCCGCAGATCGGCAGCGGCTGCGCGAGCCGTCCCTCCAGGTCCGTTTCGCCAAAGTGAGCGGAACTGGCGCGGATGTCGGGCCAGCGGCTGGCGGTCACGCCGAACACATCCAGAAGTTCGGCGCTCCACCCCAGGCTGTGGATGTCGTAGAAAAGCGTGCGCGATGCGTTGGTGTGGTCGGTGGCATAGACGCGACCGCCGGTCAGCCGGTAGATCAGGTACGTGTCGATCGTGCCGAAGAGCGCTTCGCCGCTTGCCAGCTTGGTGCGCAGATCCGGACGCTCATCCAACAACCAGCGTAGCTTGGCGGCCGGAAAGTAGGTGTCGATCTTGAGGCCCGTGAGTGCATGGACGCGCTCCTCATAGCCCGCGGCTACCAGACGGCTGCAGATCGACTCGCCACGCCGGCATTGCCAGACGATGGCGTTGGAGAGAGGTGCGCCGCTGTGGCGGTCGAAGATCACAAATGTCTCGCGCTGGTTGGTCAGGCTCAGGCATGCAATGTGCGCCGCCAGATCAGGATGGCGCGCCACAAGTTCGCTCAGCACCTGTACGGTGTTGCGGTAGATCTCGTCGGCGTCATGTTCCACCCAGCCGGGGCGCGGGTAGATCTGTTGGTGCGCAAGCGCAACTTTGTCCAGCAATTCCCCCGTGGCGGCGAAGAGCAGCGCCTTGGTGGCGGATGTGCTTTGGTCAACTGCGAGGTAAACACTCACACCGTCAACTCCCAATGCCATTCAATAGGGCCAGCGCCGTCTGCGCAAGGCCACCTGGGGTGATCCCGTAGTAGTCAAAGATTTCCTGCTGGCTGCCGCTCCAGGTGTACTCGTCAGGGATGCCGACGATGCGCATGGGTCGCATGCAGGCGCTCTGCACAAGCAGTGACGCAATGCGTGCACCGAGACCGCCATTCACGCTGTGCTCTTCCACGGTGATCAAAGCCCGTGAGCGCTGGGCAGCCTCAAATATGGCCGCTTCGTCCAGCGGGCGCAGCGTGTGCATGCTGATCACCCCTGCCTCGATACCCTGTGCGGCGAGCAAGTTGGCAGCTAGAAAAGCCGGCTGGACAGTTTCGCCAGTCGCAACAAAGGTCACGTCGCTGCCCATGCGCAGGGTGATGGCTTTGCCAATGGCAAAGGGCGTGCCGGCGCCATGCAGGTCGCCCATTGCCCGTTTGCCCAGGCGCAAATAGAGTGGGCGCGGATGGTCAAGTGCGGCTGCGGTGGCGGCGCGCGTCTCAAAGTTGTCGGCCGGAACCACGATATCGATATTGTGGATCGCCTGCAGGACCGCCAGATCGTGCAACGAATGGTGGGTCGTGCCCAACGCACCATAGCTCACCCCGGCGCTGATGCCGATGAGTTTGACTCGCTGGTCCGAATAGGCAACGTCGTTCTTCACCTGCTCCAGCGCGCGTGCGGTGAGAAAGCAGGCCGGTGATACGGCAAAGACGCGCTTGCCGGCCGCCGCCATTCCTGCTGCCATACCGACCAGGTTCTGCTCGGCGATCCCCACTTCGACGAGCTGGCCGGGCAATTGTTCGCCAAAGTGCACGAGCCGGCCGGAACCGCGCGAATCGCTGGTGAGCACCAGGAGATCGCGATCGCGCTGGGCAAACGCCAGCAGCGTGTCAGCAAATACCTGTTGGTTGGGTTTACCGAGACTCAAGGAGACCATACTTTTCCCGCCAGTATTTTTCTGCTTCTTGGAATTCTTGTATGGCAACGGCAAATTCGGCGTCGCTTGGCACATGATGATGCCAATCTGCCGCATCCTCGATGTAGCTGACGCCCTTGCCTTTGGTCGTTCGCGCCAGCACCAGGTTGGGTTTTCCAGGCTCGAACGGCACGTGGCCGAAAACGTCGGTCAGCGCCGTGATGTCATTGCCGTCCACGCTGCGCACGGCGTAGCCAAATGCGGCAAAACGTTCGGCTAGCGGTTCAAGGCGCATGACCTGCTCCGTCCGCCCCGAGATTTGCAGTGTATTGCGATCCACAATCACGACCAGGTTGTCCAGTGCATAGTGCGCGGCGCTCATCGAAGCTTCCCAAACGGAGCCTTCCGTGAGCTCGCCGTCGCCCATCGTCGTGTACACTCGGTAATCCCGCCCGTCCTGCTTGCCGGCCAGGGCCATGCCCGTAGCGACGGGTAGCCCATGGCCCAACGCGCCTGTATTCTGCTCGATGCCGGAAACCTTGCGCGTCGGATGGCCGACAAAGTGCGATCCAGCCTGGCACAGGGTATCTAGCACGGAGACGGGGAAAAATCCCTTGTCGGCGAGGACGGTGTAGAGCGCCTCGACCGAATGACCTTTACTATGCACATAGTGATCGCGGTTCGTGCTGGCGAAGTTTTGCGGCGTGATATCCATCACCTGGTTGTACAGCACATTCAGAATATCCACGCAAGAGAGGCTACCACCGGTGTGGCCCGCATTGGCGTGCTTGATGATCGACAAGATCGTCCTGCGATATTGGATTGATTTGAATTCTAGTTCGGCGATTTCCATGGCCAGCCCAACCTGCAACGCCATTGTGGCGAAAGCGTGTGAATAAATATTCAAAGTTGCTATTTTAATTCAAGCTGCGCTATGATAATCGCGCCGTTTTGTTGATTATTCAATGAAAACTGAATAATCATTCAAGACTGCCGAATATTCGTACCGCCGCGCCTGGATAGCCTTGCGGAGGAAAGCAATGATTCATCTGGAAGAGCTGCGGCTTATCGTCCGCGTCGCCCGGATGTACTACGAGTGGGACATCAAGCAGTCCGACATCGCCCGCCAACTGGGGCTCTCACAGCCGACTGTCTCCCGGCTGCTCAACCAGGCGCGGGAGAGTGGTATCATTCGCATCTCCGTGAACGTGCCGACGGGGGTCTATACGGATCTGGAGGAGGAACTTGTCAAGCGGTTTCGTTTGCGCGATGCCATTGTGGTTGATTGCAGCGATGAATACAATGAACATGGCATCGAACGGGAAATCGGCGCGGCGGCGGCTTACTATCTGGAATCTGCCCTACGCGCCAACGAGGTGATCGGCATCTCATCCTGGAGTTCGACGCTTTTGGCCTTGGTGGACGCCCTGCATTCCGTGCCGCGCAAGGGCGATGTGCGCGTCGTGCAGATTCTGGGCGGTGTCGGCGATCCCTCGGCGGAGGTGCATGCAAACCGGCTCACCAGCCGCCTGGCCGACCTGGTGGGTGGTTCAGCGATCTTCTTACCAGCGCCGGGTATTGTCGGCTCTGAGGCCTCCTTGCAAGTGATCCTGGCCGACCCCTACGTGCGTCACGTCATTGACCTGTTCGATCAGGTTACGACCGCGCTGGTTGGTATCGGAGCGGTCGAGCCATCGAAGTTGCTGGCGGACAGCGGCAACATTTACTCCACAGGTGAAAAAGAACTGCTGCGCAGCAAAGGCGCGGTCGGTGACGTGCTGTTACGTTTCTACGATGCTGGGGGGAAAGCGCTGACGACACCGCTGAGTTCGCGGGTCGTCTCGATGCGCCTGGAACAACTCGCCAAGGTTGACCGCTCGGTTGGCGTGGCTGGCGGCCAGCGTAAATACGCTGCGATCCTTGGTGCGTTGCGCGGCCGCTGGATCAACATCCTGGTCACCGACCACTTTACCGCCCGGAAGTTGTTACAATCGCCGCCGTAACGCCTATGTGGCGGCGGCTAGCGAGGGGTAAGGGTGTCCGCGGGCGGATTCTGGTATACTGCACATTGTCGCTATTTTTCTTGCCGGTTGCCAGGGAGGTCTTATGTCCGAACACTATCAACACTTAGGCGTCTACAGCGATTGGGTGGACGCCGCCCAGCGCCAGGCGCCGCTTTTTCCTATCGCTACGCCGGGAGCGCTCACCCAACGGCGGGTGCGTGAGGTGTTAGGCTTCACCCACGGCGCCGAGGCCCCACTCACTGTGCAGGTCGAGCAGCGTTGGACGCGCGATGGCGTGGCCGGCGAGGAGGTTTCCTGGTCGGTCGGGTTTGGGCCGCGCACCCACGCCTACGTGCTCAAGCCGCTCGCCGCCGCCGGCCCATTGCCGGGCATCGTGGCGCTGCACGATCACAGCGGCTTCAAATATTACGGCAAAGAGAAGATCGCCGATGGCCCCGGCGGCGCGTCACCTGGCGTGGCCCGCCTGCGTGCCCTGGAGTACGAAGGGCGCGCCTATGCCAACGCGCTGGCGCAGGCCGGCTTTGTCGTCCTTGTGCCCGACTGCTTCTTGTGGGGCAGCCGTCGTTTTCCGCTGGAAACGATGATCGAAGGGGTGGGCGACCAGGCCCCCGCGCCTTCAGATTTCAGCGACGCCTCGCCGGCCATCACGCACTACAACGCGGTGGCGGATGCCCATGAGCACCTGGTGGCCAAGTACTGTAATCTCCTGGGCGCCAGCCTGGCCGGGATTGTCAGTTACGAAGACCGGGTCGCCTTCAACTATCTCCTGGGGCGTCCCGACGTATTGGCAGCGCGCGCCGGCTGTATCGGGCTTTCCGGTGGCGGCAACCGCGCGGCGCTGCTCAACGCCACCCACGACCGCGTCGCGGCGGCCGTCATTGTGGGTCTCATGAGCACCTACGCCGGGCTGCTGGACCACAACGTCACCCACTCGTGGTTGTTCTTTCCGTATGGCTGGGCGCGCGAAGGCGATTGGCCCGACCTGGCCGCCTGCCGAGCGCCTTTCCCGCTGCTCGTTCAATATGACCTTGCCGACAACCTGTTCACGCCGGAAGGGATGCAGGACGCCCACATGCGGCTCACCGCCCACTATCAGCATGTTGGTAAGCCGGAAGCGTACACCGGTCAGTTCTATCCCGGTCCGCATAAGTTCGACCTGGAGATGCAGGCCGCCGCCTTCGCCTGGTTGCAGACAAACGTAGGGAAATGATGTCACTCCAACCCGTTGAACTCAAGATTGCGTACAGTCGGCCTGGCGCTATGAGGGCCGTGGCCAACCTGGCTGGGGCGCTGCGGGGGGCCGACTTCGTCTTTATCTCGATCCAGCCCGGCGATCTGGCGCTGATGGCCCACGAGATCGCCGTCGCCGAGCGCTATGGGCTGTTTTTCCCGGTAGGCGACACCACGGGCGTCCAGGCCCTCGTCGCGCGCCACGTGGCGAACCAGGGACTGATTGTGGCGGGGGCGCTGGCGCGTGACAAGGGTCTGATCTTCCAAGCAATCTGCGCCGACCCCACCACGAACCTACCCATCGATCAGGCCTGGCGGATGTTTGAGGAGATTGGACTACCGGAAGGAAGCAAATATGGCGCGTTCAAGGCTTGACATTGGCCTGCTCTTTGGCACACGCATTGCGCGGCTCTTTGGGTATGGCTTTGTCTCCGTGGTCTTGGTGCTCTACCTGTCGACGGTGGGGCTTGGCACCGGCCAAATCGGGATTCTGCTCACGCTCACCCTCCTCGGCGACGCCGTTATTTCGCTCTGGCTGACGACCACCGCCGACCGCATGGGTAGACGGCGCACCCTTATGATCGGTGCGGCCCTGATGCTGGGCGCCGGCATCGCCTTCGTGCTCACACAGAACCCCCTGCTGCTTACGCTGGCCGCCATCGTCGGTGTCATCAGCCCCAGCGGCAACGAGATCGGGCCATTTCTCTCCATCGAACAGGCGTCGTTGAGCCAACTGGCGCCAGACAAACAGCGCACCCATATCTTCGCCTGGTATAACCTGGCCGGCTCTTTTTCCACGGCGGCGGGGGCACTCTGCGCCGGTATCATCGCCCAGACGCTGCAAAACAGCGGCTGGACGCCAATCGATTCGTACCGGGCCGTCATCGTCGGCTACGCCCTGATCGGCGCCCTGTTGTTGGTTGCCTTCTTGTGTCTTTCGCCCGCGGTGGAGCCACCCCGACAGCAGACCGAACAACCTGCCAAACGCGTTCTGGGTCTGTACAAATCGCGTTCGATTGTCTTCAAGTTGAGCGCGCTTTTCGCATTGGACGCCTTCGGCGGCGGCTTTGTCGTGCAGAGCATCGTGGCCTTTTGGTTCAGCGTGCGCTTTGCGGCCAACATCGAGACGATCGGCGCCATCTTTTTCGCCGCCAACATCCTGGCCGGTGTCTCGGCACTGCTCGCCGCACGCATCGCCGCACGCTTCGGGTTGATCAACACGATGGTCTTCACGCACATCCCATCCAATATTTTGCTGATGCTGGTGCCGCTGATGCCGACCCTGCCCATTGCGGTCTTCGTGATGCTGGTGCGCTTCTCGATCTCCCAGATGGACGTGCCGACGCGCCAGTCCTATACCATGGCGGTGGTAGCCCCCGACGAACGCTCGGCGGCATCAGGGGTGACGGGAATTGCACGCTCGCTGGGCGCTGCCGCAGCGCCGGCGTTGAGCGGTGCACTGCTGGCCAGTACGCTGACCTTCAGTGCACCCTTCTTTATCGCCGGCGGGATCAAGATCGTGTACGACCTGTTGCTCTATCGCAGCTTCAAAAGCACGAAACCGCCGGAAGAGCTGGTGGCGGCGCCATAGTACAGCCGGGCACAAGTGGGCCTGTATTTGTTAAAGCACCATGAAAAGAAGAAGGGATTGAGCACCTGGCCCAATCCCTCCCCCGCCTTACCCTCTTATACTCTCTTCCTGACTAGCGCTCGTCCCTTACGCCATCCGGCGGCGGCTGACCAACGCTGCACCACCAATCACCATCAACAGCACGGTCATCAGCGCCACTACCAGCAAGCTGTTCGACTCGCCACCGGTCACCGGCATCTGCTCGGGCGCTTGCTCGCTTGCGGCAGCGGCCGGCGCAGCTTCGACAGGGGCCATCGCAGCTTCGACAGGGGCCATCGCAGCCGCAGCAGCGGCCACTGACGGCGGCAGGATCACGCTGTCGATCACATGGATGACACCGTTGGTGGCCGCAACGTCGGCGGCTACCACGTTGGCCGCGTTGGCCATGACCTTGCCGTCCTTCACCGAGAAGGTAATCGGCTCACCTTGCAGCGTCGCGGCCTGGGCGCCGTCTTTCACGTCGGCGGCCATCACCTTGCCGGGCACGACATGATAAAGCAGAATCTGCGTGAGCGCGCCCTTCGGATCGGCCAAAAGCGCATCCACCTGGGCCTGGGGCAGCTTGGCAAAGGCTTCGTCGGTTGGGGCAAAGACCGTAAACGGTCCATCAGCCTTGAGTGCATCCACCAAGCCGGCGGCTTTGACCAGCGCCACCAGCGTATTGAAGCTGCCGGCGCCAACTGCCGTGTCAACGATATCCTTCTCGGCAGCGACTGGGGCAGCCGCAGGTGCAGCGGCCGCTGCTTCCATGGCTGCCGGTGTCGCCGCGGCGGCACTCATCTTAGTCAGCGCTTCGAGGACGGTCGGCGGCACGATGACGCTGTCGATGACGTGAATCACGCCGTTCTTCGCTTCGATGTCGGCACTCACCACGTTGGCATCGTTGACCGCAACTTTGCCGTCCGCCACCTTGAAGGTGACCGGCTCGCCCTGGAGCGTCGGGGCCGAGGCGCCATCCTTGACGTCGGCAGCCATCACTTTGCCCGCGACGACATGGTACAACAATACTTGCTTCAGCAGAGCTGGGTCTGCCAGCAAGGCATCGAGCACTTCCTGGGGCACCTTGGCAAAGGCGTCGTTGGTCGGCGCAAAGACGGTGTACGGGCCATCTGCCATCAGGGCATCGACCAGCTCGGCCTTGGTGACCAGCGTGACGAGCGTGCTGAAGTCAGGGTTGCCCGCAGCAATGGCAACGATGTCTTGCGCCGCAGCGCTGTCGCTGCTTTGGGCCAGGGCAGCGCCGGGCAGTCCAGCAAAGAGCAAAGCAAAGACAAAGAACAGTTTGAACAGGACGTGGGTACGCTTGTGCATGATTCCCTCCTCTGGGATACGGCTTTGTGTTGGTATTGATTTGTCTGTGCAAAAACACTACAAATCTTGTGCAAATTTTAGTCGCAACGGCTCGTTCAATCAGTGATTTTGCTCCCAATTGGAGCGGAATTTCCTGGAGATTCATGCCGGCACGCTGATTTACCTTGAATCCCGGGCAAAGCGTTGCCGCAAATCGGGATGCTTCTTCAGGAATTTGCGCGCACGGTGGAGAAAGTATTCCGTCGTAACGACGGTGAACACTAGGCTTCATCTTCGAGCGCAAGCGCGTCCAGCAGCTCGTCCGCCGACGCAAACCGGCGCACTCTTCCCGCTTTGAGGTCCTCTAGCGAAGCGCGGATGTGGGCTTCGTAGGCTTCCTCCTGTGCTTCGGGTAGTTTCTGGTACCGTTTCTCCGAGAGCACCACATATTGCGGCTGGTTGTTGCGGATGATATGGAGATCCCCCTTGGCAATCAGCTCGTCCACTGCCGCGATGCCACGGCGCTTGACTTCCTGGGCCTGCGCCCGGCAACGATGCCGTCATCGTCAATGCCTGCGAATCGGCCCCCTACCGGATAGCCCACGACGTCAAGCTGGATGACCGCTTCTGGATCAAGGCGCAGCCCTATTCCCTCCGGCACATGCTCGCTGACGACCCTGTCACCGAGCAGTTTGTGGGTGGCACGATCTACCAAGCCTTCCTCAGTGCGCTCAGCTACCATCGATGGCATAGCCCCGTCAGCGGCACCATCGTCAAGGCGGACGTGATCGATGGCACCTACTACTCGGAGACACCTGCCGAGGGCTACGATCCGTCAGTCCCCAACGACTCGCAGGGCTACATCACGGAAGTGGCAACGCGCGCCATCATCCAGATTCAGGCGGACGACCCGCTGATTGGGTTGATGTGCTTCATGCCGGTGGGAATGGCCGAGGTTTCCACCTGCGACGTCACGGTTGCCGTTGACCAGCATGTCGACAAGGGCGATGAGCTTGGCATGTTTCACTTCGGCGGCTCCACGCACTGCTTGCTCTTCCGGCCCGGCGTAAATCTCGAATTTGACTTGCAAGGCCAGAAGCCGGGCCTCGACTCAAGCAACATCAAGCTCAACACCGCCATTGCCAGAGTCCGCTAGTGTCGGGTGGCAATTTCGACCCAACAAATAAAGTCCCCATGCAGATAGCGTAGGGACTTTTTGTTTGCCGGTGCTGATCTGAAAATGCTTAGCCGCAAAGAACACAAAGAACACAAAGAAATTTTTATTGTTGGTTGTGCCCCACAGGGGAGCGTTTTGCCTTGCCGATGCTGACGGCTCTGCTGGTGGCTGTGGTGACACTGGGTCTTGCGATCGGCCTGCTGGCCAGCCGCCGGTCAAGTGGACAACGGCATCGGCGTAAGCCGCCAGGCCATCGGCCCAACCTGTACAATAATCATGCACGATCGCTTCAGAGCAACTAATCGTCACGCACCATCTCTGTTAGCGCGGTCACGGTCTGGTACTTGGCGCGCAGGTCGCGCACGTCTCCGGTGCGCGGCGTGCAGATGGTCAGCACGGGGGGACGCCACTCTTCGCGAATGCTGCGGATATCCCGATTTTTCAACACAGCCGCCGCCTGTACGCATGCACCGCGCGCGGTCGCTTCTGGCGCATCCAGCAAGTGAACCGGGGTGCCGAGCAGGTCGGCCAGCACCTGGCGGTACGCCGGTGATTTGGCCCCACCACCGGTGACGACCACGCGCCCATCGGCGCGTGCGCCTGCCGCCTGAATCGCGGCGTGGCCGGCCAACAGGCCGAGCAGCACGCCCTCGAAGGCAGCCAGGGCAAGTTGCTCACGCGACGTCTCGTTGGTCAGATTGGCAAGCATACCGCGTGCCAGCGGCCGGTTCGGCGAACGCTCGCCGTCCAAATAGGCAGCCAGGACAGGCCGCTTGTGGTCCATCGGCGCGGCCAGGGCCAGGGCCGCCATTTCGTCATGGCTGACCCCCAACAGGCGCGCAAAGGTATCGGTGACCTTGGTCGCATTGAGCGTGCACACGAGCGGCAAGTAACCGCCGGTAGCATCGGCCACGCTGTTCACCATCCCGGTCAGGTCCACCACCGGTGTCTGCGAGACGGTAATCACGACACCAGAGGTGCCCAGGCTGTAAAGCACCTCGCCCTCCGCCAGTCCGAGGCCAACCGCGCCGGCATGCTGGTCGCCGGCGCCAGGCCCCACCACGACGTTGCTGCGCAGGCCGAGTTCAGCAGCCACACGCGGGTCTAGCGTGCCTGCCGCTTCGCTTGGCCCGAGCACGTCGGGCACAATCGTCTGCCAATCCAGTTCCGGGCTGACCAGCTCGGCCAGCAGTTCAGGCATCCACGCGCCCTGCACGCTGAAGTAGCCGGTGCCAGAGGCGTCGGAACGATCCGTCACATGGCGACCGGTGAGCTTGTACGTGAGCCAGTCATGGGGCACGCAGACCGAGCGCACCTGGTGCAGCACGTGCGGCTCGTGTTCGGCCAGCCATGCCAACTTGGTGATGGTAAAGGCCGCGGTCGGCAGCGAGCCGGCCGTGCGCACCCAGCGTTCCGCACCCAGTTGTTCGACCATGGCCGCTGCCTGGGGCGCCGACGTCGTATCGTTCCACAGCTTCACTGGGCGCAGCACGTCGCCATGCGCGTCCATCACGACCAGGCCATGGCACTGTGCGCCAACGCTGATGGCATCGACTGCCTGCGCGTCGACGCCGGCGGCATTCAGCGCATCATGCAGCGCACCTTTGAAGGCCGTCCACCAATCCGCGGGTCTTTGCTCGCTGATTGGCGGATAGGTCGGTGGGTGGGGTCGCCGGCCACGGCTTAACAATGCACCGCTTTCGGCATCGCGTAACTCAATTGTGCACGACTGAGTTGAACTGTCTACGCCCGCAACGATCGACATAGGGACCTCACACGAATGGAATACTACGCAGGCAGCCAGGCCGCGCGGCGGAGTTGCGTGGCGTTCAAATCTTGCGCCAATTGCATCTGGCCGTCGCATTTGCCGCCCAGGAAGACGACGACCTCATCGGCAACTTCGAGAATCTCTTCTTCTTCGCTGGAAACCAGGATGATGGTCAGTTGCTTCTCATGGGCCAATTGGCGAATCATGCGGTGAATATCGCCCTTCACACCGATGTCGACACCCTTGGTCGGTTCGTCCAGCAGCAACACGGTTGGCTCTTGCGCCAGTGCCCTGGCAAATAGGATCTTTTGCTGGTTGCCGCCGGAAAGACGGGTGATGGGTCGGCTGCGGTCACCGCGCACATGCAGCATGTCGAGATAGTCGTTGGCACTGCGTTGCATGGCGCGGCGCTGGAGGAAACCAAGCCGGCGGAAGCGATGCAACACGGGCAGCGACACGTTCGTGATCGAATCAAGCGGCGGGATAATGCCGTCGCGCTTGCGTTCTTCCGTCAGATAGACAATGCCAGCTTTACCGGCATCGGCGGGGTTGCGCGGCCGGTAGGTACGGCCCATCAGCTCGATTTCTCCAGACTGCACGGGGTCGAGGCCGATCAGCGCGTGCAGGAACTCGGTGCGTCCCGACCCGACGAGGCCATAAATGCCCAGAATACGACCGCGGCGCGCAGTCAGACTGACGTCTTCAATGGCCCTGGTCTTTAGCTGCCTGACGGACAACGCAACTGCGTGGGGACTCTCGCTTGTTTGAAGAGCTGCTATGCCCCCCAGGCTGGCATTCGCACTGGACGCCAATGCGCTACTCGGCGTCCTGTGACCCGCTTGAATTTGGATAACGGCCTCATCCCCAGCAATCGCACGCACCATCTCTTCACGCGATACCGACAGCGCCGGGCCATCGATGCGCACGTGTCCATCCACCAGTGCAACCAGGTGATCGGCGACGGCATACAACTCGTCGAGTTTATGGTTGATGAGCATGATACCGACGCCGTGATTGGTAGCAAGGTTGCGGATGGTCGAGAGCAACTGGTCGATCTGTTCGCCTTCAAGACTGGTCGTAGGCTCATCGAGCAACAGAAACTGGGCATTGCGATGGGTTGCGATCGCCAATTCGAGGAGTTGGCGCGTGGCAACGGGGTAGGCGCCTACCGGCCTGGTGACATCGATATCGAGACTGAAGCGCTCCACCATCGCCTGCGCTTCGACACGCATACTGTCCCGCTGCAGGATTCCCATGCGCGTGCGCTCTTGGGCCAGGAACACGTTCTGGGTCACCGTGAGATTGGGGAGGAGGGAGAGTTCCTGATGGACGGTGGCGATTCCCCTGGACAGGGCAGCCCTGGGTGAATTCAGTTCGATGGCCTCCCCGTTGAGCAGGATCGTGCCTTCATCGGGTCGATAGACGCCCGACAGCACCTTCAAGAGGGTGGACTTGCCGGCCCCATTGTGGCCGGCAAGTCCAACGATCTGTCCAGGACGGACGGCAATGGAGACGCGCGTAAGCGCCGGCACCCCCGAAAAGAACTTGCTGATACCGGAAGCCTCCAAACCCCGCGATCCGTTGTTTGGGTCACGCTCGCTCATAGCCGCCCGTTCCTCTCAATCAACCGACTTCGCCTGGTCCTGGAGTCTCGCCACTGATAAATATCTTCAAAGGCCGCAGAACCTCAGGTGCTGGCGTACCGCCACCCAGCCATTCCTTGATCTGGCCAACCACGCGCTTGCCGTAGTCTTCCGGCTCTTGCGCCACACATGCCTTATATTGGCCGGTCACCGGTTCTTCCGAAGCGCAGAAGCCGTACACGAGCACGTCGGTGTTGCCCATGGAACGCAGGGCCTGTAAGGCGCCATAGGTGCCGGGGCCGGTGCTGGCAAAGATCACGTTGATGTCGGGGTTGCCCTGGAGCATCTCAGTGGTGACCTTCATGCTGTCGTCCGGCTTGACGTTGCCATCAACCCTGGCAACGACCTTGGCATTGGGATTGGCCGCAATCACTTCTTCAAAGCCCTGGTCGCGTACAACCGTCGGGACTTCGTCGGGTTCGGTGACAAACCCGATCTTCATCTCTGCATCGGCGCCCAGGTCTTTGAGCACCTGCTCTGCCGACTGTGCACCACCGGCTTTGTTGTCGGCGCCCAGGTACTGGACGATGGTGGCCTTCTGGTCAGTGAGCGCTTCGGGTGAAACAGTCACATTGACCGTGAACACGGGCACACCGGCATCATTGGCCGCCTTGACAATGGCCGCCGCAGGCTCTGACTTGACGCCATTCAAGGCCAGGGCACACGGATTCTTTTGCAGCATCGCTTGCACCTGGGCCAACTGCTGCGCGTCATCATTGTTGGCGATCTGGACTTCGGCCGTGAACCCGGCTTCGGTCGCGGCGTCTTCAAAGCCCTTCTTCATCGCTACGTAATAGGGATTGCTCAGGTTGGGCAGAGCGACGGCGATAAAGGGCTTCTCGGCGTCGCATGCCGCCGGACGCGGAATCGCTGCCGTTTCGCCGGCTGCCGCAACCGGGGCCTGTGCAGCCGGCGCAGCGGGTACAGTACAGGCGCTTAAGATAAGCGCGCCCACAACCAGGGCCATCAAGCTTATGGACAAGACGTTCCTTCTCACAAGTTTCCTCCTGAATGGTTTTACTGAAACTGAACAGCATCGTCGAAAAATTGGTACGTGTTGTGCTCTGCAATCTGCCAGTAGACGATCGATCCCTCCTCTCACTTATGACGGGCGATCCGGACTAGCGCCTGGAGCGGATGGCGCCGGCTGCGGCGCGCGGCGGCCAAAGCGACGTGTCAGTTCGTCGAAAGAAAACCGCCGCCGATAGGTGTCAAACGTTACGCCGCCGAGGATGATCAGTCCGATGACGAGTGGCTGCCAGTAACTCGGCACACCGATCACATTCATGCCGTTGGAAACCGTCGCGATCAAAACGGCACCGAGCAACGCACCCGGAATACTGCCGATCCCGCCAAAAAGACTCACACCGCCAACGACTGCCGATGCGATAGAGAAAAACAATTCGTTGCCTGATCCTGCCGATGGATACCCCACCATCAACCGGCTGGCGACAATCAGACCGCCGATGGCCGCACAGAAGCCGCTCACGGCGTAGACAGTAATGATAGTTTTGCCGATATTCACGCCGGCCAGGCGGCTGGTTTCGGCGTTGCCACCCGTGGCATAGATTTGTACGCCAAGTGGCGTGAGACGCAGAATCACGGTCAGAATGATGGCTGCCACAATCACAAGGAATACAGGCATAGGGATGCCGAGCATGGCGCCCCGCCCGACCAGGGCAAAGTCATAGTCCTTGACCGAAACCGAATTGGCGCCTGTGATAATCAGTGGAATACTGGCGGCGACCCCGAAGGTGCAAAAGGTCACAATGAAGGCCGGGAGGCGGACATAGTGGATGAAGAAACCATTGAAGACGCCCAGCGAGACACCCGCCAGAATGGCCAACAAGGACGCGAATTCCCACGGCAGTCCGAGCTTCATGAGAACAGCTACCAGCACACCGGTCATGGCGACGTTCGACCCCGTAGAGAGGTCAATGCCGCCGGTCAGCAGCACAAACGTCTGGCCCATCGCCAAAAAGGCGATCACGGCACCGTTCAATAACAGGATTTGAGCGTTTGAGATCGTGCGGAAATTAGGCGAGAGGGCGCTCATGGTCGCAACGACCAAGAGCAAGATAATCGCAACACCGGCTTCTTCCGGCAATCTCCAGCGCTTCATGGTACCATCCTGACTGCCAGCCTGGCGGCTTCTTTACTGTTTCGGCACAAAAGGAATCAGTTACTTTTAGGTAACGAACTTAGTGGGATCTGCAAGCTAGGGCTTACGTTATCACTTCAGACCACAAGTGTCAAGCGTCTTCCAAGGTGCACAAATCCGGGCATTCTGTTCGTTTGCCTTGGATGAATAATGGATGGCGTGTGTCATTTTGCACGCGCTACCGGCTCCTCTGTAATTGTGATGACCAGCACAGGGAGGTCAACGACGACAGAATTTTACGAAAGCAGCGCGGGCAGGAACCCGCCAACAAAGGCATCGCCAAGGCCAATCGTGGTTGCGTTGGACTGCTCAACCTGTGCGACCGGCACACAGCATATTTGATCGGCAAGCAGCTTCTGGAGCGCGTCTGCGAATCGTACACCTTCCGGATTCGACGCAAGAGCTTCGATTTCCTGATAATCTTCTGCTGTAAAATCATCCCCATACCGGAAGCGCGTCGTTGCCATCGTAACACCGCCTTTGAGTGCTTTCGCAACACTCATCGCAGCTTCGCCATAGGCAAGCGCCCAATACATGGAATGTACGACAATGACCGGCACCGGAATTAGTTTTTGCAGATCTGCCAGTGCTTCTGCGATCTGAAAGACATTCAGTAAATCCAGCTTTCTGCCGAGATAGGCCTGCAGTTCATCCTCGTTGAGGCTGAAAATGCTGATATGATCCGCCAAAATGGCATGTATCAATTGGCTAAAGCTTGGATCATAAAACCCTGCGTCCTCATAGAATACCCGCGCGCCTTTGGGAAGTTTTTCCATGATTCTGAAAAGAGACTCCAGCCGGTTGGTCAGGAGTTCCTCGCTCTGCATCGCATTAAAACCTGAAATCAGAAATACCCTTGCCTCTGTGATCAGGTTGGCATACTCCTCGTTGAGCATCATAATGATATTGTCATCATCATGATGATAGATAATCCGATTGGCCCGGCTGGCGCAAAGTTCGATATCGCCGGCGCACACGCAGGTGTCTTTGCCAAATTGCACGATCAAGTGCGGATACGAGCTGTCTTCTGTATTGCTACAAACATAGGGGCTGTCTTGCGGGATGAGCCTGCGCACGTGGTCGTTGATGGTAACCAGATGAAGCGCCGAGGTATAGCCGAGTTTGCGCATGGCGATGGCCGACCGCACCGACGTCCCGCCGAGCGTGATTTTTTTTGCGAAATTCTGCGCGAAATCCTCGATGATGGCTGGCGCGGAAACCCAGCGTTCGCCACCGGTTCCAGACTTTAGGAAACTCAGGATCGAGATCACCAGATCACGTTCGGAATTGATCGCTCGGTTGGCAGACAACTCATCCGCACGGATGCCGTAGCGGATGATCAGGGCTTCAATCACCTGGGAATTCCAGACGATCTCATAATCGGTGTTATCGCCAAGGCCCAGGGCGATTTTTTCTTTCATTCAGCCTCTTCACGCTTTTGCTGGCATGATAAGCTCGCTTACCAGTGAACGGTCTGTTACGAAAACTGTTCCATCAAGCGAGCCTATCATGCGCACGATTTTGAATCCCAATGCCAGCTTTGCGCAGGAAAGCCTGGTATATGGCGGTTTTATGGCAATTCTAATAAAGTGCAGCTTTCCCAGCCGCATTAAAGAGGTCAATCTTAAAGTGACAAACCTTTTTCATGGCATCGATGCAAGGCGGGTAAATCGAGTTCGGCTCCCGAATGGTAGGATTTTTCAGCACTTCACGCGCCTTCTGGTAAAAGGCATCCTTGATATCACTGGAAATATTGATCTTGTTGATCCCCAGTTTGACGGCCGCCGCAATCTCCTTGTCCGGGTTAGCAGAACCGCCATGCAGAACCAGTGGAATATCGACCATGGAGGCAATCTGCTTCAGCAAGTCCAGTCTCAGCTCGGGCGTCCTGTCTTTCGGATAAATACCATGCGAAGTGCCAATTGCGATCGCCAAGGTATCAACACCAGTAGCATTCACGTAGGTTACAACATCAGCGGGATTGGTGTAGATGACGACATCCGCACCCGGTTCTGCGTCGGGACCGGTTGTGCCAATCGTGCCCAACTCACCTTCAACCGAAACATTGACCGAATGCGCAAGCGCCACGACCTGTTTGGAAATCGCGATATTTTGCTCAAGCGGCAGCAAGGAACCGTCGATCATCACCGAGGTGAACCCGCACTGGATGGCTTGCATCACATGCGCCAAGGATGCACCATGATCCAAATGGATACAGACCGGTACAGAAGCCTTGTGCGCTTCCTCAATCGCAGACGCCACAAACGCAGTGTGAACAAAACTCAACTCATCTGGATGAATGGCCAGGATCACCGGAGACTGCTTTTCTTCAGAAGCATCGATTGCACCGCGTAAGAGCATACTGCTGCTTATGTTAAAAGCTGGCACCGCAAAATAGTTGGCATGGGCGACCGCCAACAAATCTTTCATATTCATCAACATCGGACTACCTCCATAATCTGTAACTATCCAAGGCGAGCGAACGATAGGCAAAGGCATGCGCGCAGGGGTTCTTACCCCTTGACAGAACCTGCGGTCATACCGGCCATAAAATAACGTTGAAAGAACAAGAACAGAATCAAGACAGGCAGGCACCCAAGCACACTCATCGCCATCATCTCATTCCATTCATAGGAATGCTGACCCATGAGCATTTGAATCCCGACGGGAACGGTGCGCATGTCCATCGTTTTCGTCAACGTGAGTGCAAAGAGGAATTCGTTCCAAGCCTGCATGAATGTGTAAATACCGACGGAAACAAGTCCAGGTACAGAAATCGGTACGAGCACTTTCCAGAGAGCAATCAGCCGGCTTCCGCCATCCATCATGACCGCCTCGTCCAATTCCTTTGGCAGGGTATTGAAATAGCCGGTCATCATGATGATGGCATAGGGCAGCGTAAAGATCATGTAGGTAAGCACCAACGCTGCGTAGGTATTGAACAACTTGAGCGAAACGATGAGGCTGAAGTAAGGAATCAGCAGCGTAATGGGGGGCACCGCCTGTACGCTGATAATGATCATGTTCAACGGTTTCTTGAAATTGAACTGATATCTGCTAAAACTATAGCCTGCCAACGTACCCACAACCAAGGTGAACATCGTGACCAATGAAGCGACCAGATAGCTGTTGACAAAGAAACGCACCTTTTCCGGATCGGTGAGCACGGCGATGTAGGCGCTAAACGAAGAGGATGACGTAATCAGACGTGGCGGATAAGCAAAGATTTCCATATTGGTCTTCAGCGAGGACGAGAGCATCCACAGCACGGGAAATCCGGCATAAAAAGCGCCAACCGAAAGCGCGAGGATCACCAGTACCTTTGTAATTCTGGTTTTGGCGGGTTTCGAAATCAGGTTATTCATCGCTGGCTTTCTGCTTCCGGACATAGAACAGGGCCACAAACATCGACAAGGTCAAGATGACAAAGGCACTGGTCGAGGCAAGAGAAAACTTATAGGAACTAAAGGCCAGTTTATAGGTAAACGTACTCAGCATCTCCGTGACATGGATCGGTCCACCGCCTGTCGTCATCCAGATCAACGTGAATTGCTGCATGGTCCAGATAATATCCAGCATGGCCAGACTGAGGATAATTGGCTTCAGTTGCGGGAGCGTGATAAACCGGAAAAGCTGAGGGCCATTGGCGCCATCGATGGTGCCAGCCTCATAGAGTTCATTGGAAATTCCTTGCAGGCCGGCAAGGATGCTGACCATATAAAAGGGGTAACCCGCCCAGATATTGATAAATGTCACGGTCGGCAACGCCAACTGCCGGGAGCTAAGCCATTCAACCCTATGGCTGATGAGGCCTAGCGTAGCCAGTAGATAATTGACGACGCCGTTTGGGTTCAGCATAAGCCGCCATAGGACCGCGATGATCGTTGCAGTAAATACCCACGGCAGGATGTATACGACCCGGAAAAGCGCTCGCGTAATCGGGCCGATCAATTTGGTATTCAAGAGCATGGCGAACGACAAGCCAAGAATCAGGTGAAACACCACGCTGAAAAACGTGAAGTAGAACGTGTTATAGATGGCTTGCTGGAAAACGGGGTCGCTGAGGATTTCTACATAATTCGCAAGGCCCACAAAGACCGGATTTTTTTCCATGATGACGTTATTCATCAAGGAATACGAAAAAACCATCGCGATGGGCAGGAGCGACAGTACGGCCAACAACAGGAGCGTCGGTGACAAATACGCATAGGGGACAAGCTTTTTCGCAACTCTTTGCAGCGTACGGTTCATGGAACTTGTCGACCTTTGTGATCGGCTAACAATGGGGATCCTTGGTACAGTGTGAGTCTGGTCAGAGGTTGCAAGGCAGGACTGCCTTGCAACCTCCATGCTATTACAAGCAATCTGTTGGCAGAGGACTAGAAATTCTCCGACCAGGATTCTTGCGCCTTATTGAGGGTATCATCCAGGCTCTGGCTACCGTCCAGGTAGGGTTGGAACTGCTCGTCGAACGTGCGCATCAGTTCTTCGGCAACCGGGAGACCCGTGAACTCGTTGGCCAGATAGCCAGCCTTGAAGACATCAAAGGCGGCGGCAAACAGCTCGTCGGTCTGTACAAAATCAGGCGTGGAATTGACGTTGCCAGGGAAGGCATTGGCAATCGACGACAGCTTGGTGTTGACCTCTGGGCTCATCAGGAACTCGACCAGTTTCCAGGCTTCGGCCGGGTGCGCGCTATTGGCCGCAACACCGATACCCCAGGAAGCATAGGGCAGACCGCGTTTTCCGGTATAGTCATCGGCGGCCGGCAAAGCCGTGATCGCAAACTTCAGGTCCGGGTTGCGTTCACGAATCATGTTGATGTGAGCCAGGGAGTCGACCATCATGCCAACGCGACCGTTGACAAACTCCTCAACCTTGTCCTGCTCTTTCATCGTAAATGCACCAGGAGCCACGTAGCCCGCATCATAGAGACCCTTGATGAATTCCATGGCGCTGCGAACACCATCATTGGTCAGATCCGGCTTGCCGTCTTTCATCATGCTGCCGCCCGAAGCCCAGACCCAGGACATCACATCGTTCTGGATGCCGTTCGGCTGTTCTAGGGACAACGGCAGAACCCAGCCACTGACGTTGTTCGCTTCATCCGTCAACTTGGCGGCGGCATCGGCAAATTCGGTGCGCGTCGTGGGAGGACTCGCAATGCCTGCCTTTGCCAACAGGTCCAGGTTGGTGAACACAGGATAGACGAAGTTCACAACAGGAATCATGTAGGTAGCACCGTCCAGTTGAATCTGTGCCGCCAGCCCGCTGTCATCATAGCTAGCTTGCGTCATCAGATCAGTCAAGCTGGCGAGCGCGCCTTGTTTCACAAAGTCACTGACCCAGGCGCCGTCCAGACCCACAACATCTGACATTGTGCCTGCAGCAGCACCGGCGACCACCTGCTCCTTGGTCGTAGAATAGGGGCCACTCACCAGCTCAACCTTGATGCCGGGGTTCTGTGCTTCAAACTCATCCATCAGGGCTCTGAATGCGCCTTCCGGCAGCTCGGGCGCCCACCACTGCGTAAACTGAAGCGTGACGGGCTCGCCGGCAGGCGCAGCCGCCGCGTCAGCTGCGGGTGCGGCAGCAGGTGCCGCCCCCGGGGCAACTGGGGCACAACCGGCCACGATGGCCGCGAGCATTACCACTGCCAGGAACAGACTGATTGCTCTCTTACTCATGTGCTTCATCTCCTCTGTGTGAATGCGAAACAGGCTGGGTAGAATAGGGATTACACGTGCACAAATAACCCATAGCGACTTTCCTCCTCTGATTCCCTACTTTTCAAATGCTTTGTCCGGTGGCGTTCACCTCCTCTTTTCCTCTTTGTGTACGTTGAACTCAGTACTTGCGATGCTTGGTCGCCCGCATCGTTTTGGAGACAGCCTGCACCGACGCGTCGGTACGCTGTACACAGATGCCCACATAGAGGGCTTCCGTCAGCGCCAACGTTGCTAGGTTGGAGGCCATCTCTTCCTCACGAAAGTGGCTGACCCGTGTGGATGTGAACAAACAAAAATCGCCGTAGCGAGTAAGGGGCGAGTCGGAGTGATTCGTAATGCACACCGTGCGCGCGTTGCGTTGTTTGGCCAGTTCCAAGGCATGGACGGTGTCTATGGAGCTTCCCGTGTGCGAGATGCCCACCGCTACATCTTCGGCCGAGGTCAGGCTGGCATACATTTCTTGCATGGTCGGGTCAATCGAGAAGCGGCTGTGCAGTCCAATCTTCGTCAAGCGGAAATTGAGATCCATCGCCAGCGGGATCGAGTTACCTGACGCAAACAATTCAATCTGGCGCGCAGTGCACAACGCCTGGATGGCAGCTTCCAGCACTGGCATCTGGAGGATACGCACGGTATCCTCCAGCGAACGCATGCCCGCCGTCATCGCTTTCTGCACGGCGCTGGCTGGCGTGTCGTCTGTCGTCAGATCTTCGTGGACGAGTAACATGGGCGAGACCAGATCTTCGGCCAAAGCAATCTTGAGCGCGTGAAAGCCAGAGTAGCCCAGCGACTGTGCAAAACGGACGATGCTTGCCTCGCTCACGCCCGCGCGCCGGCCTAACTCGGTAATCGTCAGGTTGATCGACTCGCGCGGTGAATTGAGGATGAACTGCGCCGCCTTCTGAGCCGACCCCTTTAGCTTTGGCAGCGCGTCTGAAACAGCCGCTAGCGTGCCACGCTCGTGGTTGGTTTGGTTGTCCATAGGTGAAGTAAACACTAAGATGTGAAACTAATTTTCACAATCATACCATTTGTGGAAACGAATGTCAATAGTGTCTTTGGGGATCACACATAATCAATGCTGCAACGTTGTCGTTCCGGTGGCTTGTCCCTGATGCTCGTACAAAACCTGGTGATCTACCGTAATGGCTACTTTTCCTCGGGCATGATCCTTTTCCAGGTGCCGGATGGCATCCGGGACATCGCTCAGGGCGTACGTTCTGTCGATGACCGGTGTGATCTTCCCGGCTTCGATCAGTTCCTTCAGGATGACCAAGTCCTTCGCGTTTGGTTTTTCCTCAAACATGTAGCCCTGCTGGCGCATAAATGGCGCCAATAGAAACGCCTTTAGCACGTAACGCATGCCACCATAGCCGCTATTCGGTATGATCTTGCCTTGCGGAGTGAGTGCACGCCTGAGATCAGAGAACGAATGGCTTGCCACATTGTCGAGAATGAGATCGTAGCGCTGCCCGCCTGCGCTGAAATCCTGTTTGGTATAATCAATGACATGGTCGGCGCCGAGTGCGCGCACCATGTCCACGTTGCGCGTGCTGCACACACCGGTCACTTCTGCCCCCAACGCCTTGGCGATCTGCACGGCGAAGGTGCCCACGCCGCCGGAGGCGCCGTTGATCAAGACCTTCTGCCCCGGCTGCAGCTTTCCTGCATCGCGCAGACCTTGCAGGGCGGTAAGCCCTGCCGTAGGCACGGCCGCAGCCTGCTCGAAGGTGAGGTTTGTAGGTTTCATCGCCAATTTGTCTTGATCAACAGACACAAACTCGGCAAAAGCACCGCTGCACGCTGCGAACACTTCGTCACCCGGTTGGAAACGGGTAACGTTGTTGCCGACTGCCTCGACGCGTCCTGCGACATCCGCGCCAAGGATATAGTTCTTTGGTTTGGGAAACCCGACACTCAATCGCGCAAGCCACGGACTCCCGCGCAGACAGAAGATATCGCTGGCGTTGATGGCTGTTGCCCTGACCCTTACGAGCACGTCGTTTTCCTTGACCACCGGACGATCGACCTCTTTGAGCTTGAGGACGTCGGGGGAGCCGTAATCGCTTTGTGTGACCGCTTTCATCATCTTTCTCCTTGTGAATAATTATCTTCTGGCGTCTCTGCCTGGCCTGATTCCAGGCGATTCACTGCGAGCAAGGGTATGCCCAAATCACGCACTTTCTTGAGCAAGCCGTGCAGCGCGGCCTGGTCGCTCAGCGGGCCGGTCAAGAGCGTATCGCCATCCTCTGTCAGGACGATGGTCAAGTTCTCAAACCGGTCTGCCCACTCGCGCCCCAGGTGGCCCTTGAGCCTGATCGCATAGGGTGCCGGTTCATTGGGGTCTGCATGTGTGCTGCGTTCGTTTGACATGATCCTGTACCTGGTGCAGGCAGCCGGAGCAGTTTAAGCGGCGGTAGCCTTCGTCTCACGTTGCGTTGTGGCCGCGATTTCAACAACGGGTTGTCGCGCTACCGCAGGTCGGCTACTGCGCAACATCAGGATCCCCAGCCAGGCGAACCACACGATCTGGCCCATCGCAAAAATACCTACCAGCAGAGTGAGGCCCGGGAGAATTGACAGAATTCCCGCCACACCGACCACGACGCCAAGATAGTTCAACACCCTGGGCAGCCCGCCTGTCCGCAACGCTGCCCAACTTACCAGCAGAGTCCATAAGCCGCCCAAAATCTCAGCCTGGCCGCCCAATCCAGCGTGAACAGCATCGATCGTCAACCAGATCGTCGCCGCCTGAAGCGGATCACTGCTGTAGAGTGCAACGACCACGCCCTGACCGGTGTTGTAGACCATGCCGCTGGCAATCAACAGGCCGGCCCAGATCAGCCCGAAGGCAGTCGCCGTCTGCATGATTGCGGGTGAACCAGCCTGCAGCCGATCGTGGAGCGCCAGCGTCAGCACGACCAAAAGGGCGCCGAAACCGACATAAGTCAACAAGATCACGATCTGCATGCTGACCTGGTTGCCCACGAGCAAAGCCACCTTCTGGGCAGGTTGGACAGCACCAAGACTGTCTAACACGAAGAGAAAAAACACCATTCCTACCACATAGGCTGCCGCCTCATACAATGCGGCTATGCCGCCCATTTTTTGCGAGTACTTCATTGTCGTGCTCCTGTTCTTGTTAGATGCTGATGAGTCCCATGTAGCTGATTTCTTTCTGCCCTACAACCATAGACTATGCGACAACATGGTGACGCGTCGTCACCACATTGGGTGATTCGTGGGGTGATTTCTCAAGTGGATGGTGGGAAGGGCAACAAAAAAACGGCACGTGGCTCAACAAGCCTGCCCGGAACGCTGTACTTCCGTTAGAACAGCTCGAGCTCCTCAGCGCGGCGGACGGCTGCCCGGCGGCTGTTTACGCCTAGCTTGCCGTAAATACGCTTGATGTGGGTGTGCAAGGTGTTCAAGGACACCATGAGTTTGCGGGCAATTTCCGGGCCGCTCAATTCGGTTTCAAGCAGCCTGAGCACCTCGAACTCACGGTCGCTCAGTGGCTCGATCAAGGGTTGGGTGACGGGCGTAGCGCCCTGAGCCTGCCCAAAGGCTGCGCGTACTTGACTGACAAAGTTTGGGACGAACCCGCGTTGGGCGGCTTCTTGCAGCAGCGCCGCCATGGGTGCGCCTTCGTCCACAAAGACCCGAACAAAGGCCTCCGGCTCAGCCAGGGCCAAGGCACGCGCCAGCGGTGCAAGTGCCCGGGTGATGTCGCCCCGCGCCGCCTGCGCGAGCGCCTGCAGCGACAGGAGCTCGATGGCGTGCCCTTGCCTTCCTCCGGCTTCTGCCGCGTGCAGAAGGCGCGCCAGGAAGTCCATCACCGCCTGTAAGGAGCTTTCCACCCGTGTGGTTCGATAGTCTGCCAGCAGTGCCCTGGCCAGCGTGATGTGTTCGAACTCGCGCACATAGGCTGGGTCGTCATCAGCCGACAGGCCCTGTTCGCGCGCCCAACCCAGGGCTTCCGCCACCCTGCCCTGTTTCACCCACACCCGCGCCTTCAACGCCGCGATGGGATGAACGTCGGGCGTGGGACCGCCGAGATAGAGGCGTTCTGCCTGATCGAGCAGTTCAAGCGCCGTGTCCAGGTTCCCCTGGGCCGCCGCGAGCCGAGCCGAGGCCACATGCCAGCGATGCTGCGCTTCTTGCAGCACCGCGTACGCGCCCAATTCCTTGCTGCGCTGCAGGTACTCTGTGGCGGCTTCCAGTTCGTCGCGTTCAAGATGCACTTCACACAAGATCACGTACAAATCCGCCGTGCCCTGGGGCACCGGCTCGCCCTGCCCGGCCGCAAGCTGCAATGCCTGCTGGCACGTGCTGGCTGCCTCACGAAGACGACCCTGTGCCATCCTGATGTCAGCCAGCAGATAGGCGAAGCCTGTTGTGGCGCCGGCCCCGCTGACGATCCGCGTGGCTGCCATGCCGTCGGCGATGGACTGGTGGGCGGCTTCCAGTTCGCCGCGGGTCCAGTACACAATGCCCAAGAGCGCGGCTGCCGCGCCGCGCCAAAACCGGTCGCGCACCGGCAGGAGGTCGAGCGCCTGCCGGGCATACTGCAGCGTGCTCGGCAGATCACCCAGCGCTCCGGCACGATAGGCGCGGGCGACGGCTATTGTGCCCGGCAGGGACCGCCATTCCTCTTCGTTCACGACGACGCGCTCAGCCAGGCGCGCTTGCTCGCTCGTCTCCGTCGTCGTATCCAGCCACCGTTCGGCGTCCTGCAGGCAGGCCTCGGCGGCATCCAACTCGGCGGGGAGCAAACCGAAGGCATAGTACACGCTGAGCACAGGCCGCACGCGTACCAGTTCAGCCGGCAGCGCCTGCACCCAGCCCTGCCAGGTTGCTTCCTGATTACCGCCGCGCATCATACCGGTTTCCAGCTCGATCAGACCCGCCGCGCGCTCGAAATCCGCTGCGGCCAGCGCGTGGCGAATGGCATCGACCGGTAGACCGTTGCGCTCATACCACGCGCTTGCCCGTCGATGCAGGGTAGACGCCTGATTGGGCTGCGCCTCCAGCAAGCGTGTGTGCAGAACCTCAGCGAAGAGGTGGTGATAGCGCACCCACTGCCGTTGATCATCGAGCGGAACGACGAACAGGTTGCCACGCTCCAGGACCTCCAGCATTTCTCGGCTATCCTCCCGCCCCGTAACGGCATCGCACAGTGGACCACTTAACCGGGCGAGAATCGCGGTTTGCAGCAAGAAGCTGCGGATGCGTTCGGGCTGGCGTTGGAGGACTTCCTCAACCAGATAGTCCAGCACAAAACGGTGACTGCCGGTAAAAGCCTGGATAAAACTTGCCGTGTCTGCTCGCCCCTGCATGGAGAGCGCGGCCAATTGCAGGCCGGCAATCCAGCCCTCGGTGCGGGATTCCAGGGCGGCGATTTCTGCGGTCGCGAGGGTCAGGCCCATCACCTGGTTGAGAAATTGGGCGGCTTCGGCGGAAGTAAACCGCAAGTCGACGGCGCGTACTTCAGTTAACTGGCCGCGGGCGCGCAGCCGTGCCAAGGGGAACGGTGGATCCTCACGGCTAGCGATCACCAGGTGCATTGGCGGCGGCAGGTGATCGACCAGAAAGGTGAGCGCCTGGTCTACCGCCGCGGCCTCGATCACGTGGTAATCGTCAAGGACGAGGATGATAGTGCCCGGTATGGCAGTAATTTCATTGAGCAGGGCCGTCAGAATCGCTTCGGTTGGCGGCGGCTGGGGAGATTGAAGCACAGCCAACACCCCGTTGCCAACGTGCGCCATGATCGTCTGCAAAGCCGCCACGAGGTAGGTCAGAAAACGCGCAAGGTCGTTATCCCCTTCGTCCAGTGACACCCACGCAACCGGATGTTCGCAACCTGCAGCCCACTCGCGAACCAGAGAGGTCTTGCCAAAGCCGGCCGCGGCCGAGATGAGGGTCAGCTTGCGCCCCGCCGCCAGCCCCTTGTTCAGGCGCTCGATCAGGCGCGGGCGCAGCACAATATCGGACCGAAGTCGTGGGATGTAGAGTTTGGTCGCTAGAATTGGGTTTCTCGTTGCCGAAATCGGTACTTGGGTGTTCGGTCTGGGTTTCATCGCTTCTCACTGCTGTTTCATAGCGTTGTTGTCTTAATTGAATATAGCACGCGCTAGAATTTTTTCGTATACTGGCTGGTAGGACGAGCCTGGTCTGCCACACACGCTGCGGCCCTACCCCGAGTGCACTTTGCTGGACGTGATGAGCGATACCGTGCGCCAACGGCCGGGCCACACGGCGCTGATCTTCAAAGAGGCACGCGTCTCCTACGCCCGTTTGGAGCAGTTGACGAACGCATTCGGCGCCGCACTCGGGGCGCAAAGATGCTCGCTAATCTTGTCTGACTCATGTGTACTCAGCGGGCAATATCCGGGGATCAAAGAGATCGAGTAGCGTGAATTGCACAAAGATCGCAAAATTATGATCCATCCGTGTCGTTTGATTGATGCGCACCCAGCCAATCTGGTGGGAATCGTGGTCTTCATCGACCAGCGGGATGACATCTTTTCCAAAATGGCGTGGGTGGTTGGGATAGCGCTGCGTGTCCACAAAATAGGCTTCTGCACCGGCCAGCCATCCGCGATTGAAGAGCTTCCAGGCGGTGGCGATGATCCCGGTCGGGTGCAGAGCAAAGAGAGCACGCGCCGCCACTACCGTGCCTGGATAGATCCATTGGTGCCCACCCAATTTCAGTACGCGCTCTTCTCGAAATAGCCACAAGGGTTCGGCGTACCTGGCTTTGGCGTCTTCAATCGCCGTGCCGGTTTTTGCGGGGAGTTGGATTGTATGTTGGTTTGGAAATGTCACCGGGTAAATGGTCATCGCGTACGGGCTCGTTTTCTAAATGATATGCGCTCGCATCGATGTCCGCAAAATCCGCGCTGTAATACTATCTCGACCAGGAATTTTAGCCCTCGTTGCAAGCCTTTGCGGCGCAGCGTACCGATCGATTGGCGGTAGTCGAACCAATTGCATCGTCCCGCAAGCAGGTCTGACCGGCCTGTTTGCGGGACGATGCGTTGGCGCCGGGCGAAGCTATTCCTGTGTAAGCAGAAGTGTGATTACCCGATAAGGTGCAACGCTCAGCGTGAGATTCCCATCACGCAACGGTATCTCCGCGCCGATTTCTTCATTCATGTTCGACATGAACACGCGCGTGAAACCATTCAGGCGCACGTTGGCCTCTCCGGTCTTGCCTTGGTTTTCGAAGAAGCGCAGGATGTACCCGTTGCCATCGTATGACCGCTTAAAGGCGGAGAATTGCACGTCATCGTTTGCGAAGGCAAACGGAAGCATCTGTGCGCCGAGGAGTTCCTCACCTTGAACAGCCCGTACCATATGGCTCACCGCCGGAAAGAGAAAACTCTGAACGGTTGGCACAAAGGGCGCGATGGTTTGTGCCTCCACCTGATACGGAAGATAGGACCACTCGATTTCCTGCCTGCCCTGGCACTGCGCCCCCGGCGTCTGATGAGGGTTGGACGCATCCCCGGTCCGTTGGAGCGTATTGAGCCGGCCCATGTATTCAAAACCGCGCAGCAGGGTCAGGTAGATGTCTGGTTGGTGGTTGAGCGGATTGGGAATCGCCTCATAATCGTAGAGTCCCTTCACGGCGACGGCCAATCCCACCTTTTCATCATGGGCAGCCACCCATTCTCGAAATGGACACAACTGCGTAGGCGGCTGGATCCAGGGCTCGACCTCACGGGCTCTTTCGATTCCTCGCTGGATGATGCCAAACTGACCCTGTGAAAGGATGGATTCGGTCTTGACCCCCGTGGGAATCCGCAGGCGCAGACGATGGTCTTTGGCATTGTTTTCCAAGATCAGCTTGACATCTACCCGTCTGGCGTAGCGCTCCAGGCTGATGCGGAAACGGATCGGAATGTCCACCCGCTCCGTGCTGCGGCAATCTCCCTTGAGTTGATAGGGCACGTTCATCCTGCCGCTGGATTCAATCGCCGCGCGCACCGGCCCCACTTCAACCAAGCGGTTTTGAAATTCGAAGCGGTTGGAAAGGACAACTTCTCCAGGTACCCAGGGCGGGGAATAGTCCCAGGCATCACCGGCATCGGCCTCTTCGACCAGTAGGTTCAGGCCATAATGCCAGACTCCCGTCTGTTTATCCAGGATGTTGAGGAGGGACCCCTGGACCTCAACGCGTACATGCTCGTTTTCTAAATGCTGTGCGCTCGCATCGATGTCTGTAAACTCGGCGGATCCTGTCACACAAGCATAGGAATTGATCTGGTTTGCCGCGGAAAATGCTAAGAATAGGACAGTGCGCAATCTTTGGTTGGGCCAATCGGCATGGCGCGGCTTGCCAATGCCGTTCAACGGGATTTCCTCACGCGGCAATACTTGGGTTGGCAGGACATTCCCATTTGTATCAACCACCTGGACCTGTTCATCGCCGACGGGCAGCCAGACCTCGCAAAGCTGTGGCAAACCGGAATTGGCCGGCGAAAACGTCAGAATCCCTTTGCCTTTGCCTTGCCACCAGGGATGCAGATGACTGCCGATATGCTTGAGCGTTGCATGCGTCAGCCCGGCAGCGATCTGTCGAACGGCAGCAAACCTGGCTTCCATTTCAATATGCACCTCATCCATGCTGGAGCCGTGGATGCTGTCGTGGGTGCTGTTGACCATCAAGTTTTTCCAGGCTTCATCCAGTTGCGGCTGAGCGCCAGAATAGCCGAGCAAGGATGCGTAGGCATCCAGCGGTTCCGTATACCGTTCCATCAAGGCTTCGGCGGCAAAATTCTGGCGCTTGAGATAACTGCGCGTCGAGAGCGCGCCTAGGAGAACATATTGGTAGAACGAGCCAATCAATTCCTGGTCGTACTGCATGGGCTTGTCGATACTGGCCTGGACCCGGCGAATATATCCTTCGGCATCCCCCATGACAAAGTCGATCTGGTCTTGCATCTGGTTGGCCAGCTTCAGCGTCTGGGCCATTTTCGCCTGCGGTGGGCAGTGATCGCAGCCCGCAATCAAGGGTACGATCCCCGATGGGTAGCGATCTTTGATGTTCAAGACGTTACGAATGAGTTCGCCGGCAATCTTCTCTGGATCGGTGTGATCGGCGAGCTCCATGTAAAATTCATAGGAGAAGTAGCCACTGTAATACGGCACATCGCGCGGCTGCATCGGATCCACATCTTTGTCAAAGATGTTATAGGCCCCGCCATAACCTTCGCGGAAATGACTCACCAGCACTTGGGAGCCGTCTAGCCCGGTGTAGATAAATTCATCCGGGTGCCCCCCAGGAATTTCCGGCAATCCCCGCATGAAGAGCAGGCTATCGATGCCGAAATTGTTCAAGATTTGCGGCAACTGCCTGGGATGTCCGAAATTATCAGGCAGGTAACCCGCCCTCATCATCTTGCCATAACCGCGGCAAGTGCGATTCCCGTACAGGCAATTGCGCACCATCGACTCGGCACTGGGCAGCCATTCATCAAACTGCGTAAAGAAAGGACCGATCGCAAGTTTTCCATCGGCAATTAATTGCTCTATCTCTTCTCGAGCATCGGGTCTGGCGGCCAGGTAGATGTCCAGCACATAGGTGACCCCATCGAGAACGTACGGCCCATAATCCGGCTGCTCTTTATCAATCCGCCGCAGCAAATCCAGGGCCTCCACCGTCCAGAAGCGGTAGGAGCGGAGCGGCATATACCATTCGATGTCCATGTGTCCGTGATTGACCACGTATCCTGTAATCTTCTTTGTCATCTGTCGTCTTCCGATTGTTTTGAGTAATTGTCGCTGCCGGAAAAATGTTGAGCAGATCCCTGTCCGTCATGTGCGGCGACTGCGCCAGCATGAAGATCATGGCTTCCACCAAATCGGCGGGACGCAGACGGGGATGCTGCCCCACCGGTGCCGCGCCACTCACCTCTCTGGCATTCTCATGAGATGACGTCAGCGACTCAGGTGTGATTAACGGTGGCGCAGGGCTTTCTCGACCTCGCGTTGCACAAAACTCCGAAATACAGGGCTTAGGTACAAGGTACTGTGCACAAAGAGGTCATCAATCGCCTGACGCAATTGCTCGGCAGTCAGGAGAGCCGCCGCGCACGCTCGTAGCAGCAATCCGACGCTACCCATTGGCATCATGCCTAGTTCTTCAAGGGCACGACGCAAGGCGAGATCGTCAGTCAATACCAACGGCAGCATAAGGTGCAGTGCGAGCACTAAGGTGGCAATGTCAGCATCCTGCAGTTGATCGCTGCTACCGACCAGGTTCCACCCCTTCTCAAGTGCTGCCTGATCGACTGGGTGCAGGGCTAACTGGCAACTGGTCATGGTCATGAACTGGTCCAGGTCGACGTGGTTGCGTACTTCAACCGCAACTTGGTTCGCCACATGTACTTCTGAAAAAACGGCGAAGGCCGGCCACTGCTGAATCTGCCACAGGTGGGTCAGCGGTCCACTGTCACAGACAGCGGCGCTCATAACCTAAGTCCGCGTTCGATATCTGCCAGGAGTGCCTGTTTGGCGTAGTCAAGTTCGGCCACGCGGGCGCTGCCCAATGCGGCAACTGCCTCGGCCTGTGGCAATTGTTCATCCACGTACGCCTGTTCGACGGCCTGATGATAGAGCAATTCCAGGCCGGATCGCAGCGCGTTGGCAAGAATTGTTGCCTCGTCCTGTCGTGTATACTCGACGAGAAAACTGATAGCGCGGGAGAGCGGTGCAGCAGACATCTGTATCTCAGGTGCAATTGCGGCGATAGACATCGATCCTCTTTTCACTTCCACGCGGTGTCGGCTGTTTCACAACTTTAGAGGCAATGTTACCACCGGACTGCGTCGTCATCAAACCGTACGCACAGTCCTCCCGGGCCAGGGCGCCGCGCCCGGCGAACCGGAGCATGTGCGGAGCGGTGGTAGATCTTTGCGGTGTCTGCTATACTGCACCGTACGCGATTGCTTGTCGGAGAAGGTTGTACCCTATGAAGCGGTTGGCGAAGGAAGGGTCGATGACAGAACAGAAACACCACGTTCACCGAGCATGTCCATTCTGCGGCAGCACGGAAACCGGGTTCGTTCAAAACGATGCTAACCCGGCCGGCGCATGGGTGTGCAATGCCTGTGGCGAAACTTGGCTTGACAAGGATGACGGGCTGCACGGCGCCGGCGAGGCTGCCGGCGCTGCTGATGGTGCGGAAGCGAGCGACGACAGCGCCCGATTGCCTTCCCATCCAGAATGAAGCGGCGGCGCCTGGGGAGTAGTAATGCTGGCAAGCATTAGGCAGCGAGCACGCGTCATCAAGCGCGATATACTTGCCCTGTATTTAGCAGCGCGCCATAGTCGCACGCCCTGGTATGCGAAAGTGCTTGCGATCGCCATTGCCGGCTATGCGCTTAGCCCGATCGATTTGATTCCGGACTTCATACCGGTGCTGGGTTATCTCGACGACGCCATTCTGTTGCCGGCAGCGATAATCGTGTGCATCCGCCTCATACCAGCCGATGTGTTGGCTGAGTGCAGAGCGCAAGCAGCCACCGACTTTGCTGATGGCAAACCGATAAGCCGTACGGCCGCGGCGATCATCATTGCTGTATGGGTTGCGTCTTTGTGCTTGGTTTGTTTATGGCTGTGGCGCTTTTGGACATATAAACGTTGACGCTACCCATCAAGGTATTCGCTACAACGGTCCATTCAGGGGATGTGAGAATTCGAAGTTTTAATGTCCCGCGTGCGGAATGGCTCTTTGCACGGCTATATTTGGCTACACCCAAGAGGATTTTACCCGTGGCGCCGAGACCTATGATGTGATCTTTGACGCTGTCGACAAGATTTCGTCTTCACGCGGCAGA
>Ga0105047_10001063_pt1 | contig 48323 bp, 36 predicted proteins | sample MAT04_FD_78384 | JGI IMG/M metagenome (GOLD analysis project Ga0105047, IMG submission 78384) | Freshwater microbial communities from Lake Fryxell liftoff mats and glacier meltwater in Antarctica - MAT-04 (megahit assembly) | ecosystem: Environmental > Aquatic > Freshwater > Ice > Liftoff...
ATGCATCGACTCGAGAGACCACCGGTAAGCCGTGTGCGGGAAATTCGCATGCACGGTTTGATAGGGGGTCGCGAGCCAACCTTCCGCATCCTTGCGGAAGAGAGGTAAGGATCTACCAATGGAACTCGAAGAGCGCGCGAAGGTCGTCGATCTGCTCCAGGCCATGATCGCCGCCGACGGTGTCGTCGGCGACGAAGAGCGCGAGTTCCTGAGGCGCGTCGTGGGCCGTTTCGGCCTGACCGAGCAGGACCGCTCCGACCGCGTCGTCGCGAGCGATCCAGGTCGCGTGATGGCGACGCTCCGCGGTCTCGCGCCGGACGTGCAGTCCCGCGTCATGGCCCTGCTGGTCGAGGCCGCGGTGGTCGACGGTCGCGTCACGCCGGAGGAGCGCGCGCTGCTGCTGGCGTCGGCCGCGACCCTCGGCATCGAGGCCTACGCGCTCGAGGAGCGCATCGCGCGGCGCCTGAAGTCGAACGTCCCGGGCATCTGACCTTCGCGTCCGCGCTTTCTTCTCAAGGTCCGAGCGAGATCTCCGTTCCGCCCGGAGGATGGGGTCGTTTGCGGAAGTGCTTTCGGAGGCAGCGCGGCGTGAGGTGGACGACACCCGCGCTGCCTCTCCGTTTGCGGACGCGGTGAGGGCCTTCGAGGATCGCGTCGCGACCGCGACCTACGCCGCGGTCTCGGGCTGGGGCTCGAGCGGGCGAAGCCGGGTCGGCCAGACCGCCTCCCACTACGCGGCGGCGAGCCGACGCCCCACGCCGGCGCGTGTCCACGGGCTATCCGACGATTGCTGAGAAGCTCTCGGTCGGCTCCACTCACGCCGCCGATTCGGCGGCCATGCGCGCGGCGCACGTGGAGTGCATCTCGTCGTGGCTGTCCGCGAGAGGGCGCTTGCAGCAGGCGCACAGCCTGCCACGTCGGGCGACCGCGATCTCGCGCACCTCCTCTTCGGCGATCCACTTCATCAGCCGTTCGCGCGTGGCAGGCTCGACCTCGGCGAACCGCAAGGCGACGAGCGAAGGCGCGTGCGGAAACGCCGGCGGATCGACGCGAACGACGGCCCCGCGGATCGCGAGCGGCCGCGCCGTCCCGAGGTCGAGGCTCACGTCGAGCCTCGCTCCGCGCGCGGGGGGCTTGTCGCAGAGAAAGGCGAGGCCGCCTCCGCTCACGTTCTGCGTCTCGAAGACGTCGAAGTGCGCGCGCGGGCTCGCTTCGTCCCGCGAGACCTTCATGTCGAGATGGGCCGGGACGCGGACCCACTCGCGGCGCTCGACCCGCGCGGGGGGCTCCGCGGCGATGACCTCGCGTCGCTCTTCGAGCGCTCGCTGCTCACGCCGCGCGCGCCGTGCGTCGCTCCGGAACCAGCGCGCGATCACGACGGCGGCTGCAAGGGCGAGCACGATCCACACCGCGATGACGATGCCGCTGCCCTCGCGATCGAGCGTCCTGAAGAACGCGCCGCTGATGCCCTGCAACGCGTCCGACTCGCTCGATGGCGGTCCTGCGGGGGCGGCGACGACGATGGCAAGCATGAGGCCTACACCCCCTAACGGCCGACCGCGGCCGCACGTTCAGCTCATGTCGAAACGAGACGGCGCTCGTGTCAGCGGTAGTAGGCGATCGACATGCACACGATCATCGCGAGGAACATCACGGTGCCGGCGAGGAGCTTCGCGATCGGCAGCTCGCGCGACGGCGCGTGCAGGACGAACGCCGACACTCGCTCTCCGACGACGAACTGAGGAAGCGTACCTGCCCGCGGGATGTTGGGCGGAGACGGGGCGCTCGTGCGGTTGATCGGCACGACGCCCGAATGCATCGTGGTGGCAGCGTCGAGTCGGTAGAGGCCCGACGACGAAGAGCGCGAGTAGCTCTGCTGGTCGTGGAGACACGTCTCGAGGGCCGCGCCTTCGTCTTCTTCTTCGTATGCGTAATCGTATTGTCGTGCGCCCATACGGCATCGCTGTAGCAAGTCGCTTGCCAGCGTTCCTGCGCGTGGAAATAGGGGCGGATCCGGGATCCGCTTCGCGCGATCGGCGGCCGGCCGTCGGCGGTCGTCATGGGGATGTCGGCACGGCCCCTCAGGGCTTCATCGTCGCCGGGTCGATCGGCACGTTGATCTGCGCCATCGAGAACGTGATCTCGATGGCGTCGCTCTTTCCTTCGATGAGCTTCGCCTTCACCGGCAACACGAGCGTCTTGTCGAGGACGAGCGTGAACGCGCGGACGCTCGCCGTCTTGTCCTTCGCGGTGCCCGCGACCTCGACGTCGTTCGGGCCACGTGAGCCGCTCAGCACGTAGCGCTCACGGAGCTGCGCGAGATCGCCGCCGAGCAGGGCGCGCAGGTCAGAGAGCGCCTTCGCGATGTTACCGCCGCCCTGCGGCACCGTCGCGTGGGAGGACTTCGTTCGGTACGAGAGCCCCTCGGGGCCGATGAGGTAGACGATGTCGTCGGGCGGCGCGAGCTCCCAGCGCAGGCGCTCCGGGGCGACGTACGCGAGCTCGCCCGTCGACTTCACGGTGGTGGCGAGCAGCGTGAGCTTCCGCTCCTGCGTGAAGGATGCACGCATCGTCCGCACGCCCTTGCGCGCCCGGGCGATGTCCGCGAGGAGCGGGTCGAGCTTCTCGCCCTCGAGCTTCTCGCGCGTGTCGGCAGGCGGGGCTGGGGGGGGCGGGGTTGTTGGGGAGGGGGCGCCGGCGTCGGGCGCGTCGGCGCGCGAGGTCGTCGCCGAGAGGGCCGCTGTGGCAACCGTGGTGGCGAGCAGGATCCGGGACCAGAGCTTCACTTGGGGCCTCCGTGCTTCGGCGGACGGGCACCAGGCCCCATGAGCGGACCGCCCGCCCGCTCGCGGCCTTCCGCATAGCGGCCGTCGGAGAGGACCTCGTCGGCGGGAATGGTATCGAGCTCGGCCTTGGGCACTTCGCCCTCCTTGGTTGAGACGATGGTCAGGAGGTCGATCTTCACGAAGCGGCCCGAAAGATGTGGACCCTCCGAGACCCATGCGGCTTTGGCCGTGAGGTCGAAAACGACCCCGTGCGTCGCGATGAAGGCATCGAGCGCTCGGCGATCGCCGAGCGGGCACGACTCGCCGCCCGCGCAGCCGTGGTCGCGGAGCATCGCCACCGCCCGCGTGACGTCGGCCGAATGCGGGGCGACCGCGCTGACGAGCTCCTCGACGCGAGCGCGGCGCGGGAGCGTCGTCGTCGTCTCGCGGACGCGCACGTCGCGCTCGTCGCCGCCGAGCGGGCCCTCGAAGTGGTTGGTGACCGCGAGGCGCGACGGGTCCTTCGCCTCACGGACGTAGGCGGGCATCCCGGGCGCGCGCTCGACGACGACGAAGCGACCCTTCGCGTCACCGACGAAGACGAGATGCGACACCATCACGTTCTGGCGCGACAGGATCGCGATCGCCTCGTTCGTGTCGTGCGCGCTCTCGAGCGTCTCGCGGAGCGAGAACGCGACGGGAATGCCGGTGGTGCTGGGCTCGCGCGCGCGCCCGCCGTTGACGGCGACCGCCACCCCCTCTGCGTTCATCCCGGTGACGACGCCCACGAGCCCCGGCCACGCGACGCTCGCGAACGGGATCTTTCCGTTCTCGCGGACGACGAAGACCGCCTTGTCGCGATCGAACACGTCTGCGGCTTCGAAGTCGAACGCGCGAGCGAAGAGCGCGTGCCCGTCGGTCGTCGCCTCTGGGCCGAGGCCGAACGCGGTGCAGCCGAGGAGCGGCGAATGCTCGAAGCTGAGCGCGATGTCGTAGAGCGCGTGCAGGAACACCATGCGCGGATACGTCGGCATGTGCGACGCGAACGGGTCGGGCGTGAACGCACGAGCCTCTGCCGCGACCTCGCGCCTGCGTGCCTCCGGGAAGCCCTCGTCGACGTGGCGGTACCGGTATCGCCCGGCGTCGAACAGGAGGACGCGCGCCGGCGCGAACGGCACGACGTCGCGGAACCCACTCCAGACGATCTCCTCGTTCGCGATCATGCGATCGCGCAGCAGCGTCGTGTGCTCGGTGCCGATCTCCTCGGGGCTACCCGCGAGGTGAGCCAGGCGGACGCCACGCACCGTCGACCAGCCGCGCCCTGCACGACGAACGCCGTCGGTCTCGACGAGCGAGAGGTCGACCGCGGCGAGCGCGGGCGGCTCGAGCCGCGTCAGCCGATCGACGACGAGATGTGCGAGCACGGGGGCCGCCACGACCGCACCGAGCGCGATGAGCTTCTTCTTGTGACGACGAGCGAAGGTCGGCGCTCTCATGGCGAGCCCGCCTGCCCGAAACGGCGATCGCGGAGCGCGACGACCACGGTGCGGACGATGCGCCACGGATCGCGCACGACATGGAAGTGCGTCACGCGGTCCTCGGGGTAGAGGACGCGGATGGGCTCCTCGACGATCGGGACCCCCGCCCAGATTGCGCGGAAGAGCACCTCGGCCTCGAAGTCGTAGCCTTCGCCGCGCGGCGCGAGCGCGAGCGTCTTGGCGATTGGGTAGCGGCGGAGCCCGCACTGCGTGTCGAGGAGCGGGCGCCCGGCGAAGCGTGAGATGAAGAAATTCGAGATGCCGTTCGACATCTGGTTCTTGCGCGGCGCCCCGGCCGTCGTGAGCTCGCGGATGCCGAGGACGAAGGCCTCGGGGTCGCTCGACGCGTGGAGAACGGTGCGTGCCTCGTCGGCGGGATGCTGGCCGTCGGCGTCGACGGTGAGCGCGACCTCGTGGCCGCGCGCGTGCGCCGTCGCGAGGCCCGTGACGAGCGCTGCTCCCTTGCCGCGGTTCTTGCCGTGCGAGACGAGCTGACAGCCGGTCGCCGCCGCGACCGCCGCCGTTCCGTCGGTCGAGCCGTCGTCGATGACGAGGATCTCGTTCGCGAGACCGGGCATCGCACGCCGGAGGTCCGCGATGACCGCCGGCAGCGTTCGCTCCGCCTGGTACGCCGGCACGATGACGCATGTGCGCTCGAGCCACGGAAAGCGCGGGGCTGCGCTCGTCGCAGCAGCTGCGCCTTCGTGAGAGCGGGGATCTGCGCCCGGGTCGACCATCGGGCGGAATGTTGCACGTTGACCGGCAAGGGCGCAAAGGCTAGCTGGCCCGATCGTGGCGATCGCATTGAGCATCGAGAAGGGCCCGCACGAGGGCCTCACGCGGCCCGAAATTCTTCGTCGCCTCAGAGCGATGATCAAGCTCCTTCAATTGGACAAGGCCGAGGTTTCATTCGTCCTAACCGGTGACGAACGTATCCATCAATTGAACAAGATCTATCGCGGCAAGGATCGTCCGACCGACGTTCTCGCCTTCGCGATGCACGAGGGCGAGTTCGGCGCGCTGGCAGGCCACCTGCTCGGTGACGTCATTGTGAGCGTTCCGACGGCCAGGAAGCAGGCTCGCGCGCAGGGAGCTCCCGTCCTGGAGGAGGTCACGATGCTCCTCGCGCACGGCCTCCTCCATCTCCTTGGTTGGGATCACGAGACCGCCGCCAAGGACCGGCGCATGAAGGCAGAGACCGCCAGGCTCTGCGCTGCGGCGCTGGAGCCCTCCTCTCGGGCGACTCGCTCAAAGGGGGCAGCCGACCCAGGTCTCTCGCGCAAACGGCCCACGGCAAGTGGCGCGGGGCGACGCAGGAAACCTCAATGACAATGAGGGGTCTCGGGTGACGTCGCGGGTGTTAGGTGCGTGTTTTAGCCCTCCCTGACGGCAAATGATGTGGGTCCATCACTCCTGCCGTCGCTGCGTCATGCGTACGAAAACGCGTCTTAGCCCCGTTTTTCCCTTGCGGGGATGGAACTGGCGATGTTAACCATGAGGCCGTGAAGCGGTTTCGAGCCTAAAAACTCGGCTCCGCGGCACAGGGTGCTCGAGCTCTCCGCTTCTTTCGACAGCATTCCCGCTGCGAACTAGGCGAATGAACTTCAGGACCAAGCGACAATTGATGTCGCGAAGTTCGACAGGAGGAACTGCATATGGCTGCTGCGAAGCGCATGACCAAGGCTCAGGTTATCTCGGACATTGCTCAGTACTCTGAGCTCGACAAGAAGAGTGTCGGTAAGGTCTTTGAGGGACTGACGGATCTGATCAAGAAGCAGCTTGGCCCGCGCGGTCCCGGCGAGTTCGTGATCCCCGGCCTCCTCAAGCTCAAGACCGTCAAGAAGAAGGCCATCCCGGCCGGCGAGCGTCGCAACCCGTTCACGGGCCAGATGCAGCACTTCCCGGCGAAGCCGGCGTCCAAGAAGGTTCGCGCGACCGCCCTCAAGGCGCTCAAGGACCTCATCCAGTGAGCTCGTAGCGCTAGGCCTGACGGCTAGCGCTTCTCACCGTCGGCCGGCGCCCCTTCCTTCGGGAGGTGGCGCCGTCGGCGTTTTGTGGCCCAGGGGATGAGGACGGACCCGAGCGCGAGCAGCACCAGCGGTGCGTCACCGAAGCGCACGTAGAGCGTCGGAGGCCCCGACAGGAGCGCCGGATGGGCCTGCAGCGTCCCCGGCATCGGCAGGTCGTAGCGCGCGCGTACGCGGCCGGCCGCGTCGACGAACGTGGTCGGCCCCTGGTTCACGGCGCGCACGAGATCGCGCCGCGTCTCTATCGCCCGCAGCACCGCGAGGCGCAGATGAAGCTCGCCCTCCGCGCTCCCGACGAACCACGCGTCGTTGGTCACGTTGACGAGGAGGTTCGGCGAGTGCTCCATCGCCTCGCGCCCGGCGACGGGGAGCGTGTCCTCGTAGCAGTTGAGCACGGCCGCGCGGATCGGCCCGGCGACGAACACGACGCTCTCTTCACCGGCGACGAGGCCCGTGCCCTTCGAGAACACCTTCCGCAGCCACGGGAACCAGTCGGCGAGCGGGACGGTCTCTCCGAACCAGAGCAGGTGTCGCTTGTCGTACGGCGCGGAGAGCGAGCCGTCCTTCGATGCGAGGACCGCCGAGTTGTAGCCGAGCCCATGACCGCCGGACATGTACGCGCCCGTCAAGACCGGCCCGTGCACCTCGCCCTGGAGGACCGCGCGCGAGCCCGACGGGCTCGTTCGCGTCGCGTGCGGGAGCGAGTACGGGTAGGCCGACTCGGGCCAGACGGTGAGCTCGGCGCCGCGCGACTCGGCGCCTTTGGTCAGCGTCGTCAGGCGCTCGATCATCATCGCGGCGCGGCTCGGGTCCCAGCGATCGGAGGCGTCGAACCCGGGCTGCACCAGCGCGACGCGAGCGTGCGGGGCGGCATCGCGCGCGCAGTCCACGGTGCCCATGCGTAGCGTGCCCCACCCGAACATCACGGCGACGACCGCGAACGAGAGGAGGAGCGGCGCCGCGGAGGCACGCGCGTTTCGCGTGGCGCGGAAGCGAACGAGCGCATGCGCGGCGAGCCCGGCGGCGATCGCGAAGAGGAAGCTCGTCCCGCGCTCGCCGACGATCTCCGCCGTCTGCAAGAGCACCGGCCATGCCGCGAGCCCGCCCGAGGGCGTCCACGGGAAGACCGAGGGGATGAAGGTCGCGACGTAGACGCCGAGCGCGTACGCGAGCCATGCGGGCACCGGTCGGTCGGTGAGCCGCCCGAGGCGATGCGCGAGCGCGCCCCCCGCGGCCCACGGCAGCGCCTGCGCGGCCGCAAGCAGGACGAGCGCGACCCACGCGGCAATGGAAGGGAGCGGCGTGAACCTGACGATCACCTCGGGCACGAAGCGGAGCGCGACGAGGTTCGCGCCGAGGCCGAAGCACCCTCCGTAGAGCGCGCCCGCGCGCGTTCGCGCGCCTGCGTCACCGCTCGCGCCGCGGAGGTCGGGCTCCAGCGCGAGCGCGAACCCGCCCAGCCCGAGCAGGATGCCGGCGTGGAGATCGATCGGCGACGCGGAGCCCGCGAAGACGACGCCGCTGCCGAGGGCGAGCCACGCACTGCCCCTCCCGCGCCTCGACGTCACATCACCAGTAGAAGGTGAGGCCGCCCTGGAAGAGGCCGCCGCCCGACGTGTTCGTCGTGCGCCCGTTGCTGTCGACGAACTCCGGGTAGTCGCGCTTGCGGTCGTCGATGCGGCCGCGGACGAAGCCGCGGAAATCGAAGTTCAGCGCGACGACCTTGGAGAGGCGGAACTCGAGGCCGATGCCGGCCTGACCGCCGAAGTAGCCGTATTTGTACTCGTTCTGATCGAAACCGGAGCGGTCGTCGACCGCCGTGGCTCCCGACCATCCGAAGCCGCCGAGGAGGTAGACCTGGGTCTTGCTCTTCGGGTTCAGGAAGACGAGCCCGTTGAAGCCGAACGCCGTCTCCTTGCGGCGGTAGCCGTTGTAGTCACGGCCACCGGCGAAATCGAGGTCGGCCTCGATCGCGAAGGCGGGGACCATGCGGTAGCGGAGGCCGAGACCGACCATCGCCATGCCGGCGTTGTCGTCGCGACCCTGACCGATGAGGAGGCCGCCGACGTGGAGATTGAGGCCCCACTCGCGCTTCGGCGGGGCATGGCGCGGCACGTAGTAGTAGGCAGGGGGCGCCTCGCGCGGCTGCACGACGACCGTGGTCGGGGGCGGCTGGTAGACGACGACGGGAGGAGGAGGGGAGGCCGGCTTCGTGGCGGCGTCACCCGGCAGCGGCTGGAGGTCCTTGTTCGCTCCGGCCGGAGGGGGCGCGGTCTCCCCACAGAACCAGCTGCCCGGCGCGCAGTCCTTCGCGCCTTCGCCCTGCGCGAGCGCGGTGCTCGGCGCGAGCGCGAACGGCAGCGCGAATGCGCACGCGATGGGGAGCACGAGAAGCCGCCGGAACGTGTTGCTGCGAGAGCTGCTCATTTGAAAGACCCTGCCTCCGAAGACGGCGCGTGCTCGCGAGACGGTGGCTCCTCGGTTGAGGAGGGAGGCCACTCGGTCGACTCCGTCAGGATGCCTTCAAAGCAACCCAAGTGCCATGGGGAAAGGGGCCGCTCGAGGGCCTATTGATCGGCATTTCGGGGGTCTTCGCTACGGTCGAGCTCCGGGCTGTGTCCCCGCGTTCACGACCGGCCGACAACCGGCGTCCGGGCTGAACACCAATGTACGCCGCGGTCGTAGCCGCACCCCGAGAACAGGCGGCCCCGGAGCGTATGGCTCCTCGCCACCCCGGATCACCCCCCCGACTTTCCGGTGTTTCGCGGGATCCGCGCGGAACGCGCAACGTGCCCGAGGCGGCACGGCGAGTGCATTTGGTTGTGATCGTCTGGTGGAGGTTGAGGGCGGGCCGCACACGCGGCCCGCGGGGACGAGCGCTCGAGGACCGCGCGTAGCGCGCGGCCGAGCCGCACCAAGAAACTCGCGACTCGTGCTCGGTGCCGGAGGGCTCTTCCTCCGCGTCGGACGACGAGCCCGACACTTTTTATCTCGAGGAGAAGACCATGTCGCTTCGCAGCCGTTGCCTGATGCTCGTTTCGTGTCTCGCCCTCACCGCCGGCGCCGGCATCGGCTGCGCGGCGCCGACGCCGCCGCCGCATCCGACGACGGCGAAGGTCATCTCGGGCGTGGTCATGCACGCGAAGGCCTCGTCTGCGACGCAGAAGAAGCTCGGCATCACGCGCTGGCACGGCATCGTCGAGCAGAGCACCGGCGCGATCGTCATGGACGGGTCCGATGCCAAGGGCAAGGTCCGCTTCGTCACTGCCATCCGCGTCGACAAGAAGAAGAACGTCTTCCACCTCGACATGCATGCGCCGTCGAAGGGCTCGCTCGCGATCGACCTCGCGACGGGCAAGGTCCTCTCGAACGACATCTCGCAGGCGCAGCTGAAGAGCTTCGCGACGCTGATGAACGCGGACTGGGAGAAGCACCTCTCCCAGAGCGCGTACGGCGTCTGGGGCTACGTGTCGGCCGGCCTCTCCGTCGTCAGCGTTGCAGCCGGCGTGGTCGCTGCGGTCGCTGCGGCTCCGGCGGTCATCACGGGCGCGATCGTGGTCGGCGTCGTTGCGGGCGTCGGCGCGGCCGTCACCGCGGTGGCCGAGACGTACAACAACGACGCAGACACGGCGAAGCTGCAGGCGGACGTGAAGGCGCTCCAGCAGGACATCAAGGACATCAACGCGCAGGCGAAGACGGAGCCCGCGAAGGGCCCGGCGGCGGATCCGGCGGCGGATCCGGCGAAGGACCCGGCGGCGGATCCGTCGGCAGACTCTGCGAAGGATCCCGCCGCGGACCCGACGGCGGATCCGTCGGCGGACCCGGCGGCAGATCCCGCAGCTGATCCCGCGCAGGGCACGAGCCTCCCGGCGAGCGATGCCGGTGGCGACCTCGACAAGGGCGGCGGCCTCGAGACCACGCCCGCGGCGGACACGTCGGGCGGCGCAGATACGACCGGCGGTGGTGACACGACGGGTGGCGGCGACACGACCGGCGGTGGCGACACGACGGGTGGTGGCGACACGACCGGCGGCGGCGACACCGGCGGCGGTGGCGACACGACGGGCGGCGGCGGGGACACCGGCGGAGGCGGCGACGTCGGCGGTGGCGGCGACACCGGCGGAGGCGGCGACACCGGCGGTGGCGAGTTCGCAGTCGGTACGTGCCGCAAGGCTGCGACCAGCAAGACCACGAAGGTCCGCGCGTGCACGCGCTACTGAGCCCGAGTTGAAACACCCAGGCGGGCTCCAGACCGTGAGGTCCTGGAGCCCGCATCGGGCGTTCGAAACGTCACTCTCGAGGACCCCTCACCGTCATGAACGCTCGCTTGCCCCGCCCCGTCCTGATGCTCGCCATCGCCATCCTGGTGGCGTGCTCGGCGTGCGCGGCTCCCCTCGAGGAGTCGGCGACGGAGAGCGAGACGACGGGCACGACGCGACAGGCGATCGTCGACGGCGAGGACGACGACGGCGACAAGGCCGTCGTCGCGCTCCTTCAGGGCGGCAAGGTCTACTGCACGGGCGTGCTCATCACGAAGGACGTGGTCGCGACCGCGGCCCACTGCGTGTTCCCGACGCCGCCCGAGCAGGTCTACTTCGGCTCCGACCCTCGCACGAAGAAGGGCACCTTCATCGCCGTCACGACGACGCGCGCCCATCCCGACTTCGACGAGGACTCGCTCGAGAACGACGTGGCCGTCGTCGGCCTCGGCGCGACGGCGCCCGTCGCTCCGCTCACCATCGTCACCACCGAGTTCGACGACTCGTTCATCGGTCGCGACATCCGCCTCGTCGGCTTCGGCGCCACCGGCCCGGACGCGACGACCAATCTCCGGAAGCGCTCCGGAACCACGTCGATCACCTCGTACACGGACGACGACTTCCGCTTCCGTCCGGCGCCTTCCCAGACCTGCCTCGGCGACTCGGGAGGCCCGGCGCTCATGCAGGTCGGCGATCACGACGCGATCATCGGGCTCACCTCGTCCGGCGATTCGAGCTGCGAGGTGTACGGCCGCCACATGCGGATCGGTCGCTACCTGCCGTTCCTCCAGGGGTATGCGAAGGCCTACTCGATCCCCACCGGGCCCTCGTCCGTCGAGAACAGCGGCTGTTCGATGTCCGCGGGCGTGCCCGCGCAGGGCTCTTCTAGTGCGGGGCTCCTCCTCCTTATCGGCTGCCTCGTGGCGAGCCGGGCGCGCTCCCGCTCGAGGCGACAAAGCGCGACCTGAGCGCTCGTGCTCGTCCCCGCGCTCCGGCTCGTGTAGAAGCGGGCCTTGGCAACGGTTCGGCTCAAGCCTGGTCACGTTCAGCCCGTCTGGGCAGGGCATCCGTGGGTATACGCACAGGCGATCGATCGCGTGGAGGGCGGAGCCACACGCGGTGACGAGGTCACCGTGGTCGATCCCCGCGGCAACTTCCTCGGTCGCGGCTTCTATTCGCCGGGCTCCGCGATCCCCGTGCGCATCCTCGTGCGCGACGAGGCGACGCCCATCGACACCGCGTTCTTCCGGACGAAGTTCGAGCGCGCGCTCGAGCTGCGGAAGCAGATGGGGCTCGGCACCTCGCCCGAGACGACCGGCTACCGCGTGGTGCACGCGGAGGGCGACGGCGTCCCCGGCCTCATCGTCGATCGCCTCGGCGACGTGCTCGTCGTCCAGATCCTCACGCTCGGCATGAAGGACCGCGAGGCGATGATCCTCGAGGCGCTCGGCGCCGTGTTCGAGCCGAAGGCGATCATCGATCGAACGCCGCCCGGTGCCGCGAAGGCCGAGGGCTTCACCGAGGGCAAGGGCGTCGTGCGAGGCACGGCGCCGCCGACGATCACCTTCAAGGAGCGCGGCATCTCCTGGTCGCTCCCGAGCGACGCCGGCCAGAAGACGGGCTTCTACTTCGACCAGCGCGATCTCCGCGGCCGCGTCGAGTCGCTCTCCGCGGGCAAGCGCGTGCTCGACGCCTACTCGTACATCGGCGCGTTCGGTCTCGCGGCCGCGCGCGGCGGTGCGACCGAGGTCGTCTGCGTCGACGAGAGCGCGGTCGCCGTCGAGGTCGGCGCCGAGCAGGCGCGCGCCAACGGCTTCGAGAAGATCGTCACCTTCCAGCGCGGCGACGCGCGGCGCACGATGCAAGAGGCACACGCGAGCTTCGACCTCACGATCGTCGACCCGCCGCGGCTCGCGCCGACGCGTGGCGCACGCGAGCAGGCCCTCGTGATGTACGCGAAGCTCGCCGAGCTCGGCTGCCGGGCCACCAAGCCGGGCGGTATCGTCGTCGTCTGCTCGTGCTCTGCCGCCGTCGACCTCTTCGCCCTCACGCGTGCGCTCGCGACGGGCGCCGTGCGGGCGAACGTGCACGCCACGATCGTCGAGCGCGCGTTCCAGGGCGTCGACCATCCGGTGCCCGCAGCATTCAGCGAAGGGCTCTACCTGAAGGCCATCGTCGCGCGCGTCGACAAGCGATGAGAGCGCTCTCGATGTTGCCGCAAGAGGACGTTCGCGGCCTCGTCGGGCTCCTCTTCGATCTCGACGACACCGTGCTCTCGCACGGCGTGCTCACCCGCGAGGCCTACGAGGCGATCTGGTCGCTCCACGACGCGGGCCTTCGCCTCGTCGCGGTCACGGGGCGGCCGAGCGGATGGGGCGAGGTCATCGCGCGCCAGTGGCCGATCGACGGCGCGGTCACCGAGAACGGCGCGGTGCACGTGGTGCGTGACGGCAAGGGCGTCGCCGTCCAGCTCGACGGCGACGAGGGCGAGGTCGCCCAGCGCCGCTCGCGCCTCGATCAGCTCATCGCGACGGTCGCGAAGGCGATGCCGTACGTGAAGCTCGCGGACGACGTACACGCGCGCCGCTCGGACGTCGCGTGGGACATCGGAGAGCGTGAGCGCCTCGAGCCGAGCGCCATCGAGGAGCTCGCGGCTCTCGTGCTCGCCGGCGGCGCACGCACGACGCGCTCCTCCGTGCACCTGCACGCGACCTTCGAGCGCGACGACAAGGCGAGCGGCGCGATCCGCTTCGTGAGGAACCGCTTCGGCGACGACGCGGGCGCCGCTCTTCATCGCTGGGCGTTCGTCGGCGACAGCGGCAACGACGCGGCTTGCTTCGCGGCCTTCAAGACGACGTTCGGCGTCGAGAATGTCCGCGCCTACGCGCGCGTGCTCAGCGTCCCGCCGCGATGGATCGCTCCGTCGAAGCGCGGGGCAGGCTTCGCGGAGATCGCGAAGGCCATCATCACCGCGCGCTCGTAGTCGTCACGACGGCGAGCTGGTACCTCCGAAATGTCGGATCTGGATCTTTGGAACAGACCAGCTAGGGGGCACGATGATCTCATGCACGTGCCCGGTTTCACCAGCGCTCCTCGTCGAGTAACCTCCCCGACCATCATGTCCACGAGCGCAGAGCTCCTCGCGATCGCCGCCAAACGGCTCTACCCGAACTACAAACCCGCGGCGATGGTGCTGAGCCGCGGCCGCGGCTGCGAGCTCTTCGACGTCGAGGGGCGCCGCTGGCTCGACCTCTGCGCTGGCGTCGCCGTGTGCTCCGTCGGTCATGCGCACCCGAAGCTCGTGAAGGCCATCTCGGAGCAGGCCGCGCGCGTCATGCACGTGTCGAACTACTTCTACAACGAGGAGAATATCCGCCTCGCCGACGAGCTCTGCGAGAAGAGCGGCATGGCTCGCGCGATGTTCTGCAACTCGGGCGCGGAGGCCAACGAGGCGCTCTTCAAGCTGGCTCGACGCCACGCCTACGCCAAGGGCGAGAAGCGAACGAAGATCATCGCGTTCCACAACGCGTTCCACGGCCGCACGATGGGTGCGCTCTCGATGACCGGCACCCCGAAGTACCGCGAGGGCTTCGGTGAGGTCGCGGGCGTCGTGCACGTGGCCTATGGTGACCTCGACGCCGTGAAGGCCCAGATGGGCGCGGACGTCGCGGCCGTCATCGTCGAGCCCGTCCAGGGCGAGGGCGGCGTGCTCCCGGCGCCGGCGGGCTTCCTCTCCGGTCTGCGGGCCCTCTGTAGCGAGCACGGCGCGCTCCTCCTCATGGACGAGGTGCAGACCGGCGTGGGCCGCCTCGGTCGCTGGTTCGGCTTCCAGGACACGGGCGCGATGCCCGACGCGATCTCGCTCGCCAAGGGCCTCGGCGGCGGCTTCCCCGTCGGCGCGATGCTGACGACCGAGGCGCTCGCCGGTGCGCTCCCGCCCGGAACCCACGGCTCGACGTTCGGCGGTAATCCTCTCGCGAGCGCCGCGGCACGGTCCGTTCTCTCGATCCTCTCGGAGGAGGGCCTCGTGGCGGGAGCGAAGGCGAAGGGAGAGCGACTCTCCGCGATGCTCACGGCGCTCGCCGAGGAGCTTCCGGCGATCTGCGAGGGGGAGCGCGGCGAGGGCCTCCTTCGCGGGCTCGTCCTCAAGCAGGGCTTCGTCGTTCGCGACATCCTTCCCAAGCTCGCCGACGCCGGCGTGCTGCTCACGGCGGCGGGCGAGCGTGTCCTTCGCTTCTCGCCGCCCCTCGTCGTGACCGAGGCCGAGCTCGCGGAGGGCGTGGCGGCAGTCCGGAAGGTCCTCAGCCAGGTCTCGAAGTAGCCAAAACGCCGCTATTCCAGGCGCTGGGCTTGACTCGGCGGGGCATGAGGGCCACGGAAGCTCCCCTCGATGGACGCTTCTCGCCGCCCACCGCCGTCGTCTGCTTCCAGCGAAGCCCAGTGCCCTGGGTGTGGCAAGGCGATCGACCCGCTGCGCGCGGGGCAAGTGGCGATCCTCGACGGGAGCTTCCGCTACTTCTGCGGTCCCGAATGCAAGGTGGCCTTCGTCGACGTGACCTCGAGGCGACCGAGCCTCGAGGCGCTCACCGCCGAGCCGCCGACGGTGAGCGCGAAGAGCGCCCCGCGTCCGACCGACCGCGCACGGGAGCGCGACGACGAGCCTCGCTCGGTGACCTCCGGGGTACGGGCCCACGAGACGAGCGACGAGAGCCGTGTCGCTGCGCGCGCAGAGGCGTCCCTCACCAGGGCCCCGCATTTCCCCGAGCCCACGGGCGCCGGTGAGGGCGACGACGAAGGCGACGAGAGCGCCGAGCCGCGCGTGGCGGAGAGCAAGGCTGCCGTCGTCCCCGACGTCTCGCCGTCTCTCCCTCCTGCCGAGGCGCCGCCCGCGGAAACGCCGCCCGGCGAGGAGCCGTCCGAGGACGCGCCGACGACGCTGCGCTCGAAGGCGATCCGCGCGGAGGCGGGGGCAGAGGCGCGGGCCGACACCCAAGCGGAGCCCGCCGAGGGCGAGGCCGACGAGCCCGCGTCTACCTCTCAGCGCGAGCCGGCGGGCGCCTTCGACGTCGCCAGGCTCCTCGCGCACGTCGTCGCGGCTGCGCCCTACGTGGGCATCGCGGTCGGTCTCCTCGCGGCGGTCATGTCGCTCGCAGGCGAAGGGAGCTCTGCGCTCCGGCTCCCGTTCGCGCTCGCGTCCGCGGCGATCCTCGTCGCGCATTCCGGGCTCGGTCGGCGCGAGCCGAGCGACCCGGCGCCGTGGTTCGTCTCCGGGCCTGTCGTCCTGGCGGCGTTCGGCGCCGTGCTCTCCGTCACGCTGCACGACGCGCGCGCCGAATCGCATGCTGCCTACGTCGGTCTCGCGGCCGCGGGCGCGCTGATCGTGCACCTGATCGTCGCGCGCTCGCGTCGCGACATCGGTGAAGCGCGCGCACGTATCGCGGCGGCGCTCGCGATCCGCGTGCGCGTCGTGAACGGCGAGAGCACGGCCGAGGTCGATGCGTCGCACGTGAAGCCCGGCGAGCAGGTCGTCGTCGAGGCGGGCGAGGTCGTGGGCGTGGACGGCATCGTCGCGGCGGGCGAGGCCGAGGTCGCGCCGTGGGTCGACTCGCCGGTCGTCCTCGCCAAGCGAGAAGGCGACGCGGTCGTGGCCGGGGGGACGGTCATCACCGGTCGCCTGCGCGTCACCGCGACGTTTGCGGGGGCCGATCGCGCCTGGCTAAGGCTTGGCCAGTCGCACGCGGCGCGCGTCGACGTGGCGGCTCCGCTCGTCGTCCTCGCCCGTCGCACGGTCGAGCGCGGCGCCCCCATCGCGGCCCTGCTGGTAGGCGGCGCAACGTACGCGAACAACGGCGGCTGGCCCGAGGTCGTGATCGCGGCCAGCGCCGGGGCCTACGCCGCGGCCGGGTTCGCCGCGGTGGCTGCCGCGGCGATCGCTCACGCTCGTGGTCACCTCGCCGCGCAGCGGCGCGGCATCGTCTACAAGGACGCCGACGCGTTCGACGCGGCCGCACGCGCGGACGTCGCCGTCGTGTGCTCGCGCGGCACCATCCTGCTCGGCGAGCCCGAGATCGTCGCCGTCGAGGCGGTCACCGGCAGGAGCGGCGAGAGTGGCGCAACGACGCGCACCGAGGAGACCGCGCGTGTGCTGGCGCTCGCGGCCGGCGCGGAGATGGCCTCCACCGACGCGTTCGCGGCCGCGATCCTTCGTGCTGCGCGAGCGCGCGGGGTACGCCCCGAGAACGTGCGCTCGGCGCTCGTGCATTCCGGCCTCGGCGTGACCGCGCTCGCCCCCAACGGCGACAAGGTGATCGTCGGCAGCCGGGCCTTCCTCCTCAAGGAGAAGGTGAGCGTGGCCATCGCCGACGCTCGCGCCACCGAGCTCGAGGCCCAGGGGCGCAGCGTCTTGCTCGTTGCGCTCGGTGACCGGCTCATCGGTCTCCTCGCGCTGCAGGACGGCCTTCGCCCCGGAGCCCGTGCCGCCGTCCAGAGGTTGCATGATGCACGCATCGAGCCCGTGCTCCTCAGCGGTGAGGCACGCGACACCTGCGAGACCATCGCTCGCGCGCTCGACATCGAGCATGTCCGCCCCGAGATCCTTCCCGCCGACCGCGGCGCCGAGGTCCGTGCGCTCGCCGACGGCGGCCGTGTCGTCGCGGCCGTCGGTCACCCGTCGTCCGACGACGGGGCGCTCGGCGCCGCGGACGTCGCCGTCGCGATGACGGCGGCGGGGGCTGCACCAGGGGAGTGGGGCGTTGCGCTCGCCTCCGACGACGTACGTGACGCTGCGCTCGCGCTCACCGTCCCACGGGCGTGCCGCGAGCGGGCGAAGGTCGCGGTCCTGGTCGGCGCCGCGGCTCAGGCGGTCTCGCTCCTGGGCATTGCGTTCGGGGTCGCCCCACCGGCCCTCTCGCCCGTTACGGCCGTGCTTGCCGCGGCCGTGGTCGTTGCGCTCGTGCGCGAGCCGACCACCCACCCCCCCGCCCGCTGACCTCCCGTCTGCCCGCCGGCCCGCTGTTCCTGCCCGGATCGACGCTGTTTTTGCATCCCGGTCGGGCAGGCAGGACTACATGAGGCGTGTGGCACCGACCTTTTGGGGCGCGCCAGGGCGGTTTGTTCTGGACCATCCGGCCGGTCCACGCCCGGCGCGGGTGCGGCCTCTCGGCACCGTCTCCGCCCCAATTCCTGTGTCCTCCTCAGGCGCGGGCCGATATCCTTGGCTGTGAGCCCCCCAGGCTCGCTTGAGTGTTCGGGTTTCCCCGCGTCCCGTGGTCGCGGCACCCGTGGACTCTCGATCGTCTCCGGAGTCAGGAGTCGTCCGTGGGGACGGACGTGAGTGTGCCGTGGCCGACCTGCTGAAGTCCTCCAAAGCCGGTGATGAACAAGGGCCTACCGCCAGGGTAGGGTCCGTCATCAAGGGCAAGTGGACGATCGAAGGCCTCCTGGGCGTCGGCGGTATGGCCGCGGTGTACGCGGCGTCTCACCGCAACGGGCAGCGAGCCGCGCTCAAGATCCTCCACGCCGACTTTGCGCGTGAGAAGACGATCTGCGAGCGCTTCCTCCGTGAGGCCTACGTCTCGAACAAGGTCAATCACTCGGCGACCGTCCAGGTCCTCGACGACGACATGACCGAGCAGGGCGAGCCGTTCCTCATCATGGAGCTGCTCATCGGCGAGACCGTCCGCGACGCGTGGAAGAAGTGCGGCCGCACGATGCCCATCGGGCGCGTCCTCCAGATCTGCGAGCGGGTCGTCGACTGTCTCGCGTCCTGTCACGTCATCAACGTCATCCACCGCGACCTCAAGCCCGCCAACATCTTCATCACCGAGGACGGCGAGATCAAGGTCCTCGACTTCGGCGTCGCCCAGATGCGCGACGCCACGTCCGAGCGCACCGCCACCGGCACCGCGCTCGGGACGCCGGCCTATATGTCGCCCGAGCAGGCCATGGGCCTGGTCGACCAGCTCGACGGCCGCGCGGACCTCTTCTCGGTCGGCGCGATGATGCACGCGCTCATCACGGGCCATCGCATCAACAACGGCCGCACCGAGCAGGAAGCGCTCGTCATGGCCGCGACGAAGCCCGTGCCTTCGGTCGCCCGCCTGGCTCCCCATCTGCCGATCGAGCTGATCAAGGTCATCGACAAGGCGCTCGCCTGGGACCGGCGCAATCGGTTCCAGGACTCTCGCGAGATGCAGCGCGGGCTCATCGAGCTGATGCCCTCGCAGAACACCGACCCGCTCGACGCGCGTCCGCCGCCGCGTCCGCTCGAGGTCGTCGCGAACCTGGCACCCGCACCGCAAGCGCCGCCCAAGGTGCAGCAGCAGCAGGTCCAGCCTCAGGCGCAGCCTCAGGGGCAGGCTCAGCCGAAGGCCTCGACGGCCAACATTCCGGCCGTGATGGTGCCGCAGCAGCCGATGGCGGGCGTGCCGGCGCCGATGGCCCACCAGGCCCACGCGCAGCAGCAGCAGCAGCAGCAGCCGGGGATGCAGCAGCAGGCGTACGACCCGATGGTCGGCTACCAGCCGCTCGTCCAGACGCCGCAGACGCCGCAGGTCCAGGTCCCCCAGCAGGCCGCCGGCATCGTTCTCGACATCCCCGACTCCGATCCGCGCGTGCAGGCGCTGCGCGATCTCATGAAGCACTTCGATCGCGTGCTCCCGAGCGTGCGTCAGTTCGGCTGGTCGCACCCCGCGACCGACCGCACGCTGCGCACCGCCTACGAGGCGATCGCCGAGGCGCTGAAGCAGCAGCCCGCGCTCATCGCCTGGACGCTGCGCCCGTACTCCTTCATGACGCTCGGCCACACGGTCTGGGAGCCGGGGGCGCCGTTCGACTCCATCCCCTACAACCTGTTCGCGTGCGGCATGCGCACGCTCGCGCTCGATCCGGGCATCTCGCTCGACGAGCTTCGTGACCTGTTCTCGCTCTTCCTCGTCGACCCGGGGCGCGATCTCCCGCCGGAGGACGACCTCGCTGCCGCGTTCTGGGAGAAGGCGCTCCCGCACGTGAAGTACGAGGTCGTCGATGCCTTCGCCGAGGGCGACGCCGCCGAGCGCGAGGCCTTCTACGGCGAGGCTGACCAGATCGAGGATCTCGCCGAGCGCGCCGCGACGAACCAGATGAACCGCATCGAGGCGAAGGCGATGGCGCTCTCGACCGACGACGCGGCGCTCGGCATGGCGAGGGAGCGCTCGCCGTTCGCGCTCGACGAGCCGATGCGCGGGGCGCTCCTTCCCCAGTTCGAGATCCCCCGCGAGGTGTGGAGCGAGCGCTACGTCGACGCGCTCGTCGAGGGTTACCTCGACTCCGCTGCGAATCGTGACGCGCCGCTCGTTCTCGCGTCGCTGCGTCGGTCCTCCGCCGATCTCGCGGTCTCCGGGCGCATCGGCGTCGCCGTACAGCTGAGCGGCGCGATCATCGACCGGCTCCGCCAGCGCGTGCAGGGGCCGGACAACCAGGGCAAGCTCGCCGCTGCCCTGACGAACGCGATGTTCGGCGGCGAGACCCTCGAGCTCGTCCTGAAGCGCCTCCGCGAAGACCCGTCGGCGCTCGACGCGTTCGTCGGCGTGCTCTCCGCGCTCGGTCCCAACGAGTTCCCGACCGTGCTCTCGAACCTCCGCGAGGCGACAAACCCTCAGCTCCGCGGCGTGCTCACGGCATTCGTCGAGCGCTACATGGCGGGGCGCGAAGCGGAGATCGCTGCGGCCATCCCCGGTAGCGACCCGGAAGTGGTCGTGACGTTGATGCAGCTCTTCAGCCGCGCCGGGTCGCAGAATGCTCGCCAGGCACTCTCGCAGCTCGCGCAGAGCGAGGACGTGAACGTTCGCATCGAGGCGCGCGTGCTCACCGCGCCGTCGGCAGACGCCGCACAGCAGGAGCTCGGTGCGCTCCTCGACAACACGTCGGCGCTCGTGCGCATGGCGGCCCTCCGCGCCGTCACGCGGTACCAGATGCGCAACGTGTGGGTCACGGTCTCGCGCATCATCAACGGCAAGAGCTTCAACGAGCTCGGTAACGACGAACGCCGCGAGCTGCTCCGCGCGGCGATCCTCCTCTCGCCCGAGCGTGGTGAGCCGCTCGCGCTGGAGCTCGCGAAGAAGGGCGGCGTTCTCGTGAGCGAGAACCGCGAGGCGACCCGCGCGCTCGCCGCCGAGCTGCTCGGCGAGCTCTCGCGTTCGCGTCAGACGGGCGCCGCGCTCCACGAGCTCGCGAACTCGCGCTGGGGTCTCTCCGAGGAGACGCGCATGGCCGCGGCCGCCGCTGCCAAGCGCATCGCCCAGCGGCTTGCTGGGCCGGGAGGTGCGACCGCATGACGATGCGGCTCGACATCGTCACGAACGATGCCGGCGAGGGCGTCCGCCGCGAGCATGCGCGCGAGCTCGGCGCGGGTGTCGTCATCTCGATCTACCGCCTCGCGAAGCTCGCGCAGATGCACGACCTCGCGAACCAGGCCTTCACGCGCCAGCTCGAGCAGACCCACCAGATCATCGGCGACTACTGCCTGCGCTCGGGCTCGAACGTGAACGTCATGTTTGCCCACCGCGCGATCTTCGTCGCTGGCCAGCTCCTCAAGGGGTCGCGCGGCACGTACGAGGCCGCCACCGAGCTCGGTGAGCTCTTCGAGCGTCTCGGGGGCTCGGAGCTCTACATCCAGCGCGACATCACGCGTGAGGAGCTCCTCGCGTTCGCCGAGCAGATCTCGAGCAGCTACCGCGGCGTCGGGCAGTTCCTCTCGCCCACCCCGAAGATTCGCCTGCGTGCCGTCGCCGACTCCGCCCGCCTCCGCGGTCTCGAGCTCGAGGAGCTCACGCCCGATCAGCGCATCGTGCGCATGTACGCGTCCGCGATCGTGATCATCCGGAGGTTCTTCGAGGACCTTCATGCGAGCCGCTACATCCTCCCGCGGCGCGTCAAGCGCATCGCGCAGAGCCTCGTCGACCTCTCCGACGGCTCGACGCCCTCGTTCCTCGGCGTCACCGAGGTCCGCAACGCGAACTTCGACGAGGCCGGTCGCGCCGTGAACACCGCCATCCTCGCCGTCTCGATGGCGCGCGAGGTCACACAGGGGCGCGGCATCCTTTCTCAGATCGCGATGGCCGCGATGATGCACGACGTCGCGCGCCCGCGCGCGCTTGCGCTGATTCAGGCCCAGGGCTCTGCGATGCCTGGAATGCAGGCGCCGACGACGATCTCCGAGGACCAGGAGGATCGGCTTGCGGCAGGCGCTGCCGCCGTCCTCACGGCGCTCGGTCGCGTCAATGAGCCGTCGATCACGCGCACGGTCCTCACGTTCGAGGCGCTCTGGCTGCGGCGTCAGCAGTGGCTCGGCCCCGTGTACTGGGGAGCACGCGCACCGACGCTCCACGCCAAGCTCATCGCGGTCGCGCGTCGCTACAACGATCTCCTCACGCCCGAACCGGGGCTTGTCCCGCCGACGCCGGACTACGCCGTCGCCGCGCTCTCCGAGGAGCTGAAGGAAGCGCAGGACCGCACCGCGCTGCGGATGCTCGTGTCCGCGCTCGGCCTCCTGCCGATGGGCACCGTCGTCCAGCTCGCGACCGGCGAGGTGGCCGAGGTCGTTCGCGGCCCGAAGGGTCCCGGCGAGCGCGCGCGCGTGCGCCTCGTGATGGACCAGAACGGGCAGCAGATCCAGCCCGTGGAGATCGAGCTCGCACAGGACCCTCATCGTCAGGTCGTACGCGTGATGAGCGTCGACGGTTGGCGCAAGGGGCTCGACCTCCGCCAGGAGGTCCAGGGCGAGGCCTACGGTGACGAGAGGGACAGCCAGCCGCCGCCGGCGCCGGTCGTCCACGCTCCGCTCGCGACGGCCCCCGTGCCGCCGCCGCTCGCAGCGCCGGCGCCGTTCGTGGCGCCGCCGCCGCTCGCTCCCATCTCGCCGCTCGGGCCGATCGCGATGCCGCCGCCCGGGGGAACGCCGCACTCGCAGGCGCAGTCGCGGAGCATCTCCGATCAGTACGCCGATCAGTACGCCTCGTGGAGCGGTGACGAGCCCGAGCCGGGGCAGCGCCACGACAGCTCGAGCAGCATCCAGTCCGGCGAGCACAACTCCAGCGCTTCGCTCCCCTCGATGGGCTCGAGCCCCTCCGCCGTCGCCGAGGCGATGGGGCGGATGATCAACGACTCGCTCAAGCCGCCCGCGCCCCACGGCGGTGGCCCCGATCGCACCGTCATGCAGGCGTCGAGCGACGACATCGCCGATCGCGCCACGAATCGTCCGGCGGCCGGGCGTCACGCGCACGAGCCCACCGCCCGCGGCAACCTCGCGGCGACGCCCCTCCCGCACGTGCTCGTCTACATGCTCGATCACTCGCTCACGGGCAGCGTGGTGTTCGAGGGAGGCGAGGGAGAGGACACGATCTACTTCGTCGGCGGCGTGCCGACCAAGATCCGCCTGAACGACCAGGTCGCGCTGCTCGGACAGATCCTCGTGCACGGCGGGGCCATCGAGACGAAGGCCGTCGAGCAGGCCGTCGAAGGTGCGCGTCGGCTGGGCATCCTCCTCGGCGAGTACCTCGTCGGACACGACCTCGTCTCGCGCGAGGCGCTGCTCTGGGCGCTCGAGGCTCAGCTCCTCAACAAGATCGCCTACCTCGCGAACCTCGCGCCCGAGATCAGCTACTCGTACTACCGCGAGATGGACCTCCTCGAAGGGTGGGGAGGCGGCGACGTTCCGGTCGCGTGCGCTCTGAACCCCATTCTCGCGAGCGTCCGCAACTGGCTCGATCGCGCGCGCGTGCGCGCGACGCTGAGTCGCATCGGCAAGCACCCTCTCGTCCTCCACGATGAGTCGGCGCTCGAAAACCTCGCGCTCCTCCCGGAGGAGGAGGCGACGCTCGACATGATCCGTGCGCACGGCGTCCCGCTCGCGCAGCTCTTCAAGCTCAACGTGGCGGACGAAGAGGTCGTCTCGTCGCTCGTGTACTCGCTCGCAGTCACGCGTCAGTTCGCGTTCAAGGGCCAGAAGAAGGGCCCGATGGCCTCGAAGACCGGCCAGCAATGGAAGGCCGCGTCGGCATCGACGTCCCCGAGTGGCTCGGCCTCGCTGCCGCCGATCGGCTCGGCCTCGATTCCGGTACCGGCCTCGGCCAGCGGGCCGCCCGGTGTCCTGAAGAAGTCCGGGACGAACATCCCCGTCGTCGCCGTCGCGGCTCCGCCGTCACGCGCGAACCTTCCGCCGCAGCCGCAGCCGCAGCCGGCGTCGTCGCGCGCCCCCGCCGTCGGGCCCGCGCCTCCGCCCGCGGCCTCGAGCGTGCGCAAGCCGACGAACCCCGTGGCGCCGGCGGCCGCTCCGACGCCGCGTGCGATGGCGCCTGCAGCGCGGCCCGCGGGTCAGGCGCCTTCGCAGGGGCTCGTGCGCGCGAGCGCCCCGCAGATCCGACCGATCACCGCGAAGAAGGCCACGATGGTCGGCATCCAGCCGGCGGCCATCTCCGAGCAACGGCAGGCGAACGCGCGTGAGGCGGCGGCGAAAGCCGGGGCGTCCGCACCTTCGTCGGCGAAGCCCGCGGCCGCGGCCGAGACGCCCTCGATATCGCCGCCCGACGAACAGAAGACGATCGCAAGGCCGTCTCCCGCGTTTCTCCAGAACATGGCGCGAACGAAGGCGGCGGGAGCCGCACCTGCGCCTCCGCCTGGCGCGCCGCCTGGGCCGCGGGTCTCACCGGCCGCGTCGCCTGGCGCGGGTGGCGGGTCGCCTCCGCGTCCGTCTCCGGGGCTGCCGAGCAAGCTCGCCGCGCCGCGCGTCGGCGCACCCTCGCCGGGCGCCGCGGCCAAGCCCGCGGCCGCGGCCGCGCCTGCTCCGGCCATCGTGCCGAAGGCCAGCACGTCTTCGGGGCAAGTGGCGGCGATCCCGCAGTCGTCGCGCGCGGGCCTCGCGATGCCTCCGAAGCCGAACGCTCCGCCTCCGGCGGCCAGCAGCAACGGCAAGATCGGCGCGAGCGACGACATCGAGATCGAGCTCGACGACAGCAACGCGCGGAACCGCGCGATCGAGATCGGCGACGACGGGTTTGCCGATGCCGAGGCTGCCCTCGAGGCGATGCAGAGCTTCCGCTCCGCGGAGGCGGCGCTCCAGCGCAACGACCTCGCCGCGGCGCAGAAGCTCGCGCAGAAGGCGGTCGAAGGCGACCCCTCGCAGATGGACTACGTCACGCTGCTCGCGTGGATCCACTCGCTCGGTAACGACCCCGCGCTCGTCGAATCGGCGATCTCCACGATGTCGCGTGTGCTCGACGAGGACCCGGGCAGCGAGCGCGCGCTCCTCTATAGAGGCAAGCTTTTCGCTCGCACGAACCGGACGAACGAAGCCCTCGCGGACCTGAACGAGCTGCTCGCCTCGAACCCGCGGCACCGCGAGGCGCTGGCCGAGGTTCGCCTGCTCAAGTCGAAGACGCCCTGAGCGGGGCCGCCTCTCGCTCGTCGCTCGTCGCTCAGCCTCAGCGCGGCGCCGGCGGCGCGATTCGCTGAGGCATCGGCTGCGTGCGGTACTCTCGCTTCACGACGTTGCGCAGCGTCGCGAGCTTCTGCGCGCGCGCGGGATCTTGCGGAGCGCCCCCCGCCACCTGAGCGATCTCCCCCTGCGCGCGCCACGCCGGTGTGCTGGGCAACCCGAGCGCCGCACGGAAGGCCTCGCCCATCTCGATGGCGCTCGCGAAGCGCATCGAGGGCGCCTTGGCCAGCGCCCGTTCGAAGAGCTGATCGAGCACGGGCGGCGCCATCGGGACGAGCGAGCGGAGCGGGGGCGGCGTCGACTCGACCTGGTCCATGCGGAGCGTGAACTCGCTCTTCTCGCTGGGCAGGAAGGGCGGCCGACCGGCGAGCATCTCGTACAGGACGATGCCTGCAGAATACAAGTCACTGCGCCCGTCGAGCGGATGACCGAGCACCTGCTCGGGTGACATGTACGCGCCGGTGCCGGGCGCGAGCTCCTGCGGAGACGGCGCGGCCAGGCCGTGCATCGGTTGCACGAGATGGGCGATGCCGTAGTCGGTGAGCTTCACGATGCCGTCGCGGCGAATCATGATGTTCGACGGCTTCACGTCGCGGTGCACGATGCCGAGCGCGTGCGTTGCCGCGAGAGCGCCGAGCAGCTGCTGGAAGTAGTACCAGGCGCGCGCGAGGTCGAGGCCGGGCGGTGCTCCCTTTCCGGCGAGGCGAGCGCGCGCGACGTTTCGTGCGATCACGTCCTCGAGCGTGTCGCCGTCGACGAACTCCATCGCGAGGATCGGCGAGAGTGCCGTCGACGGCGCGCCGCCCGAAGCCGCGTTCGGCGACGCCACTCCGGTGAGCGTCGGAGTCCAGGTGAACAGCTCGTGGAAGCGCACGACGTTCGGGTGCGCCAGGAGCCGCAGCGCTTCGGCCTCGTTCTGGAAGAAGGCGCGCAGCTCGGGCTGGATGCTCGCCTGGGGCTTGAGCTGCTTCAGAGCGAGCGGCGTCGGCTTCTCGTGCCCGCGCGGTCCCTTCGGATCCCAGAAGAGCCAGGCTCGCAGGACCGTACCCATGGCTCCCGAGCCGATCTTCGCGTCGACGACGATCTTCCCGTACCCCCGGTCGATCTGCGTGCCGGGCTCGAGCGTGCGACCTTGTGAGCGCGAGGGCTGCAAGCTCCGGCAATTCGGACATACGGCCACGCCGTCGTCGATCGCCTGGTTGCACTGAACGCACGTCGCCACGGGGAAGCTAGCTTAGAGTGGTCCGAGGCCTCATCGCGGGTCAAAGTAGAGGGGATGGCTTTCGCGCCGGCACCCGACTTTCGCTACGTGGGCCTCGAGCCGATCACGGCTCCTCGGCTCGGCGTCGCGGTGACGTCGCTCGGTCTCGGCGCAGGGGTGACGATGGTGATGAGCACTGTCGGGACGAGCCATGCGGTGCTCGCCGGAGCCTTCGCGTCCGTCCTCGCGGCGTTCGCGCTGCGCGGAACCGGGAGAGCGACCGTCACCCGCGGGAGCGCCCGAATGGCGATCGTCCCGTGGGGAGTGCTCGTCGAGATCGACGACACGCCGCGGATCCTGCGGTGGGCGGCCATCCGGACGATCGACGTTCAGACCTCGCGAGCCCGCCAGTTGCTCGTCGGGACTGCGGTCTCGAGTCGCGTTGCCATTTCCACGGAGCGCGATCGCTTCGTGGGGGCGGCGGTCGGCTCAGTGCCGCTCGAGCAGCTCGTCGAGCATGTCGGCGCGTACGCGAGCGAACAAGGAACGCCGATCGCGCTCGCTCTGGACGGGCTCGCCGGCCGGGCGGGCACGGTCGACGTCGTCGAGCCTGGCGCCGAGATCCTCATCGCGTCGGCGCGTGACTGGCTCGCGAGCGCGGCTGCGACGGCCGAGCTCGGGCTCGAGCCCGCGGGGTACCGCAAGTCGTCCACGCTCGCGCCGACCGCGCGCGCGGTCGACGTGCTCCGGAACGCCCTCCGCGACCGGACGCCGAGAGACGCCGATCCTCGAGCGTTCGCGGCCGTGATTGGGGCTGAGCTCGGTGCCAGGGCACTCGTGCCGGATCTCGTCGCGCTCGCGCAGTGCCCACATGTGCTCGTCGCGGCGGTTGCACGGCAGGCCGCCCGAAAGCTCGGAGCGCCCCGAGCGAAGACGGGCACGCTCGATGAGCTCGCTCCCTTCCTCTTCGAGACCGACCGGGAGAGGCTCGAAGTGTGGGCGAATGACGTCCTTGCGGCCTTCGAAACGGGCGTGACATAGTATTTGCCGCTAGGGGACGTGCGGCATCGTGATCCGGGACCGTGAGCGCTACGAAAAGCGAGTGGGGGCGGTGGTCGATGGCCGATGGCGCATCGACACGTTGCTCGGGCGCGGGTCCACGGCGGCGGTCTACGCTGCGACGCACCGCAACGGTCATCGCGCGACGCTGAAGATCCTCCATCCGCCGCTCTGCGCCGACCCGGCGATGATCGAGCGGTTCTTGCGCGAGGCGGGCATCGCGAATGCCATCAAGCATCGCGCGATCGTCCCGATCGGTGACGACGGGACGACGGAGGACGGATGCGCCTACCTCGTCCTCGAGCTGCTCGACGGCGAGACCCTCGAGGAGATCCGTGAGCGCAACGGAGGCCGCATTCCGCTCGAGGACTTCGCGCCCATGGCCGACGAGCTGATGAGCGCGATCAGCGCCGTTCACGCCGCCGGGGTCATCCATCGCGATCTCAAGCCGGGCAACGTGTTCATCACGACCGAGAAGCGCCTGAAGCTGCTCGACTTCGGCACCGCGCGAATCTTCGACCGCGCGGGGAGCTCCAAGCTGAGCATGGAGGGCCTCGTGCTCGGCACGCCGTCCTTCATGTCTCCTGAGCAAGCCAAGGGGATCCAGAAGGAGGTCGACGCGCAGTCGGACGTCTGGTCGCTCGGCGCCATGATCTTCACGCTGCTCTCGGGCGAGCTCGTGCACGAGGGCAAGGACGATCACCAGCGCCTCCTCGCCGCCGCGATGAAGCCGGCACGTCTGCTCTCGACCGTCGCGCCGTCGATCGACGACCGCATTGCGGCGGTCATCGATCGAGCGCTCGCCCAGGACAAGAAGGCTCGCTGGTCCGATGTCCCGTCGATGCGCGCGGCTTTCCGGGGTGCCGTCCTCGCGTGCGTGCCGACGTTGCGCGACCTCAAGGCGTACGCCGCGGTGCCCGAGGAGGAGGACGAGGCACCGCCGCCGTCGCTGTCGATGTCCGACCCGACGATCGTGATGGATGCGCCTCCGGAGATGGAGCAGCTCCGCCGTGCGCCGATGCCGGCGCCCGTGCCCGTTCCGGCGAGAGATCCGAGCGACAGTGCGATGCCCGTGGCGACGTTGCCGTCGGCGCGCCGTGGCTCGTCGCGCATTCCCGTGCTAGCGCTCGTCGTCGGGCTCGGGGCGATGACCGCGGTGGTGGCGCTCGTCGTGTTCTTCGTGATGGGAGGCGACGTCTCGACGGGGCGCTCCGGGGCGTCGGCGGTCGACACTCCGACCGCCGACCCGCCGCCGGAGCCCGTTCCCGCGGCCCCCTCCGCCTCGTTCATCGTCATCACCGCGCCCGATCTGCCCGAGACGAAGCCGAAGCCTCCCGCCTGGGCGACGGCGGTCGCGCCGAAGGCGACCGTGAACAAGAGCGTCCCCCCGAAGGGGACCGCGGAGACGACCGCGGCCAGCACGGCGAGCGCGACCGCGACCGCGACCGCGACCGCGGCGCCCGAAAGCACTGCAGCGGCGCCGTCCACGCCCGCGACCGCACCAGCTTCGACCGAAAAGCCCGCGAGCGGTGGGACACGGCCCGACGATCCCGGCTTCTAGGCTAGACTGCGCGCCGAATGGCGAAGCTCGAGGTCACGGTCACGGATGAGCTCAACGGCGCACGCCTCGACAAGGCGATCGTGGCGCTCGTCGAGGGTACCTCGCGCGCGCGTGTGAAACGCGCCATCGAGGAGGGCACCGTCAGCGTCAACGGGCGCATCACCCCGAAGGGGGGCGTCGTGAAGGAAGGCGACCGCATCCTCGTCGACGAGGAGCTCGGCTCCGTCTCTGCCCCGTGCATTCCCGAGCCCGAGGCGCCGCTCAACGTCCGCCACGAGAGCGCGAAGGTCCTCGTCGTCGACAAGCCGGCGGGGCAGCCGACCGCTCCCATCCGCTCCGACGAGACCGGCACGCTCGCGAACGCCATCGCAGGTCACCATCCCGAGCTCGTCGGCATCGGCTACTCGCCCCGCGAGCCCGGCATCGTGCATCGCCTCGACAACGAGACCTCCGGGCTCGTCGTCGTCGCTCGTAGTGCCGAGACGTTCGAGCTCCTTCGCGACGCGCTGCAGTTCGAGAAGCTCGGCAAGGAGTACCTGCTCATCTGCGCGTCCGACGGTCTGCCCGATCAGGGCACCATCGAGTACCCGATCACGAACCATCCGAAGGACAAGCGTCGTGTTTACCCGTGCATCCACCCGCGGGACGTCATGCGGTACGCGCCGAGGCCGGCAACGACGAGCTATCGCGTCGAGCGCCGCGTCGGTCCGTGGGCGCTCGTCCGGGCCGAGGCGGCTCGCGCCGTCCGCCACCAGCTGCGTGCGCACTTCGCCGCCATCGAGCATCCGCTCGCCGGCGACGTCCTCTACGGGGGGGGCGCGGTCGAAGGCCTCGCCCGCCATGCCCTGCATGCGGCGCGCGTCTCGTACGACGGAGGCGGCGACTCCGCGCTCGCGTTCGACGTGAGCTCGCCGCTGCCGGAAGACATGGCGAAGCTCGTCGCCGAAGGCTGAAATCTCGCTATTTCGGGAAGGCGACGACGACGGCCGTCGTGTTGAAGAACGCGTCGACGTCGCGCACATTGCGCGCGATCTCACCGAACACGCACGCGCCTCCGACCGGGGCGTCGAGCTCCTGGCAAATGCCGGTGGGCTCCGCCGCGAACGTCTCGCCGAGCGTGGCGAGGCGGCCGGTGCATGCGAGGACGAGCGCCCCGGCGATGCTGCCGCCGGCGCGCTCCGAGGCGACGGTGGCGGCCTCGCGCGACGCGCGGAGGAGGTCGGCGCGCGAGGCGTGGAGCACACGCACGTGCGTGCCCTCGGAGATCGATGCCGAGAGCTGGATGGCGCCGTCCGCTCGGATGGCGTAAGGCGCGCGGGCGACGAGCTCGCGCTTGTCGTCGACGATGGCGATGCGCGGGATGGAGTCGTCGGCGAGCCCGAGCTCGTAGTGGTCGGCGAGATAGCGAGCGACGTCCTTCAGGTCGCTGGGCGGGGTGGCGCCGGCGGAGCGCGCGTCGCCGAGCCAGACGTCGAGCGCGGGTTGCCCGTCGAGCTCGAGGAGATGGACGCCGTCGGCGCGGGTCACCGTGCGTACGGGACCGACGGCGGTCCAGCCGTGGCGGGCCGCGATGCCGATCGGGCGCTTCGTGAAGAGCCCCGTCACGACGAGGCAGTCGTCACGGAGCTCGTCGCCGAAGAGAACCTTCGGCCGATCGAACGTGAGGTCGTCGCCCGTGAGCGCGCCTGCGAGCTGCGCATGAGCGCCGGCACCCTTGCGCACCGCAGCGGCGAGGGCCTCGCCGTCGACGAGCACGGACGGCGCGAACACGAGGCAAACGAAGTGGTTCAGACCGCGAAGGGCGGCGCGGCTCGCCGCCTGCGCGACCTTCTCCGCGGCCGGAACGGCCTCCATGAACGCTGGCGGACCGATCGGCGCCGTGTGGCTCTCGACCTCGATGTCGGGTCCCGCGAGGAGCACGACCGAGACGCCGCGCGCGCTCACCTTGACCCCGTCGAAGACGGATGCGCCAGAGGTTCCGCCGATGATCTGCGCGTCCCCCACGGCCGTGCGCACGGTCCGGGCGGCATCTTCGACGTCCGGGTAGCTCACGGACGCGAAGACGATCGCGAGCTTGGGCGTTTCCCCGCGCAGCGTGCCGAGTGCCTGGGTTGCAGCCTCACGGGCCGCGATCGTCGCCGTCGCGGCGGCGCTCATTCCACTGCCGAAGGTAATCATCGTCCCCCACCCCTCACCCCGCGCGAAACGCAGAGCTGACCCCGAGACCAACGGCAGAGTATAGAGGAAATTCAGCGCGACGACTTGCCAAGTGCCCCCGGCGGGCCTTGACTGGGAGCGCGCGGTCGCAGGGCCGCAGAAACATGAGCTTGTTTTTGGAACGGAACCGCGTGCAGAACTCTCGTGAACTCGCGAGCTATGCCCGCTCCCGCGTGGTCCTCCTCGGTGGGCTCGTCACGATCTCCGCATGTGCGGCCGTGATCGGTGTCGACGGCCCCGTCCCGCAGGACGCCTCGGAGCTGGCCGCCACGCTCGGAGGCGCGTCGCAGGGCTTCGTTCGCCCGGAGGACGTCCGCTGGGAGCCGTCGGGCGGCCTCGTCTCCGATCTCGTGCTCGGCCGTTTCGTCATCTTCCTCGCGAGCGAGACGGCGAACGGTCCGCGCGACCTCCACCGAGCGCGGGTTCGCCTCAGCCCGGAGGGGCGGCCGCTCGCGTTCGGCGCGCTGCGCAACCTCACATCGACGCCGCTCGGCGACGACCACGCGCTCGTCGTGCACGGTAGCCATGCCGCCTACGCGACCTTCGCATTCGGCCAGGAGCAGAGCGTGACGGCGCTCGACCTCTCGAGCGAAGGCGCGCAGAACGTCACGAAGAAGCTGCACGATCGCCTGATGGCGGCGGTGACGAACTGGCAGCTCACGGGGAGCGCCGACGGCGTCGCTCGCGTCGACGTGACACTGGAGCAGCCCGCGCAGCGCGTGGGGCTCGCGGTGTCGAACGAGTCGCTCGACATCGCGCTCGCCGACGACGAACACTCGATGCATGCGACGCGGTCGGCGCGTCTCGAGCTCGACAAGAACGAGCTCGCTCCGGCGACCGCGCCGGGCATGCGCGTCGAGAGCCGTCGTCATCTCGCGAAGCCCGTCGTGTTCTGGGCGGTCGACACGGTGCGCGCGGTCCCGTGGATCGGCCCTGCGCCGATCGCCTGGCTCGAGGAGAAGACGTTCGCGATTCGCGACACTATGAAGCAGACGGTCTTCAAGGTGACCGCCGGCGGCGAGGCGCTCGCGCGCGAGCAGGAGGCGCCGCCCGCCACGGTGCTCGATGCGTCGCAGGCCGCGGCCGACCTCGGGCACTGGCCGCCCTCGGCGATCCACTCGATGTGGAAGACGCCGGAGGCCGGAGAAGGGGAGTGGACGGCGCCGACGCAGCCGTGGGTCAAGCATCTCCCCACGCCTGCGAGCGGCGAGGCTCCGCCGTCGATGTTCTATCGGACGTTCGTGCGCCCCGACGAGGAGCGGCCGTACGCGAAGGTCGTGCTCCTGGCGATGGACATGCGTCAGCTCGACCTCGAGATGGAGGCGGGCAACGAGGACCCGAAGCCGCTCACCGGACCGCCCGGCGCCGGGCGAATCCCGCGCGACCCGGCCGTCTACACGAAGATCGCCGCGGCCTTCAACGGCGGCTTCAAGACCGAGCACGGCAGCTACGGCATGATGCTGAAGAAGCGCGTGCTGCTCCCGCCGCAGCCGGGCATCGCGACCGTGATCATCACGAAGGACGGTCGCTACGGCCTCGGGTCGTGGGGAACGAACAAGGACGTCGGCGGCATCCAGGACGTCGAGGCCAGCGACATCGTGTCGTTCCGTCAGAACCTCGACCCTCTCGTCGACAACGACAAGGTGAACCCGAGCGGCCGCGCGCAGTGGGGCTACACCCTCCCAGGCACGACGATGCAGACCGAGCGCTCCGGCCTCTGCGTGACGAACGCCGGCCACCTGCTCTACGCGTGGGGCGACGACGTGAGCGCCACGACGCTCGGCAAGGCGATGAAGATGGCGTCGTGCGTCTACGGGATGCACCTCGACATGAACCCGCACCACACCGGGTTCATCTTCACGAACATCACCGAGCTGAAGGGCCGCAACTACAAGTCCGAGCTGCTGGACAAGCAGATGGAGATCGATACGGCGCGGTACATCGAGTACGCGCCGAAGGACTTCTTCTACATGACGCTCCACGACCCGACGCCGCCGTCGCTCGAGGGCGCCGACGGCAAGGCCGAGAAGGGGGAGCGCACGCACTGGGAGCCCGACCCCGGCGTGCAGCCGGCGCCGGCGTGGATGGCGGGGCTCTGGCACGCCTCGGTGAGCGGCGTGGAGGTCCTCGAGATCGAGCCTTCGCGCGCGAGCTTCCGCGTGCGCGCGGGGACGGCGGAGCCCGATTCGAAGACGGGCGCGAAGCGCGCGCACGAGCTCGCGGACGACGATGCGCATCGCGTTCTCTTCGCGCTCACGCTCGGCACGTCGGAGGGCAAGCGCCTGCGCGGGCTCGCCACGGACGGGCGCATCGCGCTGCCGATGAGCGGCGGCGAGCACTCGGCCGCGCTGGTCGCGTCGGAGGACGGGCAGCTCACGATCGCGAGCGCGCGAGAGCTCGCCACGGTGCCGGCCCATGTCGACGCGGTGGAGCTTCCGCTACTGCTCGACGACGGCAAGCTGGTGTCGCAGTCGCACGGAGCCTCGCGCGGTGGCGCGGCGCTCGGGCTGACCGTTGCCGGACGTGTGTATGTTGCACGTATGACGGTGGGCGGCGGAGTGGAGGCGCTGGCGGACGTGCTGAGGCGCGCAGGTTGCACGCGCGCGGTGCTCCTCGATCGCGGTGCGGGCGCGCACGGCTCGCTCTTCCGCGCGGGGACGTCGACGCCGCCGCGCTCGCGGTACGAGGAGTCGGCGCTGTACGCGATGGGCAGGCCGCTCCTGCCTCGAGGCTTCCGCTTCGAGTCGACGCATCCCGTCGAGCCTCCGACGCCGAAGAAGAAGTAGCCGCTGGGCTACGGCTTCTCGGGGGCGGCGGGCGGCTTGCGGCTCGACCGCGGCGGCGCGTCGGGATCCGGCGGGAGCGCCGAGGCCTGCGCGGCGATCCGGATCGAGGACGGCGGCTCGTCGTCGCGCGCCACCAGCTCGGCGGGGGCACGCACGGCAAGGGCAGGCTCGGATATCGGCAGGGACTTGCACACCGAAGGAGCCTCGCTGTCGCTCATGACCTGATCGTAACCCCACGGGGGCGTCGCCAGGCACGCGATCGAGGCTGGAATCGCGCCTCCTCGTCGAGGAGTGTCGCGACTACATCGGCAACTCCTCAGCGCGGCTTCAGGGCGCCGTCTCGGCAGCTGCGGGCGCGCTGGGCGCTGCGGGCGCGCTGGGCGCTGCGGGCGCGCTGGGCGCTGCGGGCGCCGTGAGGCCCGGAGCGGCGGGCATGGTCGGCACGGCGGGGGTGTCGGTCGACGGCGTCGCGGGCGCGGTCGCCGGTGCCTCGGTGCCCGTGGCGCCCGAGCCGTGGCCGTCGTCGTGGACGTCGCTCGTGCCTTCGTCGGCGTCGAGGCCGGGCGCGTTGTAGCGGGGCGCCTCGCCGGGCTTCGAGTAGTCGATCCAGAACGCGCTCGTGTCGCGCACGTCCATGTGGACGAAGACGCTGTTCGGGTAGAAGCCGCAGCCCACGTTCTTCAGCGTGCGACAGAAGTCGCGGAGCGCCTCGTTGGGCACGCCGGCGATACGGAAGTCGATCGCCTTGCCGTGCATGTGGTTCGAGTGCGGGTTGAACTGCGTCGGCGTGAAGGGGCGGAAGCCGCTGACGACCTCGACCTTGCGGCTGCCGAAGTGATTCGAGACGATGCCGACGAGCGACACGAGTCGCGCGTCGATCGGGTGCGCCATGCCGTTCGGCGAGCGCATCATCTTCTCGAACGACTTGAGCGCGGTCGGAGAGACGCGGCCCTTCTTGTCGCCGACGTGGATGTCGAACTGCTCGGTGGTCGCGATGCGATGCGCGTGGATGACGCCGGGCGTCTTCGCCTTCATCGCGAACGTCGTCGTCTCGCGGCCGTTGGTCTTGCCGACCTTGGCGGTCTTCTCGCCCTTCTTGCTCGCGGGGCCCGTGCCGCTGACCGCGCTCGCAGCGTTACCCGCGTGCGACGCGGTCGCTGCCGCGCCCGCGGCGGCCGCCGCGTTCGCTGCGCGATCCTCGGCGGTGGGCTTCGGGCGCTCGCCCGTCTTCGCCTTCGCGGGCTCGCTCTTGTCCTTGACGCCTGGGATGGTGAGCGTCTCGCCGACGCGAAGGTGCTTCACGTCCTTGAGGTGATTGGCCTCGATGATGGCCTTCGCGGTCACGTGATAGCGATTCGCGATCGCCTCGATCGTGTGTCCGCGGCCGACGGTGTGCTGCACGTCCGCGTGAGCGAGCGCCGGCACGACGAGAGCCGCGGCGAGAGCCGCGAGGGCAACGAGACCAGAGGACGTGCGAAGACCCATGTGGAGGCCGTGCTAACCCGGACCGGGGCGGGGGAGAAGAGTCATTGTTTGTGGCGCAATCGGCATTAATTACAGCTACTTGCGGTTGAGCTAGCCTGTGCCCCACGATGGACCATCTCGCCGGGTCGAGGGGATGCAGACGACGCTCGAGGGCGAGGGCCGCTCGTTCCGCCACACGACGCGTGTCCGCGTGTGGGGTCTAGAGTCCTTCACGACCGAGGAGCGCATCGAGCTCGCCGACGACGGGCGAAGCCTTCGCATGACGGGTGTGCAGACCCCGCGCTTCGGCAGGCCCGAGCGATACGAGGCGAGCGGCTCGATCGACGAGACCGCGACGCGCGCGACCTACGAGATCACGTGGCTCGGCTGCTCGCTCGTCCAGCGCACGCGCATCGTCCCCGAGGGCCTCGAGCTCACGCAAGACACGGCCTGGTCGCACGCCGAGGTCTTGCTCCGCCGAGCCGTCGAGTGAGCCCGAGCACGACGACGCATGAGGTCACGAAGCGTCACGAAGCGGGCGACTTCGATAAGCGTGCGACTTCAGGCGGTGCCCTACGTAGGTGCATCGGCGCGGATAAGGGCATCTTGCTCAAGAATCGACACGCCGACCCACCGACTTTTTGACGGGCGCATGCGCGGACTGCAACACTTTGTAGCGAAATGCTCGGAGAAGGTAAAAACCTGGTCGGAGTCGATATCGGCGCGAGTGCCATCAAGGTGGTGCAGCTGAAAGAGGCTCGCAAGAAACTCCAGGTGGTTCGGTACGGGTTCGCCCCGCTGCCTCCACAGTCGATCATCGACGGTCACGTCATGAACTCCGGCGCCGTCGTCGAAGCTCTGATGAAGATCTTCCACGATTCCAAGATCACCCAGAAGGACGTCGCCATCGGCGTCTACGGGCAGTCGGTGATCGTCCGGAAGATCACCGTCCCGATGATGACCAACGACGAGCTGGAAGAGCAGATCGGCTGGGAGGCCGAGCAGCACATCCCGTTCGACATCAAGGTCATGTCGATCGACTACGAGGTGCTCCGCCGCCGGCCCGACGCCGGCCAGATGGATCTCCTCCTCGTCGCCGCGAAGAAGGACGAGATCAACGACTACGCGGCCATCGTCCGCGAGGCGAAGCTGAAGCCCGTCATCGTCGACATCAACGCCTTCACCATCCAGAACATCTTCGAGTACCAGCACGGCCTGCCCGAGGACAACACGATCGCCCTCCTGAACGTCGGCGCTGCGGTCTCGTCGCTCAACATCGTCTCCAAGGGCGTGTCGGCCTTCACCCGCGAGATCACGAACGCGGGTAACTCGATCACCGAAGAGATCCAGAAGCAGTGCAACGTGCAGTTCGACCAGGCCGAGGCCTACAAGTGCGGCGGCGGCCCGACGGACATCGTTCCGCAGGAAGTGCACCAGATCATCCAGAGCGCCTGTGACGGGCTCGCCGGCGAGATCCAGCGAAGCCTCGACTTCTACCTCGCCACCAGCGGTGAGTCGGAGATCAGCCGCATCTTCGTCTCCGGCGGAAGCGCGTATCTCGCGCCCCTCTGCCAGTCGATCGAGAAGCGCGCGCACGTTCCGGTGCAGGTGTTCGACCCGATCGCCAACCTGACGGCCGATCCGAAGTACGTGAATGAGCAGGACATGCGCGTGCGAGCTGCGCAGCTCGTCGTCGCACTCGGTCTCAGCCTGCGCCAGGACAAGGAGCGCCGGTCATGATCCCTGCAAGGAAAAAGCGGGTTGTGACCGTGGTTAAGACAAGGAAGACGCCGTCATGATTCGCATCAATTTGATGCCGCAAAAGCGGCCTATGCGCCGCCGCGGCGAAGCGGGGTCCCCGGACGCCGGCGGCGGTGGCGGCGAGAGCCAAGCGTGGCTCGCGTTCGTCCTCGGCGCCGTGCTCCTCGAGGTGATCGTGCTGCTCTTCGTCTACAAGACGAAGCAGGACCAGCTCACGCAGGTCCAGAAGCACAACCAGGAGCTCACGGCGAACATCGACTCCATCAAGCGCGAGATCTCGAACCACAACGAGATCAAGTCGTCGCTCAAGGAGCTTCGTGATCGCGAAGAGGCGATCCAGAAGCTGCAGAGTGCACGCACCGGCCCGACGGCCACGATGCTGGAGCTCTCGCGCATCATGACGCCGGGCCGCGGTCCGACGGTCGATCGCGACAAGCTCGAGCAGCTGAAGCGCGACAACCCCAGCGCCGTGCCCAACCCGAACTGGGACCCGCGCCGCCTCTGGCTCGCCTCCTACAAGGAAGCGGACCGCACGGTGAAGCTCGGTGGTCTCGCTCGCGACGGCGAGGACGTCTCGGAGTTCCTCCGCCGCCTCGCGCTCAGCGACTACTTCTACGACGTGAAACTGCTCCCGGCGACGAAGTCCGTCGATCCGCTGACGAAGCTCGAGCTCGTGAAATACGAGATGAGCGCAAGGGTGAGGTACTGACATGGCGTCGCTAAGCCTGAATCGCCTCCCGATCGCGGGAAAAATCGGCGTCGGCGGCGTGTTCTGCGCCCTGCTCGGCGTCGCCTACTACGTCCTTCTCCACACGGACGTCGCCGGCCGCATCGACCGCGAGAAGCGCAACACCGGCGAGCTCGAGGCCGAGCTCTCGCGCCAGCGCCAGTCGCAGGCGAGCTACTTCGCCGATCGCGACGAGCTCGCGATGCGCCAGCAGAAGCAGCGCGAGCTGAACAAGGTCCTCCCGACCGACACCGAGGCCGCGACGTTCCTCTCGGCCCTCCAGGCCGTGTCGAACATCAGCGGCATCGACCTCAAGGCGTGGACGCCGATGGAGGAGATCCCGCAGGCCTTCTTCGCGAAGGTCCCGATGAAGCTCCAGATCACGGGACGCTTCCACCAGATCGCGAAGTTCATCTACGAGGTCGGCAAGCAGGACCGCATCATCAACATGGAGAACCTCGAGCTCTCCGACCCGAAGCTCGAAGGTGAGGACATCGTGCTCAAGGCGAACTGCCTCGCCACGACGTTCCACCTCATCAAGAAGGCGCCCGCTCCCGCGGCGCCCGGAACGCCCGGAGCAGCTCCCGGCGCACCTGGAGCGGCCCCCGCGCCGTCCGGAGGGACGAAATGATCACTGCACGACACATTGTGGCTGCCCTCGCGTGCGGCGCCCTCGGCGTCGCGCTCGTCGGTTGCTCGGCCGACAAGGCCCTCCAGGCCGCCAACACCGGCTCGACCACGAAGGCGCCCGCGGCAGCGGCCGTTCCCGACGCCGGCCCTGCGCTCGCGCCGCCGCCCATCGCGCGCATGGAGTTCGCCGAGAACGATTTCGTCGAGAGCGATCGCAATCGCGACCCGTTCCGCACGTTCATCGCGACGTTCGCGCCGCCCGAGAGCAAGCGCGTCGCCCAGAACCAGCGCGCCGTCATCCTTCCCCAGCACTCGATCGACGAGCTGAAGCTCGTCGCCATCGTCACCGGAGGAGAGTACCCCCGCGCCATGGTCGTCGACCCGAGCGGCAAGGGCTGGGTCCTCAAGCGCGGAGACTTCGTCGGTCGGCCCGAGGTCGTCCACATCGGCGGCGCGAACGGCGCCGACTACCAGCTGAACTGGCGCGTCGACAAGGTGCGCGACGGCGACCTCGTCTTCATCCGCGAGGACCCCGCGCAGCCGGGCATTCCGCCGGCGTCGCGCGTCGTGATGCTCCATCCCGAGCAGACCGAGAGAGACAAGATCGACTGAGCGACCTTCGGAAGCTCGTGTCGTGTGAGTCACACGACGTGATCGACGTCTCTCTCTCGTAGATCACGAGACCTGAAAAAGCCCGCTACAAGCGGGCTTTTTCGTTTTGTCCGGAGCCATCAACCCGCGCTCACGCGCCGCTCTTCCCGGTTTTCTTTAGCCACAAATTGGGATGAAACGATCCGTTGCTTCTACCGTTCCAGTCGCGACGTCGTGCGTGACCACTACCGACGACGATGCGAGGAGCCGAAGGCATGAGAGCGGCGAAGAGGGGCTTGCTTCACAAAAGGATCTTGGCGGTGCTCGGCGCTCAAGCCGTGCTGCTGTCCGCGACCCTCAGCTGGGCTGACGGGACCCCCAACCACGTTCGCGACGTGAAGGTACGGGCAACCGACGCTTCCACGGGCGCAACCGAGATCGAAGTCGTCGGATCGACTGCACCGATCTTCAACGTGCGCGTCGAGAGTGGCGGCAAGCGATTGCTCGTCGACATCTCGAACGCGGACGTCGTTGCCGGGGTCAAGGAGGCGCTCACGTCTCAGGTCGGCCTGGTCGGCGGCGTGCTCACGCAGGGCTTCAAGACCGAGCAGGGGACGATGACTCGTCTCTCGGTCAGCCTGCTGAAGCAGGCCTCCTACCGGGTTCGTGCCGAGGGCACGACGCTCAAGGTCTCGCTGACTCCGTCGCTCACGACGACCGGCGCCGCGAGCGCGGCCGACGTCAAGGCTGCCGGGGGCGACGTGCCCGCGGCCGTCGTGGCCGATGCGGAGCTCGCCGACGTTCGCTTCGAGAAGGGCAAGGGCGGTGCGGACCGCGTGCTCATCACGACGACGGCAGTGCCGGCCTACTCGCTCGGGACCACCCCGGGGGGCCGCGTGCGGCTCGAGCTGAAGAAGACTCAGCTCCCGAAGAACCTCGCCAAGACGATGGACCTCGCATCCCAGCACAGCCCGCTCAAGTCGGTCAGTGCGTTCTACGAGCCCTCCAGCGAGTCGACGATCATCGAGATCGACCGCGAGGGCATGGCGCAGGGCTCGATCGCCGTGGACGGGAAATCGATCATCTGGGCCTTCGACGTCCCGAAGCTCGCCGCCAGCGGCGCGAAGGCGATTGCTCGCAAGAGCGTCACCGTCGCTCGCGAGCGTGTCGAGGAGGGTGGCCCGAAGGTCGAGACCTCGATCCACGGGGACGGCGACGTCAAGATCGAGGTCGACGGCTCGACCGAGACCGCCGGCTTCGCCACCTCGCTCAACGCGCAGGGCGCCGGCCGCTTCAACGGCCGCCGCATCGACCTCGACCTCAAGGACGCCGACATCCACAACATCCTTCGTCTCCTCGCAGACGTCGGACGCGTGAACATCGTCACCGCCGACGACGTCGCCGGAAACGTCACGATCCGCATGCGGAACGTGCCCTGGGACCAGGCGCTCGACGTCGTGCTGCAGGCCAAGGGCCTCGGCATGGTGCGCAGCGGCAACCTGATCCGCGTGGCGCCCCTCGCCACGCTTCAGAAGGAGCGCGAGCTGCGCCTCGCTGCGGCGAAGCAGGAGTACGAGCTCACGCCCCTCGAGACGCGCCTCATCCCGGTCAGCTACGCGCAGGCCGACGAGCTCCAGGCACGTGCGAAGGACCTCCTCTCGCCGCGCGGCTCCATCGCCGTCGACGAGCGCACCAACGTGCTCATCGCGCGCGACATCTCGGGCAACCTGAACAACATCGAGGAGCTCATTCGCTCGCTCGACACGCAGACCCCGCAGGTCCTCGTCGAAGCGCGAATCGTGGAGGCCACGAGCCGCTACATCCGCGACATCGGTATCCAGTGGGGGGGTGACGCCACCTTCTCGGAGGCGACCGGTAACCCCACGGGCATCGCGTTCCCGTCGCGCGTCGGAGTCTCCGGCGGTAGCTACGACCAGAACACGAACTCGCGCGGTCTCTCGCCCTTCCAGGGCAACGTTCCGCAGCCGAACTTCGCCGTCAACCTCCCGGCCGCGACCGGTACCGGACAGGGCGGTGCCATCGGATTTTCCCTCGGCTCGGTCGACAACAACTTCAACGTCGGCCTCCGACTCTCGGCGGCAGAGGCCAGCGGTCTCCTCCGCATCGTATCCTCCCCGCGTATCCTCACGCTCGACAACCGCGACGCCCGCATCAGCCAGGGCACGCTCATCCCGTTCTCGCAGATCTCCGCGCAGGGCGTTCAGACGACCTTCCAGGAAGCCAAGCTGCAGCTCCTGGTTCGCCCGCACGTCACGGCCGACGGCTCGGTCTCGATGCACGTGAAGATCAACCGAGACGAGCCCGACTTCAACCAGACCTCGGCTCGAGGCGATCCGACGATCCTCAAGCGCGAAGCGGAGACGGACCTCCTCGTGATGGACGGTCACACCGCGGTCATCGGTGGAATCTACACGCGTAACACCGGTAGAAACCTCGACCAGGTGCCCTTCTTCGGTGACATCCCGATCCTCGGCATCCTGTTCCAGCGCCGGCGAGCGTCGGACACGCGCAACGAGCTCGTGATCTTCCTCACCCCGCGCATCGTGAACCGAGCGGAAGCGCTCGGACGCTGAGCGAGGCGTGAGACTGCCGCAAGGCGGCTAGACGTAGGCGACCTCCGCTCCGGCGCAGGTCGCCTTCGTCATTTCGCGAGTAGTCCTTCGCCGTCCTCCGATGTCGAGCCGAGCAGCACCGTCGACGACCGCGCCTCGAGGCGGCCGGCGTCGACCCGCTCCGCGTCTTCCGCTGATTCTGCACCTCCTCCAGCCTGCTCGAATCATGCGATCGGAGGCGGGGATGGGCTAGCCTAGCCGCCGCTATGCCAGTCCGATTTCGTCATGATCACGCAGGCTGCGGGCACACTCACGGCGTCGCGGTCGAGGAGGGCGTCGAGGGCGGCGCCGCGGGTCGCCCGTTCGCCTTCGCGTCGAGCCCCCGTCATTTCGAGCGCGACCGTCCGTTCGCCATCGAGCACATCGCGCTCGAGCTGGCCCTCGATTTCCCGAAGAAGAGCCTCCGCGGCTCGGCCTCGCTGACGCTCCGGCGCATCGACCCGGACGCGACCGCGGTGGAGCTCGACGCGGTGGCCTTCACGATCGAGGGCATCACCGTCGACGGGAAACATGCAAAATACACGTATGACGGCCGCCTCCTCGTGGTCGATGTGCCGAAGGGGCTCGAGCACGGCAAGCTCGTCGTCCGCTACGCGGCGACGCCCCGAAAAGGCCTGTATTTCCTGGAGCCCGACGAGCACGTGCCCGGTCGCCCCCGCCAGGCCTGGACGCAGTGCCAGGAGGAGGACGCCCGCCACATCTTCCCGTGCCACGACAAGCCGCATGTGAAGATGACGACCGAGGTCCGGGTCGAGGTGCCCAGCGGCTTCTCCGTGCTCTCGAACGGCGAGCTCGTCGGCAGCGAGAAGAACGAGCCCGGGGCGACCGAGACGTTCCACTGGCGGATGAACGACCCGCATCCGAGCTATCTCGTCACCATCGTCGCTGGCGAGTTCTTCGTCTTCGGCGACCGCGTGACGCTCGCCCCGGCGCCGGGCTCCACCGTGAAGCGCGAGGTGCCGCTCACGTATCTCGTGCCGAAGGGCCGCGAGGAGGACGGGCGCCGGACGTTCGGTCGCACGCCGGAGATGGTCACGTACTTCTCGGAGCTAACGGGCGTTCCGTACCCGTGGAACAAGTACGCCCAGGTCGTCGTCTCCGACTTCATCTTCGGCGGCATGGAGAACACGACCGCGACGACGATGTACGAGCACATCCTGCTCGACGCCCGCGCCGCGATCGACGTGACGAGCGACGACCTCATCGCCCACGAGCTCGCGCATCAGTGGTTCGGCGACTACGTCACCTGCCGCGACTGGTCGGAGGGCTGGCTGAACGAGGGCTTCGCCACGTTCATGGAGCACGTCTGGCGCGAGAAGGCGCTCGGCCGCGACGAGTACGAGCTCGGCATCAAGCACGACCTCGCGTCGTACCTCTCGGAGGCGCACGGCCGGTACCGGCGCCCCATCGTCTGCCAGGACTACGACGCACCGCTCGATCTGTTCGATCGCCATCTCTACGAAAAGGGCGGGCTCGTCCTCCATGTGCTTCGCACCGAGCTCGGCGACACGCTCTTCTGGAAGGGCGTCGCGACCTATCTGGGGCGCCACGCGCGCGGCATCGTCGAGACGCGCGATCTCCTCCGTGCGCTCGAGGAGGTCTCCGGTCGCAGCCTCGGCCGCCGCTTCGAGGAGATGGTCATGCGCCCCGGCCATCCCGAGCTCGAGGTGGACGTGTCCTGGGACGACGGCGTGCTCACCTGCGCCGTGAAGCAGACGCAGAGCCCGAACGACGGCGTTCCGAGCGTCTTCGAGATCCCGCTCGCCGTCTCCATCGTCGACGGCAAGGGCGAGCGCACCGACCGCGTGAGGCTCAAGGCTCGCTCCGATACGTTCGCGCTCCCGTGTCCGGAGCGCCCTCGCTTCGCCGTGATCGACCCCGACATGCGCATCCTCGGCGACGTGACGGTGAAGGCGCCGCCCGACATGCTCCGTCTCCAGCTCGCCCATGCGAGGTCCGCGCGCGGCCGATGGCTCGCGGCTGGCGCCCTCGCGAAGAGCGACGACCCCGTCACGATCGCCGCGCTCGCACGGAGCCTCCGCGACGAGGGCGAGTTCTGGGGCGTCCGCGCCGAGTGCGCCGACGCGCTCGGGCGCATCCGCGCGCGAGAGTGCTTCGAGGTGCTCGCGAGCTCGACGTCGATCGCACACCCGAAGGTCCGTCGCGCCGTCGTCGACGCGCTCGGGCGCTTCCGGACGACGGCCGCGGTCGAGGCCTTGAAGCCGCGAGCCCTTCGCGACGAGAGCTACATGGTCGAGGCCGAGGCCGCGCGGGCCCTCGGAAAGACGCGTCAGTCGTCGGCCTACGAGGTGCTCATCGACGTGATGGATCGCCCGTCGTGGGCCGATGTCATCGCGGCGGGGTCGATCGACGGGCTCGCCTCGCTGCGCGACGACCGCGCGCTGCCTCATCTCTATGCGCGCACGCGCTACGGGCACCCTTCGCGCGTGCGTCGCGCGGCGGCCCTCGCGATCCCCAAGCTCTCGACCGACCGTCGAGCGCGTGAGCACCTCGAGGAGCTCCTCGACGACTCCGATCCGATCCTCCGCATCGACGTGGTCAGAGCACTGTCCGATCTCGGTGACGCGAGGTCGCGCGGCGCGCTGCGCGCGCGCTCCGAGGTCGACCTCGATCCGCGCGTTCGACGTCGCATCCGCGAGGTGGTCCGCGATCTCGGCGGCGAGCGGAAGCAGACCGACCAGCTCAAGGAGGATGTGGAGAAGCTCCAGAGCGAGCAGCTCGACATGCGCTCTCGTCTCAGTCGCCTCGAAGCGCGCCTGAAGGAATCCGCGAGCGCCGCAATTCCGCCCGCGACCCCTTCGAAGAAGGCGCCCGCGGCCGCGAAGACGACCAAGGGTCCGAAGGCGCCGCCCAGGCGCCGCTGACGGGCCGTGGAGCCGGGGTGAGCTGAGACTGACATCCATCAGTTGGATCCCGGTTAATCCATCGGAGGGCTCCCGGCCGGGCCCGACCTGCTCGCGGACCACGGAAATCGAGGCCAGGTCGGGAGTGAGCTGGCGCTCGAGGTCTTGGCCCGGCGCGTGCTCCTGGAAAGTTTCATGGGACGTTCTGCCGTCGCGGCCGTTAAGGGCTTGAAGCCCAGAGCCCCCACTGCGCCTCGCGCACTGGCGACTCCTGCCGCTCTCGAACGCCCGATTTCCGGTGTCACTGTCGCGCCCTCGAGGTCCGCTCCGCAGGCCGCCGATGCTTCCGGCCCCGTCGCCGTCGCGGCCGCCCCGAACCCGCGTCCGACCGCGGGCGAGTGCAAGACCGTCCGCGAGATCCTCCCGCCGTGGGAGGTCCTCCAGGAGAAGCTGAACAAGAAGGCCGTGCCCGTGCCGGCCCGCAACGAGGTCCTCAACCAGGGCGCCCAGCAGGCCCTCGCTGCGCAGGAAGCGGCGAACGCGCTCTGGAGCCCTCCCGCGTCCAAGACCTCGTCGCCGTCGTACGCGCCGTCGGGGTCGATCGAGACGCCGCCGCCCTCGGGCGTTCGCATGAGCGAGTCCGGGCCCGCCGCGCGCCCTGTCGACGGCAGCGGAATGCCCGACTCTCTCTCGTTCAAGGTCTACACGGTGGCCGACCTCGAGCGCCGCAGCGACGCGCCTGTCTCGATGCGCGGGTCGCGCGTGAGCTTCGACATGACGTCGTCGCGCTCCTCGCTCCACTGGCAGCGCGCCTACGTCGCGCTCCGCGCCTTCGCCTCGGCGTCGCTCGCGTGGATCAAGATCAAGGGCGAGCGCCCGAGCGTCAAGGTCGCCCTCCGCAAGGAGTTCGACGAGCTCGGTGACGAGCTGCAGGTCGCCGTCGAGTCCGTCGACTGGCGGAAGCTCGGCGTGACGACGGGCATCGTCGTCGGCGCGACCCTCACGCTGCTCTTCGCCGTCCTCACCGCCGCGGAGCTCACCGACGATCTCAAGCCGCCGGGCTCGGCCGCTCATCTCGCGAGCGCCGAGACCTCCGGCATCCCCGCGAAGACCGCCGAGGGCTCCCGCACCGTCGCCCCTGCGACGAACATGGCGGCGATGGGCGTCCAGCCCGTCGCGGCTCCCGTCGCCGTCGAGCCCGCGGCGCCCGCGACCATCATCGGCGACATCGACACGACCGACGCCCCCGCCGCCGTTCCCGCGAAGAAGCCGACCGCGAAGAAGCCGAAGGCGAAGAAGCTCGCGCTCCGAAGCGCCCCGTTCTGACCCTCGTTCGGTGCTCTAGCCGACGAAAGGGGACGGTGGTAACTCGCTCGCATGGCGGACGAGTCCTTTCCGATCGAGGTCGAGCAGCGTGGCAACGTCGTCATCTGGACGATCGACCGCGAGCCTCGGATGAACAGCCTCTCGCGGCCGCTTCTCCTCGCGTTCGGCAAGCTCGCGCGCGAAGCGGTGTCCAACCCTTCGGTGCGTGCGATCGTCATCACGGCGCGGGGTGACAAGGCCTTCTGCGCCGGCGCCGATCTCAAGGAGCGCCAGGGCATGACGGAGAACGACATCCGCGTGCAGGTGGAGCTCTATCGCTCGGAGCTCGGTCCGCTCGATCGCTCGCCCAAGCCGGTGATCGCGGCGCTGAACGGCGTCGCGTTCGGCGGTGGGCTCGAGCTCGCGCTCGTGTGCGACCTGCGCGTCGCCGCGGCACACGTGAAGCTCGGGCTGCCGGAGACGACGCTCGGGATCATCCCGGGCGCCGGCGGGACGCAGCGACTCGGACGCATCGTCGGTGAGGCGCGCGCGAAGGAGATGATCCTCCTCGGCCGCCGGCTCGACGCTGGGGAGGCGCTCTCCTGGGGGCTCGTGAACCGCGTCACGCCGGCGGGGACGAACCTGGTCGACGACACTCTGGCGTTCATCGAGCCCATCGCGAACGGCGCACCGATTGCGCAGGCCGCGGCGCTCGAGGCCATCGATCGCTCCTTCGACACGACGCTCGAACACGGCCTCGAGCTCGAGAAGGTGAGCTACGACAAGGTGCTCGTGAGCTCGGACCGCCGCGAGGCGCTGGCCGCCTTCGTGGAGAAGCGCAAGCCAACCTTCCTCGGGAGATAGCGGGGTCTCCGCTGGATCATGAGAGACCCAGGCGTGTCCCCGGCGCGCAAGCGCCGCTCGCCGAAGGCGAATCACGCCCTGTTGGGGACCTCCGGTCCCCCTCACTCGCTCCGCTCGTGAGCCTCCCCCAGGGAGATTCGGCGCTGCGCGCCGACCGGCGTGCGCAGCGCACGCCGTTTCACGTCAAACGGTGGATGCGGAGCATTCGAACGCAGGCGTGAAATCGGCGCCGTTGCGGCGCCGTTCGCCGAAGGCGAATCACGCCGAGCAGGTCGCATCATGGGGAGGCTCGCGAAGCGAGGGGCGAAGCCCTACACTGGCAGACGAACCGCATGGGCACGCTCGGCGGAATCCCTCTCGACGTCGGTGACGTCCTCGCCAAGAAGTACCGCCTGGAGCGGCTCGTCGGCGAAGGCGGGACGGGTGTCGTCGTCGCCGCCCGCCACGTGCAGCTCGACCGCCTCGTCGCGATCAAGTTCCTGAGGACGGCCCTCGCCTCCGACGAGATCCGGCTTCGCTTCGAGCGCGAGGCGCGCGCCATCGGGCAGATCGAGAGCGAGCACGTCGTCCTCGTGCTCGACGTCGGCACGCTCGACGACGGGCATTCGCCCTTCATGGTGATGGAGTACCTCGAGGGCAAGGACCTCGCGAGGACCCTCAAGGAGGACGGCCCCCTCTCCATCGAGGACTCCGTCGACTGCATGCTGCAGGTGTGCGAGGCGCTCGCGGGAGCGCACGCGCAGGGCATCATCCATCGCGACCTCAAGCCCGCGAACCTCTTTCTGACCCGCCGCGACGACGGCGGACCGCACATCAAGGTCGTCGACTTCGGCATCTCGAAGATCCTCGACCCGAAGGTCCTCCGTGGCGACAAGGGCCCGCGCGAGATGACGAGCGCGTTCACGGTGCTCGGCTCGCCCCGCTACATGGCGCCCGAGCAGCTGCGCAACTCGAAGGACGTCGACGGTCGTGCGGACCTCTGGTCGATCGGCGCCGTTCTCTTCCAGCTCCTCAGCGGAACCTCGCCCTTCGACGCCGACAACAACGTCCACGTGAGCCTCGCCGTGCTCACGAAGGAGCCCGCGCTTCTCCGGAGCGTCGCGCCTCACGTGCCCGCGGAGCTCGAGGCGATCGTCAACAAGTGCCTCACCAAGGATCGCGCGGGGCGCTTCGAGACCGCTGGTGAGCTCGCCGACGCGCTCTACCCGTTCGGCTCCGAGCGCACGCGCGAGTCGCTCGATCGCCTCGAGCAGGCGAAGCAGGCACCGAGCCTGAACCTCGCGCTCGACACGTCGAGCGAGGGCCGGCGAGTCGACACCGCCGAGGGCGGAGCTCCGCAGACCGCAAAGGCCCCCACCACGCCGTCGCAGGCGGCGCAGAAGGCCATGCCGACGTCGCCGTCGGCCCATCGCGTCGCGTCGCTGCCTCCTCCCTCGATGCCGCCCCCCTCCTCGGGCGACCCGTCGGCCGCCTTCGCAGGCGGCGTCAGGCGGACCCCGTCGACCACCATCAAGGTCGCGATCGCCGTCGCCGGCGTCCTGCTCGTGCTCCTGGCCTTCGGAGCCCTGACGCTCATGAAGATGGCCGCCCAGTCGATGGGC
>Ga0105047_10001066_pt1 | contig 48294 bp, 45 predicted proteins | sample MAT04_FD_78384 | JGI IMG/M metagenome (GOLD analysis project Ga0105047, IMG submission 78384) | Freshwater microbial communities from Lake Fryxell liftoff mats and glacier meltwater in Antarctica - MAT-04 (megahit assembly) | ecosystem: Environmental > Aquatic > Freshwater > Ice > Liftoff...
AATTGGCGGGGTTTGTTCCCCCCCTCTCTCGCCAGGTAGCCCCCGGTCCTGCTCCAATGCCCCGCCCCCCCTCCCTCCCCATGAGGCGAAACGATTGACCGCCCGGAAAGCCGGTTTTTCCGCACCCGAGGTGCCGCCCGAACCAGCGCCCCCTAGGATGCCAAAACCGACCTAGCCCTTCATCTATGCAAAAATATCCCGGGGGTGAGGGCCGGAACGGCCCGAGGGGGCATCGCCCCCTTCCTTCCCGTCACCGCCGTGCGGCGAAGAACCCGCGCAGCAGGGCCTCGGCCTCTGCCGCCCCGATGCCATCGTAGACTTCGGGCGAATGGTGGCACTGGGGGTGCGAAAACACCCGCGCGCCCACGGCGACCCCCCCGGACTTCAGGTCCGGCGCACCATAGTAAAGCCGCGCGATGCGGGCCGACGAAATCGCACCAGCACAGATCGGACAAGGCTCCAGCGTGACGTAAAGATCATGGCCTGCCAGCCGCACGGACCCCGCCGCCGCACAGGCTGCGCGGATCGCCAGGACCTCGGCATGGGCTGTGGGATCGCAAAGCTCGCGTGTCCGGTTGCCGGCACGCGCGACAACCGCGCCACCCGGCGCCACCACGACCGCGCCCACCGGAACCTCACCTCGCAAGGCTGCCGCCTGCGCCTCCTCCAGCGCCACGTCCATGAAGGACCGAAACCCGCTCACCTCACCTTGCCCCTTCGTCTTGCGGGCCTTATCCTCAGGCTCCGGAGTCGCTTTGCCCCCGGGGCTGGCCACCCCGCGCCGAGGATGACCCCGATGGCCGGAAAAGCAACCCCTCCCCGCGCCGGTGCAACGGTCAGACCGAAAACAGCTCCGCAGGCGAAACCGGACCCGGGCACCCCCGAGGGTGAGCGCATCGCCAAGGTGCTGTCGCGGGCAGGCGTCTCCTCACGCCGCGAGGCAGAGCGACTGATCGAACTCGGCGAGGTGCAGGTCAACGGCAAGACCATCTCCTCCCCCGCGCTGAACGTCACCCCCAAGGACAAGATTACCGTCCGCGGCGAGCCTGTGGGCGCGCCTGAACCTGCGCGCCTCTGGCTTTACTACAAACCCGAAGGCCTCGTGACCTCGGCCAGCGACGAGAAGGGGCGCGAGACGGTATTCGACACCCTGCCCGGGGATATGCCGCGGGTGATGTCGGTCGGCCGGCTTGACCTCAACTCCGAGGGGCTTCTCCTCCTGACCAATGACGGAGAGCTGAAGCGCAAGCTTGAACTCCCTTCCACCGGTTGGCTGCGCAAGTACCGCGTGCGGGTGAAGGGCAACCCGACCGACCCCGAGCTTGAACCCCTGCGCAAGGGCATCACCCTTGATGGCGAACGCTTTCAGCCGATGTCGGTCCAGCTCGACCGGCATCAGGGTGCCAATGCCTGGCTGACCGTGGGCCTGCGGGAGGGCAAGAACCGCGAGGTCCGCCGCGCCATCGACAGCCTCGGGCTGATCGTGAACCGGCTGATCCGGGTGAGCTACGGACCCTTCCGCCTTGGAGATCTGGAGCCGGGTCAGGTGGAGGAGGTGAAGGCCCGTGTGCTGCGTGAGCAGGTCGGCGGAACGGGCGAGGCGGAGGACGATGTCGCGCCCCGGCTGCGCAGCCGGGGCCGGACCGAAGGAAAGACCTTGGCCAAACCTGCGCCAAAACCCGCGGAACCCGCGCCGAAACGCAAGCCCCGGCCGGCAGGCCCCGCCCCGGCACCCGAGACCGATGGCGGTCGGCCGCTGAAGCCCGTTCAGGGCATGAAGACCCTTTCCCGCGCCTGGAAGACGGCCACCACGCCGGACTCGGGTGCAAAGCCCGCGCGCCCGACCGCAAAGAAATCCGCGGCCGCCGCGGGCATGGCCAAGACGCCCCGGGCTTTTGGCACCGCCCGGGCCAAGGCCGACGCAGGTGCCGCCACGGCCCCGCGCAGGCCTGCGGGCCCGCGCCCTGGCGGGCCGCGCCCGCCCCGCAAGCCGGGCGGGGCGGCTTGACATGATCGGGCACCCGGCGGATAGAGCGGCCAGCCTGACCAAGGGGCCCCGATGCTTGATCTGACCCGTGTTCTCGACCATGCCCGCATCGCAGAACTGCCGAACCCCTATTTCGGCAAAGTGCGCGATTGCTATGACCTGCCGCCCGATGCGGACCACCCCGGGGGGCGGCGGATCCTCATCTCCTCCGACCGGATTTCGGCCTTTGATCGCATCCTTGCAGCCATCCCCTGCAAGGGGCAGGTGCTGACACAGGTCGCGCGGTTCTGGTTCGACCGGACGGGCGATATCTGCGCCAACCATGTGATCGCCTACCCCGACGCGAATGTGGTGATCGGCAAGCGGCTGGAAATCCTGCCGGTAGAGGTTGTCGTGCGCGGCTATCTTGCAGGGACCACCAGCACCTCGATCCTGACCCAGTACAAGAAGGGCATACGGTCGATGTACGGCCATACGCTGCCTGAGGGTTTGCGCGACAATCAGGAACTGCCGGGCGCAATCATCACACCGACATCGAAAGCGATTGACGGCGGCCATGATGAGCCTCTCACCGCCGAAGGGATCCTGGATCAGGGGCTGTTGACTGCGGCCCAGTGGGACGAGGTGTCGGCCAAGGCGCTGGCCCTCTTTGCGCGCGGTCAGCAGATCGCGGCGGAGCGCGGACTGATCCTGGTGGACACCAAATACGAATTCGGCACCGATGCGTCAGGCAACATCCTGATCGCCGACGAGATTCACACCCCCGACAGCAGTCGCTACTGGATCGCATCGGAGTACGGGCCTGCGCTGGCGGCGGGAACCCGGCCGCCGAGCTTTGACAAGGACGTCATTCGCGCCTGGGTCGGTGCCCGCTGCGACCCTTACACAGACCCGATCCCGGAAATCCCGGAAGACATGATCCGCGCGACCGCGCAGGTCTACATCGACGCCTGTGAGGCGATCGTCGGGCAGGTCTTTGTGCAAGACCTTGGCGGTGAGACCCCGCTTGCCCGGGTTCGCGCGGCGCTGACGCCCTGGTTTCAGAAATAATGCCCCTGCGGTCCCCGCACGGTGCGCCAGCCGCGGATGGGGAAAGTTGGATATTTGGGCAAAAGTGAAGCGGCAAGGGCCGGTGCCCGGTACCGCCGTGCATGAAGCTGCGCTAGAGGTCACGGGATGGGAATGGAGTTCTGACCGATGATCCTCAGCTGCGGCGAAGCGCTGATCGACATGTTGCCCCGCACCGCGACCAGCGGCGAGGCCTGTTTCGCCCCCTATGCGGGCGGGGCGGTGTTCAATACCGCAATCGCCCTCGGGCGGCTCGGAGCAGCGTCGGCGTTCTTTTCCGGGCTTTCGACGGACATGCTGGGCGAAATCCTGACCGAGACGCTGGCGGCGAGCCATGTCGACACAGCGTTTGCGGCACGCTCGGGGCGGCCCACGACGGTGGCCTTCGTCAAGCTGGTGAATGGGCAGGCGACCTATGCGTTTTATGACGAGAACACAGCCGGGCGGATGCTGGTGCTGGCAGACCTGCCACTGCTGCCGGGAAGCGTGGACACCCTGTTTTTCGGCGGCATCAGTCTGGTGAACGACCCCGCCGCCAGCACCTATGAGGCGTTGCAGGCGCGGGAGGCAGGGGCACGCGTCACGATGATCGACCCGAACATCCGCCCCGGCTTCATCGCGGGGCAGGAGGAAAGTTACCGCGCGCGCATCATCCGGATGATCGGGCGGGCCGACATCGTCAAGCTGTCGGACGAGGACCTGCACTGGCTGATGGGCGCGGGCGAGGTCGAAAGGCGGGCGCGGCAGGTTCTGGCCATGGGGCCGAAGGTGGTGTTCATCACCGAAGGGGCTGCCGGAGCGCGGGCGATCACGGCAACGCAAAACCGCTTTGTCGCGGCAACGCCGGTAACGGTGGCCGATACGGTCGGCGCGGGTGATACGTTCAACGCAGGCGTGCTTGCAGTTTTGCAGGCGCGCGGCGCGCTCACGAAGGCTGCCCTCGCTTCGCTGCCCGATGAGGTGCTGGATGCAGCGCTGTCGCTGGGGACCCGGGCCGCCGCCGCGACCGTCAGCAGGCCGGGTGCAAACCCGCCCTGGACACATGAACTGTGAGGGCGATCCTTCAACGGGTTGCCCGCGCCTCGGTCGCCGTAGACGGCGCCTTGGTGGCTGAGATCGGGGCGGGACTGCTGATCCTCGTCTGTGCGATGCAGGGGGATGTTGCGGGCACTCCTGTGCGGCTGGCGGAAAAGATCGCCAAGTTGCGCATTTTCAAGGACGAGGCGGGCAAGATGAACCTGTCAGTGCGCGACACGGGCGGTGCGGCACTGGTAGTCTCGCAGTTCACCCTGGCCGCCGATTTGCGCGGCAATCGGCCCGGGTTTTCCTCCGCCGCCCCGCCGGAGGAGGGCCGCCGCTTGTATGAGACCTTCGCCGAGGCCCTGTCGGCTGAGGACATTCCGGTCGCGCGCGGCGTCTTTGGCGCCGACATGGCGGTCAGCCTCATCAATGACGGGCCTGTCACAATCTGGATGGACACGGCCGGTTGACGCCTGCGCAGTGACTTTGGCAGATTGGGGCCCTCAGTTGAACGGGTTCGCAGGCGCAACATCGGCGATGACCGAGCCGCATTCCGCCAGCGCCCCCATCGAGGCGCGCGAGCCCGAGAGGGAGTAATCCTTCACACCCGACCCGCTTTCGTCGCGCAGGTACAGCCGCTGACCGGCCGCGATCTCATCCAAAAGCCTCGCACCATCGTTGCTGCCGGGGATGTCGAACAGGACAGAGTTCATGTAAAGTTCGGCATTCGTCAGCGCCCAGAACCCGCGCCGGTCCACCTCGATCTGCAGGTTCGCGGTGCTGTTTTCGAATTCCCATTGCTGCGAGTAGAACTGCAGCCGCGCCGAGGCATTGGGGAAAAGCCACAGCGAAAAGCTCTCCCCCGGGGCCGTGACCTGCGCCACACAGCCGAAAGTGCCATCCTCAAACCCCACAACCTCCACCTGCCAGTGTTTGTGCGAGAACAGAACCTCGGAGTCCTGTGCCTGTGCCGCGAATGGAATGAGAGCCAGCATGATTGTTGCACAAGTCAGGCCAATGGGTCTCAGCACGGTTCCCTCCGTTTGCAAATGTCGACACCAGTCTTTCTGACCGCTACGGGCAAATCAACAGGAAAGCTCAGGCTTTCCAGTCCCACTGCAGCGCAAACCGGCCCAGGATGTGGCCGGTGGCTTCAGCCTCGGGTGCGACCTTCGGTGCGATTTGCGCGACCAGACCGCGCTTGCGATCCTCGACAACTGCGACCACACGCGCCTGCAAGCCCGCCTCGGTCAGGGCCGCATCGAGCACCCGGATGATGGCGCGACGTCTGAGGTCGGGCTTGAACACCTTGCCCACCGCCGTCTTCGGCAGTTCTGCCAGCACCTCGACATGCTTGGGAACGGCGGCACGCTCGGGGATTTGTTCGCCCGCAAAGGCTGCAAGCTCCCGGGCGTCGGCTGTCGCCCCGCGCGCCAGTTCCACGTAGACGCAAGGCAGCTCTCCCGCATGGGCATCGGGCTGGCCTATGGCGCCCGCAAAGGCCACGGCGGGGTGGCGCATCATGGCCTCTTCGATGGTCGCAGGGTCGATGTTGTGGCCGCCACGGATGATCAGATCCTTGGCCCGTCCCGTGATGAAGAGATATCCGTCGGCGTCAATACGCCCCAGATCGCCAGTCCTGAGCCAGGCGCCATCGACATAGAGGCCCCCATTCTTTTCCGGCTCGGTGTACGTGGAGCCGGGGATCACGCCGGGGCTCGCCACGCAGATCTCGCCGATCTCGTCCGTCGGGCAGTCCACCAGAACGCCTTCCTTGCGGGTAACGATCCGCAGGCGGGTATAGGGAAATGGCACGCCGACCGAGCCGTTCTTCTTTACCCCGGCGGGCGGATTGATCGAAACGAGGCAGGTCGCCTCGGTCAGCCCATAGCCTTCGACGATCTGCACGCCCGACGCCGCTTCGAACCGGCGGAACAGTTCCAGCGGCAGCGGGGCCGACCCGGAAAAGGCCGAGCGGAGGGAGGAGATATCCGCATCGACCTTGCGCTGCATCAGCGCCGACAGCGCCGTGGGCACGGTGACAAGATAGGTCACCCGCCAGCGTTCGATCAGCTTCCAGAGATTGTCGAACACCCCCTCGCCCCGGTAGCCCGCCGGGGTGGGAAAGATCACATGCGCGCCGCTGGCAATCATCGACATCAAGATGGGATAGACCGCAAAAACATGAAACAGAGGCAGCGGGCACATCACCACGTCCTGTGCATTGAACAAGAGCCGGGCGCCAAGCCAGCCGTTATAGATCATGCCCGAAACACGGTGCTGTGCCACCTTGGGCATGCCGGTGGTGCCGCCTGTGTGGAAAAAGGCCGCGACCCTGTCCTCGGGCGGGTCGGCAAAGTCGAGCGCATCCGCCCTGTGACCCGCAAGTCCAGAGGCAAAGCTCGTCACCCTGGCGCCATGGGTGACCGGGTTCTTGGGGCGGGCAAGCGAGACAAGCCAGGATTTCGGCGGCGCAAGGTAGCCGCGCAGATCAAGCTCCAGCACCGTTTTCACGCCCGGTGCCATGGCCACGGCAGCAGCCACCCGCTGCGGCAGATCGGTACGGGGAAAGGCACGCAGAGTGACCACGACCTTCGCCTTCGTCTCGCGCAGGATCGCGGCGATCTGGTCCGGCTCCAGTAGGGGGTTGATCGGGTTGACCACCCCCGCCACCATCCCGCCCAATAGAGCCGCGACGGTTTCAGTGCTGTTCGGCAACACAAAGGCCACGGTATCGCCCGCCCCGATCCCGAGGCTGCGAAACAGGTTGGCGGCCTGTGTGACCTGCGCATGCAACGCGGACCAGCTCAGCGTGCGGGCGGCATCACCGGCTCCGGAGGTCAGCTGGAAACTCACGGCCGGGCGCGAACCATGTGCGGCTTTGGCATCGCTCAGCGCCTGATGGATGGTGCGCGCGCGTTCGCGGCTGTCCCAATTTCCCTCAGCTTCGATTGCCGCAACATCGGCCACGCCCACAAAGCCTGCCATTGCCATCTTCTCTCCCCGGCTGAAACGCGGCCCGCGTTCCCGGGCCTTTATCGCATCAGATTGGGGGCAATCGCGCCCGTTGCCAAGCAAAACCGCAGGGATAACGCCACGTCGGGGGCTATTCCGCAGCAATCCCATCGGTGAATTGCAGCCGCGCCAGTCTGGCATAAAGACCGCCTTGCGCCACCAACTCGTCATGGCGGCCCTGCGCCACTATGGCGCCCTCTTCGAAGACGACGATTCGGTCAGCCTGCTTGACCGTGGCCAGCCTGTGCGCCACGACGAGTGTGGTGCGCCCCCGCGCAAGTCTTTCGACCGCACGTTGCACCGCCCGCTCGCTTTCGGCATCCAGCGCCGAAGTCGCCTCATCCAAAAGCAGGATGGGCGAGTCGCGCAGGATGGCGCGCGCAATCGCCACGCGCTGCTTCTGGCCGCCCGACAACATCACCCCCCGCTCGCCCAGATAGCTGTCATAGCCCTGCGGCAGGGCAGCCAGGAAATCATGCGCTGCTGCAGCGCGGGCTGCGGTTTCCACCTCTGCGTCCGACGCCTCTGGACGGCCAAATCGGATATTTTCACGCGCCGAAGTGGCAAAAATGACCGGGTCTTGCGGCACCATCGCCATGGCGCTGCGGAAATCGGCCTTCTTCATCTGGCGCAAGTCTACCCCGTCGATGCGGATCGAGCCCGCCTGCGGGTCATAAAAACGCAACAGTAGCTGCAGGATCGTCGTCTTGCCGGCGCCCGAGGGGCCGACCAGCGCCACCGTCTCGCCGGGTGCCACATGCAGGGACACGCCGCGCAAGGCCGGGGTTTCGGGGCGCGTCGGGTAGTGGAACTCGACAGCATCAAAGGTGATCTCGCCCCGCACCGGGCGCGGCAGGGCCTGCGGTGCCTTCGTTTCCTCGACTGTATCATCGGTATTAAGAAGCTCGATCAGCCGCTCCGTCGCCCCTGCCGCGCGCTGCAGTTCGCCCCAGATTTCTGACAATGCGCCCACCGCGCCTGCCACCATCACCGCATAAATCAGAAATTGCACCAGCTCCCCCGGGGTCATCGCCCCCGCTTGCACATCCCGCGCGCCGATCCACAGCACCCCCACGATGCCGGTAAAGGTCAGAAAGATCACGATCATCGTCATCAGCGAGCGGGTGTAAATGCGCGTCTTGGCCGAGACGAAGGATTTTTCGGTCATATCGGCGAAGGCGGCTTTGGTCTCGACTTCATGGGTGAAGGACTGCACCGTCTGCACCGACGACAGCGCCTCGGACGCAGCCCCTGAGGAATTGGCGATCCAGTCCTGATTCTCGCGGCTGAGTGTGCGCAACCTGCGACCGAGGATGACGATCGGCAGAACCACGGCAGGCACGATCAGCAACACAAGGCCGGTAAGCTTGGCAGACGTCAGCATCAGCAGGGCAACCCCACCAAACAGGATCAGCACGTTGCGCAGTGCAACCGACACGGATGATCCTATGACCGACAGGATCAGCGTGGTGTCAGTCGTGATCCGGCTCAGAACCTCGCCAGTCAGAATGCGCTCGAAAAATGCGGGGCTCATTCCCAAAACACGGTCGAACAACGCGCGGCGGATGTCGGCCACCACACGCTCACCCAGCCGCGTCACAAGGTAGTAACGCAACCCAGTGCCAAGAGCGAGCAGCGCCGCGATCCCCAGGGCTGCGGCGAAATACTGGTCCAGAAGGCCTGCGTCCTTGGCGTTGAAACCGTCCACCACCCGCCGCACGGCCAATGGCAGCACCAGGCTGACCGAAGCTGTCAGGACCAGCGCCATAAGCGCAAGAGCCGTTATCTGACGGTAGGGAGCCACAAAGGGGCGCAGGCCTGCGAGTGCGCCGACCCGTTTCGAAGGCGCACGTTCCTCGATCGCCCCGCTGTCCTGTGCCATGCGCGTGTCTTTCATGCCTGGGGCTGCCTTTCGCCCCTCCTCGCATTTAGGCAATGCCCGCCCCCCCCGCAAGCACACGATTGCCGCGGCCCCCTTCCCCTTTCGCGCGTTGCGTGCAAACTTGCCCTGTACCGGATGCCCCGTTTTGCGGAAAACCGGCCCGGAGGGTTCCTGATGCCCAATTCACCGATCCGCTCTACTATCGTCTTCGACGCCTATGGCACGTTGTTCGATGTAGCCGGGGCTGCGCGCCTCGCTGCGGCCGAACCAGGCGGGGAGGCCCTCGCCTCGCTCTGGGCAAGGCTGGCCGAGGATTGGCGGATCCGGCAGATGGAATACACCTGGCTGCGCACGGTGATGGGCGCGCATGCGGATTTTGCCGAGGTCACCGCTGATGCGCTGGACTGGGCGCTGGATGCCCATGCGGTCCGCGACCCCGCGCTGCGCACGCGGCTTTTGCAGCTCTACAATCACTTGCCCGCCTACCCCGAAGTTCATGCAACTCTCGCGGGCCTCGCGACGAAGGGAAAGAGGCTTGCGATCCTGTCCAACGGCACGCCCCGGATGCTGGCGGACGCAGTGGCCTCGGCGCGCATCGGCGACCTTCTGGATGTGGTCATTTCGATCGAGGAGGCAGGCCGCTACAAGCCTGACCCCTCGGCCTATGCGCTGGTGCCAAGCCGGATGGGCGTGACGCCGTCAAAAGTGCTCTATGTAACGGCGAATGGCTGGGACGCCGCTGGTGCCGCGCGCTTCGGCTTCACCACCGCTTGGATCAACCGCGCAGGCGCCCCGATCGAGCGGTTGTCGCATGGGCCAAGCCGCATCCTGCCCGACCTTTCGGCGCTGCTGTCGCTGTGACCGCGATGTATAGCGCCCCCACATTTACGGCTCCCACATTCACGGCTCCCGACGGCGCGCGGTTGGCATATCGCGACGAGGGGACGGGGCTTCCGCTGCTGTGCCTTGCGGGCCTTACGCGCGGGATGGCGGATTTTGAGGCGCTTGCCCCGCATCTGCCGCCTTTGCGGCTGATCAGGATGGATTGTCGCGGGCGCGGGCAAAGCCAGTGGACTGGGTCTGCCACCTACACGCTCCGGCAGGAGGCGCAGGATGCGCTCGCACTGCTTGACCAACTGGGAATCGCGCGGGCCGCGATCCTTGGCACCTCGCGGGGCGGGCTGATCGGGATGTTCCTCGGCGCCACCGCGCCGGGCCGCGTCCTGGGGCTGCTACTGAACGACGTGGGTCCGGTGATCGAACGGACGGGGCTTGGCCGCATCCTCGCTTATCTGGGCCGCGCGCCCAAGGAGCGCACCCACGCCGAAATGGCGGCCGTTCTTGCCCGCTCTCCGGGGTTCGCAGGCGTCCCCGCCGCCCGCTGGCTGGAGGAGGCGCAACGGCTGTGGGTCCAGACGCCTGACGGCCTTGCCCTGCCCTATGACCCCGCCTTGCGCGAAGGGTTCGAGGCGGCCTACAGCAGCCCGCCCGCGAACTTGTGGCCGATGTTTGAGGCTTGCGCAGGGCTGCCGATGGGCCTGATCCGTGGCGCCGGATCCGACCTCCTGTCAGCCGAAACAGCGGCCGAAATGCACCGCCGCAGGCCAGACCTGATCTATGCCGACGTGCCGGGCCGCGGTCACGTGCCCTTTTTGGATGAGCCGGAATCGCTGGCCGTGGTGCAGGCTTTTCTGGCGGCCTGCGCATGACCGATATCGCGATGATCGAGGCTGCGGCCGCCCGCCTTGCGGGCCAGGCACGGCGCACGCCCCTGTTGAACGCGCCCTTGCTGGATGCACTGGCGGGCCGGCGGATCTACGTGAAGGCGGAATGTCTGCAATGGACCGGCTCGTTCAAGTTCCGCGGCGGCTGGTCAGCAGTCTCGGCCTTGCCTCAGGTGGTCCGCGCACGGGGAGTCTTTGCCTTCTCCTCGGGCAATCATGCGCAAGGGGTCGCACTGGCCGCGCGGATGCATGGAATTGCGGCCGCGATCCTGATGCCGTCCGACGCGCCCGCAGTCAAGATCGCCAATACCCGCGCCTATGGGGCCGAAGTGATCCTCTACGACCGCACGCGGGAAGACCGGGATGCCTTGGGCGCGCGGCTGGTGGATGAACGCCGGATGACCCTGATCCGCCCCTATGACGACCCTCAGGTCATTGCGGGCCAGGGCACCGCGGGTCTGGAAATCGCCGAGCAGGCGGCCGAGGCGGGGATCACCGCAGCGCCCGTCCTCACCTGCTGCGGGGGCGGCGGGCTCAGCGCCGGGATCGCCCTGGCCCTTGCCGACCGTGCACCGGGGCTGAAGGTGCAGACGACAGAGCCTGCGGGTTTTGACGACATGGCGCGGTCGTTGGCGGCGGGGGAGCGGCTTGGCAATGCGGCGGCCACCGGGTCCATCTGCGACGCGATCCTGACGCCGCGCCCGGGAGAGATCACCTTTCCCATCCTGCAGCGCCTCGCAGGCCCCGGACTTGTCGTGACGGATGCCGAGGCGCTGCGGGCGGTGGCGCTGGCCTTTGCCCACCTGCGCATCGTGCTGGAGCCGGGTGGAGCCGTAGCCCTTGCCGCCGCGCTTTTCCGGCCCGGTCTGGGGGACGTGGTGATTTGCACTGCCTCTGGCGGGAACGTAGATGCAACGGTCTTCGCGGTTGCCCTTAGCGACGTTGCTTGAACATACCGAACTTTGCACGGCAGACGTTGTCCACGCTGGCCCAAAAAGTAGCACTTATAGAACAATGTTGATCCACCTCGACGATATTCGTCTGAACGTCACTCTCACCGGCCCCGTGGCCGGACCGCCGCTCGTGCTGCTCCATGCGCTCGGCACCACCATGGGCCTCTGGGATGACCTTCTGCCTTTGCTGCCGCCCTCGCTTTGGGTCCTGCGCGTTGATCTGCGCGGTCATGGTGGCTCCGACGCCCCCGCCCCGCCCTATGCGATGGGCGCGCTGATCCGCGATGTGGAGCGGGTAATGCAGCATGTCGGCATGACCGGGGCGGTGGTCGTCGGCTGCTCGCTCGGCGGCCCTGTCGCGCAGGGGCTGGCGATCAAGCGGCTGGATCTGGTACGCGCGATGGTGCTGTCGAATTCCGCCGTGCGGATCGGTACGGCAGAGCTGTGGTCCCGCCGGGCTGAGGAGGTGCGCCGCGACAGCCTTGCCGCCTATGCCCCCGGCGCGATGCTGCGGATGTTCGGGCCGCAAGGCCAGGCCCACCCCGCCCTGCCAAGGGTGCGTGACATGCTGACCGCCACGCTACCCGGTGGCTGGATCGGCTGCGCGATGGCCATCGCGGGAACCGATTTCTACGCGCCGACAGCAGCCCTCACCCTGCCCACCCTCGTCATCGCCGGTGCCCGCGACGCCACCACCCCGCCGGACCTTGTGCGAGAAACCGCAGACCTGATCAGCGGCAGCCAGTTTGCCCTGATCCAACGGGCGGGGCATCTGCCGATGGTCGATCAACCGGCAGAATTCGCCACCCTTCTGGATGCATTTCTGACGCGGATCGGGCATATCTGACCGGGTTGCGGTTGACAGCTGTCAACCAAGGCTGACAGTGGTTTCCCAACTGCCCGCGCCCAATCCGCCCACGAAAGGCCGCCATGCCCCTGCCACTTGTGTTCATCCTGATCACCGTCGCTCTTGATGCCATCGGGATCGGCCTGATCTTTCCTGTCATGCCCGATCTGATCCGTGAGGTTTCCGGCACAACGCTGTCCCAGGCGGCGGTTTGGGGCGGAGTGCTTGCAACCTCCTATGCGGTCATGCAGTTCTTGTTCGGCCCTGTCCTTGGCGCGCTGTCGGACCGCTTTGGGCGCAGGCCGGTGCTGCTCGTGTCGCTTGGCCTGATGACGGCAGATTATCTGGTGATGGCCGTGGCCTCCACCATATGGTTGCTTCTGGCCCTGCGAATTGTGTCGGGGATCGCTGCTGCCACCTACTCGACCGCCGCGGCCTATATCGCCGACATCACCCCGCCCGACCAGCGCGGCAAACGATTTGGTCTGATCGGTGCCTGCTTTGGTGTGGGTTTCGTGCTGGGTCCGGTAATCGGTGGACTTCTGGCGGGCATCGACACCCGCGCACCCTTCCTCGTGGCCGCAGGGCTTGCGGGGGCAAACCTGATCTTCGGCCTGCTGGTTCTGCCCGAAACCGTTACAGACGCAACGCGACGCCCCTTCGCTTTCGGTCGGGCAAATCCGCTTGGCGCATTGCGCGCTGTCAGCCGCCTGCCGGGAATCGGCCGGACGCTCGCCTGTTTCCTGATCCTCGGAATTGCGATGAACGTGTACCCCGCGACCTGGGCCTATTTCGGGCAAGCCCGGTTCGGCTGGGACAGCAGCATGGTTGGCTTCTCGCTTGCGGTGTATGGTCTTTCGTTCGCGGTGGGTCAGGCGGTGCTGGTGGGTCCGCTGATCCGCCGGTTTGGCGAGCATCGGGCGGCGTTTTACGGGATGTGGGTGAATGTGATCACGCTTGCGGCGCTTGGCCTCGTGGTCAGCCCGGCGCTCGCCTTGGCAATCATCCCGGTGACGGCGCTTGGCGGGGTGGTGACACCGGCGCTGCAGGCCATCGCCTCACGCGCGGCCCCCGCCGATGCGCAGGGTGAGGTGCAAGGCGTGATGGCCAGCCTGAACGCAATAGCGATGATTGTGGCACCGCTTCTGATGACCGGGACATTTTCGGCTTTTACCGGACCCGGAGCCCCGGTGTTCTCACCCGGCGCGCCATTCCTGCTCGCGGCGGTGCTGATGCTCGGCTGTCTGGCACTGCATGGGGCGGGAGTCCGCGTTTCAGCAAGCAAACCGGCCTGAGGCGCACATTTCGGGTGGATCCCGGTCGTTTCTTGACGACCCTGGCCGTGCAGGCCACGCTAGCGTGGTAGAAAGAAGAGGGGAGGCACCGGAATGAAGCTGATGGATCTGGAGATTTTTACCGTGGCCCCGCCCTTTCCCGGCTGGGGCGGGCGCTACTGGATCTTTACCAAGCTGACGACCGACAATGGCATCGTGGGTCACGGGGAATGCTACGCCTCCACCGTCGGGCCAAAGGCGATGACCGCTGTGATTGAAGATGTGTTCGAGCGGCACATGGCAGGCGAGAACCCCGAAAACATCGAGCTGATGTTCCGTCGTGCCTATTCTTCGGGCTTTACCCAACGCCCGGATCCCACCGTCATGGGCGCGTTCTCCGGGCTTGAGATCGCCTGCTGGGACATTCTAGGCAAAGCACGAAATCGCCCGGTCTGGGCGCTTCTGGGCGGCAAGATGAACCACCGCATCCGAAGCTATACCTATCTTTACCCCGAGCCTGGGAAGGAGAGAGCAGAGTTCTGGGGCTCGCCCGAGGCTGCAGCAGAGGCAGCGCTGCGGTTTGTGAACCTCGGCTTCACGGCGGTGAAGTTCGACCCCGCTGGCCCCTATACCATCCGCGGCGGCCATGAACCGGCGATGAGCGACATCACCCGCTCCGTCGCCTTCTGCCGCGCGATCCGCGAGGCGGTCGGCGATCGCGCGGACCTTCTGTTCGGCACCCATGGTCAGTTCACCACCCCGGGAGCGATCCGTCTGGGGCAGGCGCTGGAGCCCTATTGCCCGCTGTGGTATGAAGAGCCGATCCCGCCGGACAATCTGCTGGAATTCGCAGAAGTCGCACGTCACGTCCGCGTGCCTCTGGCCACGGGGGAACGGCTGACGACCAAGGCCGAATTCGGCGCCCTTCTGCGCCATGGCGGGGTGAAGATCCTGCAGCCCGCGCTTGGCCGTGTGGGCGGCATCTGGGAGGCGAAGAAGATCTCTGCCATGGCCGAGGTGTTCAACGCCGAAATGGCGCCGCACCTTTATGCAGGTCCGGTGGAATGGGCTGCGAACGTGCATCTCGCGGCCTCGATCCCGAACCTCCTGATTGCCGAGACGATCGAGACGGGCGGCGCCTTTCACCAAAAGCTGATCCGCAATTCCATCAAGTGGGAGGGTGGCTATATCCTGCCGCCCGATGCGCCCGGTCTGGGGATCGAGTTCGACGAGGACGTGGCCCGCGCCCATCCCTACACCGGGACGGGCCTGCACCTGCAGATGCAGGAGGCGCCCTGCGACTATTCCAACGGCAACCGGTTCGAAGGCGGCGCCCCTTCGACGCCGGCATAAGACAAGAACAGGGGAGGCACGCACGGTGCCCACCCCCTTATCTTTTCACAATACCCCGGGGCGTTGGTTGCGTTCGCTATTGGTCAAAGAACCAGTTTGCCGGACGGCGCAGTCCCTTTGGCCAACCCGCCCTCAGTAGGTTGCACGTCCGCCCGACAGATCGAACACCGCCCCGGTGGTAAAGCTGTTCTCCGCCGTGGCGAGGAAGCAGATCATCGAGGCGGCCTCGCTCAGTTCCAGCATCCGTCCGCGCGGGATCTTCGACAGGATCATCTTCAGGAACGCGGGATCCTGGCTCAGCGCCATGGTAGTCTTGGCCACCGCAGGCGTCACCGCATTGACCGCAATGTCGTACCCTGCCAGTTCCTTGCCCATGGATTTCGTCAGCGCCAGCACCCCCGCCTTCATCGAGGAATAGGCAGGTGCGCCGGGATTGCCCTCCTTGCCCGCAACCGAGCTTACATTGACGACGCGCCCATAGTTGCGCGCGATCATGTGCGGGATCACCGCCTGCGAGACATAGAATGTGCCGACCAGCCCGATATGGACCACGTCGACAAAGGCCTGGGCCGGATATTCCCAGGTCGTGGCATTGGGCCCCACGATGGCGGCATTGTTCACCAGCACGTCGATCTGGCCAAAGCGGTCGTTCACGGCGTGCGTTGCGGCCTTTACCGCGTCCAGATCGCCGATGTCCACTGGCAGGCCGAACACGCGGTCTGCGCCAAAGCGGTCGGCCAGGGGCGCAAGCAGGCTCGCGTCGCGATCCCAGATCGCCACCCGCGCACCAGAGTTGATCATCCTCTCGGCCACGGTCAGGCCTATGCCCTGCCCGCCCCCTGTGACGATTGCCACACGGCCGTCGAAGTCATAGCTGTTCATGCTGATACCAGAAGTGAGGGAATAAGGAGGGCGCCATGCCGGCGCCCCCCCATCGCGATCAGAAGTCAAATTCGTCGATATTGCCTGCGTTGAAGGTGGTCAGTTCCGCTTGGGTGTTGATCATGTTGTCGGCATTGATCGTGATGGTGCCGAGGTTCGGCACATCGAAGGTGCCTCCCACTTCGTTCTTGACCGTGCCGTCCAGCACGCCCTTGGCAAAGTGTGCAGCCAGCCAGCCTTCGTTGTAGGGCGACCACAGCTGGAACGCGGTGACTGTACCGTCCTTGACGAAATCGCGCATCTCGCTCGGCAGGCCAAGGCCGGTCACCTTGACCGTTTCTGCAATGCCGCGCGATTGAACGACCTGTGCCGCCGCCGCGATGCCCACGGTAGTGGGGGCAATCACACCGCGCAGGTTGGGGAAGTTGGCCAACAGGGCTTCCATCTCTGCCGTGGACTTCTCGGGCTGGTCATCGCCAAAGACCGTCGCCACAAGTTTCATCTTGGCATATTTTGCGTCGCTGGCGAGCGTCTCGTTCATGCCCACGATCCACTTGTTCTGGTCGGGCGCTTCGGTCGTGGCCGAGAGGATGGCGATTTCGCCTTCATACCCGATCAGCGAGCCGACCATTTCCACCTGATCACGTCCGACGATGTCGAAATTCACCGGCAGGATCGAGGCGTCGCGGTGGCTTTCGTTGCCGGTGATGTCGCCGTTCACGGTCAGCACCAGAATGCCCTTGGCGCGCGCGTCATCAAACACCTGATTCAGCGCATCGGGGCTGTTGGGGGCAATCGCGATCACGTTCACGCCGCGCTGGATCTGCGCTTCGATGAAGGGGATCTGCGACGTGGCTTCGGCCGTGGCCGGGGCCACGAACTCGAACTCGCAGCCAAGCGAGGCGCAGGCATCAACGAAACCGCCGGTGATGCTGTCGAAATAGGGGTTACCGGTGTTCTTTCCGATGTAGACGATCTTCATCGGATCGGCGGCAAGGCCGGCCGTTGCCATGGCAAAGCTGGTGGCAAGGCCCAGAAGCAGAGATTTTTTCAGCACGTTCTTCCTCCTCCAAGGATGGTTGCCGGTGAGACCCGGCCAGACAGCCCGCTACCTTTGGGCGCGGGAATAGATGAAGTTGGTTGCGATGATCGACACGATCAGCAGAACCCCAAGTACACACAGCTGCCACGCAGGCAGCCAGTTGGCCACGATCATGCCGGTAGACACGATGACCAGAAGCCACGCGGCAAGGAAGGTGCCAAGGATCGTCCCCCGTCCGCCAAAGATGTAGGTGCCCCCCAGCATGGCCATCAGCACCATCTGCAACTCCCCCCCGAGGCCCAGATCATAGCGCACCGAGCCGAGGCGCGAGGCCGTCATCAGGCCCGCCACGGCACTAGCAAGGCCCATCATGACAAAAAGAGTCATCTTGATCCGCCTTGTGCGGACGCCTGCATGCCGCGCCGCCTCTTCGTTGGTGCCGATGAGGTAGATCTGCCGGCCAAAGATCGTCATTCCCATGACGAGGCCAAGCACCAGCGACAGGCCCACAAAGATCACGATCGGCAGCGGAATCCCTGCAACCATGACCTTGTCGATGCCGATGTACCACTCTGGCACGCGGATCGACTTGTCGCCGGCGATCACCTGGGCAAGGCCCCGGTACAGGATCAGTGTGGCGATGGTGACGATGATCGAGGGCAACTGCAGCGCGATCACCATCAGGCCGTTGAACACCCCCATCAACACCCCCGCCCCGAGGCCGATGGCTATAGCCAATGGCATGGCAAGCCCAGAATCCTGCGCCCAGGCAAACAGGCAGGCCGACAACGCCATGTTTGCAGCCGGGGAAAGGTCGATCTCGCCTGCGATGATCACCATCGTCAGAACGAGCGCCACGATTGCAAACTCTGCCGAGATCGTAAAGCTTTTCAGGATGTAGCTGATATCCAGAAAGAATTCGGACAACTGGCTGCCGACGAAAATGCCCAGGATAAGCAGCGCCAAGGTCATCGTCTCGGGCCGCACCAACAGCACATGCCAGGAGGGCCGCGGGGGGGCAGCGTCGCGCGCAATGGCCATCAGCGGGCGCGTGTCGGTTTCCATGGTCATACCCTTGCCCCCGAAAGCCCAGGCTTCTGGCCTTGCAACCGCACCACACGGTCGATCAGCAATGCCACGAGGATGACCATGCCATAGATCGCGCTTTGCGTCGTGCCGGGAATGCCCAGAAGCGGCAACGCCGCAGCCACGCAGCCCAGTAGCAGCACTCCCAGCACGGTGCCCAGCACTGTGCCCACTCCGCCATTGATCGACACGCCGCCAATCACAACAGCTGCGATCACCTGAAACTCGAACCCGTTGCCGGTGTTCGACGGGTTCACAAAGCCCCAGCGGCTGGCATACATGATCCCCGCAAGGCCAGAGAGCGCGCCCGAGATGGCAAAGACGATCAACGTCACTTTCGTCACGTTGATGCCGCGCAGGGGGGCTGCCACCGGATTGGACCCCAAAGCATAGATTTGCCGGCCGACCCGCGTGTGCATCACGAACCACCAGGTCAGCAAGGCCACTCCAAAGCTCATGAAGATGATCCACGGAATGCCCAGGATGGGCGAGGTCTGTGACATCGCCTTCAACGCCGAAGGCACGTATTGCCGGTCGATCTGCTTGGCGTCCGACACGATGAAGGTCAGGCCACGGTAGAGGTTGAGCGTACCCAGCGTCACGATGATCGCGGGCAGCCGAAAGATCGTGACCAACAGCCCGTTCACCAGCCCCAGCGCCATGCCCGTCCCGATGGAAAGCACGAAGCCCAGCGGCCACCAGATCTCGGGCGCATAGCGGAACATCATCCCCGAAGCCATCGCCGCCAGCGCCATCATCGAGCCCATCGACAGATCGACATGCCGCGCGACGATAACCAGCATCTGCCCCATGGCCCCGATCATGATCAGCGGCGTCAGAAGCAGGATGATGCGCAGGCTGTCGAGTGTCAGGAACTGCGGCTTGTAGGACCCGACAGCCAGGCAAAACAGCACGATCATCAGAGCGATGCCCGCCTCGCGTCGCAAAAGGACCGACCGCAGCACGCTCATGCAGCGACCTCGTGTGCACCGCTGCGGGGTACGGCGGCCTGCATGATCGTCTCCTGGGTGGCCACCCCGCGCGGCAGGTCGGCGATGAGCCGACCTTCGGCCATCACCAGGACCCGGTCGCACAGCGCCAGAAGCTCCGGCAGTTCGGACGAGATCAGCAGGATCGCCCGACCGTCGGCGGCCAGGGCCCCGATCATGTCATAGAACTCGGCCTTGACGCCGATGTCGATGCCGCGCGTGGGCTCGTCCAGGATCAGGATCTGCGGGTCGGTCAGGAGCCATCGCGCAAGGATGGCCTTTTGCTGGTTGCCGCCCGAAAGCTCGCCGATGGGTTGACGCAAGGAGGCCAGACGAATGCTCAGCCGCGCAACGGACTGCTCTGCCACGGCCCTTTCCAGCGCACGCCGGATCACACCGCCGGGGGCGATGCGGCCCGGCACGGCGGCAGAGATGTTATGCTCCACCGACAGCGTGCGGAAAATGCCGGCCTGCGCACGGTCTTCGGGCACGAAGGCAAGGCCGAGTCCGATGGCCTGAGTGGGGTCGGTGATCTGGACGGGGCGGCCGTTCACCTCGATCTGGCCATTGTCAGCCGGGGCGATCCCGAAGAGCGCCCGCGCGACATCCGTGCGCCCCGCGCCGACCAGACCCCCCAAACCCACGATCTCGCCCCGGCGCACCTCAAAGTTCATGTCGTGAAACAGCCCCGCGCGGCCGAGGCCCGTCACCTTCAGCGCCACGTCGCCGATGGTGGTGCCGATCTTGTGCATGTATTCCTTCAGCGGGCGGCCGATCATCAGGCGGATGATGTCATCATCGGTCAGGTTCGTGATGCTGTCGGTGGCGACCTTGGCCCCGTCGCGAAAGATCGTGACCCGGTCGCACAGCGCGCGGACCTCCTCCAGCCGGTGCGAAATGAAGATGATCGTCCGCCCTTCATCGCGCAGGCGCCGCGCGATGGTGAACAGCGTGGCCACCTCCTTGGGGGTCAGCGGCGCGGTCGGCTCGTCCATGATGATCAACCGGCTGTCGGATGCCAGCGCACGGGCGATTTCCACCATCTGCTGATCAGCGATGGACAGGCCGCGCATCGTGCGCGTCACATCGATGTCCACGCCCAGCAACTGCATCAGGCGGCGCGCTTCCCGTTCCATCTTGGCCCAGGGCACGCGCGACAGTGGCGCGCCGTCCTGCAGGCCGAGAACGAGGTTTTCCGCGACCGACAGATCGGGAAAGGAAATCGGCTCCTGATGGATCAGCGTGATCCCCAGACGTTGGGCCACAATGGGGTTCGTCACCTCGACCTGCGCGCCGTTCAGCGTCAGCGTGCCGCGCGTGGGGCGGTGAACGCCTGCGACGATCTTGGCAAAGGTCGATTTTCCGGCGCCGTTCTCTCCCAAAAGCGCGTGGATTTCGCCGGGCATCAGGTCAAGGTCGACACCGCCCAGCACCTCGACCCCTGCGAATTGCTTGGAGATGCCGCGCGCGGACAGCAACGGCTTTGCGGCGATGCCGTCGGTCATCCGGCTGCCCCCGTAGGCACCGGGGATCCGGCGTCGATCAGACCCTGCCTCTTCAGATCTTCCCAAAAGCCTTGGGGGATGGGCCGGCTCAGATGGCCCAGGTTTTGCGCAAGCTCGCTTGCCCGGGCGGCGCCGGGGATTACGGACACCACTGCCGGATGGGCCAGCACGAACTGCAGGGCGGCGGCGGGCAGCGCGACATCATGGGTGCTGCAGACCGCCTCGATCCCGCGCACGCGGGCCTGCACCTCGGGCGAGGCATTGCCGTAGGCGTATTTCGCCCCGGCCTGCGAGCCCGTCACCAGAATGCCCGAGGCAAAGGGCGCCCCGATGATGACACTGACACCGCGGCGCAAAAACTCGGCCATGCCGGTGTGCAGGGTAGACTGATCAAGAAGTGTGTAGGGCATGGCCACCAGCGCAAAATCCAGATCCACCTTCTGCGCCGTGGTCAGTAGCGCCTCGCTGGTGTTCAGCCCCATGCCGTAGGCCTGAATGTCGCCCGCCGCCTTGAGTTCCTGCAAGGCACGCACGCCGCCGCCGTCGATCAGCTGTTTTTCGTATTTCACGACCAGCGGCCGATCGCCGTGGATCAGCACATCCAGATCATGAATGACCAGCGCGTCAACAGTATCCAGTGCCAGCCGCTGCAGCGCCTGCTCATAAGAGCGCATCACCCCATCATAGGAATAGTCGAAATTGACTTCGAAGTTCAGCCCGCCGACCCAGGGCGCCCGGTTGAAGCTGCGCGGATCCTTTGGTCGGTGCAGGGTGCGGCCGACCTTGGTCGTGATCTGGAATTCGGTTCGCGGCAGGGTGCGCAGGAACCCGCCCAGCCGGTGCTCGGAAAGGCCCCGCCCGTACCACGGCGCAGTGTCATAGAACCGCACGCCTGCGTCCCAGGCGGCCTGCAGCGTGGAACGGGACTCGGCCTCGGGAACCCGCGCGTAAAGCTCGCCGATATGGGCCGAGCCAAAGCCGAAAACAGGCAGTTCCATCGCGGTTGCGCCTACCCGGCGGCGCGCAGATACGCTTGGCATCATGTTCGTCCTCCCCGCGTGACGGGCTTCTTGCCGGGGTTTTCCGCCCGTGAAGCACTGAATTCGGTTCAACTTGTCAGACAACAATTCGTTTGACAAGTTTTTCTTAACTGTTCATTCCTGATCCACAGGCCGGGGGTTCAGACGTCTCGGCGCGGGCCGAAAGCTCGGCCGAAGCGGGCGGGACATGCATATGCACATCAGCGGGACATACCCGATGCTCTACGCGTTCTTCGACGAGGGGGGCTGCCTTCGGCGCGAGGCCTTCCTGCGGCAGATCGAGGCTGCGGTGGCCTGTGGCGCCTCTGGCATCGCCTGCCTTGGCCTTGCAACCGAGGCGCACAAGATGGGGCTCGAGGAACGCAGGCACGTCGTCGACTGGGTAATCGCCGACACCGCCGGGCGGTTGCCTGTGGCCGTCACCATTGCGGACGGTAACCTGCCAGACATGATCGCATCGGCCCGCCACGCCGAGGCTGCCGGGGCCGGCTGGCTGATCCTGCAACCGCCGCGCCCGCCCGCATCGGGCGCCGATCTCATCGAGTTCTTTGCCGCCGTCGCCGCCGCAACAACCCTGCCCTGTGCCATCCAGAATGCGCCGGAATTTCTGGGGCTTGGTCTCACCCCGGATGAGCTGCTGGCGCTGAACCACCGCCAACCCAACATCCGTGTCGTCAAGGGTGAGGCCACGGCCACCATCATCGGGCAGGTGGTGGCGGCGCTGGCCGGGCGCATGACCGTGATGAACGGACGCGCCGGGCTTGAGCTGACCGACAATTACCGCGCGGGCGTTGTCGGAATGATCCCGGGGATCGAGATGATCGACGCCCAGGTCGCCGTCGAACGTGCCATGCGCGCAGGCGACGAGACGCTGGCCGAGGCGATCTACGCCGGGATCCTGCCCACGATCGCCTTTGTCATGCAGGGCATCGGCCCGCTTCTGACCTATGGCAAACTCATCGCCGCCCTGCGCCTCGGGATCGCCCCCAGCGCGCGGCGCATCCCCGCCAATACTGCAACCGAACAGGGCGTTGCCTGGGCCACGCGGCTTGCGGCCTCCCTCGGCCCCTTGCCAGCCTGACCCCGGAGAGACCGATGCCAAAGATTGTCGATGTTCGGACCACGATCTGGGAATGGGTAGGCCCGGTGGCGCCGATGCCGCCGCATTTCTGCACCACGGCCAGCGACATCGTGGCCGATGTCACAGGCTCGATCGCGGGGTTCCGCTTTCTTGGCTGGCTGGTCGTGGAACTGGTGCTGGATGATGGGACGGTGGGCATTGGCAATGCGGCCCTCGCGCCGCACGCGACCAAGGCCACGATCGACACTTACCTCAAGCCCCTGCTCATCGGCACCGATCCGATGGACAGCGAATATCTTTGGCAGTCGATGTATCGCCGGACCCTGCCCTTTGGTCGCAAGGGCATCGGGATGACGGCGATTTCCGCGGTGGACATTGCGATCTGGGACGCCAAGGGGAAGATTCTGCGCCAGCCGGTGTTCCGTCTGCTGGGCGGACGGACCAAATCGAAAATCCCGGTCTATGCCAGCCGCCTTTACTCGCAACCGCTTGACACGCTCTACAGTGAGGCCAAGGCTTATGCCGAACAGGGCTTTCCAGCGGTCAAACTGCGCTTTGGCTGGGGCCCGAAGGATGGTTATGCCGGGATGGAGCACAACCTGAACCTCGTGCGAACGACGCGTGAGGCGGTAGGGCCAAGTGTCGACATCATGGCTGATTGCTACATGGGCTGGACGATGGAATACGCCCGCCGCATGCTGCGCCTACTCGAGCCGCTGAACCTGCGCTGGGTCGAGGAACCTGTGATCGCCGACGACCTTGCAGGCTATGCCGAGTTGCGCGGTCTTGGCCACGTCGCGATTTCGGGGGGAGAGCATGAATACACCCTGCACGGCTTCCGCCAGGCGCTGGAGATGAAATCGTTCGATATCGCGCAGTTCGACGTGAACCGCGTGGGCGGGATCACCGCGGCCAAGAAAATCGCCGACCTCTGCGAGGCGCATGATGTGACGGTCATTCCGCATGCCGGGCAGATGCACAACTATCACATCACCATGTCGACCTTTGCCGGACCGATTGCCGAGTATTTCCCCAAAGTGCCGGTCGAGGTGGGCAACGAGCTTTTCTGGTACATCTTTGACGGCGAGCCGGTGGCCACGGACGGCCACATCAACCTGGCCGATGATATCCCCGGCTTTGGCCTGACCCTGAAAACCCCGGACGCGAACTTCAAGCTCATCCATTGAGGACGCCATGCCCGCATTTCCGATCATCGACACGCATCTGCATATCTGGGACCAGACGCAGCTGACGTATTCGGCATTTGCTGGGCATCCCATGTTCGGGCACCCCTACCACATCGAGGATTACCAGCGCGACTGTGGTGATCTGCAGATCGAGGCCATGGTGTTTCTGGAATGCTATGCCGATTTCTGGGAGGGCGGCGGGCAGTACATCGACGAGATCCGCTTTGTGGAGGCCGAGGCGCAGCGCGACCCCCGCATCAAGGGCATCGTGCCGATGGCGCCGCTGGAATGGGGCGCGAGGGCAGAACCGCTGCTGCGGCAGATGCAAATGGCGCACCCGACGGTCAAAGGCGTCCGCCGGATCGTGGAATTCGACGCCGACCCGCGCGGCCTGACCCTGTCCGACAGTTTCGTCGAGGGCGTGAACCTTCTGGCGAAGTTCGGCTGGCATTTCGAGATCAACGTCAACCACAGCCAGATGGACATCGTGCGCGAATTCGTTCTGCGCGTGCCCGAGGTGCCGCTGATCCTGGATCATTGCGGCAAGCCCGGCATCGCCGAGCGCGCGATTGACCAGTTCCGCGACGATGTGGCGTTTCTCGCCAAGCGAAAGAACGTATGGATCAAGCTATCCGACCTGCCCGTGGAGGCTGACCACAAGAACTGGACAGAGGCGGATCTGCGCCCCTTCATCGCGGGCACGCTCGATGCCTTCGGGCCCGAGCGCACAATCTATGCGGGCGACTATCCGATCCTGCTGCAGGCCACCACGATGACTGAATGGGTCGATGTGCTGGACCGCGCATTTGCCGACCTTGGTCTGTCGGAGAACGAGACGCGTGCGATCTACCGCAACAATGCCAACGCTTTCTACCGGCTGGGCCTGTGACGATGGCGGGGGGGGCGCGATGACCGGATCCGAACCCATGGCCCCGCTGCCCGAGGGTGAGGTCGTCACTCCCTTGTCCGAGCTTCAGCCGGGGAACCGCCAACGCCCAGCCGCCGATACTGACTTTGGTGGCCCGGTGCTGCAACGCCGCCCGATTTCCGAACAAGTGGCCACGCGCATACTGGGCATGATCAAGTCCGGCAACCTGCGTCCTGGCGACAAGCTGCCGACCGAGGCGCAGATGTCGGTGGCCTTCGGCATCTCGCGCCCGCCCTTGCGTGAGGCGCTGAAGGCCCTGACAATCATGGGTGTGCTCGAAAGCCGCCAGGGCGGACGCTATACGATCACCGACCTTTCCCCCTCGCGGCTGGTCGCGCCTTTCAACGTGATGCTCAGCGTCGCCGACTATGACGTGAATGAACATTTCGAATGCCGCAGCCTTGTGGACATCGAGATCATCCGGCTCTGCACGCAGCGCGCAGCCCCCGAAATGCGCCAGCGCATCGTCAAACTGGCGGTGGACGGGCGCGCCTTTCACAACGATCCCGTGGCCTTCCGCTTGCTGGATTACGAGTTTCATCAGGCCCTGAACGACGGGGCGCGCAATGACATGCTCAGCACGCTGGCGCAGGGGCTTTACGACGTGGGCCTTGATGTGCGCCGCGTGGTCAGCGCCGTGCCCGGGGTGATCGAGAAAAGCGTGGGCCAGCATATCGACATCGCTGAAGCCATCGCCGCGCGGGATGAGCGCGCCGCCGTCGCCGCTATGCGCCGCCATCTGGAACATGTGCGCGATTCCACCATCCAATCCATCGCCGAAATGAGCAAGCGCTGAGAAGGAACACCCGATGCCAGACCAGATCGCCTTTCGCATGACCCTGCACCCCGGGCAGGCCGCTGAATACGAAAAACGTCATGACGAAATCACCCCCGAACTTGTTACCGCACTAAAAGAGGCGGGCATATCGGAATACTCGATCTGGCTCGACCCGCAGGACAACCATCTCTTTGGCATCCTCACCCGCACCGATGACCATGGGCTGGACGCCCTGCCCCAGGCGGAGGTCGTGAAACGCTGGTGGGCCTTCATGTGCACGATCATGGACAGCCACGCCGACAATTCGCCCGTGCAGATCGCGCTCAAACGCGTGTTCTACCTGTCATGAGCACGGCCTTCAGGATCAGGGATGTCCGCGTCTGGACCATGGCGCCGGCGTCAGGGGCGGGTACCTATTTCCGCCCCGGTGCAGCCCGGCACTGGCTGGTGGACAGTCTGATCGCCAACCCCATGTCGGGCTACGAGAAGTACCGAGAGAAACGGTCTTCCTGGGGCATCGGCGTGATCGGCGCGCTGGTGGTGGAAATCGAGACCGAGGATGGCACGGTCGGGGTCGCCACGGGCTCGGGCGGGGCGCCCGCCGCGTGGATCATCCGCCACCACTTCGCCCGCTTTCTGGTGGGCGAAGATGCGCGCAATATCAACCGCATCTGGGACGAACTTTACCGTGCCTCGCTGCCATACGGCCGCAAGGGGCTGGCCATCATGGCAATCAGCGCCGTGGACCTCGCCTTGTGGGATCTGGTGGGAAAGGTGCGGGCGGAACCGGTTTACAACCTGATCGGCGGGCTTTCCCGCGACGAGATCACTTTCTACTGCACAGGCCCCGATGCCCTGGCCATAAAGAACATGGGCTTTTGGGGCGCAAAGGTGCCCCTGCCCTACAGCCATTTCGACGGCGAAGAAGGGATGGCAAAGAACCTTGCGTTCCTTTCAGGCCATCGCGCCGCCGTGGGGGCGGACTTTCCGCTGATGGTCGATTGCTACATGTCGCTGACAGTCAACTACGCCATCCGGCTAGCCGAGGCGGCCAAACCCTTGAACATCCACTGGTGGGAAGAGGTGCTCTCGCCCGAGGACAACGACGGCTACCGCGAGATCAAGCGCGCGCACCCGACGCTGAAATGGACCACCGCCGAACATGAATACACCCGCTACGGATTTCGCCAGCTGATCGCCGAGCGCACGATCGATATCCTGCAGCCTGATGTGATGTGGGTGGGGGGCCTGACCGAGACCCTGCGCATCGCAGCCCACGCGGCGGCCTATGACACGCCCGTGGTGCCCCATGGCAGCGGGCCCTATTCCTATCATTTCATCGCAAGCCAGACCGGGCCTGCCTTTTGCGAATATGTGGCGGCCAGCCCGGACGGGCAGTCGATCCAGCCGGTATTCGGCGATCTGTTCGTGGGCGAGCCGGTGCCCGTGGCCGGGCGCATGCGGCTATCGGCCGAGCCGGGCTTTGGCATGCAGATCCGCGACCATTCGCTGTTGGTCGAGGTGACATGACCTGCGACACGCCCGCTCAGCTGCCGGGCAAGGAGGTGTCGATGGACAGGGACAGGCTGAAACAGCGTTTCTGATGCACGATCCGGTCATCGCAGCGGGCATCGCCGATCTCGTCCGTAACGCCGTGGGTGCAGCCCACAACGTTGGGTTCGCGCGATGCCCCGGTCATTTGGTTGAAGCCGACGTTGACCGATCCGTCCTGAATGCAGTCAACGTCAGCCCCGCCCCGATTTCAAACGAAGCGAGGCCCGTATCGGAATAATGACGCAGCTCGCTGATCGCAGCCGCCACATCCCCGGTGCTGTGGCCCGGTGCCAGGATCAGCTCGGGATCATCCGCGACATTCGCCCCGCCCAAGCCAGAAAGGGCCGGAACCCCAGTGTTGGCGATCAACGCGACCTTTCCGGCCATCCGCAGTGACCTTGCGCCCCGACCGCGGCCTTTGGCGCACGGTCCAGGCCGACGCGACGGCTTTTGCAGCGACCGCGTGCGATCCGTCCATATCGCCATTGGCTTCCCAGCGGCAATTTCGCATCCTGCAGCCAAGGCGCATCCTTGCCGCGTCTGAACCTTCAAGAGACAAGACCCATGCAGACCTTCTTCAGCGAAGACCACCGCCTGCACTTTCCGCAAGCCGAGCTTTCGGGCGGCCAGTTTGTCACCCCTCATGAACGGCCTTCCCGCATGGAATACGTTCTGGCCCGGCTGCGCGAACGTGGCTTCCCCGGGGTGACTGACCCCGGCGCAGCGAGTATGGCCGCGGTGGCGCGGGTGCTGGATGGCGGATTCCTCGGCTTTCTCGAAACCGCATGGGCGGATTGGAAAGCCGCAGGCCATGCGGGCGAGGTCATCGCTAGCTCAATGCCGACGCGGCATCAGTTGGGCAACCGGATTCCGCGCTGCATCGACGGGCGGGTGTCCTACTACTGCCACGCGGCCGAAACGGCCAGCACCGGCGGCACTTGGGCTGCTGCCCTCTCCTCGATGGCCTCGGCACAAACCTCTCAGCGGGCGGTCGCGCAGGGCGCGCGCGCGGCTTTTGCGCTCTGCCGCCCGCCGGGGCACCACGCCAGCACCGACCAGTACGGCGGCTACTGTTTTTTGAACAACGCGGCTGTGGTGGCCGACATGTTCACCGCCCAAGGGGCAGGCCGGGTCGCCGTCCTTGACATCGATTTCCACCATGGAAATGGCACGCAGCAGATTTTCTGGGGCCGCGGCGACGTGTTCTTTGCCTCGCTGCATGGCGACCCGCTGGACATGTATCCCTATTTCGCAGGCTTTGCTGACGAGACAGGGGCAGGTGCGTGCGAAGGCAGCACGCTCAATTGCCCGATGCCGCCCGGCACCGCCTACCCCACATGGGCCGAGGCGCTGGACCATGCCATTGCCCGGATCCGCGCCTTTGGGGCCGAGGCGCTGGTGGTCTCGCTTGGCGTTGATGCCTACACGGACGACCCGATCAGCTTTTTTCGCCTCGACAGCCCCGATTTCACCGATTGCGGGCGCCGGATCGCGGGGCTAGGTCTCCCGACGCTGTTTTGCATGGAGGGAGGCTATGCCATCGAACAGGTCGGCATCAACACCGTCAACGTGCTGGAAGGCTTCCAGAATGCGTGAGCGTATCGCCCCGGCCACCGCATGAAACTGGAAAACCGCCCCCTGCAGGAACTGGCCATCGGTGCCGTGGCCGAGCTGCGCCGCCTGATCACCTTCGACGACCTGTACGTCTTTGCCGCGGTGTCCGGCAATCACAACCCCATGCACCTGGTCGAGCGGGACACCGATGGCGACGGCAAGCCGGACGGGACGGCTCAGGGGATGTTCACGGCCTCGCTGATCTCGGCGGTGCTGGGCATGCTTCTGCCCGGTCCGGGCACGGTTTTGCTCGCTCAAACACTGGTTTTCGTCGCGCCTGCCCGGGCGGGTGACGAGCTGGTTACCCGGATCAAGGTGCTGGCCACGGCCCCCGACGGAACCGTGAGGCTGGAGACGACCGTGCGCCGGGTGGGGGATGACGCACTGATCGTCTCGGGCGAAGCACAGGTGCAGGCCCCAAAGGTCAAGCTGGTGATCGAGGATATCGAGGTTCCGGGCCTGATTGTGCGCCGCCACCGACATTTCGAAGCGATGCTCGAACGTGCCCGCCCGCTTCCTGCGCTGCGGACCGCCGTTGTCTGCCCCGAAGATGCCAATTCCCTCGGCGGCGCCCTGCTGGCCGCGCGCGAAGGCATCATCATCCCGATTCTTATCGGCCATCCCGACCGGATCACCGGCGCCGCATCCGCTCTTGGCGCCGATCTTTCGGGGCTGGAAATCATCGCTGCCCTGACCCATGCGGAAGCCGCCGCCCGCGCCTGCGCGCTGGTGCATGAAGGCCGCGCCGCAGCCCTGATGAAGGGGCAGCTGCACACCGACGACCTCCTGCGCCCGATCCTCGCGCGGGAGGGCGGCCTGCGCATTGGCCGCCGCCTCAGCCATGCCTTCGTCATGGACGTGCCGGGCATGGCCTATCCCCTGATGGTGACCGATGCCGCGATCAACATCGCCCCCGACCTTGCGACCAAAGTGGACATCGTGCAGAACGCCATCGACCTTGCGCTGTCGCTAGGCCCCGGCCAGCCGCGCGTCGGGGTGCTGTCTGCGACCGAGACGGTGAACCCGGCCATCCAGTCTTCGATCGACGCGGCATTGCTGTCGAAAATGGCCGAGCGGGGCCAGATCACCGGCGGCCTCGTGGACGGGCCCCTGGCGATGGACAACGCGGTGAACCTAGCGGCTGCGCGCACCAAGGGGATCACCTCGTCGGTCGCGGGGCAGGCGAACATTCTCGTGGTGCCGGGAATTGATGCGGGCAACATGCTGGCCAAGCAGCTGACCTTCCTCAGCCATGCCGAAGCGGCAGGACTAGTGCTGGGTGCGCGCGTCCCGGTGATCCTCACCTCGCGCGCGGACAGCCAGATGTCGCGGCTTGCCTCCTGCGCTGTGGCGGCTTTGCACGATGCGCGGTTGCGCGGCGGGGCGCCGCCATGATCCTCGTGCTGAACGCCGGCTCCTCCTCGCTGAAGCTCGCGCTTTATGCGGGCGATGGCGCCACGCCCCTCGCCACCGGCCTGATCGAGCGGATCGGCGCAGACGGCTTCCTGCGCCTGAGGGACGGCAGCGGCGCGCCCCTGCCCTGCCCGCTCACCACTACTGCCGATGTCGCGAGCCATGGCGCCGCGCTGCAGACGGCGCTCTCGGCGCTGGCCGGGATCGCGCCGGGGCTGCACGTCACCGCGGTCGGACACCGGGTGGTGCATGGCGGCCCCAACCACTCCAACCCCCTGCGCGTCGATGCCGCGACCCTTGCGGCGCTTGCAGCGCTTGCGCCTCTTGCCCCCCTGCACCAGCCCCACAATCTCGCAGGTATCCGTGCGGCGCTGGCGGCCTTCCCCTCCGCGCCGCAGATCGCCTGCTTTGACACCGCCTTCCACCGCGACCAGCCCTTTGTCGCGCAGACCTACGCCCTGCCCCGCGCCTACTTCGACCGCGGCATCCGCCGATATGGCTTCCATGGCCTGAGCTACCACTCCATCGCCGGGCAACTGGCCACCCTCGATCCGGCGCTCGCCCTGGGCCGGGTGATCGTGGCCCATCTCGGCAACGGCGCCTCGCTCTGCGCCATGCGGGCGGGGCGTTCGGTTGCCACGACCATGGGATTCTCGCCGCTCGACGGTCTGCCGATGGGCACCCGGGTCGGCCAGATCGATCCCGGCGTCCTCCTTTACCTGCTGCAGCACGACGCCATGACGCCCGAGGCGCTGTCGGACCTGCTTTACCGCCGCTCCGGCCTCCTCGGCCTCTCCGGCCTCTCAAACGACATGCGCTGCCTTGAGGCGTCCGAGGCACCCGAAGCGAAACAGGCCATCGCCTATTTCGTCCACCGCACCCGCACCGAAGTTGCGGCCATGGCTGCAGCCCTGGGCGGGGTCGACGCGCTGGTCTTCTGCGGGGGCATCGGCGAGAATTCGCAGAGGATCCGCGCCCTTGTCTGCGAGGGGCTGGGGTGGATGGGCCTCACCCTCGACCCCACGCGGAACGCTTCTGGCGGCCCGGTGATCTCGCCCGATGCGGCCATTGTCCGTGTCCTCGTGCTGCCCACCAACGAGGAAAGCGTGATCGCATTTGCCGCCCGCGCAGCACTTGGCTAGCCTGCCTCTTGCGCGCCGTCGTGTAGGCGCCAGACACCCCGGCGGTGCAGAGGCGCGCAGACCCCTTGCCCTTTTCGTCTATTCGGAAATATCCCGGGGTGAGTGCGGACCGCGCGAGGGGCAGCGCCCCTCCCTTCCTTAGCCCCACTCAGACCTGCTCGATCCGCAGCGTCGTAGGCTCTCCCACCAGCACGCCCGTCGCGGCAAAGCCGCCGATGGCATGGGCCACATCGGCCGGGGCCGCGCTGTGTGTCACAATCAGCACCGTCGCATGCACGCCCGCATGACCATACTGGCGCATCTGGTCGATGGAGATGCCCGCCTCTCCAAGACAGGTGGCGATTCTGGCCAGCGCGCCGGGTTTGTCCAGCAGGGTCATGCGCAGATAATAAGGCGATGGCGTTGCCGCCTTGGCCGCAATTGGCACCGCGAGCCCTGCGGCCGGGCGGCCAAAGGTCGACACCCGTGTGCCGCGCGCGATGTCGGCCACGTCGGCCATCACGGCGCTGGCCGTCGGGCCCATGCCGGCACCCGGCCCCCTCAGCACGATCTGGCCCACGGAATCGCCATCCAGCACCACCATGTTGGTGCCGCCCTGCAACTGCCCCAGCGGGCTGTCCGAAGGCACGAGGCAGGGCGTCATCCGCTGCTCCAGCCCCCGGCCGGTCATCTGCGCGACCCCCAGAAGCTTGATGCGGTACCCCATGTCCTCGGCCAGACGGATATCATCGATCGAGACATTGCCGATCCCTTCCAGCTCGACCGCGTCAAAGGACACCTGCGTGCCAAAGGCGATGGCGGCCAGAAGGCTCAGCTTGTGGCCCGCGTCGATTCCGCCCACGTCAAGGTTTGGATCAGCCTCGAGGTAGCCAAGCTGCCGCGCTTCCTCGAACACGGCCTTGTAGGGCAGACCCGCCGATTGCATGCGCGTCAGGATAAAGTTGCAGGTGCCGTTCATCACGCCCATGACACGGCGCATCTGATTGGCCGTCAGCCCCTCGGTCAGGGCCTTCACCACCGGAATGCCGCCCGCCACCGCCGCCTCAAACCGGATCACCCTGCCCGCCGCCTCTGCCGCAATGGCGAGAGCATGACCGTGATGGGCCAACAGCGCCTTGTTGGCGGTCACCACGTCCTTGCCTGCGGCAATCGCCGCCTCGGTCGCGGCACGCGCGGGGCCTTCGTGGCCGCCCATCACCTCAACAAACACATCGACATCGTCACGCCGTGCCAGCGCCACCGGATCGCCTTCCCAAGCATACGCCGAAAGGTCCGCTTCGCGCAACTTGCCCCTGTCCCGGGCAGAGACAGAGGTGATCACCACTGCCCGGCCCGTACGCGCGGCGATCAGTTCGGCATGGGATTGCACGATGCGCACAACCCCAAGCCCAACCGTTCCAAGACCTGCAAGGCCGACACGAAGGGGCGAAGTCGGCATGGCATTCCTCAAGGGTTAGACGCGCAGTGCCTGTTAGCTGTTTGGCGCAGGCGGCGCAATCGGGGATGGCGCGGCCCGCCCGCAGCCCTGCTCTGCACAATGCAGCCGCGCTTCACATTGCGCTTACCCCCACTTTCTCTTCGCAAAGAGCGGGGATTACCTGTTCTCGGGACGGCCACCTGCCTTGTGCCTTCTGACCGCGGCGCCCAACCGTCTGTTACCATGCACGTTTTGTCAGGCCTGACCCGCCTCAATCGCCGCTTCCAGCCGGGCGCGGGTATCTGGCTGCATCACCGGCCCGCGCATCAGTGCAGCCCGCGCCCTGAGCCGCGCGGCCCGGGCGGCGAGTGCATCGGCCTGGACGGCACTTGCCCCACCGGATGTCTCGGCTGCCATGGCCAAAAGCTGATCCAGCGGCAAAAGTTGCGGCGCGCCTGACGCCTCAGCACGGCCGTTGCCACCTTGCGGAAGCGGGGTACATCCGGCAACAATCAGGATGCAGACAAGGGCAGGGCAGACGCGCATTGCAAGCTCCGGTCGGGCGTAAGGATGCAAGCTTAGTCGCCTTTGCACCAACAGGAAAGACCGCGCGCCGCAAGCCTGCGTCAGACAGGACAACCCGAGATCATGCAGATCCGACGATAGAAACGTGGCCGTGTCACCACGAATTCTTCCATTACCCGCGCGCCGATCCCGGCTTCAAAGGGCGGGTCGTAGTCCATCTCCGTCTCGACGATCACTACGGAATGGCCATCCGACATTAGCGGAATGCGATCCTTGAACGAGGAAAGCTGGACCGAGGTGTCGTCGAGAGCCGTCATCGCAGCACCCGGCGACCGCGACCACAGCACGATATAACGGTCATCCGCCGCGACATACTGCACCGAGGTCATACGGATGCGGGCATTCTGTTCGGGCGGGGTCATGTAGGTCAGGATCGACTGCATGCCGTCGAGAAAGCGGTTGTCGACCTCGGCCTGCCGGGACAAAAGGTCAGAGATGTTATAGGCGGCCTTCTGTGAAACGTTCACCGACCGGAATGCGTCCCAGTAGACGAACATCGCCATAAAGGCCCAGATCAGCAGCGGCAGCACGATCAGCGCCTCGGTCATGACCGTTCCTTCGTCGTTTCGGCGGAAGCTCTTGAGGAAACGTGTCATCCAGTGCATGGCTCGGGCTCTCTGCTCAATTCGGCTCGTTGGCATAGACAGACATGGCGATCATCGCGTAGCCGTCCTGGCCATCCATCTTCATGCGCAGGCCGAGCCCCGTCGTGGGGAAGATCGGATCCTGCACCACACACAGCCGCACGATCATCGGCTCGTTCGCCCCCCCCTGCGGACCCAGCACGGGCTCGATGTCTTCGGCACGGTTGATGCACATCGTGGCAGTGGCGGGCATGGCCCATGTCGTGGGGTTGATCGGCAGCATCTCGATCATCAGGTTCTGGTTGCAATCGTGCAGGATGGCTGCGCGTTCGCAGATCGCCGCGCGCAGCTCGGCATGGGTCACCCCCGGCATGGCGCCGAGGCGGATGTCGCGCATCACGTGATCCAGCGCCTGGTCCATCATCACCCAACGGGTCATGTAGAGCCCGCTTTCTACCGACGCGAGGAAGATGGTGATCAGTACGGGAACCGCGATGACGAACTCGGCCGTGGCCGTGCCGTCCTCGCGCGCGGCAAACCGCAACGCCGCATTCTGCCTGTGCGCGGCGGACCATACGGCCACACTCTCTTTGCACGCGGCGAGCCGCGTACCGGCGTTGCGAACAAAGCGCATCATTGCGTGAGCCTCAGCTGGCTGATGTTGCTGGCGATGAGGCGGAAGGCAGTGCGGATCTGCAGGCCACGCGCATCGAAATAGTAGGTGGAGGAGGGCTGCGAGGCGCAGCCGCGGATCACGTCCTGGCCACGTGTCGGCGCCTCGAAGGCGATACCATAGACCAGAGCGCCCTGCGCCTTGACCAGTTCGCACAACACATCAAGCCGGGTGTCGCGGGCCGTGGTGGCGATGTTCGGGTTTACGAGGAACGTGTTCATCGCCGCAGTGTATTGCGTGTTGCGGGTGGCAGATGTGGTGCCCAGTGCACGGGCGTAAAGTTGCCAGGCCACCCATTGCACGCGCGTCGTTTCCCACACCTGATCCCATGTCAGCTGGGTGACCACGGCAGCAGGGTCAGCGGGATGGGGTATAGAGCGCCATTCGCCTTCAGCCAGCGAATCACCATTGGCGTTGAAGTGCGGCGCCCAGAAGTTCGGGGCGGCCCGCGCGGTGTGCTGGATCACCAGCATCCCACCCGGCGTGCGCCAGATCGGCGACAGGGAATTGCGGTAATTTGTCTGGAAATACTCCGAAGTGACATGCTCGCCGTCAGTCATCAGCACGATGACCTTCATCGCATCCGGGTCATCATAGTTGAACGGGCGCCCCGAAAAGGCGGCCGGGACACGGCCTGCGGCCACTTCTTCAGAGATGATGCCTCGGCTGGACGGATCAATCAACGTGACGCCCCAACGCATGCCAAGGTCGATCGAGGTATTGCCATTGGCCACCAGCGCATTGATCTGCTGTTTCAACACCGTGGCATTGTTGTTGGGCATGCGCACATAGGTGTTGGCATTGGGCTGGCAGCGCACCTGCGGGTAGAGCCCGTTGCTGATACTCGGCCCCTGGATCGCCGCGTAATTGTTGGCGTTGTTGTAGCCGCTCATCGCGTCGGCAAACGGCGCCTGAGGGTAGTTCACGTTGCGCGGCACCACGAGCGAGGTGAAGGTGGTGTTGCCCGTAGCTTCCGGCAGATCAAGGCAGAAACTGCTGGCGCGGCTGTGCCGGTTCGTGACCTGATACTTGTTCATCAGGTTGGGTCCGAGGTTCACGTGCGCATTGTAGGGTACGATAGCGATCGAGATGCGGTCTTCCACGTCCCGCTCAAGAAGCAGATCGACGAAGTCCGACGCCGCCACCTTGAGGTTCGTCAATTTGTTGTTGCTGCCCATCGAACCCGAGATGTCGAGCACCAGCGTCACTTCCACGTTCGTGATGCGCTGTTCGGCGACGGAATGGGCGGGGGCGGTCAGATCGGCATAGCCGATCCAGTCCATGAAGAAGTTCTGGCTTAGCGCCGAGGCGTCCGCCGTCACGATCCTGAAGTTGATCCCCTCATCGAGGCTCACGCTTTCCAGCTTGTCGGCAAGGCCCGCTTTGGCGAAGTAATCCGTCACCACGTCCTCGGCCTCCAGCGGCTGGTCGAGACTGGCGGCGGCCAGGGTAGCGCGGTCGATGGTCTGCTGCAGGGCGACCCGCGTGCGTTCATAGCGCATCACGTCTACCGCGATGCCGCCGAGCAGCACCATGAGAACGAACAGAACCAGCGTGAACCAGATCAGCGCCCCGTCCTCTTCGCGGGCGAACCGTCGCGTGGCCCGGAGTGCGCGGGTTGCCGCGCGTATACCGACTGGATCCTTGACGACCTTGGCCATCTGACTGAAACTCCCAATAAACCCACGCGGATACTGCCCCGAAAGACACTTCAGCCGCACACAGTGATAGACAAGGTCAGGCTGAATTGTGGCAAAGTTGCGTCATACCTGCCGCATTGGCCCGGGCTGGAAACAACCCTTGCAGGACGCGGCGATTGTCGGCTGGCTGAGAACGGCGCCCTCGCATCAGGCCTCCCGATGGCCCCTTTCGCCCGTAATTTGCGGCGAATCCGAATCACTTTGGGCAATCTGCTCACCGCTTCCGCCAAATCGGTGGCAGCCTCGCGACAGTGCGACATGTCCTTTGCATCACCAAGGGTTACGCTGCGCGCAGGCCCCGTCCCGGGTCTTGTCTGACAGGGAGGAATGCCATGCAATCGTCCAGTGAACCGAGCTTTCGCGACTCGGTCGATCTCATGTTCAACCGGGCCGTGCGACTGATGGATCTGGGGCCGGGGCTGGAGCAGAAGATCCGCGTCTGCAATTCAACTTACACGGTCCGCTTTGGCGTGCGCCTTCGCGGCAAGATTGAGACATTCACCGGGTATCGCTCTGTCCATTCCGAGCATATGGAGCCGGTCAAGGGCGGAATCCGCTATGCGCTGTCGGTCAATCAGGATGAGGTGGAGGCGCTGGCCGCGCTGATGACCTATAAATGCGCGCTGGTGGAGGCGCCGTTTGGCGGATCAAAGGGCGGGCTCTGCATCGACCCGCGCGCCTGGGACGAGCATGAGCTGGAACAGATCACCCGCCGCTTTGCCTACGAGCTGATCAAACGCGACCTTATCAACCCCGCGCAGAACGTGCCCGCGCCGGATATGGGAACCGGGGAGCGGGAGATGGCGTGGATCGCCGATCAATACGCCCGGATGAACACCACCGACATCAACGCCAAGGCTTGTGTTACCGGCAAGCCCCCGCATGCGGGCGGCATCCAGGGCCGGGTGGAAGCAACGGGGCGCGGCGTGCAATACGCGCTGCGCGAATTCTTCCGCCACCCCGAGGATGCGGCGAAGGCAGGCCTTTCGGGCGGGCTCGACGGCAAACGCGTGATCGTGCAAGGCCTCGGCAACGTGGGCTACCATGCCGCCAAGTTCCTGTCCGAGGAGGACGGCTGCAAGATTGTCGCGGTGATCGAGCGTGACGGTGCTGTGGTCGACCCGAACGGTGTGAGGGTGCAGGATCTGCACCGATGGGTAGCGAAACACGGCACGGTCCGGGGCTACCCGGAAGCGGATTTCACCCCGGACGGTGCCACGATCCTGGAACAGGACTGCGACATCCTGATCCCCGCGGCCCTGGAAGGCGTGATCCATCGCGGCAACGCTGCCGCCATCAAGGCCCCGCTGATCGTCGAGGCCGCGAATGGCCCGGTGACCTTTGGCGCTGACGAGGTCTTGCGCCAGAAGGGAACTGTGATCATTCCCGACATGTATGCCAATGCAGGCGGCGTCACAGTCAGCTATTTCGAATGGGTCAAGAACCTGTCCCACATTCGTTTTGGCCGCATGCAGCGCCGGGCCGAGGAAGCCCGGCATCAGCTTCTCGTCAACGAACTGGACAGGCTTTCGGCCGACAAAGGCCTCGGCTGGACTCTTTCTCCCGGATTCAAGGAGACCTACCTGCGCGGCGCAGGAGAGCTGGAGCTGGTGCGCTCCGGCCTCGACGACACGATGCGCAGCGCCTATCAGGCGATGCGCGCGGTCTGGCATGGACGGGACGATGTGGAGGATCTGCGTGTGGCGGCATATATCGTCTCAATCAGCCGGATTGCCGCGACCTACCAGTCAAAAGGCCTCTAGCTCCGTGCGGGGCGCCAGAGGGGGCCGATGGCCAGCGCCAGAGCCACGATGTTGAACAGCGCGTTTGAGGCATTGCCCGAGGCGATCGAACCTGCGCTGTCCACGCAGAACCACGCGAGCAGGCCTGTGACCACGGATTTTCGCACCGCCTCGGGGGCACTGTCGTAAACCTGCGCCGCAATGCACCAGATCGTTACGCCCCATCCGGTCAGAAACCCGCCCGTCAGGGCCGACAGAAACCGCGTGTCCGGCGAGGCTCAGGTCGTGGCGCCGTCCATCGGCCAGCCGAGAATGTCCAGCGTCAGCCGCGCTGGTTCCAAGGTTGCCGCCATCGTGCCGAGAAGGAAAACCGGCCCGAAAGAGCCGACGACCACGGCTGTGAACTTCAACCAACCCTTGTGAAGGCGGTGAGACATCGCGGCATTCCTTTTTAGGTCGGCCGAGGATAACGGGATCCTTGTCGCCAAGACAATTACCTCGAAGGTAACAGACCTCGGCAAGCCGGTCGGCCGCCGCAAGCGGCGACCGCGTTTGACAAGACTTCAGTGACCCGGCGTGGGACGCGGCGTCTCATCCAACTCGACCTTGCAGGAGAAACGGGTGTCTCTGCCCGTGACAGTTGGTTTCCTGAAGCCGCAGCGCCCACCCCGACCGCGAAATGGGTGACCGGAATGCCCCGGCGCAAGCGCTGCCGAAGGCTGCTCGCAAACAGATGCTGGCCGGGCGGCCTTTGCTTTGCCTCATAGGGTGGCGCAAGCCTGCCCAAGGAGATGCGCAGCCCCGCCCCGCCCCCCCTGATAGTGAACTTGTCGGAAGTGACCCGCGCCAGAGCGCGACGCCTGCGCACCGAAAGCGCCGTGCGGGGGGCGTGCCTGTACCCGACCGGCTCGCGGACGAAATGAAACGAAATGACGGCCCGGTCGCCGCTTCATGCCCGGTGACGCCGACAATCTGGCGACCGCGCCCGCCCCGCCTATGCCGTTCGCAACACCAGGTGAGGTCGACTCAACGGAGGATCCGATGCCGGAAGCCCAGCGTTTCAGCTTCGCCTCCCCCGCCGGTGCCCCGACCGATGCCACCTTGCGACAACGGGCATCATGGCAGTTTTCGCGGAAGGCGCAGCTGCCCCTTGCCCCTGCCGTCCCCAGGCCGACGCCACCGGCAGTCAGCACATCAGGCAATCGCCCTCATGCGCCAGCATCCCGGGCACGTTCCAGCGCAATCCTGCGACAACTTTAGTCGCGGGCAGTGCAGGAATTCGCCTTCGGCGCTTGTAGAGACAGCGCCGAAGCGGTTGAATGCGCGGTGTCAGGAAAGGTCTGCCATGCGATACTCCGGTCTCAAGGTCATCACCGAAGGGCTCTTCGGCAACAAGGGGTGGACGCCCGCCTGGCGCAACCCCGCGCCCAAAGGCCAATACGACGCAATCATCATCGGGGGTGGCGGGCACGGTCTTTCGACTGCCTTCTACCTCGCCAAAAATCACGGCATGACCAATATCGCGGTGCTGGAGAAGGGCTACCTCGGCTCCGGAAGCATCGGGCGCAACACGACCATTGTGCGCGCGAACTATTTCCTCCCCGGAAACTCCGAGTTCTACAGTCACTCGCTGAAGCTGTGGGAACAGATGGCATCCGAGCTCAACTACAATGTGATGCATTCGCAGCGCGGGCTGATCAACCTCTTCCATTCCGATGGGCAACGCGACGCCTTCGTGCGGCGCGGGAATGCGATGATCAACCAGGGCGATGACGCGATCCTGCTGGACCGCGAGGGCGTGCGCGAGCATCTGCCCTACCTCGATTTTGAACAGACCCGCTTCCCGATCTACGGCGGCCTGCTGCATCCGCGCGGCGGGTCTGCGCGACATGATGCGGTGGCCTGGGGTTACGCGCGCGGCGCCGACAAACGCGGGGTGGATCTGATCCAGAATTGCGAAGTCACCGGCATCGACATAGAAAACGGCCACGTCGTCGGCGTGCAGACCACCCGCGGCGTGATCCGCGCGGCCAAGGTGGCAATCATCGTCGCGGGCCGCTCGAGCCAGGTCGCGGCGATGGCCGGGATGCGTCTGCCGGTCGAGAGTCACATCCTTCAGGCCTTTGTCTCGGAAGGTCTGAAGCCGGTGATCAACCATGTCGTCAGCTTCGGCATGGGGCACTTCTACATCAGCCAGTCCGACAAGGGCGGGCTGGTATTTGGCGGCGACCTCGACTTCTACGCAAGCTATGCTGCGCGCGGCAACCTGCCGATGGTTGAGCATGTAATGGAGGCGGGCATGACCCTCATGCCGATGATCGGCCGCGCCAAGGTCCTGCGCAGTTGGGGTGGCATCATGGACATGACCCCCGACGGCAGCCCGATCATCGACAAAACCCCGGTCGACGGCCTGTTCATCGACTGCGGCTGGAACTACGGCGGCTTCAAGGCCGTACCTGCATCAGGCTGGTGCATGGCGCATCTGATGGCCACAGGGCAAAGCCACGACGTCGCCCGCCGCTTTCGACTGAACCGCTTCGCCACCGGCCACCTCCTTGACGAGGAAGGCACCGGCAGCCAGCATAACCTGCATTGAGCCCCCGCATGCGCCCGGCCGACCGACCGTACCACCCTGCCCCAGCTTCGGATGCCTCCGGCGGGGATATTTTTGCAAAGATTAAGCGCCTTTGCAGCTTCAGCTTTGTGGAAATATCCCGGGGTGAGGCCGCAGGCCGAGGGGCAGTTCCCGTTTTCTTGCGTGTGCAGCCCTGCAAACCGACCATTGGGATGGAACTTCCATGCGACTGACCTGCCCCCTCTGCGGCCCGCGCGACCGGCGCGAATTTTATTACTATGGCTCGGATGACTATTTGCGCCGCCCTGCAGCCGATGCCCCGGCCGAAGCCTGGGACGACATGCTGCACAACCGCGACAACCCGGCGGGGGAGGTGAAGGATCTGTGGTATCATGAGCAGGGCTGCACGCAGTGGCTGCAGGTCACGCGCAACACGGTGACGCATGATATTCTGGCGGTGGAGCTGGTAGCGGCGCGCAAAGGCGGTGCGGCATGAGAATTGACGGCAAGGGCCGCGTGGACCGCACGAAACCGCTGCGCTTTAACTTTGACGGGCGCGACTACCTCGGCTTCAAGGGCGACACTCTGGCCTCGGCACTGCTGGCCAACGATGTTCGGCTGGTGGGGCGCAGCTTCAAGTATCACCGGCCCCGGGGCTTTCTGACCGCGGGTTCGGAGGAGCCGAATGGCCTTGTCGGAGTCGTGGGGGCCGCAAACCACACCCCCAACGTCCGTGCGACGATGCAGGAGCTGTTCGACGGGTTGACGGCGGAAAGCCAGAACCGCTGGCCTTCGCTGCGCCATGATCTGTTGTCGGTCAACGACCTTGCGGCGCCGTTCCTGAGCGCGGGGTTCTACTACAAGACCTTCATGTGGCCACGCGCCTTCTGGGAGAAGCTTTACGAGCCGCTGATCCGCCGGGCGGCAGGCATCGGGCGGCTGTCGGGGCGGCACGACGAGGGGGTTTACGAAAAGGCCTATGCCTTTTGCGATCTTCTGGTGATCGGCGCGGGGCCTGCGGGGCTGATGGCCGCGCTCACGGCCGCGCGGGGCGGCGCGGATGTGATCCTTGCCGATGAAAGCCATGAGATGGGCGGGCAGCTGTTATCCGACACCGGGAGCGTCGGCGGGCAGCCCGCGACGGAGTGGGTGGCAAGCGTTTTGGCCGAGCTTGGCGCCCTACCGAACATACGGCTGATGCGGCGCACCACCGTGACCGGCGCCTATGACCATGGCATCTATGGCGCGCTGGAGCGGGTAGGCCTGCACCGGCGTGCGAGGCCCGACCTGCCGCGCGAGTGTTTCTGGCGGATCGTCGCCGGGCGCGCTGTTCTGGCTGCAGGCGCGCTGGAGAGGCCCATAGCCTTTCCGATGAACGACCGGCCCGGCATCATGATGGCGGGGGCGGTGCGCACCTACCTAAACCGTTATGGCGTGAGTGCGGGCAAGCGCGTGGTTCTGTTCGCCAACAACGACCACGCCCGGGCCACCGCGCGGGACCTGCTGGCGGCGGGCGTCAAGGTCGCGGCCATCATCGACAGTCGGAAAGAGGCACCGACGGTCGAGGACTGTCCGGTGCACGTGGGCGCCGGGGTGGTCGACACCTCGGGCCGCCATGGATTGAACGGCATCACCGTGGCACGCGGGGGCTCGGAATTCCGGATCGAGGCGGATGTGCTGGCGATGTCGGGCGGCTGGAACCCGACGCTGCATCTGACGTGCCACATGAACGGGAGGCCGCGCTGGTCAGAAGATCTCGCAGCCTTTGTTCCGGCAGAGGGCGCCATTCCAGGCATGATTGTGGCGGGGGCAGCGAATGGCAGCTTCTCGACCCACGGCTGCCTCAGCACGGGGCAAGAGGCCGCGGCCCGAATTCTGCGTGACATGGGGCTGACGGTGCCCGACGCACCCTTGCCCGAAGCGGAGGTTGCAGCGATGTCCCTGCAGCCTCTGTGGCAGGTGGCAGGCAAGGGGCGGGCCTGGCTCGACTTTGCCAATGACGTGACGGTCAAGGACGTGAAGCTCGCAGCACAGGAGAACTTCGCGTCCGTCGAGCACATGAAGCGCTACACGACCCAAGGCATGGCCCCTGATCAGGGCAAGAATTCGAACGTTTCAGCGCTGGCCGTGCTGGCCGATGCCACCGGCCGTGGCATCCCCGAGACTGGCACCACCACCTTCCGCCCGCCGTATGTGCCGATCTCGATCGCAGCTATGGGCGCAGGCGGGCGAGGGGATGGCTTTGCGCCGAAACGCTTCCTGACCTCGGATCAGGCGAGCCGCGACCGGGGCGCGCCGATGATCGAGGCAGGGCTGTGGTATCGCCCCTCCTACTTCCCAAAACCCGGCGAGACCACGTGGCGCGAGGCCTGCGACCGCGAGGTGCGCATGGTCCGCAGTGCGGTGGGGGTGGCAGATGTGTCCACCTTGGGCAAGATCGACATTCAGGGGCAGGACGCGGCGAAGTTTCTGGACTTTGTCTATACCAACACTTTTTCCACCCTGCCTGTGGGCCGGGTCCGCTATGGTCTGATGCTGCGCGAGGATGGGCACGTGCTGGATGACGGCACGACAGCGCGTCTGGGCGAGCATCACTTCCTGATGACCACCACCACCGCTGCCGCAGGCCTTGTGATGCGGCATCTGGATTTCGTGCATCAGGCCTACTGCGCGGACTGGGAGGTGCGGTTCATTTCGGTTACGGAAAGCTGGGCGCAGTTCGCTGTCGCGGGGCCAAAGGCGCGGGCGCTTCTGAACTCGATCCTGGAGGCGCCTGTGGGCGATCTTCCGTTCATGGCCGTGGGTCCGGTGCGGGTAGGCGGCGTCAAGGCACGGCTCTTCCGCATCTCTTTTTCGGGCGAAGAGGGGTACGAGATCGCGGTGCCGACACATTATGGCGAGGCCTTGTTCCGTGACCTTCTGGCCCGGGCCGAGACGATGGGCGGCGGTCCCTACGGGATGGAGGCGCTGAACGTTCTGCGGATCGAAAAGGGGTTCATTACCCATGCCGAGATCCATGGGCGCGTCACCGCCTTTGACATCGGCATGGCCAGGATGGTCGGCGCGAAGAAGGACTGCATCGGAAAGGCTGCGGCCAACCGTCCGGGCCTTGTGGGTCCGGAGCGGGAGCAGCTGGTGGGCCTGCGTGCGTTGAGAAACACCGAGATCAGCGCAGGGGCGCATCTGTTCACACCCGGTGACGAAGTGAGCCGGGTGAACGGTCAGGGCTACGTGACCTCGGTTTGCTGGTCACCGACATTGGGGTCCTATATCGCCCTCGGGTTTCTGCGGGACGGTCGGGCGCGGCAAGGGCAGCGGATCCGGGTGGTGGACCATCTGCGCGGCATCGACGTGATCTGCGAGGTGTGCGATCCGGTGTTCCATGACCCCGAGGGAGGAAAACTGCGTGCCTGAGCTGATCGCAAAGACCGCCCTTCAGGGGCAAACTGCTGCCCGCGGCGCATTGACCATGCGGGAAGTGGACCCAGGGCAGATCTCTTCGGTCGCCGTATTTCCCGGCCAGGAAAAGGCTGTGGAGCGCGGCTTGGAGGTCGTGGGCCTCAGCTTTCCGGCGCCGAATGCGGTGGTGGAGGGCAAGAACGGCACGCGGCTGGTCTGGACCGGGCGGGATCAGGCCTTCTTGATAGGGAGCGAACTGTCCGCACTGGAAGGTGCTGCGCTGACCGACCAGTCGGGGGGGTGGAGTTGCCTTTCCCTGACGGGGCAGAAGGCTGCGGATGTGCTGATGCGGCTGGTGCCGCTGGACTTGCGGCTCGCGCGGTTCCCGGTCGGGCGCGCGGCGCGCAGCGGGCTCAATCACATGAACGTGGTCCTGATCCGGACAGGGGACGAGGCCTTCGAAATATTGGTCTTTCGGTCCATGGCGCATACGGCCTGGCACGAGATCGAGGCCGCGATGGCGGGTGTGCAGGCGCGGGGCTGACCGGGGGGCGACAGGCCACTGGAGGGCATTGCCAAGCGGCGCCTTAAAAGCGTTGTTGCGGCACATCCATGGGCGAAGGAAGGCGCAGGTCGGCGGATCGCCGCAACCGTCGTTAACTTGTCACTGGCTATCCGGTGCAGAAGTCTTTAAAGTTTTTCCAAACATCAGTTTCAGGAAAGCTTCAAAATGGCACCGGACGGACAGCGTATCGCCGAAATTGCCGAGATGGTCTTCTCTCCCGCCATCGCCCCGAACGTGCATGAAGCAGAGCCGATCCCTGAGGCCGCTCGGGCCGAGATCGAACGGCTGCTGACGTCGGGCGATCTGTTCCGCTACACCGCGTCGGAGGGCGCCCCGGTGGCCCTGCTTGAGGCCGAATTTGCCGCGCATCTCGGCAGTCGTTTCGCGCTGGCGGTGTCGAGTTGTTCGGCTGCGCTGTTTTTGTCCCTGAAGGCGCTGGATCTGCCGCAGGGGGCGCGTGTGCTGATTCCGGCCTTCACCTTCGCGGCAGTGCCGTCTGCCGTTGTGCATGCCGATTGCGTGCCGGTTCTGGTCGAAGTGGGGGCGAATTACCGTGTGGATATGGCCGATTTTGCGGCCAAACTGCCGGATGCGGCGGCAGTGATGATCAGCCACATGCGCGGGCATACCTCGGACATGGACGCGATCATGTTGCTGTGCGATGCCGCCGGGGTTCCGGTCATCGAGGATGCGGCGCATTCTCTCGGTACCGTCTGGGGCGGTCGCAATATCGGCACGGTGGGCAAGATCGGCTGCTTCAGCTTTCAGTCTTACAAGATGCTGAATGCGGGCGAAGGCGGCATTCTGGTGACTGATGACCCCGAGCTTGCGGCGCGGGCGATCATCATGTCCGGCGCCTATGAGGAGAACTGGAAGAAGCATCCGGGGCTGCAGAACAGCTTCTGCCTGTGGCAGAACCAGCTGCCTTTGTACAACATGCGGATGCAGAACCTGTCGGCCGCTGTGATCCGCCCGCAACTGCCGCTGCTGGACGAACGGGTGGCGAAGGGGCGTGCGAATTACGACCACGTGGCAGAGGCGCTGCAGGCCGCAGGGCATTTCGAGGTCCCCGCGCCCCTTGGTCCGGAATTGCGCGCGCCCGACAGCATCCAGTTCAATCTGGCGGGCGACTGGACCGATGCCGAGGCGCTGGCCTTTCTGGCCGCGGCGAAGCGGCGCGGGGTTTCGTTGCAGGTGTTCGGCCTGTCGCAGGGGAACGCTCGTGCGTTCTGGAACTGGCAGTTTCTGGGTGAGGCGCCAGAACTGCCGCAGACCCGCGCCATGCTGATGCGGGCCTGCGACGTGCGGCTTCCGACACGACTGACAGCGGCCGACCTTGATTATATCGCGGCGGCGATTGTGGCGGCGGCGCGCGAGGTCCGGGGCTGAGGCCGGCCCCTTGTGAGGTGCCGCGCGATGGGGCAAAGGTGCGGGTATGACCCGCGCATTTCTGAACGTTGACGCCTCGCTGACCGGTCGGCGCTGGATTGGCCCTGCGCAGGATGCCGTCCGTCTGGCCGAGGCGATGGTACAGACCACCTGCTTGCCGATGGCGCTGTGCCAGACGCTGGTTGCGCGCGGAGTGACGCCCGGGGAGGCTGCGGCCTACCTTGCGCCTTCGCTGCGGGAACTGCTGCCAGATCCCTTGACGTTGAAGGATATGGGGACGGCAGCCACGCGGTTCCTTCGGGCGGTCAAGGGGCGCGAGCGGATCGCGATCTTTGCCGATTATGATGTGGATGGCGGCGCCTCTGCCGCGCTTCTTATCGTGTGGCTGCGGGGCATGGGGCGGCAGGCCACGCTTTACATCCCAGACCGGATTGATGAGGGGTATGGCCCGAATGTTCCGGCAATGCAGGCGTTGGCCGCCACGCATGACCTGATCCTGTGCGTCGACTGCGGGACCCTCAGCCACGAGCCCATTGCCGCGGCACGGGCGGCGGATGTGGTGGTGCTGGATCATCACCTCGGCGCAGACACGCTGCCTCCGGCCATGGCCGTGGTGAACCCCAACCGGCAGGATGAGGACGGGGCGCTGGCGCATCTGTGTGCGGCCTCGGTGGTATTCTTGATGCTGGTGGAGGCGAACCGACAGCTGCGCACCGAAGCAGCGCAGGGTCCCGACCTGATGGCGATGCTTGATCTGGTGGCGCTTGCTACGGTCGCGGATGTGGCGCCATTGCTGGGCGTCAATCGTGCCTTTGTCCGTCAGGGGCTGAAAGTCATGGCGCGGCGCGAGCGGGCGGGACTGCGCGCCTTGGCCGACATCGCACGGATGGACGCGGCGCCGACGGCTTATGCGCTCGGGTTCCTTCTCGGCCCGCGCGTAAATGCGGGCGGGCGCATCGGCCAGGCCGACCTTGGCGCGCGCCTGCTGGCCACCGAGGATGCCTCCGAGGCCGAGGCGCTGGCCGTTCGGTTGGATCATCTGAACACCGAACGTCGAGGGATCGAGGCGCGGGTGCGGGCCGAGGCGCTGGCCCAGGCCGATGTGCGCGGGGATCAAGGCGCGCTGGTCTGGGCCGCAGCGGAAGGCTGGCACCCGGGCGTCGTAGGCATTGTTGCCGCCCGTCTGAAGGAAGCGACGCACCGACCCGCCGTGGTGATCGGGGTCGAGAGCGGGATTGGAAAAGGGTCGGGCCGGTCAGTCACGGGCGTAGACCTTGGCGCTGCCGTGCAGCGGCTGGCGGCCGAGGGTCTGTTGATCAAGGGTGGCGGACACAAGATGGCCGCAGGCCTGACAGTCGAGGAGGCACGCATCCCAGAGGCAATGGCGCGACTGGAAGAGTTGCTCGCCAGACAGGGCGCCAGGGTTGGTGCTGCAGGCGATTTGAATGTGGACGCGCTGTTGGCGCCCGGCGGTGCGACACCCGACCTGGTGGAGCAGATAGAGGCCGCAGGACCCTTCGGCGCCGCCTCCCCTGCCCCGCGCGTGGCCTTTTCCGATGTCGCCGTCAGCGCCCGGCGGATGGGCGAGGGCCACCTGCGTCTGTCCTTTGGCGACGGCACGGGCGCCAAGGTGGAGGCCGTCGTCTTCGGCGCCTTCGAAGGCCCGCTCGGCCCCGCGCTGGAGAACCCGGGCCATCTGCGCTTTCACCTTGCCGGGCGGCTGGAACTGAACAGCTGGGGCGGGCGATCTCGCGTGCAGCTTCGCCTGGAAGATGCGGCCCGCGCGTAACGCATTTTTCCCCTTGCGAGTCACGCGCGGGCTGATTAAAACGCCGCTCACCGAGCGCATGGCCCGTTCGTCTATCGGTTAGGACACCAGATTTTCATTCTGGGAAGAGGGGTTCGACTCCCCTACGGGCTGCCACATCCGCAAGGATAACGTGTTGATTATAATAAATAAATTCGAATATCAATTTTGGCATCCCGCCAATTTTCCCCCCAGTGGGCTTTCCATGCAATTAACTGTGCAGTGATGTCCACTGAGGTATCGACTGGTCTCTTCTGACTTTGGGGCCGCATCTTGCTAAGGTTGGTTGCTCCATTTCTGACTGTATTGTCGAGATGGCGTGGTCTCGCGCAGGCTCATGCAGCGCCTCGATAGAGGCGCGCGAAGCTATTTGTCGCGTCCCGCATGATTGCGCGGTGATTTGACGAAGAGATGCGGGTGGGATTTGTGCCAATCCTTCATCGTCTGCATTGGCGTTCGGCTCCTCAGCGCTGATTGCGGCAACTGCGTGTTGT
>Ga0105047_10001067_pt1 | contig 48292 bp, 49 predicted proteins | sample MAT04_FD_78384 | JGI IMG/M metagenome (GOLD analysis project Ga0105047, IMG submission 78384) | Freshwater microbial communities from Lake Fryxell liftoff mats and glacier meltwater in Antarctica - MAT-04 (megahit assembly) | ecosystem: Environmental > Aquatic > Freshwater > Ice > Liftoff...
CCTGCCGCCGGGCGTTGCCGATCGGCTCCGCGAGCGGTTCCGGTTCTACGACTGGGATCACGCCACCCGGGAGGTGCGCTGGATGTGCTCCTTCGACACCACCGAGCAGGACGTCGACGCGTTCGTCGCGGCGATCAGGGCCGAGACGGCCTGAACGATCGTCCGCCCGTGGGCGGTCTCACAGCACCCGGCCTCACAGCAGCCCGTCGTCCAGCAACCGCACCGTCAGCTCGTACCCGTCGGCCCCGAGCACGGTGGGGACCGGTGCCGTCGGGGACTGCGAGGCGGTCGTCTCGGGGACGGGCGTGCCGTGGGCCAGCACTTGCTCGGCCGGGGTGAGCTGGCGGATGGCGATGGCAGCCACCCGCCCGGGGTGGGCCATGGCGGCCCTGCGGTAGATCTCCGGGTCGCGCTGGCCGTCATCCCCCACGAGCAGCCAGGTCACCTGCGGAAGATCGGCCATGAGCCGGTCCAAGCTGGTGCGCTTGTGGTCCGCACCGCTGCGGAACCACCCCGAGTTGGTCGGTCCCCAGTCGGTGAGCAGCAGCGGGCCGTCGGGGTAGCCGTTCCTGCTGAGGAAGCGCCCGATCGCCGGGGCGGCGTTCCATGCCCCGGTCGACAGGTAGAAGGTGGTCGAGCCGGGGTGGGCCCGGACCCACCGTCGGTAGAGATCGGCCATCCCCGGCACCACCCGGCGCGCATCCTCGTGCAGCACGAGCGCGTTCCACGCCGCCACCAGCGGACGCGGCAGGGCGGTGACCATGACGGTGTCGTCGACGTCGCTGAGCAGAGCCGTCTGCGGCTCGGGCCCCATCACCACGAGCGCGGCCGTGGCCGAGGTGCCGTCGACGGCGAGCCGTACGGTCGCCCGCCCTGGGGGCAGCACGGCGGGCAGCACGGCATCGACGTACCCACCGCGGTCGGCGACCACCACGTGATCCACCCCCGCGACCGTCACCGTGACGACGGCATGGGGCACCTGCGCCGTGAGGAAGCTGCGCCAGCCCCGCACGGTGTCACGTGTCGACTCACGCTGCTCCTGCGCCGTCGACCAGCCGGGGGGCGCGAGCACGACGCGGGCCAGCACCCGCACCCACCCGTCCGAGGCGTAGCCGGTGTAGGGCTGCACCCGGGCGCGCCACCCGCGGCGTCGCCAGAAGCGCACCACGGTCCGGACCATCGCGTCCTCCAGGAGGGCACCGCGGTGGGGGCGCTGGCTGGTGCGCCCCGACGGGCCCGGGGCCGGAAGGGGCGCCGGCGTCGCGTCAGACGGCACGGTGACCCTCGGCGGACGAGGCCACGGCCTCGATCGAGGCGAGGTCACCCTGGAGCAGCACGGTGGTGACCACGGTCCGGTCCCACGCAGCCAGCCGCGACCGGATGTCGTGCAGCGGGCCGACCAGGGCGATGTCCGCCACCAGTGCCGTTGGCACCGCCGCCGCGGCCCCGGTCCGGTCGCCGGCCCGGAACAGCCTGGCGATCTCGTCGCACTCGTCCCGGTAGCCCAGGCGTTCGAGCATCTCGCGGTGCGCGTTGGCTCCGGGGGCACCCATCCCGCCGACGTACAGCGCCACCAGCGGGCGCACGGCATCGGCCGCCCGCTCGACGTCGTCGTCCACGACGACCGGCAGGGTGGCGGTGACCTCGAAGGACGACGGCCCGGGCAGGGCAGGGTCGCGGCGGGAGAAGCCCTCGGCCAGCAGCTCGCGGTACCAGGGGTCGACGCTGGGGGAGTAGAAGAACGGCAGCCAGCCGTCGGCGATCTCGGCGGTGAGCGCGACCATCCGTGGTCCCTGCGCGGCAAGGTGGACGGGCAGGTCCGGCCGCAGCGGGTGGACGGTGCTGCGCAGTGCGCGACCCAGACCGGTGCCGCCGGGCCGGGGGAGCGGGTAGGCGGGTCCGTCGGACCGCACCGGGGCCGCGCGGCGCAGCACCTGGCGCACGATGTCGACGTACTCGCGGGTCCTGGTCAGGGGCCGGGCGAAGTCGGCCCCGTACCAGCCCTCGACGACCTGCGGTCCCGAGACGCCCAGGCCAAGGGTGAACCGACCGCCGGACAGGTGGTCGAGGGTCAGGGCGGCCATCGCGGTGGCCGTCGGTGCGCGCGCCGACATCTGCAGGACGGCCGTGCCCAGGCGGACCCGCTCGGTGCGCGCCCCCCACCAGGCGAGCGGGCTGAGGGCGTCCGACCCGTAGGCCTCCGCCGTCCAGACCGAGTCCAGCCCGAGTCGTTCGGCCGCCGCCACGGTCGCGGCGGCCTCCGGCGGGGGTTCGGCAGCCCAGTAGCCGAGGTGTACCCCCAGCCGCATCAGGCACCGTCCCGTACCGTGCGCCGAGGCGCCGAGGTGCCTGCTCGGCGCGGCCGGCGCAGTCGGCGCCCCAGGACCCGGACGGCGCCGACGACGATCGCGGCGAGCAGCACGATGACGAGCACCGGGACGAGGACGGCCGCCAGGCTGAGCGCCAGGCTGGTCGCGTCCTGCGCGGCGCTGACCATGGGTGTGCCGAGACCGGCCGTCGAGACCGTGACGACGGGCCTGCTCAGGGCCTTGCCGGTGTGCACCGTCAGGGCGAGCACCACGCCGATCGCCACCGGTACCCAGGCGTTCGAGGTGAAGAACGAGGCGGGGTCGGTGACCGCGACGGTCGTCGAGCCCGATCCCGCTCCGAACGCCAGCCCGCCGGCGGTCGGGCGAACGACCGTCTGCACGAGGTCGTTGACGTGGTCGATGCCGGGGATCTTGTCGGCGACGACCTCGAGCACGAGCAGGCCGGCGAGGATGGCGAGCACCCAGGGGTCCGACAGCCAGCCCCATGCTGCCGGCAGCTCGACGAGGGTGGTCCAGCGGTCCAGCACGCCCAGGACCAGCAAGGGCAGGGCAGCGTTGAGACCGGCGGCGGTCGCCAGGCCGGTTCCGGTGAGCAGTTCGAGCATGTCCCCAGCATCCCACCGGACTCGTACAGTGGCAGGGTGCCAGCACCCCGACGTGTCCTGCGGACGTCGACCGCCTCGCGGCAGGCCGGGGTGCTCCGGACCGGCTTCGCCGCGATCCGGGCCGAGCTGGGCGTCGAGGTGGACGTGGAGCCGGCGGCGCTCGACGAGGCGCAGGTGGCCGCCGCGGCCCCGGGGCCGGCCCGCAGGGACCTGCGCGACCTGCCCTTCGTCACCCTCGACCCACCAGGGTCGACGGACCTCGACCAGGCGATGCACCTTCGTCCTGCGGGCGACGGTTTCCTCGTGCACTACGCCATCGCTGACACCGCACAGTTCATCCGCCCCGGTGGTCCGCTCGACCGTGCGGCCCACCGTCGGGTGACGACGATCTACTGCCCGGACACCCGGGTCCCGCTCTACCCGCCGCTGCTCAGCGAGGACGCTGCTTCGCTGCGTGCCGGGCACGATCGGCCCGCGGTCGTCTGGACCCTGCGTCTGGCTGCCGACGGCACCCTCGTCGAGACCGCGGTGGAGCGGGCGACCGTGCGCAGCAGGGCCCAGCTGGACTACCCGAGCGCGCAGGGTCGGCTGGACTCCGGGGTGCCCGACGATGACCCGCTCGCCCTGCTCGCAGCCATCGGCACCCTGCGCCAGGCCATCGAGCGCGACCGGGGCGGCGTCTCGCTCGGCCGGCCGGAGCAAGAGGTGGTGGACACCCCCGACGGGTGGGCGCTGACCTTCCGGGCGCCGCTCGCGATCGAGGAGCACAACGCCCAGCTGTCGCTCCTCACCGGGATGGCGGCCGCGCGTCTCATGCTCGATGCCGGAGTGGGTGTGCTGCGGACGATGCCGTCCGCCGGCCCGCACGACCTGGCCCGGCTGCGCCGTCAGGCACTGGCCCTGGGAGTGCCGTGGCCCACGGGAGCCCCGTACGCCGAGGTGCTGCGCGCGGTCGACCACACGACGGCGAACGGAGCGGCCTTCCTCGCCGCCGCGACCGGACTCTTCCGCGGCGCGGCCTGGACCCCGTTCGACGGCGACCCGCCGACCGAGGTGCGGCACGGCGCTGTGGGTGCCCCGTATGCCCACGTCACGGCCCCGCTGCGCCGGCTCGTCGACCGCTACGGGCTGGAGGTCTGCCTGGCGGTGCACGCAGGGCGCCCGGTGCCGGACTGGGTGCGCCACGCGCTGCCGGGGCTCGGCACGACGATGGCCGGTGGGGCGCGGCGTGCCGCGGCGGTCGACCGTGCCTGCACCGACCTCGTCGAGGCGGTCCTCCTGGAGGACCGCGTGGGCGAGGGGTTCACCGGCATCGTCCTGGACGACCGGACCGTCCAGCTCGACGGACCCGCCGTCGTGGCACGGCTCGAGCAGGATGGTCTGCGTGAGGGTGCGCGGGTCCGGGTGCGGCTGGTCGAGGCTGACCCGGCGACCCGCCGGGTCCGCTTCGTCCCGATGGTCGACCCGCCGAGGCCCGACGGCGGAGATGTCGGCCGTGCCACCTAGGATCAACGCACAGGACAGTCGTTCATGGTGGGGGTGCGGTCGACGGTGAGCAACCTCCGTCCCGACGCCGATCTCGACGCTCAGGCGCGCGGTCGCGTGTTCACCCTGCCCAACATCATCAGCGGCGCACGCCTGCTCATGGTCCCCGTGTTCGCCGTCCTGCTCGTCCAGGGCCAGGACCTCGCGGCGCTCGTCGTGCTGGCACTGTCCGCGGCGAGCGACTGGCTGGACGGAACGCTCGCCCGATCGATGCACCAGCAGTCCCGGCTCGGCGAGCTGCTCGACCCCTCGGCAGACCGGCTGTTCATCCTCGTCACCCTCGTCGTGCTCACGGTGCGCGACGTCGTGCCGCTGTGGCTGCTGGTGGCGATCGTCGGACGCGACGTGCTGCTCACGCTCGTCCTCGGCATCCTGCTGGCGACCCGGATCGGCCCCCTGCCGGTGCACTTCGTCGGCAAGGCCGGCACCTTTGCCCTGCTCTACGCGTTCCCGTTGCTCCTGCTCGCCCTGTGGGACGGCCCGCTGGGCATGATCGCCGCCGTGCTGGGCTGGGCCTTCGCCTGGTGGGGGATCGGGCTCTACTGGCTCGCGGCGGCGATCTACCTGCGGCAAGCCGTTGGGGCGCTGCGAGACAGGGCGCGGGTGGCGGGGCGCACATGAGCCCCGAGCGCGCCGGGCACGCGGCCCGCGCCGTGGACGCCTCCATGGGTCTGCTCAATGACGTCATCGCCCGGCCGGTCGACCCCGGCTACGCGGAGTCGGCGGACCGCGCCAGGGTCTCGCACACACCCGCCGAGCGTCGGGTTATCTCGGTGGCGCACCTGGCCGTCGCCCTGGCCCTCGGCCTGATGACCACCGGTGCCATCGCCAACCTGCGCGCACCGCAGTCCTCGGTCCAGCAGTCGCGGGCCCTGCTTGCCGCGGAGATCACTGAGCGGACCGCGACTGCCCAGCGCCACGCCGAGTCCAACGCCGCCCTGAGCATGGAGATCGCTCAGCTCCAGTCCGACGCCCTGGCCGCGGCCAACCCGACGCTCTTCGCCCAGCTCGCCGAGGCGGAGGTGCTCTCCGGAGCCGTGGCGGTGGGTGGACCGGGACTCGTGATCGAGCTGGACGACGCGCCCGTCGCCGACCCGAGCGACGTCGACCCAGCCTCGCGCGTCCAGGACCTCGACCTGCAGCTGGTGACCAACGGTCTGTGGGCCGCCGGCGCCGAGGCGATCGCGATCAACGGCCACCGACTCACCGCGCTGTCGGCCGTTCGCTCGGCGAGCTCGGCGATCCTCGTCGATCTCTCCCCGCTCGTCGCGCCCTACCGGGTCGAAGCGATCGGTGACGTCGAGTCGATGCAGACCGGCTTCGCCCGGAGCAGCGCCGCCAACCACGTCGCCCTGCTCACCGGGACCTACGGCATCTCGGTGACGACAAGGGCAGCCGACAAGCTCACCCTGCCCGGCGCGGGAAGCACGACGCTGCACCATGCGGCCGCACCCGAGCAGGATGTGGCATCGTCCATGCCGACCCAGAAGGGAGGCACCCCGTGATCGCCGTCATCGGACTCGTGCTCGGAGCCATCCTCGGCCTCATCCTCGAACCGACCGTGCCACAGGCGCTGGCGCCCTACCTGCCGATCGCCGTCGTCGCGGCCCTCGACGCGCTCTTCGGCGGGCTGCGGGCCCTGCTCGACCGAACCTTCGACGACCGCGTCTTCCTTGTCTCGTTCCTGTCCAACGTCGTCGTCGCGGCCCTCATCGTCTTCCTCGGCGATCAGCTCGGGGTCGGCACCCAGCTGTCGACGGCAGTGGTCGTCGTCCTCGGCATCCGGATCTTCTCCAACGCGGCAGCAATCCGCCGCCACCTGTTCAAGGCCTGACGTGGGCGGGGATCACCGGGACACGACCGCCGAACCGGAACCGGCGCGGACCTCGTTCTCGGCCTGGCGAACCCTGAGCCGATCCCTGGCGCCCCGGCTCAACCGCGCCCAGCTGCTGGCCGGGCTGCTCACCGGACTGCTCGGGTTCGCCATCGTCGTCCAGGTTCAGCAGAACCGGTCGTCCGACCTGTCCGGACTTCGCCAGGACGAGCTGGTCCGCATCCTCGACGAGGTGACCCAGCGCACCGAGGAGCTCGACGCGCAGGCCGCGGACCTGCGCGTCCAGCGCACCGAGCTGGTCACCGGCTCGGACACCGAGCGGGCGGCCCGTGAGGCAGCCGCCGCGCGGGCCGAGGAGCAGGGCATCCTTTCCGGTCGGGTACCCGCCGAGGGCGTCGGGGTCGAGCTCGTGGTCCGCGAGCCCGACGAGCGGATCCCCTCCTTCGTCCTGCTCAACATCCTCGAGGAGCTGCGCAACGCGGGGGCGGAGGCGATCCAGATCGGCGACCTGCGGATCACCGCATCGAGCTACATCGTCGACACCGCTGACGGTGTGGAGGTCGACGGCGTGTCCCTCACGGCGCCCTATCGCTGGCTCGCGATCGGCGACCCGGACACCCTCACGCCGGCACTCGAGATGCCCGGCGGTGCGCTGGCCGCCGTACGCAACGCCACCGGCACCGCCGATCTGTCGGCCGCTGACCTCGTGGAGATCACCGCAGTGCGACAGATCGCCGCCCCCCGGTTCGCCACCCCCGTGCCGGCATCCGGTCCGGGCTGACCGTCGTCGGTGGTGCCCCCGTCGCCCGAGCGAGGCAGGAGGCAGCCGACACCCGTCCGTCCGCATAGGGTGAGGGTCTGGCACACCGGTCTGCACCACCCGGAGGAGGAACGATGCGCGAGCGCGACGACGTCGACCAGCCACGGTGGTCGGCCGACACGACGATCACGTTCGGCGAGACCCCCGCCGGCGACTTCGACGCCGGTGGACCGCTCGGCCCCGAGGAGCATGCCGCCGTGGCGGCGTTGCCGCCGACCTCGGCCCTGCTGCTCATGCAGCGAGGACCCAGCGCGGGAGCACGCTTCTTGCTGGACGCCGACCGGACCACGGCCGGGCGGGCGACGGACGCCGACATCTTCCTCGATGACGTCACGGTCTCGCGCAAGCACGTGGAGTTCCTGCGGGACGGTGAAGGCTTCGTGGTGCGCGACGTCGGATCGCTCAACGGCACGTACGTCAACCGCGTCCGGATAGAGCAGGCGTCGCTCCGCGCGGGCGACGAGGTCCAGATCGGCAAGTTCCGGATGACCTTCCACCCCAGCCCGGCGCGCGGCGCCCAGGCTCCGGACCGGGGACAGTGAGCGCCACCACCCCCGGGAGGGCAGCGGTACCGGACCAGGACGGCCGCGGCGAGGCGGTCACCCGCCCGCAGCTGGTCGAGCCGTGGCCGCACGGAGTCTCGCGCGAACCGAGCATGCGCATCTCGGACGTGCTCGCCGAGCTGGGCACCGACTTCCCGACCCTGACACCGTCCAAGCTGCGCTTCCTCGAGGAGCACGGGCTCGTCGAGCCACGCCGTTCGACGGGCGGCTACCGCCAGTACAGCCGCGCCGACGTCGAGCGGCTGCGCTACGTGCTGCGCCAGCAGCGGGACCGGTACCTGCCGCTCAAGGTGATCGGCGAGCAGCTCGAGGCGCTGGACCGGGGTCAGACCGCCGAGCCGTTGACGCCGCGACTGGCCGCCACCGACGGCGAACGTACATCCGCCCCGCCGGCCGGGCGGATGTCGATGGAGGCCGTGGCCGAGGCGGCCCACGTCACCCCGGAGCTCGTCGCGGAGCTCGTCGAGGCCGGGGTCCTGACACCCGGTCCCACCGGCCACCTCGACCCCTGGGCCTACGACGTCGTCCTGGCGGCCGCTGCCCTGGCCGAGCACGGCGTCCAGGCCCGCCACCTGCGCTCTTTCCGGGCCGCGGCCGACCGGCAGGTCTCGGTCGTCGAGCAGATCGTCGCTCCGCTCCGCGGGCACCGCACGGTCTCGAACCAGACCCACCAGGCCCACGCTGCCAGCGTCGCGGCCGAGGTCGGCGAGCTGTGTGGCGCCCTGCACACGGCCATGGTGCGGGCCGGGGTGGCCGGGCTGACGCCCTGAGCGGTCGGCGCCCGGCCCGCGCGACCCCCGCTCGCCCTGCGCCGCACGGCTCGGCAGACGTAGCGTGAGGTCATGAGTGCTGATCCGGTCGAGCTGGAGGTGCTGGGGGTCCGTCGTCAGGCCGACCCGGACCAGGTCGTCGTCCTGCTGCTCGACATCGCGGGTCGGCGACTGCTGCCCGTTGTCGTCGGTCCCGTCGAGGGAGCGGCGATCGCGGCGGGGCACGCACAGCGCAGTGCCCCGAGACCGATGACCCATGACCTGCTCGTCGCGCTGCTCGACGCGTGCGGCACAACCCTGGACGCGGTCGAGGTGACCGAGCTGCGGGACGGGGTGTTCCACGCGGCACTCATCCTCGCCGACGGCCGCCGGGTGGACTCGCGCGCCTCGGACGCGATCGCCGTCGCGGTCCGGGTGCGCTGTCCCGTGAGGTGCGCGGCCGACGTGCTGGACGAGGCCGGGCTCCCGCTGCAGGAGCACACCCCCGAGGAGCAGGTCGCGGAGTTCCGAGCCTTCCTCGACACGGTGGACCCCGACGACTTTCTGGGCGGGGCGGACCCCGCGCCCCCGGGCGGACCTGTCTGACCTTCAGGTGGAGGATGAGACACACCAGCACGACACGCCGAGAGAGCGTCCAGCGTGGCGTCGTTGACGCGTGCTGACCACGGGCCTAGCGTGACCAGTGGAATCCAAGGCCCCCGCTGGTGCGGAGCCGCATCGCGGATCGACCGAGGGGAGTTGCCGGTGAACGGGACCGGGGAACAGCGAGATCGTCCCGGGATCCCGCAGCGGGCCCAGGGTCTGCTCTTCGGCGACGAGCTGCCGGACCTGGACACCACGACCGGCTATCGCGGTCCGACCGCCTGCCGCGCCGCCGGGATCACCTATCGTCAGCTCGACTACTGGGCACGGACCGGGCTGGTCGAGCCGACCATCCGACCCGCGACCGGCTCGGGCACCCAGCGGCTCTACTCCTTCCGCGACATCCTGGTGCTCAAGGTCGTCAAGCGGCTGCTCGACACCGGGGTGTCGCTGCAGCAGATCCGCTCCGCGGTCAGTCACCTGCGCGAGCGTGGTGTGGACGACCTCGCTCAGATCACCCTGATGAGTGACGGCGCGTCGGTGTACGAGTGCACGTCGGCCGACGAGGTCATCGACCTGGTCCAGGGCGGCCAGGGCGTCTTCGGGATCGCCGTCGGACGGGTCTGGCGAGAGGTCGAGGGCAGCCTCGCCGCGCTGCCGTCGGTCCGCGCCGGAGACGACACACCGCCCGCGACGGCCGACGACGAGCTCGCCGCGCGCCGGCGGACCCGCACCGCCGGCTGATCTCCTTCCACCCTTCGGGCGTCCGTCCCGCGGACGTTCGTCCTAGGCGTGCCCGTTCGGGCTACGGTTCTGGTTCCGGGCCGGTCCGCCGGCCGCGTCGTGGATGGGGTGGGTCGTGTTCTCCAAGGTGCTCGTCGCCAACCGTGCCGAGATCGCAGTCCGGGGCTTCCGGGCCGCGTACGAGCTGGGTGCGCGGACCGTTGCCGTCTTCCCGCACGAGGACCGGAACTCCGAGCACCGCCTCAAGGCCGACGAGGCCTACCCGATCGGCACGCCGGGCCACCCGGTCCGCGCCTACCTGGACATCGGGGAGATCATCCGGGTCGCCCGGCAGTCCGGCGCCGACGCGATCTACCCCGGATACGGCTTCCTCTCCGAGAACCCGGCCCTGGCGATCGCCTGCCAGGAGGCGGGGATCACCTTCATCGGACCGCCCGCATCGGTGCTCGACACGGCCGGGAACAAGGTCACGGCGCTGCGCGCGGCCAAGGCCGCCGGGATCCCGGTGCTCGCCTCGAGCGAGCCCTCCGCGGACCCCGCCGTCATCCTTGCCGCGGCCCCGGCCGTCGGGTTCCCGCTCTTCGTCAAGGCCGTCGCCGGCGGTGGCGGGCGGGGGATGCGCAGGGTCGAGGCCCCGGACGACCTGCCCGCCGCCCTGGCCGCCGCGATGCGCGAGGCCGACAGCGCGTTCGGCGACCCGACGGTCTTCCTCGAGCGGGCCGTCCTTCGCCCCCGGCACATCGAGGTGCAGATCCTCGCCGACGCCACCGGTGACGTCGTCCACCTCTTCGAGCGGGACTGCTCGGTGCAACGGCGTCATCAGAAGGTCATCGAGATCGCCCCGGCGCCCAACCTGGACCCGGCCATCCGCGACGCGCTGTGCCGGGATGCCGTGACGTTCGCCAAGAGCATCGGTTATGTCAACGCGGGCACCGTGGAGTTCCTGCTGGCGACCGAGGGGGAGCGGGCGGGTCAGCACGTCTTCATCGAGATGAACCCGCGGATCCAGGTCGAGCACACGGTCACCGAGGAGGTGACCGATGTCGACCTGGTCTCCTCGCAGATGCGGATCGCCGCTGGCGAGACCCTGGCCGACCTCGGCATCCGCCAGGAGACGATCCGGGTCAACGGCGCGGCCCTGCAGTGCCGGATCACGACCGAGGACCCCGCGAACGGCTTCCGGCCCGACACCGGCCGGGTCGTGGCCTACCGCTCGCCGGGCGGCGCCGGGGTCAGGCTGGACGGTGCGACGGCCACCGCCGGGGCCGAGATCAGCGGCCACTTCGACTCCATGCTGGTCAAGCTCACCTGCCGCGGGGGCGACTTCCCGACGGCGGTGCGTCGTGCCCGGCGCGCTCTCGCCGAGTTCCGGATCCGAGGCATCCGGACGAACATCCCCTTCCTCCAGGCGGTGCTCGCCGATGCGGAGTTCGTCGCGGGGGACCTGTCGACCTCGTTCATCGAGGAGCGGCCGGCCCTGCTGGCCGCCAAGGAGAGCGCCGACCGTGGTACCCGGCTGCTGCACTTCCTCGGCGACGTGACGGTCAACCGTCCGCACGGCTCACCGATCGGTGTGCTCGAGCCGCAGCGCAAGCTGCCGTCGTTCGACGTCAGCGGACCCGCCCCGGCGGGCACCCGGCAGCGGCTGCTCGAGCTTGGCCCGCAGGGCTTCGCCGCCTCGTTGCGGCAGCAGACGGCCGTGGCGGTGACCGACACGACCTTTCGCGACGCCCACCAGTCCCTGCTCGCCACCCGGGTGCGCACCTACGACCTGGTCACCGCCGCCCCCTACGTCGCGCGGATGACCCCGGGTCTGCTCAGCGTCGAGGCCTGGGGCGGGGCGACCTACGACGTCGCCCTGCGCTTCCTCGGCGAGGACCCGTGGGACCGGCTCGCCTCGCTGCGCCAGACCCTGCCGAACGTGGCCCTGCAGATGCTGCTGCGTGGCCGCAACACCGTGGGCTACACCCCGTACCCGACCGAGGTCACCCAGGCCTTCGTCCGTGAGGCCACGGCCACCGGGGTCGACATCTTCCGGGTCTTCGACGCGCTCAACGACGTCGAGCAGATGCGCCCGGCGATCGAGGCCGTCCGCGAGACGGGCACCGCGCTGGCCGAGGTCGCCCTGTGCTACACCGGCAACCTCGCCGATCCTGCCGAGGATCTCTACACGCTGGACTACTACCTGCAACTGGCCGACCGGATCGTCGCCGCCGGCGCGCACATCCTGGCGATCAAGGACATGGCGGGCCTGCTGCGTCCCTCGGCGGCCCGCACGCTCGTCACGGCTCTGCGCGAGCGGTTCGACCTTCCGGTCCACCTGCACACCCACGACACCGCCGGCGGTCAGCTCGCCACCCTCCTGGCGGCCGCCGAGGCCGGGGTGGACGCCGTGGACGTGGCCAGCGCGGCCATGGCCGGCACCACGAGCCAGCCGTCGATGTCGGCCCTCGTCGCCGCCCTGGAGCACACGGAGCGCGACACCGGGCTGAGCCTGCGGGCGGTCTGCGACCTCGAGCCCTACTGGGAGGCCGTCCGGCGCGTCTACAAGCCGTTCGAGTCCGGGCTGCCCGGCCCCACCGGCCGGGTGTACGACCACGAGATCCCCGGTGGCCAGCTGTCCAACCTGCGCCAGCAGGCGATCGCCCTGGGACTGGGGGACCGGTTCGAGCAGATCGAGGCGATGTATGCCGCTGCCGACCGGATGCTCGGACGCCTCGTCAAGGTGACGCCGTCGAGCAAGGTGGTCGGCGACCTCGCCCTGCACCTGGTGGCGCGCGGGGCCGATCCGGCTCACTTCGCGCAGGAGCCGGGGGACTACGACATCCCCGACTCGGTCATCGGCTTCCTCGGCGGCGAGCTCGGTGACCCGCCCGGTGGCTGGCCCGAGCCGTTCCGCACCCGCGCTCTGGCCGGCCGCACCCTTCGCCGCCGGGTCACGCCGTTGACCGAGCAGGACCGCGCCGACCTGGCGGGGGACTCGGCGACCCGGCGCGACCGGCTCAACCACCTGCTCTTCCCCGGACCGACCAAGGAGTTCGAGCAGGTCAGGACGCAGTACGGCGACACCAGCGTGCTGGACACGGCCACCTACCTGTACGGCATGCGCAAGGACACCGAGGTATCCATCCATCTGGACCGTGGGGTGGGCCTCCTCGTGGGGATGGAGGGGGTGGGGGACGCCGACCAGCGCGGGATGCGGACCGTGATGTTCACTCTCAACGGCCAGCTGCGCCCGCTGCCCATCCGCGACCGGTCGATCGAGGTCGACCTCGTTGCGGCGGAGAAGGCCGACCCGGGCACGCCGGGCCAGATCGCGGCACCTTTCGCCGGGGCGGTCACCCCGATGGTGCAGGAGGGTCAGCGGGTCGAGGCCGGTCAGACCGTTGCGACCATCGAGGCGATGAAGATGGAGGCCGCGATCACCACGCCGATCGCAGGTACCGTCCGGCGGCTGGCGATCGGAGCGGTCCAGCAGCTCGAGGGCGGGGACCTCGTCCTGGTCGTGGGCTGAGCCGGCCTGGGGCAGACTCGGGTCATGCGACTGAGCTGGTGGGGCCACTCCTGCGTCCGGATCGAGCTCCCCGGGGGCCAGGTCGTCCTCGACCCGGGCGCGTGGAGCGACCTCGACGGTGCGTTGGAGGGGGTCGGCGCGATCCTCGTCACCCACGAGCACGCCGACCACCTGGCGGCCGATCGGGTGGTCTCGGCCCTGGCGGAGGATGCTGACCTGCAGGTCTGGGGGCCCGAGCCGGTCGTGGCGGTCCTCGTCGAGGCAGGGGCGCCGCCCGAGCGACTGCACGCCGTTCGCGGCGGCGACGTGCTGCACGTCGGCGGTGTCCGGGTCGACGTCGTGGGGGAGCAGCACGCCGTCATCCACCCCGACATCCCCCGGATCGCGAACGTCGGCTACCTCCTGGGCGGGGTCTACCACCCCGGTGACAGCCTCGAGGTGCCGCCGCGCGAGGTCGACGTGCTCCTCGCACCGGTGGGCGCGCCGTGGCTCAAGCTGTCGGAGACGATCGACCTCGTCCGCGCGATCGGCCCCGACATCGTCGTGCCCATCCACGATGCGGTGCTCAGCGACGCCGGGCGAGCCCTGGCCGACCGGATCGTGGGCGGGCTGTGCGGGACGGCGGCCTATCGCCGTCTCGCCGTGGGCCAGACCCTCGACGTGTGAGCGCGCCGCCGACCGACCCCGAAGCGTGCCGCCCGGAGCGTGCCGGACGCGGCGGGGCGGGGCGCGGGGCGGTGCGGCGACGTACGGTGGACCTCAGGAGGTCGCGATGAGCCCTGGTCGACTGCCCGACCCGATGCCCGGACGGCTGCCCCACCCGCTACCAGGGCGGCTGCTCGACCCGCACGGCAACCGCGGGCCAGAGATCGAGGTGCCGCACCTGGAGGTCGACGAGTCGGTGCCCCCACGCCCCGAGGAGGAGATTGCCGACGCTACGCGCACCGAGGACCCCGCCGACTGAGGCCGCCCGCCTCGGGGGCGCAGCGGGGTGTCAGGACTGCTCGGCGTCGCCGTCCTCGACCGAGCCGGCGTCGCGGTGGATGGCGTAGTCGGTGCGGAGCACCAGGACGCCCCATACCGCTACAGCTGCGCCGAGGGCGACCATCACGTAGGTGAGGGCGAAAGGCTCGGCCTGCAGGACCGGCACCTGGTAGGCGACGACGCCGCCGCCGGCAATCATCCTGAACGCACCGGACCACCACCAGCGATCGGTCAACGGGCCGTTGAGCTGCTCGGTGGGCTCGTCGGCACGCTCGGGAGTGGAGGGCTCAGGGCTCGTGGGCACCGACCCAGCCTACGTCGGGGAGAGGCCGTCACCCGACGACCTGACATAATGTCCCTTATCGGCAATACCTGCGGTGTGTGGAGGCCCCGACCCGGTGGCGCACCGACGCGCCGACCGTCCGGCGTGCGCCATGCTGAGAGCCCCGACCGGAGGAACAATGGCACCCGAGACCGACATCATGACCCTCATCGCCCAGGTCACCGAGCAGCAGCATCGACTGCAGCTGGACCACTTCGACAACGACGACGCCTGGGCGCTCGGCTGCCTCCTCGTGGGGATCGGACGTCGGCGAGAGCTGCCGATCGTCGTGGACATCCGTCGCCACGGCCAGCAGCTCTTCCACGCTGCGCTGCCCGGCACCACGCCGGACAACGACAGCTGGGTCGAGCGCAAGGTGCGGGCCGTCGACCGGTTCGGCAAGCCCTCCTACCTGCTGGGGCTGCTCGCTGCCGCCGAGGGTCGAACGTTCGAGGAAGTCACCGGACTGAGCCTCCAGGAGTACGCGGCCCACGGGGGCTGCTTCCCGCTGAGTGTCCGTGGCGTGGGACCGGTGGGTACGGTGACCGTCTCCGGCCTGCCCCAGGACCAGGACCACGCCCTCGTCGTCGAGGCGCTCGAACAAGTGTGCGAACCGGCGTCGCCGCTCGGCTGACCCCCCGCCGCGTTCGGTTTGCGGTCCGCCCCCACGGGGAGGACCGTTGCCAGGACCGGTCGCACGTTCACCGGACCTTCACCTCTCGACCGGAACACCACCCGTCGCCGGGGCGTTGATCAGGCAAGCACCACAGACGTCCGCCGGCGCGACCCGCCCGGACACACCGGCCACAACGGAGGTCACACGATGGCTGACCGATCACTGCGCGGGATGCGCATCGGAGCCCACAGCATGGAGTCCGACGAGGGCGTGGAGTTCGCGCCCCGGCTCCAGGCCCACTACGACTGCCCGGACGGGCACACCTTCGTCCTGCCGTTCTCCACCGAGGCCGATGTCCCGGTCCTGTGGGAGTGCCGCTGCGGCAAGGAGGCGATCCTGCGCGACGCCGACCGTCCCGAGCCCAAGGGCGGCAAGCCGCCACGCACCCACTGGGACATGCTTCTCGAGCGCCGCACCGTCGGTGAGCTCGAGGACCTGCTCACCGAACGCTTGGAGCTCCTGAGGGCAGGTAAGCTCCGCCGCTCCGCCTGAGGTAACCCCCTCGCGCCTCACGGCGGGTCACGGCCGTCGCCCTCGGGCGGCGGCCGTCGTCGTGCGCAGCCAGCGGGCGCCCTGGGCACCGCGCCGTGTCACCCCCCACACCGTGACGCGGACGAGGGCCTCGGCCACGATCTGCCGGCTCATCTTCGAGCGGCCACGGGTGCGCTCGACGAACAGCACCGGCACCTCGCGCACCACTCCCCCGGTGTCGTGCACGCGCAGGGCCATGTCGACCTGGAAGCAGTACCCCTGTGAGGCCACCGCGCCGAGGTCGATCTCCGCGAGCGTCGACGCGCGGTAAGCCCGGAACCCCGCCGTCGCATCGCGCAGCGGGACCCCGGTGGCGAGCCGGGTGTAGGCATTGCCGCCGCGGGACAGCAGCTCGCGGCGCCGCGGCCAGTTGGCCACCCGCCCACCGGGCACCCAGCGCGAGCCGAGGACGAGGTCGGCGCCGCCGTCCGAGGCGAGCGCCGCAAGCAGACCCGGCAGGTCCTCCGGCTGGTGCGAGCCGTCGGCATCCATCTCGACGATCACCTGATATCCGCGCTCCAGCGCCCAGCGGAAGCCTGCGATGTAGGCCGAACCGAGCCCCTGCTTGCCCGTGCGGTGCAGCACATGGACGGCGGGATCGTGCACGGCGAGGGCCTCGGCCACCTGGCCGGTGCCGTCAGGGCTCGCGTCGTCGACCACGAGCACGTCGGCCTGCGGGACGGCGGAACGTAGCCTGCTCAGCGTCGCGGGAAGCGTCTCGGCCTCGTCGTAGGTGGGGATGACGACGACCGTGCCACGTGCGAGGTCATGGTCCGCGACTCCGTTCGGCTCAGGCATCGGCCGTGACCCCGACCAGCGCACGGCGGCGGGCGACGGCCGCCACCAGACCGGCCGCGGCCAGCGCCGACGCGGCGCCGCGCAACGTCCAGCTGAGCAGGTCGCCCCAGCGCGTGGCCGGGGTCAGTCCGGTGCGCAGCGGCAGGCTCGCGACCATCTGCTCCGCGGTGAACAGATCGGTGCGCGCCAGGACCTCCCCGCTCGGGGAGATGACGGCGCTCACCCCGACCGTGGAGATCTGGACTGTCGCGCGACCGTGCTCGATCGCCCGGAGCCGGGACATCGCCAGCTGCTGGGTCGACTCGTCGGTCCGGCCGAAGGTCGCGTTGTTCGTCTGCACGACGATGATCTCGCCGCCTGCGGCGATGGCGTCCCGCACGAGGTCGTCGTAGGCAACCTCGAAGCAGATGACGTCACCGATCCCCACCACCCGGCCGAGCCGTGGGGAGTCCAGCTGGATGAGACCGACCTCGGTGCCGGGCAGCATGTCGGTCTGCACGCGGTCGACCTCGTCGGAGAACAGCCGGGCGAAGGACCGCATAGGCACGTACTCGGCGAACGGCGCGGGGTGCTGCTTGGCGTAGGAGTCGACCGGGCCACGCTGCTGGTCCCACAGCAGGGAGATGTTGAGGCGACCGCCGGTCTGCGGGTACTCCAGCGTCCCCACGAGGATCGGCGCGTCCAGCGCCCGAGCCACGTCCGAGATCGCGGTGCCGGCGACGGCGTCCTGGCGTGGATCGATGTCCGAGCCGTTCTCCGGCCAGAGCACGAGGTCGAGGTCGCCGGGACCGACCCCGTCGAGCAGGTCCCAAGTGCCCGCGAGGTGGTTGTCGAGCACCTCGCGGGCCTGGTCGAACGAGTCCAGCCCGCGGTCCGGGACGTTGCCCTGGACCGCGCCGACCTCGAGCCGGCCGGCCTGCGCCACGTCGGCCAGCGGCACGAACAACCCGCTGGCCGCGACGACGGCCCCGGTGAGAAGGGCCACCCCTGCGCGCCACCGGTCGCTGCGCACAGCGCCGATCGCGACCGCGAGCAGGGCTCCGACGACGACGACGAGCCCCGAGACGAGCGGCGCGCCCCCGAGCCAGGCCCAGTGCGCCAACGGCGAGTCGGCCTGGGAGAAGGCGATCCGACCCCAGGGGAATCCGCCGAAGGGCAGGACCGAGCGGGCCTCCTCCGCGCCGACCCACAGGATCGCCAGCGCCGGCACCTGACAGGGCGCCGTCGGCGGCAGGGGGCCGCGACGCACCCACGTCCAAGTGGCGCCCACGAGGGCCACCGAACCCGCCTGCAGCAGCGCCAGGGCGATCCAGGGCACCGCACCGACAGCCTCACCGGCCCAGGTGAGGTGGGGGACGAAGAACGCGACGCCGAAGGTCAGGCCCACCAGAGCGTTCCAGCGGGCGCTGTCACGGCCGAGGGCGAGCACCAGCAGGGCGATCCCGAGGAAGGCCGCGGGCCACAACTCCAGGCCGGGGGCGGCGACGTCCGTCAGCAGGCCACCCAGCAGTGCCAGGAGGAGGGAGATGCCCCGGTGGGGCGCTGAGAGGGGCACGAGGCAAGGATAACTTCCGCCCGAGGCACTCCGCCGAAGCGCGTTCAGCCGACTGGCCCGCGCGGCCTTCGGACCGAACGATCTCTCGTCCGTTGTCTACTGAACGCGCGGGCCAAGCCGACGCCCTTCGCGCGACGGGTGCGGCGGTAGACCGTGGCCCCCGGCACCCCGCGCCGGCGAGGAACGTGGTCCAACCTAGCGGCTGTGCCGGCTCAGTCAAGGCGGCATCGGTGCAGGTCAGAACCATCGCCGCAGGTCACGAGGGGGTGTGCGAGGGGGACGGATCGGCCCCGGCGGCGTGTCGGACCGGCGTGTCGTCAGGCGAGCCGATCATGCACGACGACGCCGGCCCGCAGGGTGCGCAGGCAGACCGGAGCCGGCAGCTCGACGCCCAGCTCGGGCAGCAGCGGGGTGCCGGCACGGGGGTCGGTGCTCCAAGCCGCCAGGCGCCCGTCGGGCGCCTGGACCCCCAACGGTCCGGTCTGCCACACCGCGACGTCGGCTGGTGCGCCGAGCTGGATCTCGCCGGCACCGGTGCTGTCCAGGCCGGCCACCCGCCAGCCGCCGCGGGTGTGCGCCCGGAAGGCGGCCCTGGCCGAGATGCGTTGGCTGGGGTCGTGGTGCTCGATCGACGCCCGGATCGACGCCCAAGGGTCGAAGGGGCCGGCGGGCGAGGCGGAACCCAGCGCGAGGGGGACGCCGGCCCCGGCCAGATCGGCCCAGGGAGCCACGGCATCGGCGCGGGCCGGGCCCAGGCGACGCACGTCCTCCCCCGCGGCTGCGCGGCGGGCGGCCAGGGCGGGTTGGACCCCGGCGCTCAGCCCGAGCAGGACGATCGTCGCCAGCGCGGTCGCGTCCACCATGGCCAGGCTCTCGAGGCGATGGCCCGCGGCCCGGACCGCGGCGATCCCCTCGACCTCGGCGGCGACGCGCAGCCCGACGAGTGCCTCTTCCAGCGCCCGGTCGCCCGCAGCGTGCACGACGGCGTGGCTGCCGGCCCGGGTCACCGAGCCGATGTGGTTGGCGAGCTCCGCGGCGCCCATGGCCAGCTCGCCGGAACCAGCGGCATCGGCATAGGGCTGGCGCAGGGCGGCGGTGCGCGACCCGAGCGAGCCGTCCACCTGCGCGCCGATCCCCGACAGGCCCGGCACGGCCGCCAGGACGGCTCGGGCGTCGTCCGAGGTCTCGCAGCGCGCCGTCCAGTAGCCCTGCACCCCCGGTAGGCCGCAGGCGGGGTCGCGGGTGGCCTCGAGCAGGGCCTGAAGGTCCTCCGGGTCGCCACCCCAGGCGTGCTCGTGCAGGCTGACGATCCCTGCTGCTGCGGCCGACCTCAGCGCGAGCCGGTGCAGCTCCTCGCGTCTGGCGGGACTGGCGTGGCGGGCTGCGGAACGCGCGCGCGCATGGGCCGCCCCGGTCACCCAGCCGTCTCCGGTCCATCCCGCCAGTCCCACGCACCCGGCCAGCTCGGCGAAGGCCGTGGAGACCACGGCGCCGTGGCCGTCGTAGCGCTCCAGGTGGACGGGGGCGCCGCCGGCTGCCCGGTCGAGCTCGTCGCGGCTGGGCGGACGGCCCTCAGGCCAGCCGCTCTCGTCCCAGCCCAGACCGAGGAGCGGACCGAGCGAACCAGCGGCCCGGTCCCGTGCGGCGGCCTGCGCCACGGCGTCCAGGAGGGCGGTGAGGTCGGCCGCCCCGGACAGGTCCAGGCCGACCAGGGCGAGCCCTGACTCGAGCACGTGGGCGTGCGCGTCGACGAAGGCAGGGGCGACCAGCGCTCCGTCGAGGTCCACCACCTCGTCGGCGCCGTCGAGCACCGCGTGCAGCGAGTCCTCGGATCCGAGCCAGGCGATCTGACCGTCGGCGACGAGCAGCGCCTGGGCGAACGGGTCCGTGCGGGAGTGGATCACACCGTTGTGGAACAGGATCGAGCGCACCGCCCGACCGTAGCGCAGGCCGCCGACAGGAGCTTGCTGCCGGCGGCGGGGCCCGCCGGCGCCCGCGGCTGGGTGCCGGACCCCCGGTGCGGCTCACCCGGTTGCCGTGCGACGGTGGCGTCGACGTCGTCATCCCGTCGGCGGCCGGCGGCCCGAACGTGCTCGGCCGGAGCGCCGGAGTATCCTGAAGAGTGCGGGTGAGGGCCCTGGTGATGGCCTCGGACCGGCACCCCGGCCGTCCGGACGCCTGTCGCCACCACGTCAATCCACCCAGGCGGCGTGGAACGAACCGTTCGCAGCAGCTGCACAAGACCACAGGCATCATCAGGCTCACCGGAGGCTCCGCATGCAGATCCAGGTTCACACCGACAACAACATCGACGGACCCGAGCAGATGACGGCCCACGTCGAGCGCGAGGTCGCGACCGCCCTGTCGCGGTTCAGTGACCACATCACGCGGGTCGAGGTTCACCTCAGCGATGAGAGCGCCGGACGGGCCACCGATGCCGACATCCGATGCATGATCGAGGCGCGACCGGAGGGTCGGACCCCGGTCACCGTGACCGACAACGCCGGCAGCATGGAGGCGGCCCTCAACGGAGCCATCCATCGCATGACCCACCTTCTGACCAGCCAAGACGGCCGGCAGCATGACCAGCACGGCCGCACCTCGATCCGTGGCCACGGCAACGAGTGAGGTGATCGGACCCACTCCGCGGGAGAGTGCCCGTCTCCCGCCGCGTCCCCACGACGACCCCGCTCTCGTGCCGATCGCGAGGCGTGCTCAGGCGTCGTCCGGCCGCCGCACGTCCTGCACCACCTCGTTGCGTCGCAGGAACCACGGTGTGAGCGGCGGGTCGAACCTGGCGAACCTCGCCACTCCGACCGGCACGAGGCCGACCTGGGTCGTCGCGGCCTCGAGGTCGGCGAGGTGTCTGCGGAAGGCGGCCTCCGCCCACCGGCCCGAGTAGCGCGTCGCCGCCGCGAGGCGCTCCGGCACCTCCCGGATCCGCACCTGCGGATCGGTCGGGACGGGCGCGGTCTCGGCCGTCATCGAAGCGGGTAGCACGAAGGCGATGACGTGCTCTCCTGTCGATATCTCGGTCTGGACGACCGGTGCGGTCATCGCGAACTTCTGCGGACCGGCGACCTCCTGGACCGCGGGTTCGGTCGTGGCGATGGAGCCGGCCGAACGATTGCGCCCTGTGATGTAGCCGAACAGCGCGCTGAAGGCCCGGCTTCCTGCGCTCTGGAACGATCCGCGGACGCTGACCTCGGCGACGACGTGCGCCGGGTAGCGCCGCAGCTCGAAGCCGGGGTGCCGCTCGACCACCTCGTAGGGCTGCTGCTCCGTCATGAATTCGACGCTACGCATGCCGCGTCTGCTCCGCGCGTCCAGTGTCCGTCCGCGGCCCTCTCAGACCGAGCTGTAGGCGACGACGCCGCGGCGCAGCGCGGTAACGGCTCGGCGCGCCGTGCCGCGCGTGTCCGGTGACGTCGAGGCCTGACCGACCTGGTCGAGCAGATCGATGACCTGCTTGCACCACCGCACGAAGTCGCCGGCCGCCAGGTCCGTCCCGGCCAGCACGCTGGACAGCGTTCGGCCGCTCGCCCACCGGTGCACCGGGTCGACCAGGCCGAGATCGATCGGTCGGGTCGCCGTGATCCCGTGCTCGGCCTCGAGGTCGGTGAGCTCGGACCACTGCCGCACCGTCGCGTCCAGCGCCCGGGCCAGCCGCCCCTGCGGCCCGCCGGGCACCGGCCGACCCGCCGACAGCTCCTCGCGCCGTGCCTCGAAGACGACGGCCGAGACCGCCGCGGCCAGCTCGGCCGGGCCGAGCCCGTCCCACGCGCCGGCCTGCAGGCACCGCGCGACGAGCAGGTCCGACTCGGCGTACAACCGGCGCAGGGTCTGACCGGCTGCCGTCACCCTGGTCCCGCCGAGGTCACCCTCCTCCCCCGGATCGAGGACGAGGTGGCCGGTGCGGGTCAGGATCTCGCAGACCGTGTCGAACACCCGTGCGATCGAGCTGGTGCGGCCCTCGATCCGGCGCACCAGGGCGTGGTGCTCGCGGGACAGCCGGTGGTGGCGCTCCGCCCAGCGGGCATGGTCCTCGCGGTCGGCGCAGGCGTGGCACGGGTGCCGCCGCATCCGGCGTCGCAGGTCGGCTACCCGCTCGTCCTCGGCGGCCGCCGAACGGTCGCCGGATGCCGCCGGAGCGACACGTCGTGCCGGGTCGGCCAGGGCGCTGCGCATCGCCGAGGCGAGGTCGGCTCGGGCCCTGGCGTCGCGCGGGCTGAACCGCGCCGGCACCCGCACCCTGGCCACCGTCCGCAGGCCGCGGGCCAGATCGGCGGCCGAGAGGGTCCGGACCTGCTTCTCGGCGGTGAGCACTGTGGGGTTCGGGCCGCCGAGGCGGTCGCCGCCGGGGTCGAGGACCACCGCGTGACCCGCCCGTCGCCCGTGCGAGATCTCCACGACGTCGCCGACGCGCAGTGCCGTGGCCACGGCCGCCGCGGCCGCGTCCCGGTCGCGCAGCCCGGAGCGCCGCACGTCCTGCTCGCGGTCGGCCAGGGCACGGCGCAGCGCGGCGTACTCCCCGAAGTCCCCCAGATGGCAGCGCATCGCCGACCGGTACCCGTCCAGCGCCTCGGCGTGGGACTGGGCCTGGCGGGCCAGGCCGACCACCCCGCGGTCGGCCTGGAACTGCGCGAAGCTCGTCTCGAGCACCTCCCGCGCTCTGGTCCGCCCCACCTGGGCGACGAGGTTGACCGCCATGTTGTAGGTGGGACGGAAGCTGGACCGCAGCGGGTAGGTCCGGCGCGAGGCCAGTCCGACGAGCGCCGCCGGGTCCAGGCCACCGTGGTCGACGACCACCGCGTGCCCCTCGACGTCGATCCCCCGCCGCCCGGCCCGCCCGGTGAGCTGGGTGTACTCCCCCGCGGTGAGGTCGACGTGCGCCGAGCCGTCCCACTTGCTCAGCGTGTCCAGGACGACGCTGCGCGCCGGCATGTTGATCCCCAGTGCGAGCGTCTCGGTGGCGAAGACGACCCGGACGAGTCCTCGGGAGAACAGCTCCTCGACCGTCTCCTTGAAGAGCGGGAGCATCCCGGCGTGGTGCGCAGCGATCCCCCGCTCCAGGCCGAGGCTCCACGGGGCGAACCCGAGCACGTCGAGGTCCTGGGGCGGCAGGCCCACCGTGCGCTCCTCGACCACGCCACGGATCTGCGCTGCCTGCTCGGAGGTCGTCAGCCGCAGCCCGGACCGCAGGGACTGCTGGACGGCCGCCTCGCACCCGGCGCGCGAGAAGACAAAGAAGATTGCCGGGAGCAGGTCAGCCTGGTCGAGCAGGTCCACGACGACGACACGCGGCGTGCCGCGCCGTGGTCCGGCGTGCAGCCGACCCCGACCCTCCGTCGGCACGCCCCGGCCGGCGTGGTGCGCGCTGCCCCGCCCGCGCCCGCCACCCTGACCTCCGCCCTGCCCACCGGTCCGCCACGTCCCCTGCGCCCCGAGGCGACGCAGGGTCTGGCTGAGCTCGGGGTTGATCGCCGCGTCTGCCTCGGCCGAGCCGTCAAGGGTCCGGGCATAGAGGTCGTGCAGGGCGCCGTCGGCAAGCACGTGCTGCCACAACGGCACCGGTCGGACCTCGCTGACCACGACGGCCGTGTCGCCGCGGACCATCGTCAGCCAGTCCCCGAACTCCTCGGCGTTGGAGACCGTCGCAGACAACGACACCACCCGGACGTCCTGGGCAAGGTGCAGGATGACCTCCTCCCACACCGGCCCGCGGAACCGGTCGGCGAGGTAGTGCACCTCATCCATGACGACGTACCCGAGCCCGTCGAGGGTCGGCGAGCCGGAGTAGAGCATGTTGCGCAGCACCTCGGTGGTCATCACCACCACCGGCGCGTCACCGTTGACCGTGGTGTCACCCGTGAGCAGGCCGACGTTGTGCGCGCCGTACCGCCGGGCCAGGTCACCGAACTTCTGGTTGCTCAGCGCCTTGATCGGCGTGGTGTAGAACGCCTTGCGGCCCTGGGCGAGGGCGAGGTGGACGGCGAACTCGCCGACGACCGTCTTGCCGGCACCTGTCGGCGCGGCCACCAGCACACCCCGGCCGGCCTCGAGGGCCGCACAGGCCTCGACCTGGAACGGGTCGAGGACGAAGCCGAGCGGCTCGCTGAACGCTGCCAGCTCACCCCGCGCCGCCGCCCGTCGCAGCCGCGAGGCGGCGTACCGCTCGGCCGGGGTGGACATGACCTCAGCCTAGGGTCGACTCAGGCGAGCAGGCGGACGGCGCCCGGGGCGACCTCCGCGAGCAGCGGCAGGGGTCCGAGCCGCTCGCCGTCGGCGAAGGCCACCGGGGGCGTCGGTCCGACGTGGCTGGGCTCCAGCAGTACCGACCGGGCACGGACCACCGTGCAGGCGGGGTGGCGGACGTGCGTGCCGGGGTACAGCCGCGGGAACAGACCGACCACGCCGATCCGGCTCAGCGGTCCGGCGATGACCACGTCGAGCAGCCCGTCGTCCATCCGGGCGGCCGGGGCGATCCGCATCCCCCCGCCGAAGGAGGCGACGTTGGCCACGGCGACGAGCGTGCCGGGCGACTCCCAAACCTGCCCGTCCAGCGTGATCCGGTATCCGTAGGGCCGAAACCGTCGCACCTCGGCTGCCACGGCACGCACGTAGCGCCCCGAACCCCGCGGCCAGACCAGCGCGTTCGCACGGGCGTTGACGGCGGCATCGAGCCCGCAGGACAGGACACCGAGGTACCACTCGTGGCCCGAGTACCCCGGTGGGCCCACCCGTACGGCGTCGACCGCGCGCCCCCCGGTGTCCAGGCCGCGCTCGATGGACCGCACCGCGGCCTCGATGTCGTGCCGGGGCAGGCCCATCGCACGGGCGATGTCGTTGCCGGACCCCGCGGCGACGATCCCCAACGGCAGGTCCGTCCCACCGACGATGTTCGCCCCGAGGTGGACCATGCCGTCACCCCCGACGACCACGAGTGCGTCGAGCCCGTCGACCACGGCCTGCCGGGCGCTGCGCACCGCCCCCTCGAGGTCCTGCGCCGAGAGGTCGACCACCTCGTGGCCACGCCCGCTGAGGATCGGCAGGAGGTGCTGGCCGCACACCCTGCCGCGGCCGTGTCCCGCGGTGGGGTTGACCACGACGCCGATCCGCGCGCTGCTCACGCGGCGACACCGTCGGCGAGGTCCTGGTCGCGGCGACGACGGTCGCGGCGGCGGTCGACCACCGCGCACAGGCCAACGGCGATGGCGTAGAGCAGGCAGATGGGGATGGCCAGGGCGAACATCGAGATCGCGTCGGCGGTCGGCGTTGCGATCGCGCCGAAGACGCAGGACAGCAGAACGGCCCAGCGCCAGCCCTGGGCCAGGGTGCTGGCGCGGACCAGCCCGGCCAGGTTGAGGCCCACCATGACCACCGGCAGCAGGAAGGCCGCGCCGAAGGCGAGCACCATCCGCATGACGAACCCGAGGTAGGCCTGGGCGTCGATGAAGTTCACCGCGTTGGTCGGGGTGAGCCCGGCGAGCAGGCCGACCGTCTTCGGCATCACCCACCAGGCCAGGCCCGCTCCGAGCAGGAACAGCGGGACGGCCGACCCCACGAATCCCAGGGCGTACCATCGCTCGCGCCGGGTCAGGCCAGGGGTGATGAACGACCACAGCTGGTAGATCCACCACGGGCTGGTGAGGATCGCGCCGGCGAAGAGCGCCACCTTGATCTGCAGGTCGAGGGGTGTGGCCACTCCGCCGAAGTTGAGGGCGACGGTGCCACCCCGGGCCTCGGCGATGGCGACGACGGGTGCCTGCAGGGCGGTGAACAGCCACGGATAGCCGATCCAGCCGGCGACGGCCCCGACGGCCAGGCCGAGGGCGATGAGCAGCACGCGCGTGCGCAGCTCGCGCAGGTGGGCCCGCAGCGGCATCCGGCCGTCCGGGTTGCGGCGCTGGCCACGCCCCGCGCGCGCCGCCTCAGGAGCGGTGGCGCTCACCGTCGTCGTCGGTCGGCGCCGGCTCGGACGTCGGGCTCAACGCACCGGCCTCGGGCTTGGTGATGTCCTTGACCTCCGAGCGGAAGATCCTGGCCGACTTGCCAACGCTTCGGGCGAGGTCCGGAAGCCTGCTCGCGCCGAAGAGCAGCAGCACCACAGCCAAGATGATCAGCCATTCCCAGCCACCGAGGTTGCGCATGAGGTCCTTCCGATCGACAGAGCGTCATCGTAGCCCGCGTGTCGAGAACCCGAGCCGTGCGCCCGAGCGGCTCGCCGCCCGGCGCCCAGGGTGGTCAGTGGCTCAGGGCACGCCAGCGACGGAACGTCGCCTCCCGGCGATCCAGCCGGGCCGCCCGACGCCGCGAGGTCGCCAGCGCGGACTCGTCCCGGCGTCGGCGGGCCGGCTCGGGGTTCGTCAGGTCAACGGGGTGCAGCGGATGGAGCTCGGCCGCGGCCGCCGACAGGATCTCGGCCTGCTCGGCGAAGCGGGCCGTCAGCGCCGTGGCCGCCTCGAGCTCGGCGAGCAGGGCCTTGCCCGAGCGGTAGACGTGGCGCACCAGGAAGAAGGCACCGACCAGCGTGGTGACCACCAGGACCGTCCACACGGTGAACCAGAGCATCGGGCCAGGCTATCCCTCGGCGGCGGGCAGGGCGGCCTCGGGGTAGGCGGCCAGGGCCCGGTGGGCGGCCAGGCCCGCTTCCACCCCGGCCAGCACCGGGTCGACAGTCCGGACGTCGGCGGCCAGGCGCAGCAGCAGGTGACGCAGCCACGCGGGGGTCGAGACCCGCAGCACGACGCGGAACCCACCGTCGTCCAGCTCGGTGATCTCCTCGACCGGCAGCTGCTCGGCCACCCACCGGGCGCGTCCGTCGAGCTCGAGCACCACCTCGTCGTGCTCCTCCAGCGGGCGGAACGTCGCCGGTGCGTGCTCGGGCGCCGTGACCGCGGGGGTCGCCAGGACCTCGGCGTCCAGCACCCGGTCGAGGCGGAACAGACGTTCGCCGCCTGCGGCGTGGCACCAGGCCTGCAGGTAGGAGCGCTCGTCACCGGTGAGCATCTGCCACGGGTCGACCTCGCGCACGCTCTCGGCGTCCGCGGCGTCGACGTAGCGCAGGCGGAGCCGGCGGCCGTCCCGCAGGGCCGTGCGCGCCGCGCCGACCACGGCCGGTGCGGCATCGACGGTCAGGTGCACGTCGACGGTGGCCGCCGCCTCGCCGGTGGCGGTGGACAGCACCTCGAGCGTGCTGGCGAGCACCTCACGCTCGGCGGGCTCCAGCGACGGGCCGACGGCCTCGTCCAGCGCCCGCAGTGCCGCGACGAGCGTGACCGCCTCGCGGGTGCCGAGCCGCAGCGCCCGGGACATCCCGCGGGACTGCGTCAGGCGCAGGACCCCGGAGTCCAGGGATGCGGCGTCGAAGTCGATGAGGTCGTCCGGCCAGTACCCGGGGGTGCCGGACATCCACAGGGTGTCGACGTCCCGGAGCACCTGGCTGGGGCTGACCGCGAAGTGCGCGGCGACCTCCTCCACCGGGACCCCGGCGTGCCGGTCGAGGAAGGCGACCATGCCGAGCAGGCGGACCAGCCGTTCCGGAGTGCGCTCAGCCATCCGAGCTCCCCAGACGCTCACCCATGGCGACCGCCGCCCGGAGCCGGCGCACGACGGCGGAACGCAGCGCCGGCGGGCGCAGGACGACGACGGCATCGGTGTAGGCGGTCACCTCGTCAGCCAGGTCGCTCTGGCGGGTGTAGGGCACCGCGATCAGGTCCATCCCCGGGGGGACGACCAGGCCGGGCTCGGCCTCGTGGGTGATCGTGGCCCGGTCGGCCCGGTCGGCGCGGTCGGCGCGGTCGGCGCGTGCCCGCAGGGCGCCCGCGCGGTCGGGGGCGACGGCCAACCACGCCGTCCGTGCCTCGGCGTCCCGGGCCGAGTCCAGCAGCGCGCGCGTGTCGACGTCGGGCGGCGGGACGAAGGCCGCCGCCGGTCCGACCGGGCGCACGGTGCCGACGATCCGGCTCAGCCGGAACACCCGCGGCGCGTGGCGGCCCTGGTCGCGGCCGACGAGGTACCAGCCTCCTCGGCTGGCCATGAGGCGCCACGGCTCGACGGTGCGAGCCAGGACCTCCCCCGTGCTCGCGGCGCGGTAGGTGAAGGTGACGACCTGCCGGGCCTGCGCGGCGTCGAGCAGGGGCGCCAGGGACGGCCCAGCGGGGTGGATCCGCGGGGCGAGTCCGACGACGGCATCGGTCTGCGTCGGCGTCGCGCCGACGACCCGCAGCTTGGTCAGCGCGCGCGCGGCGTCGGTGCGCAGCGACTGGTCCTGCCAGAACTCGGCGGCCAGGGCCAGGACCCCGAGCTGGGCCGAGCTCAGCTCCATCGGTGGCAGGGCGTAGGCGTCCTGGTCCACCCGGTACCCCTGGTCGTCGCCGTGAGCTGCCGAAGCCACGGTGACGACCGGGACCCCGAGCTCACGCAGGGTGTCCTTGTCACGCTCGAACATCCGCTCGAACGCCTCGGTGCTCCCCGCGGTGTCGTAGCCCGCGACGGAGCGGCGGATCTGCTCCTTGGTCATCCGACCGGTCGTGTTGACCAGCGCGATGACGAGGTTGAGCAGCCGCTCGGCGGGTGGCAGGGCGTCGACCATCGCCCCCCACGCTAGCGGCGGTAGCGTGCTGCGGTGATCACCTGGCGCGCGGGAACCGTGGTGTCGCTCGATGCGAGCTGGCCGGGCAGCGTCGAGCTCACCGTGCTGCTCGAGGACGGCACGTCGCTGCGGGCCCTGGCGCACCCCGACCTCGTCGGTGCGCCGCTCGCCGGCGAACGCGTGCTGCTCAACGTCTCGGCGCAGATGCGTGGGCTGGGCACCGGCGGCTACGCGCTCGTCGTGGCACGGCCGGACGGCCTGCCGGCCGATCCGCCCGCGGGGCCGGGCCACCTGGTCAAGGCCCGCTACACCCCGCTCCAGGCGATGGTTCTCGGGGTCGACGAGCAGGAGTCGGAGCACCACGCCCTGCTCGCCGAGGCGGACGACCTGGCCGGGCTGCCGGTCGTGGTGGCGGACCTGCACTCCGCGCTGCCCGCCGTCCTCGCCGGCGCGCGGGCGGCCGCTGCGGCCGCCGGTCGACCTTCTCCGCGAGCCGCGTACGTGATGACCGACGGCGGTGCGCTGCCCGCCTGGTTCTCCCGGACGGTGGCGGGGCTGCGCGACGCGGGCTGGCTCGACGCGTGCCTCACGGTCGGTCAGGCGTTCGGTGGGGACCTCGAGGCCGTCACGGTGCACTCGGGCCTGCTGGCGGCCCGGCTGGTCGTCGGCGCCGACCTCGTCGTCGTCGCGCAGGGTCCGGGCAACCTCGGCACCGGCACCCGCTGGGGGTTCTCCGGCGTCGCCGCCGGGGAGGCGCTCAACGCGATCGGCACGCTGGGAGGTCGGCCGGTCGCCGCGCTGCGGGTCTCGGGCGCCGACGGGCGTGAACGGCACCGGGGGGTCTCGCACCACTCCATGACGGCGTACGGACGGGTCGCGATGGTGTCGGCTGACGTCGTCGTCCCGGTGGCCGACCCGGCGGACGGTGCTGCGGAGCTCTACCCCGGTCGGGCCGACCTGCTCGCCCGGGTTGCCGCTCAGGCCGCTGGGCTGTGCGCCGACCGGCACCGGCGCGTCGAGGTCCCGGCCGGTCGCGCGCTGCAGCGGGTGCTGGAGGCGTGCCCGGTGCGACTGTCGACGATGGGCCGGGACCTGGCCGCCGACCCCGAGGCGTTCCTCGCCGCCGCGGCTGCCGGCGCCCATGCGGCCGCCGTCGGCTGACGGACCGAACGAGTCCGCCGCCGTCTCCGCCGGATCAGTCGTCGCGCAGGGTCGTCGAGTGCAGGGCGACGAGGTTCGCCAGCCGGCGCGATTCGGCGACCGCACGGTCTGCGTCGGCGCGCTGGATGCCCATCACGGCGATGGTGTCGCCGTCGGCCAGGTCGAGGGCGACCCCCGGTCGGCCCTGACCGAACCGCACCGAGACGATCTCGGTCCACTCCACCCGACGGGTGAGCAGGAGGTTGCGCACCAGCAGGCCGTCCGGCCCCGGCACGGCGACGACCGAGGCCTGTCGGTACAGGAACCAGGCGACGAGCACTCCGAACCCGACGATCCCCAGCCGGTCGAGGATCGAACCGCCACCGCTCGACCCCCACGGCAGCAGGGCGGCGATCGCCACCATGAGCACGAGCACCGCCCCGCCCAGGACGAGCGAGACCAGGCGGGCAGCACGGGGTCGGAACGGCCGGTGCGCGTCGTCGCTCACGTCGCCGTCCTCAGAGCCGGCAGGCGTGGATGGACGTCACGAGGATCGCGCGGGCACCGACGTCGTACAGCGCGTCCATCACCTGGTTGGTCTGGGCCCGCTGGACCATCGCCCGCACGGCCGCCCACTCGCGGTTGTGCAGCGGCGAGACCGTCGGTGACTCCAGCCCCGGGGTGATCGCCACGGCGGCCTCGACCCGGTCGAGCGGCACGTCGTAGTCCATGAGCACGTACTGCTGCGCCACGAGGACGCCCTGCAGGCGGCGCGCCAGCACCTCGACGCCCGACGGGACCTCGTCGCGCGACCGGGGGCGGATGAGCACGGCCTCGGAGCGCAGGATCGGCTCGCCGAAGACCTCCAGCCCGGCGCCGCGCAGGGTGGTCCCGGTCGAGACGACGTCGGCGACCACCTCGGCCACGCCCAGCTGCACGGCGGACTCGACGGCACCGTCGAGGCGCACGACGGTGCTGTGGATCCCACGCTCGCGCAGGTACCCGTCGACCAGCACGGGGTAGGACGTCGCCACCCGTCGACCGGCCACCTGCTCGAGGGTGCTCACGGTCGCGGCCGGGGCGGCGAACCGGAACGTCGAGCCGCCGAAGCCCAGCGGCATGTGCTCGACGGCGTCGGCGCCGGAGTCCAGCAGCAGGTCCCGGCCGGTGATCCCGGCGTCGACGGTGCCCGATCCGACGTACACGGCGATGTCCCGCGGACGCAGGAAGAAGAACTCGATGTCGTGCTCCGGGTCGACGAGCACGAGCTCGCGCGGGTCGCGGCGCTGGCGGTAACCGGCCTCGCGGAGCATGTCGGAGGCGGGCTCGGACAGCGAGCCCTTGTTCGGGACGGCGATGCGCAGCACGGTGGGTCCTCGACGGTCGGGACGGGCGGCGGGCCGCGTGGCCCGCCGGACGTCACAGGTGGGTGTAGACGTCCTCGAGGCTCAGCCCGCGGGCGAGCATGAGGACCTGGAGGTGGTAGAGCAGCTGCGAGATCTCCTCGGCCGTGCGCTCGGCACCCTCGTGCTCCGCGGCCATCCAGACTTCGGCCGCCTCCTCGACGACCTTCTTGCCGATGGCATGGACGCCGGCGTCCAGCTCGGCGACGGTGCCCGAGCCGGCGGGTCGCGTCAGGGCCTTGGCGGCGAGCTCGGCGAACAGGGAGTCGAACGTCTTCACGGGGCAGAGCCTACGGGAGCGGCCACGAGACCCGTGGCGTCGTCCACCCGCTGCGCGCGCAGCCACACGGTGAACCCGTAGCCGACGACCCCGCCGTAGACCAGGTAGAGGAAGGCCGAGGGGTAGTACCCGGCCCGGAGCAGCAGCGGGACCCCCACGGCGTCCACGGCGAGCCAGATGAGCCAGAACTCCGTCCAGCCGCGCGCCATCCCGTAGGTGGCCAGGAGGCTGCCGGTGAAGATCCAGGCGTCGGCCCACGGCCCCCAGGAGCCCAGAGCGGAGAAGATGGCGGCGAACACGAGGGTGCCGACGACCGCCGCCGTGACGAGCCACCGGCGCTCGGCGCTGGTGGCCCAGCGGGGGATGACAGCCGGGCCGGACCCGTCCCCGGCGCGCTGGGCAGAGCGCCACCGGGTCCAGCCATAGACGGCGATGACGATGAAGAACACCTGCCGACCGGCCTGTCCGTACAGGTCCTTGGCCTGAGGTGTGTCGAACACCCCACCGAGGAACACCGTGAAGAGCAGCGCGTTGCCGACCACCCCGACCGGCCAGGCCCAGACCATGCGGCGCAGCCCGCCGACCGCCGAGGCGAGCCCGAACAGGTTGCCGATGATCTCGCGCCACAGGATGGGGTGCCCGGCGATGGTCAGCTGGGCGTCGAAGAGCCAGTGGATCACGACCGATCCCCCGCCAGGGCAGCGCGCAGCGCCAGGGCGGTGGCCACGGCCGCCTGCGCCGCCTCGGCGCCCTTGTCCTCGTGCGAACCCGGCAGCCCGGCCCTGTCGAGGGCCTGTGCCTCGTCGTCGCAGGTCAGCAGCCCGAACCCGACCGGGACACCGGTCCGCACGGCGACCTCGGTCAGGCCGGTCGTCGCGGCGGAGCACACGTAGTCGAAGTGCGGGGTTCCGCCGCGGATGACGACACCGAGGGCCACGACGGCGTCGACGTTCGGGGCGATCCGGGCTGCCGCCACCGGCAGCTCGAAGGACCCGGGGACGCGGACGACGAGCACCTCGCCCGCCCCCAGCCCGGCCTCGGCCAGCGCCCGCATCGACCCGGCCAGCAAACCGTCCATGACGACCGTGTGCCAGCTTGCCGCCACGACGGCGATCCGCAGTCCCCGGGCGTCCAGGGCAAGGGTGGGTGCTCCCGCTCCGCTCATCGGTCCTCCTCCAGGTCGGTCAGCAGATGGCCCATCGAGGCCGCTTTGGTGCGCAGGTAGGCGGCGTTGTGCGCGGTGCGCCCCACCTCGAGCGGGAGCACCTGGCTCACCGCGACGCCGTGGGCCGTCATTCCGGTCACCTTGGCCGGGTTGTTGGTCAGCAGTCGCACCCGCTCGAGTCCGAGGTGGTGCAGGATCGCCGCGGCGGCACCGTACTCGCGCCGGTCGGCCGGCAGCCCGAGGTCGAGGTTGGCCTGGACGGTGTCGCGGCCCGCGTCCTGCAGTGCGTAGGCGTCGATCTTGGACAGCAGCCCGATCCCCCGCCCCTCGTGCCCGGTGAGGTACACGACGGCGCCGCCCTCGATGGCCACCCTGGCCTGGGCGGCCTGCAGCTGGGGCCCGCAGTCGCAGCGCAGCGACCCCATCGCGTCACCGGTGAGGCACTCGGAGTGCACGCGGACCAGCGGGACGTCGGCGGGGTCGGACCCGGGAGCGACGAGGGCGACGTGCGCCGCCCCCGTGCGCAGGTCGCGGAACCCGTGCACCGCGAACACCCCGTGCCGCGTGGGCAGCTCGGCCACCCCGGTGGCCTGGACCCGCGTGGCCAGCGGTGGCGGGTCGAGCGGGACGTCGTCGTGCGCGCGCCGCCAGTCGACGAGGTCCTCGATGCTCAGCAGCACGAGGTCGGTCTGCGCGGCCAGGGCAGCGGTCGCCGGTAGCCGCATCATGGTGCCGTCGTCGTGCACCAGCTCAGCGATCCCGGCCACGGGGTCCAGGCCGGCCAGCCGGCACAGGTCGACGGCGGCCTCGGTGTGGCCCGCTCGGTGCAGCACGCCGCCGGGCACGGCGCGCAGCGGCAGCACGTGTCCCGGCCGGATGACGTCACCGGGGCCGGAGCGGGGGTCGGCCAGCACGCGCAGGGTGCGGGCCCGGTCGGCCGCGGAGATGCCGGTGCTGACGCCATCGGTGGCGTCGACGGTCACGGTGTAGGCAGTGCGGCGCGGGTCCTGGCTCAGCGGGACCATGAGCGGCAGCTCGAGCGCGTCGGCGCGGGCGGCGGGCATCGGTGCGCACAGGTAGCCGGAGGAGTGCCGGATGGTCCAGGCGACCCACTCGGCGGTCGCCGTCTGCGCGGCAAGGACGACGTCAGCCTCGTTCTCCCGGTCCGGGGAGTCGACGACGAGCACCGGTCGCCCCGCGCTCAGCGCGGCCATCGCCTGCTCGACGGTGCCCAGGGTGAACGCGCTCATGCCGATGCCTGCCCCGGCTCGCGGCCCAGCCGGGCCCCCAGCAGCCGCTCGACGTACTTCGCCACGACGTCGACCTCGAGATTGACCGGGTCCCCCGGCGCCAGGTCACCCAGCGTGGTCGCCGCCAGCGTGGTCGGGATGAGCGAGATGCCGAACCGGTCGGGTCCCACGGAGGTGACGGTCAGCGAGACCCCGTCGACGGCGATCGACCCCTTCTCCGCGACGTAGCGGGCCAGCGAGGGCGGGCAGCTGACGACCAGGTCGTCCCAGCGCAGACCGGGGTCACGGCTGACCAGCGTGCCCACCCCGTCGACGTGACCCTGGACCAGGTGCCCGTCGAGTCGGCCGTCCGCGCGGACCGCCCGCTCGACATTGACCCGGTCGCCGACCGCGCGCCGACCCAGCGTCGTGCGGGACAGGGTCTCGGGCATGACATCGGCCGTGAACCGGCCGTCCTGCTCGGCCGTGACCGTCAGGCAGACCCCGTCGACGGCTATCGAGTCACCCGGCCGCACGCCGTCGGCCACCCCGGCGGCGATGACCAGCCGGGCGTCGCCCCCGCCCTGCTCCACGGCCAGCACGGTGCCGATCTCTTCGACGATCCCGGTGAACATCAGGCCTCCAGCCGATGGGCGACGACGAGCACGTCGGGTCCGACCTGCTCCACGGTGACGGTGCGCCAACGCAGCGCGTCGGCGAGGGTCGTGATGCCGAGGTCCGCGACGGCCGGGTGGCCGGACCCCAGCAGCACCGGTGCGAGGTAGGCGTGCACCTCGTCCACCACGCCGGCGGCGAGGAACGCTGCCGCGAGCACGGGCCCGCCCTCGAGGAGCAGGTGCCGCACCTGCCGGGCCGCGAGGGTGGACAGCACCTCGTGCGGGTCGTGGGTCGCCAGGGTGAGGAGCTCGCTGCCCGGACCGCGCAGCCGTGCAGCGGCCGGTACGGCCCGGCGCCCGACGACGACGCGCAGCGGCTGGTGCTCGGCGAGGTCGCCCTCGGCCGTGCGAGCCGTCAGTGCCGGGTCGTCGACCAGGGCCGTTCCGGTGCCGATGGCGATCGCGTCGACGCGGGCACGCACCCGGTGGGCGTGCTCGCGCGCGGCCGTCGAGGTGATCCAGCGGCTGGTCCCGTCCGCGGCGGCGACCCGCCCGTCCAGGGTCGCAGCGAGCTTGAGCGTGACGACGGGACGGCCGGTCCGCACCGCCGTGAGCCACGACCCCAGCAGCTCCTCACCGGCCTCGCGCGCCAGCCCTCCGACCACCCGCACCCCGGCGGCCCGGAGCACCCCGGCTCCCCCGGCGGCCTGGGGGTCGGGGTCGGTCACGGCGTGCACGACACGCGTGACGCCGGCCGCCAGCAACGCGCTGGTGCAAGGACCGGTGCGGCCGGTGTGCGCGCACGGTTCGAGCGTGAGCACAGCAGTGGCTCCGGTGAGCTGGTGACCCGCGGCGCGGGCGGCGGCGATCGCGGCGACCTCGGCGTGCGCGGTCCCCGCCCCGGCGTGCCAGCCTTCGCCGAGCACCGCGCCGTCCTGGCCGAGCAGGACAGCGCCGACCCGCGGGTTGGGGCCGTGCCGTGGTCCGCGGGTGGCGAGGTCCAGGGCGCGGGCCATCGCGGCGTCCTCCGCCTCGGCCTGCCCCATGCCACCTCCCGTGCGTCTGGCCCCGGGGTGGCGCGCGAGGATGCGCGACGACGTCCGGGGTCAACCCTGCGGGCCGACGACGGACGCCACGTGTTCCTCCCATCCGGACTTTCACCGTCGGTCCTGGAGTTCCACCAGGTCAACCGGTCCGGGCCCGGCCGCTGGGGCCGTGCCGTGGACCGGGTCGCGGACTGTCACCGCCGGCTCGGATTTTCACCGACCCCGGAGCACGTGTGTGTTCGGCGACAGTGTGCCACAAGGGCCCGGGCACGATCTGGGCCTTCGGGCCCATCGCGTGACCCGGGGAGACCTGCCCTCGCTCGCCCGACGCCGGGTCGACGCTCGGCAGGCGGGCGCCGTCAGGGGCGGCGCGCCCCGCCGGCCAGGGATCTCAGCTCGGCGATGCTCGCCGAGGCGTCCTGGGCTCCGTAGACGGCCGAGCCGGCGACGAAGACGTCTGCCCCTGCCTGCGCGGCGCGCTCGATCGTCTCGACCGAGACCCCACCGTCGACCTGGACCCAGACGTCCAGCCCGGCGTCACTCACCGCCCGGCGCACGCGGCGGATCTTGGCCAGGGTGCCGTCGATGAACGACTGCCCGCCGAAGCCCGGTTCGACGGTCATCACCAGGACCATGTCGACCTCGGGCAGCAGGTCGAGGAACGGCTCGAACGGCGTTGCGGGCCGCAGGGCGACGCCGGCACGCGCGCCCAGCCGGCGCAGCTCGCGGGCCAGTCGGACGGGCGCCCTGGCCGCCTCCGCGTGGAACGTGACCGAGGCGGCGCCGGCCTCGGCATAGCCGGGGGCCCAGCGGTCGGGGTCGTCGATCATCAGGTGGACGTCGAGCGGGACCGGTGAGACCCGGGCGAGCCGCTCGACGACCGGCAGCCCGATCGTGAGGTTCGGCACGAAGTGGTTGTCCATGACGTCGACGTGGGCGTAGTCCGCCGTCGAGATCCGACCGAGCTCGGCCTCGAGGTTCGCGAAGTCGGCTGACAGGATGCTGGGACAGATGCGCACGGCCATGGGCACAGTCTGGCGCAGGTAGAGCGCCGCGGGCCTCAGCGCCGCTCCTTTCGCCGGCGATGGACTGGAGGGTCAGACGCGCCGCAGCAGCGTGAGGTGCATCGCGTCGGTCCCGTGGACGTGCGGCCACAGCTGGACTCCCGGACCCGGTCCGAGGTCGATCTCCCCCGCGACCGCCCGGACCGCCTCGCGCGCGTCGAGCCGCTCGACGTCCTCGCGCCGACGTAGCACGTCCTTGACGACCAGATCGGTCTCGGCCGGGTGCGGCGAGCACGTGACGTACGCCACCACACCGCCCCGCCGTGTGGCGTCGAGCGCGGCCGTCAGCAGCGCCCGCTGGGTGTCGCCGAGCGGCCCGAGGTCGGCCGCGACCCGCCGCCAGCGGGACTCCGGGCGACGGCGCAGCGCGCCGAGTCCCGTGCACGGGGCGTCGACGAGCACGCGGTCGTAGCGCCCCGGCTCCTGCTCGCCCACCTGCCGACCGTCACCGCACCGCACCGTGACGACCCCCGGGGGCAGCCCCGCGACGGCGTGCTCGACAAGTGCCACCCGGTGCGGCGCGACCTCGTTGGCGACCAGTCGGGCACCGCGCGAGGCGGCGATGGCGCCGAGCAGCCCGGCCTTGCCGCCGGGGCCGGCGCACAGGTCGAGCCAGGTCTCGCGCTCCGGCGGTCCGCCGTCCGTCGCGGGCAGCGGGGTGACCGGCACGGCGGTCAGGGCGAGGGCGACGAGCTGGCTGCCCTCGTCCTGGACGGCCACGGCGCCCTGCCGCACCCCGGGGACGTCGGCCGGGTCGCCACCGTCCAGCACGACGGCGGTCGGGGTCCAGCGACCGGCGGCGGACCCCCGGTTCGCGCGGAGCACGGCCGAGCGGTCGGCCAGCCCGGGTCGCACGACCAGGGTGACCGCCGGCGCGTCGTTGTCGGCCTCGAGCAGCGTTGCCAGCTCGTCCGGGGAGCGCTCGTCGGCGACCAGCGCCTGACGCATCGCCCGGACGATCCATGCCGGGTGGCTGTGGACGACGGCCAGCCGATCGACCTCGTCCGTAGCCTGCTCCCCGATCCGCTCGAGCCAGGTGTCCAGGTCCGCCTCGGTGATCCGCCGCAGCACGGCGTTGACGAGCTGCGCCGGACCGGCCCCCACCCTGGCGCGGGCCAGCGCGACCGTCTCGGAGACCGCGGCGTGGGCGGGCACCCTCATCCCGAGCACCTGGTGGGCGCCGAGCCGCAGCACGTCGAGCAGCGGCGCGTCGAGCTCGGCGACCGGGCGTCGTGCCGCCAGTGCGATGACCGCGTCGTAGCGGCCCCGCAGCCGCAGGGTGCCGTAGGCGAGCTCGGTGGCGAACGCCGCGTCCCGGCCGGCGATCCCGCGGTGGCGCAGCAACGGCGGCAGGGCGAGATTGGCGTACGCCGCCTGCTCGGCGACCTCGCGCAGCACGTCGAAGGCGGCGGTACGGGCCGGGTCGCCGCTGCTGCGCCGCTCGCCGGGCGCCTGGGCGGTGCGGTGGCCCTGGGCCTCGACCCTCGCGGGGCCGCGCTGGCGCCCGCGGGCGTCCCGGTCACCGCCGCGGGCCGGCCCCCTGCCCGGGCGGCGGTCGCTGCCCGAGGGGCCACCCTCGCGGCTCATCGGCCGACCTCGGACCCGTCGGGCGTGCCGGACCCGTCGGACGAGCCGGACCCGTCGGGATCGGGGGGTGGGCCGCCGAGCACGGCGCCGCTCTGCCACCGAGCGCCGCGCGCCCAGTCGGCCGCGGCCATCCACGACCGACCCGCCGGCGCCACCTGCTCCAGGAGCACGGCGTGCGAGCCTGTCCCGACGAGCACCTCGGCGCGGCCGACGTCGATCCGGCCGGGCGCGAGGTCCAGGACGTCCGACCGCAGCCGGACCGGCCCCAGCTTGAACCGTGACCCGTCCGGCAGCGTCGTCCAGGCGCCCGGTGCCGGTGTGCACGCCCGCAGGCGCCGGTCCAGGGCCAGCGCGGGGTGCTCCCAGCGCACCCTGCCGTCCTCGACCGAGAGCCGCGGGGCGAGGCTGACGCCCTCGGCGGACTGAGGCACCGCGCGCAGGTCGCCGTCGGCCAGCGCGTCGAGCGTGGCGACGAGCAGCCCGGCCCCTGCCCTTGCCAGGCGGTCCAGCAGGTCCCCGGAGGTGTCGCGTCGCCGGACCGTCTCGGTCAGCGTGCCGTAGACCGGCCCGGTGTCCAGTCCGGCCTCGAGCCGGAAGACCGTCGCGCCGGTGACCTCGTCGCCGTGGAGCAGGGCGTGCTGGACGGGCGCCGCGCCGCGCCAGGCCGGCAGCAGCGAGAAGTGCAGGTTGAGCCAGCCGTGGGTGGGCGCGTCGAGCAGAGCGGGCGGTACCAGACCGCCGTAGGCGACGACGGGGGCACAGTCCACGGCGAGATCGGCGATCTGGGCCTGCACGGCCGGGTCGCGCAGCGAGGCGGGGGTCAGGACGGGCAGGCCGGCGGCCCGAGCCCGCTCGGAAACCGGGCTCGCGACGAGCCGGCGGCCCCGTCCTGCCGGGGCGTCCGGGCGGGTGAGCACGGCCACGACCTGGTGCCGCGAGTCGAGCAGGGCCTCGAGGGCGGGCAGGGCGACCTCGGGGGTCCCCGCGAACAGCAGACGCATCCGTCGATCCTAGGCGAGCCCGGCCGGGCCAGGTCCCGTCCGGCCGGTCGGCGCCGGCGGGGCTCACACGACGTCGAGCGGCTCCACCTGCACCCGGACCGGTGCCTCGCGCCGCGCGCTGCGCGTGGCCAGCACTCCGGACAGCGCCGTGAGCGCGGCTGTGGCATCCGGCCACGGGGTGCGCAGCAGCGCGCGGACCGGGCGGCGGGTCTCCGGTTCGAGGATGCCCTGGACCTGCCCGCGCGCCTCGGCGAGGGGCTCCTCCAGCGGGATCGGCCCCAAGACCGTGGTGTGTCCGCCGATGCTGGCGAGGACCGCCTCGACGGACTCCCGCGGCCCGTCGACGGCCACCAGGTGCACCGCCGGTGGCAGCCCCAGCTCGGTCCGCTCGGCGAGCTCGCGCTCGGCGAGGCCCGCCGGGTCCCAGCGCACCAGCGCCTGGGTGGGGACCGGCGCGCCGTCCCCGACGAGCACCACCAGCCCGCCGTCGCCGATCGGCCGGGCCAGGGCCGCCGCGCCCACCCAGGTCGACAGCGCCTGCTCGGCGGCATCCAGCCCCGGACGAGCCGTGACGGTCGCGGCATCCAGCAGCACGACGGCCGCGTAGCCACCCTCGGCCCAGGGTTCGGCCCCGGGTGTCGCCACCACCAGTGCCGTCCCGTCACCCACGTGGTCGACGACGCCACCAGCCGCGCTCGACACCACGAGCCGCACCCCGGGGAACGCGCGGCCGAGCTCTTCCGCGGTGCGCTCGGAGCCCACGGTGATCGAACGCAGCGTCGTGCCGGAGCACTCGGCGCAGCGCCAGGCGAGCGCTAGCCGCCCGCACCAGCGGCACTGCGGGCCGCCGGTCGAGCGCGGGACGTGCAGCGGACCGCTGCAGGCCGGGCAGCGGGCCGTCGCCCGGCACCGGCCGCAGGCCACCGCCGGCAGGTACCCGGTCCGTGGCACCTGGACGAGAACGGGGCCGCGCGCGAGCCCGTCCCGGATCGCGCGCCAGGCGGCGCCGGGAAGCCGTGCTGCGCCTGCGGGGCCCTCTCGGGCCAGGTCGACCGAGGTGAGCGCAGTGACCCGCGGGGTGCGAGCCCGCACCGTCTCGCGGGTGGCCACCAGCGGGTGGGCCCACCCGCTCTGGACCCAGCGGTGGACCGCTGCGGAGCGGACGAAGCCCCCGACGAGCAGGGCCGCGCCCTGGCTCGCCGAACGCAGGGCCAGCGTCTCGCGGGCGTGCGGGTAGGGCGCGCGGGGTTCGGAGTGCAGGTGGTCGGCCTCGTCCCAGCAGACGACCAGGCCGAGCCGTTGCACCGGGGCGAAAGCCGCCGCGCGGGTACCGACGACGACGTCCGCCGCACCGCGCGCGGCGGCGAGGAAGGACCGATAGCGCCCGGCGGGGCCGGCATCGGCCATGAGCCGCACCCAGCCGCCGGGCGCGGAGGGCACCCACGCCGGCACCCCTGCGGCCGAGAGCGCCCGCTCGACCTGGACCACCTGGGCCGCCGACGGCACGACGACGAGCGCTCCACGGCCGGCGGCCCTGGCTGCCAGGACGGCGGCGGCGATCGCATCGGCCCATGCCCTGCCCGGGCCGCCGGGCAGCGCCAACCAGGCCGCCCGCGGTGCCCCACCTTCGTTGACCCGCCGCAGGAACGCCGGCCCCCCCGGGTAGTCGGACCACGGGCCGGTCGGGGTCGGGACGAGGGGCTCGAGGGAGGGCTCGGCGACCGGCCTGAGCCCCTCGGGCCACTGCTCGGCCTCGACCCGGGCGTGTCGCGGGGGCACGGCAAGGCGCAGCACGTCGGCGAGGCTGCCCGCGTAGCGCGCGGCGACGGACCTGGCCAGGTCGAGCACCTGCGGGTCGAGCACCCGCTCGGCCGAGACCACCCGGCGCAGCGGGGCGAGCGATCCACCGTGCGTCGCCGCGTCGCGACGGGCGAGCAGGTAGCCGTCTAGGTCCTGCCCACCGAAGGGCACCTTGACACGCACCCCCGGCTGGGCGGCGCTGGACAACGTCTGGGGCACCGAGTACTCGAACACGCGGTCGAGGTGGGGCTGGGACCGCTCGACGACGACCTCGGCGACCGGCAGGTTCGCGCTCAACTCCACGGCGGCGGCGGCCCGGCGGCGGCGGGGCGCCGGCAGGCCGCTCAGGGCCAGCTGCTCGCCACGGTCCACCCGCTCGCCTCCCGTCTTGACCACGGCGTCATCCCACCATGCGGCGCCCTCACGGGGCCGCGGGTCCACAGCCGTGGGCCGGGAAGGGGGGGCGGATGGCGGTTCGGGCACACCGGCCCCGCCCCGGCAGGAGCCGGGCGCTCCCGCTGGTGGGCTCAGCCGAGGGCGGAGTGCAGGTCGAGGACGCGGTCGGTGCGCTCCCAGGTGAAGTCGGCCAGCTCGCGCCCGAAGTGCCCGTAGGCAGCCGTGCGCGAGTAGATCGGGCGCAGCAGGTCGAGGTCGCGGACGATGGCGGCGGGCCGCAGGTCGAAGACCTCGCGGATCGCGGCGATCAGCCGGGCGAGCGGGACGGTCTCGGTGCCGAACGTCTCGACGTAGAGGCCGACCGGGTGCGCCGCACCGATCGCGTAGGCCACCTGTACCTCGCAGCGCCGCGCCAGCCCCGCTGCGACGACGTTCTTGGCCACCCACCGCACGGCGTACGCGGCCGATCGGTCCACCTTGGACGGGTCCTTGCCCGAGAACGCCCCGCCGCCGTGCCGGGCCATCCCGCCGTAGGTGTCCACGATGATCTTCCGACCCGTGAGGCCCGCATCGCCCTGCGGCCCGCCGATGACGAAGACCCCCGTCGGGTTGATGAGCAGCCGCATGCCGACGGTGTCCAGCTCGAGGTCCTCGAGCACGGGCAGCACGACGTGCTCGGCCACCTCCGGGGCCAGCCGGCCCTCCAGCGAGATCCCCGGGTCGTGCTGGGTGGACAGCACCACGGTGTCCAGCCGCACCGGCCGGTCGCCGTCGTAGCCGATGGTCACCTGCGTCTTGCCGTCGGGGCGCAGGTAGTCCAGCGTGCCCTCCTTGCGGACCATCGCGAGGCGCTCGGCAAGCCGGTGCGCGAGCCAGATCGGCAACGGCATGAGCGAGGGCGTGTCGTCGCAGGCGTAGCCGAACATCAGGCCCTGGTCGCCGGCGCCCTGGGCGTCGAGCGGGTCGAGGTCCGAGGTGTCCGAGCGCGCCTCGTAGGACTTGTCCACCCCGGCGGCGATGTCCGGCGACTGCTGGCCGATCGAGACCGAGACCCCGCACGAGCGGGCATCGAAGCCGACGGTCGAGGAGGTGTACCCGATCCGGTTGAGGGTGTCACGCACCACCTGCGGGATCTCCACGTACGCCTCGGTGGACACCTCACCGGCCACGTGCACCAGACCCGTCGTCACCATGGTCTCGACCGCGACGCGTGCGGTCGGGTCCTGCGCGAGCATCGCGTCCAGGATCCCGTCGGAGATCTGGTCGCAGACCTTGTCCGGGTGGCCCTCGGTGACGGACTCGGAGGTGAACAGCCGCTGGAGATCAGTCATGGCGGCGAGCCTACCCGGACCCGACGACGGGGTGTCGGACGCGCGAGGCATCGAGCAGGGTGGCGACCGCGTCCCACACGCCGTGCGCGACGTCGTCCTTGCTCCCGCCGGCATGCCCGACCACGACGCCGTCGTGGTCCAGCAGGGTGACCTCGTTGTGCGCCACGGCGAAGCCGACCCCGGCGCCGACCCGGTTGAGCACCAGGAGGTCGGCCCCCTTGCGGCGGGCCTTGTCGCGGCCGTGCTCGAGCACCTGCTCGTCCGACCCGGTCTCCGCGGCGAAGCCGACGACCACCTGGCCGGTCCGCAACCGGTCGGTGGCGAGCTCGGCCAGCACGTCGGGGTTGAGCACGAGGGCGATCGGCGCGGGCGCCGACCCGGTCTTCTTGATCTTGCCTGCGGCCGTCGACGCCGGCCGGAAGTCGGCGACGGCCGCGGCCATGACCACCACGTCCGCCTCGGTCGCGGCCTGTCGTACGGCGGACCGCAGCTGGGCGGTGGTCTCCACGCGGACGACCTCGACGCCGTCCGGCGCGCCGACCTCGAGGTTCGCTGCGATGAGGGTGACCGCCGCACCGCGGTCGCGCGCCGCGCGTGCCAGGGCGACACCCTGCCGACCGGTCGAGCGGTTGCCGAGGAAGCGCACCGGGTCGAGCGGCTCGCGAGTCCCCCCGGCCGAGACGACGACCGACCGCCCGGCGAGGTCACGGGCTCGGTCCGCGTCGCCCGCGGACCCGCTGACGAGGGCGAGGGCGGCCGCGGCGATCGCCGCGGGCTCGGGCAGCCGTCCGGGTCCGGTGTCCACGCCGGTGAGCCGGCCGGAGTCCGGGTCAAGGACGTGCACGCCGCGCGAGCGCAAGGTGGCAACGTTGGCGACGGTCGCGGGGTGCTGCCACATCTCGGTGTGCATCGCCGGGGCGAGCAGGACGGGGCAGCGCACGGTGAGCATGGCGGCGGTGAGCAGGTCGTCGCAGCGGCCCGCCGCGGCCCGCGCCAGCAGGTCGGCGGTAGCCGGGGCGACGATCATCAGCTCGGCGCTCTTGCCCAGCGAGACGTGCTCGACGGCCGGGACGTCGTCGAACACCCCGGTCGTCACGGCGTGCCCCGAGAGCGCCTCCCAGGTGGCGCGTCCGACGAACTCCAGCGACGCACGGGTGGGCACGACGCGCACGTCGTGCCCCTGCTCGGTGAGGAGCCGCAGCAGGAGTGCGGCCTTGTAGGCGGCGATCCCAGCGCTGACGCCGAGCAGGATGCGCACGGCCGGGGTCTCAGCCCTCGGTCGGGGTGATGGTCAGCAGACCGGCGTTGATCTCGCGCATGGCGATGGACAGCGCCTTCTCCTGGTGGCGGGCCTCGACCAGCGGGCCGACGTACTCGAGCAGGCCCTCGTTGAGCTGGGAGTAGTAGGCGTTGATCTGACGGGCCCGCTGGGCCGAGTAGATCACCAGGGCGTACTTGGAGTCGGCGGCGGCGAGCAGCTCGTCGATCGGCGGGTCGGTGATGCCCTCGGGGGCGGCGACGGTTCCGGACATGTGGGCGCTCCGTGCGGTCGAAGGTGAGTGGCCCGGCGCCTTCGCGCCCGGACGTGCACCCAGGGCAGGCCCGGGCAACCTGCCCAGTCTACCGCCTCGTCAGGCCCATCACCTCGATGAGCTCGTCCGTGGCGCGGTGCACCTCGTCGTTGACGACGACGTGGTCGAACTCACTCGCTGCGGCGAGCTCCACCCTGGCGGTCTGCAGTCGACGCGTGCGCTCGGCGTCGTCCTCGGTCCCGCGGCCGACGAGGCGCCGCTCGAGCTCCTCCCAGGACGGCGGAGCGAGGAAGACGAACCGCGCGTCGGGCATCGCCTGGCGCACCTGGCGGGCTCCGGCGAGGTCGATCTCCAGCAGGGCGGGCCGCCCGGCGGCCAGGGCGTCCAGGACGGGTCCGCGAGGCGTGCCGTAGCGGTTGCGGCCGTGCACGACCGCCCACTCGAGCAGCTCACCCTCCTCGATCATCCGGTCGAAGGCCGCACCGTGGAGGAAGTGGTAGTGCACGCCGTCGACCTCGGTGGGTCGCGGCGCCCGGGTGGTCGCCGAGACCGACAGCCAGACCTCGGGGTAGCGCGCACGCACGTCGGCCGAGACGGTGCCCTTGCCGACCGCGGTCGGCCCTGCGAGGACGGTCAGCCGGGCCGGGCCCGGGAAGGGGGTGACGTGATGCGGACCGGTCACCTCAGCCGAAGCGCTCGACGAGGGCCTGGGCCTGGTGCGGGCCGAGGCCGCGCAGCCGGCGGGTCTCGGAGATCCCGATCTCGGCCATGATCGCGCGGGCCTTGATCTTGCCGACGCCGGGCAGCGACTCGAGCAGGGCGGAGACCTTGAGCTTGCCGATCATCTCGTCCGTCTTGGACTGCTCGATGACCTCGGCGACCGAGCCCTGCGAGTACTTGAGGCGGTTCTTCACCTCGGCACGTACCTGCCGGGCCGCAGCGGCCTTCTCGAGTGCAGCGGAGCGCTGTTCGGGAGTCAGCGGGGGTAGGGCCACGCGGGGTCACCTTCTTCGCGGAGACGGGCAGGGGGACAGACGTGATGAACCTAGCGAGGACCACGGGTGCTCGGCAACGCGAGGGCCGTTCGTGGCGGGTCGCACGGCCATCGACGGGCTGCCGAGCAGGTCAGCGGAGCGCCTCGACGGCCTGGGCGGTGGCCGCCGAGGCCGCCGCGCGCAGGTCGGACATCGCCGGACCTGCACCCAGGACGGCGCGTGAGGTCGAGGCGAGGACGGTCCGGCGTGCCCCGCCGAAGACGGCTCGCAGCTCGGCCGCTCCCGCGCCCTGGGCGCCGACCCCGGGAGCGAGCAGCGGGCCGCGCACCGCGGCCAGGTCCAGGTCGAGACGGGCGACGGCGTCACCGACTGTCGCACCGATGACGAGGCCGATCGAGCCAAGACCCCGCCCCCCGGCCGGGCCGAGCTCGGCGGCGTTGAGGCCCGCGGCGTAGGCCGCGACGGTGGTCGCGACGCTCACCGCGCCGTCCGGGGAGGGCCTGGCTGCGTGCTGGACCTCGGGGCCCTCGGGGTTGGAGGTGAGGCACAGGACGAACAGACCGCGGCCGGTGGCCAGTGCCGCCCGGACGGCGGGGTCCAGCGAGCCCGCACCCAGGTAGGGGCTGACGGTCAGCGCGTCGGCGGCCAGCGGCGAGCCGTCACGCAGGTAGGCGTCGGCGTAGCCGGCCATCGTCGAGCCGATGTCGCCGCGCTTCGCGTCGAGGATCGCCTGCGTCGGCCCGCCGAGGGCTGCGGCCAGCACCTCTTCCAGCACCGCGATCCCGGCCGAGCCGTGCCGCTCGAAGAACGCCGACTGTGGCTTGATCGCCGCGACCCGCCCGCCGACGGCCTCCACGACGCGCAGCGAGAGCTCGCGCAGGCCCGCGGGGTCGTCACCCAGCCCCCAGGCGGCCAGCAGCGCAGGGTGCGGGTCGATGCCGACGCACAGCGGTCCCAGGTCGTCCATCGCGGCCGCGAGCCGGGCGCCGAACGGCACTCCGCCGGTCACCGAGTCACCTGCGCGGCGGACGTCTCGGTGGCCGGGACGCAGGCGTCGCGCAGCTCCAGGACGTGGTCCTGCAGGCTGCGCACCCGGAACGGACCCTGCCGCAGCGACTCGATCCCCTGCACGGCCGCGGCCAGCTGCTGGACGGTGGTGACGATCGCCTTGTCCGCCGAGACCGTCGCGGTGCGGATCTCGTAGCCGTCGGCCCGCGCCCCCTGGCCCGAGGGGGTGTTGACGACCATGTCGACCTCGCCGGCCACGATGAGGTCGACGATCGTCGGCTCACCGGCCGGCCCGCGGCCCGAGGAGTGCTTGCGCACCACCGTCGAGTCGATCCCGTTGCGCCGCAGCACGGCTGCCGTGCCCTGGGTCGCCAGGATCTCGAAGCCCAGCTCGGTCAGTCGCTTGACCGGGAAGGTGATCGCGCGCTTGTCCCGGTCGGCGACCGAGATGAACACCCGACCGGCGGACGGCAACCCGCCGAATGCCGCCGCCTGGGACTTGGCGAACGCCGTCGGGAAGTCGACGTCGAAGCCCATCACCTCGCCGGTCGAGCGCATCTCCGGCCCCAGGACGGTGTCGACGACGACCCCGTCCGTGGTGCGGAACCGGCGGAACGGCAGGACGGCCTCCTTGACGGCGATCGGTGCGGCCAGGCTCATCGTGCCGCCGTCCCCGGTGGCCGGGAGCACCCCGGCGGCGCGCAGGTCGGCGATGGTGTGCCCCGTCATCACCAGGGCAGCGGCCTTGGCCAGCGGCACGCCGGTGGCCTTGGACACGAAGGGCACCGTGCGGCTGGCCCGGGGGTTGGCCTCCAGGACGTAGAGCACGTCGGAGACCAGGGCGAACTGCACGTTGAGCAGGCCGCGGACCCCCACCCCCCGGGCGATCGCCTCGGTGGAGACCCGGATCCGGTCGAGCTCGGCGACCGAGACGGTGACCGGCGGCAGCACGCAGGCCGAGTCGCCCGAGTGGATCCCCGCCTCCTCGATGTGCTCCATCACCCCCCCGAGGTAGAGCTCGGTGCCGTCGAACAGGGCGTCGACGTCGAGCTCGATCGCGTCGTCGAGGAACCGGTCGATGAGCAGCGGCGGGATCTCGCCCACCGCGCCGTGCAGGTCGCGCGCGCCGGCGAGCGCCCGCTCGACGTACCCGCCGAGCTGTCCGTCGGAGTAGACGATCTCCATCCCCCGGCCGCCGAGCACGTAGGAGGGCCGGACGAGTACCGGGTAGCCGATCCGGCGGGCGATCTCGGTGGCCTCCGGCAGGGTCCGCGCGGTGCCGAACGCCGGCGCCGGCAGGCCGGCGGCGGCCAGCACCTGGCCGAAGAGCCCCCGGTCCTCCGCCGCGTCGATCGCGGCCGGCGGGGTGCCGAGGATGGGCAGGCCCGCGGCCTCGAGCCGGTCCGCCAGGGCCAGCGGCGTCTGCCCGCCGAGCTGGACGATGATCCCGGCGACGGGTCCGACGGCCAGCTCGGCCTGGTAGACCTCGAGCACGTCCTCGAAGGTCAGCGGCTCGAAGTAGAGCCGGTCGGAGGTGTCGTAGTCGGTCGAGACCGTCTCGGGGTTGCAGTTGACCATGACCGTCTCGAACTCACCCTTGAGCGCCAGCGCTGCGTGCACGCACGAGTAGTCGAACTCGATGCCCTGCCCGATCCGGTTGGGCCCGGAGCCGAGGATGAGGACGGCCGGCCGGGTGCGGGGGCGCACCTCCGTCTCCTCGTCGTAGGAGGAGTAGTGGTACGGCGTGCTCGCGTCGAACTCGGCGGCGCAGGTGTCGACCGTCTTGAACACCGGCCGAAGGCCCAGCGCGTGGCGCAGCTGGCGGACGGTCTCCTCACCGATCCCGCGCAGCCGCGCGAGCTGGACGTCGGACAGCCCGTTGCGCTTGGCCCGGTGCAGCAGCGCCCGGTCGAGCTCCGGCGCACCGGCCA
>Ga0105047_10001068_pt1 | contig 48260 bp, 43 predicted proteins | sample MAT04_FD_78384 | JGI IMG/M metagenome (GOLD analysis project Ga0105047, IMG submission 78384) | Freshwater microbial communities from Lake Fryxell liftoff mats and glacier meltwater in Antarctica - MAT-04 (megahit assembly) | ecosystem: Environmental > Aquatic > Freshwater > Ice > Liftoff...
CCTTTATCGGCGCGGAGGGTTCTTTGTTTTGGTTGATTCGCCGCGAGGCTTCGCCCTATTTCTATGGGGAAGTCTCGGAGCGGAGACCTTGGGCATTCCCACGCGACGACCGCCCGAAGGGCGTTCCGAATTCTTCTATGCTGGACCAGTCCGCCATACGCCGATCGCCGCCGCTAAACTGCGAAACTCGACGGAAAACATCGTGAGAACTTAAAGGGGAAAGATCGTGACCCATTACAGCTGATGATTCTATTCGCAATATCATTCAACTGCTGGAGGCTGCATGACTTGTTGAAGTATTCTTGTTTACGATTTCAGACGTAAGAATCTAACATTGTGTTCAAGTTCATACTCTTTCCCTATGTTGTAGGGGGGGAGGTGACCGACAGGTCAATCAGTCCACCGGGCATTTGCTTCAGCAGAGCAACGCAATCGCCGAGGTAGAGCCGCACCCCCTCGATCTCGAAGTATGGTTTTCCAAGAATGGAATCCAAGATGTCCGCTTTTTTGTCGACAAGGACCGAGTCGCTCCTCATGCTACCTTCCTCGGGCTTAATTGCAAATCCGCTTTCTCAAAAAGCCCCTGCGACGGGTCTATTGGTGACCAATTGGACGACTGGTTGATCGCTGGGGACCTCCAGTGGAACCAGAGTCTCCTCAGCGGCTATTAGATTGCGAGTGCCATGCCCCAAAAACTCAAGGCCGGCCCCCAAACCTCGGAGATCAGCTACTTCGCGCTGTTTTTCTTCTTCTACATGCTCTTCCGGGTAACAACTCTCCGTAATTTTGACCTCCATCCTATGAACTACTTCTTCCTCGCTTCGTCCGCCGTCTCCATCGCCCTCGTCGCCAGCTATCTCCGCCTCGTCACCGGCGCCCGCTTCGCATTCCGGGAAGCCGCCCTCGGCCAGTTCGTCTATCTCGTCCTGTTCTCTTACGCCTTCTTCTTCCGTGGCTTCACCGGACTTTCCATCACCATCGGCGCCATCGCCACCCTCTTCGTCGCCATGCAAGCCACGGGACGGATACGCTGGAGCGAAGCGTTCGCCACCCCGCGGCATATAATTGGTCCTGTAGGACCACTCGGTGAACCACCCATCCGCCAATAGAATCGCGCGTCCGCGCCGCCGCCCCGCCAAGCCAACCTCCATCGAAGAGTACGTCGCTGCCGAAGCGGCCGCCCTCGACCCACGCGATAGCGCCATGAGCGACGTGGTTGACATGGTCGCCGACGAGCACAAAATCCAAATCCTCGAACGCACCGAGGCGCTGCTGGAGGGGATAAGCCCCGACGAACTCGCCGTTATCCGCCGCCGTGTTAAAGAACAAACCCGGCTTATGGGGCACCTCCACATCGCCCAGGATCTGGAACTCGCCGAGAACTGGACCGAGGGCGTCTACCCCTACCGGAACCGCATGACCCGCAATACCTACGAGCGGCAAAAGTACCGCCTCCAGGTCGAACTCCTCAAGCTCCAGGCCTGGGTCAAGCGGGAAGGGCAGAAGCTCATCATCCTCTGCGAGGGCCGTGACGCCGCCGGCAAGGGAGGCACTATAAAACGCCTCATGGAACACCTCAATCCGCGCGGCGCGCGCGTTGTCGCCCTCGAAAAACCGACCGCCGAAGAGCGCGGCCAGTGGTACTTTCAACGCTACGTCGAACACCTCCCCACCGCCGGAGAAATCGTCATGTTCGATCGCTCCTGGTACAACCGCGCCGGCGTCGAGCACGTCATGAATTTCTGTACCCCGCAGGAATACGGAGAGTTCATCCGCCAGGCCCCGGAGTTTGAGCGCAACCTCGTCCGCAGCGGTATCCACCTCGTCAAGTTTTGGTTCTCCGTCAGCCGCGAAGAGCAACTCCACCGCTTCGCCGAGCGCAAAGACCACCCGCTCAAACAGTGGAAACTCTCCCCGGTCGATCTCGCCTCCCTCGACAAATGGGACGAATACACCAGGGCCAAGCAGGACATGTTTCTCTACACCGACACGGAGGCCGCCCCCTGGACCGTCATCAAGTCGGATTGCAAGAAGCGTGCCCGTTTGAACGCCATGCGGTACCTGCTGCATACGCTACCGTATTCCAACAAAAACACCGAATACATCGGCCCGCTCGATCCCCTCCTCGTCGGCCGCGCCCACGTCGTCTACGAAACCGGCGAAAGGACTGACCAGAAGTAAATGCCCCTCCTCCTGCTCGCCCTGCTTGCCCAGCTCGTCCAAGCCCAGGACACCTTTACTGGCGTGGCCCGCATCGTCGCCGTCGGCGATGTCCATGGCGACTATGAGGCCTTCATCTCCGTGCTCCGGGACGCCGGCGCAATCGATGACAAATCCCGATGGACCGGCGGCAAAACGCACCTCGTTCAAACCGGGGATGTCCTCGATCGCGGCCCCGACTCCCGCAAAGTCATCGATCTCATTCAAAACCTCGAAAAACAGGCTTCGAAGGCCGGTGGGCGAGTTCATTCTCTAATCGGCAACCACGAAGTCATGAACATGTACGGCGACCTTCGCTACGTGGTAGCCGGCGAATTTGCCGCCTTCAAAACTCCCGATTCCCAGCGCCTGCGCGATGCCTTCTGGGAACAGGAAGCGAAAGGCATGTCGCCGGCGCCGTCGAAGGAACTCAAAGAGCGCTGGGAAGAGGCCCACCCTCTCGGCTGGTATGAACACCGCATGCAGTTCGGTTCCGATGGTCCTTATGGCAAATGGATTATGGCCAAGAACATGGTCGTCAAGATCAACGACAGCGTGTTCCTCCATGGCGGAATCAGCCCCAAATTCGCCGGCATGGGCATCGAACAACTGAACGACGCCATTCGCGCCGACCTCAAAAATCTCGCCAAGCTCAAAATGGACGGCGCCTTCATAACTGACCCTGACGGCCCCCTCTGGTATCGCGGTCTCGCCCAGGACAACGTTGCGGACCATGCCGCCAGCCTCACCGCCGCCCTGGGCGTCAAGCGCATGGTCGTCGGCCATACGCCCACTCCCGGCGCGATCATGCAGCGCCTCGGCGGCCGCGTCGTAATGATTGACGTTGGCCTCTCCGCCTACTACGGCAGCAATCGCGCCTGCCTCATCATCGAAGGCGACAAGCTCTTCGCCATGCACCGCGGGCAGAAACTGGAAATCCCGCCCGTCGAGAGCCCCGAATATCTGTCCTATCTCAAACGCGCCGCCGCGTTGGAGAAACCCGGCTCCGGCTTGGTCCGCTTCCTGGCGCAAACCGAAGGAAGATAGAAGCCGGCGGCTACTTAGCCGGCAGGAAGTCGTATAGCTTCGCCGGCCCCGCGGCTTCAAAGTGCGCGACAATCAGCTTCCGGCGTGCCAGCAGCGCGCGAATCTGGCCCGTATCCAGCCAGGTTCCCAACTGCTGCTTAACGTCGCTCTCTTTCAGCGCTTTCAGCCGCGCAAACAGCTCCGCATCACACTTATCGAGGACTTTCTTGTCCTGTAAGACCTGATGACGCCGGAAGGACCGGCACCTCCAGTCCTTGTCGTAAAGCATGTTCGTCGCGTTCCGGTCCATGTTATAGATCAGTTGATCGAAGACCTTCATGATCAAATACTGCCGTGACCACCGGTCATTGTCAGGCGCGTCGATCTTCTTCCTCAGCCGGTCCACTTCATCCATCTGGACATTCTCAACCCACCATGTATACGATCCCGGCTTGCCGTTGAACGAGCGTTGCACCGACACCGGAATCATCGATTCCAGGCCAAGCAGCCTGCCTAACCGGTACGCCGCGATGTTCAGCTTGAATGAGTCCTGGAAATTGTACTCCATTCCGGCAGGTGAATCAAACTTGGCCTTGGTTTCATCAATCGTCTGGATGCTGGCGTCGTGCGTGATCGTCCCATCGGAGAGGGTCATCCGCGTTGTTCCGGTAACTCCCTTTTTCGCGCCTTTCCTGGCCTTTTCCTTCGCCTTCAGCAAAAACGCTTCCTTTTGCTCCAATGTCGGTTCAACCTGCGAAAACAGCCCCGGAAGCAGCAGGAATATCACGGAAAGTTTGGCGGACATGCGCAACACCCTATCATAACTAGCGAACGGACTCTACGATTCGATATGATGGCCCCCAAATGCTCAAAATGTTATGTCCGCTGGCCCTCGCCACGCTTGTCCTCAACGCCCAGCCGCAACCCCAACTAGTTGTTTCGCCAGTCGGACCAGTTGACCGTGGCCGGCCCGGCCAAGCCCGCTATCCGCGGGCAGGCGATCATCATCTACTGCACGGGACTCGGCGCAGTTACGCCGGAAGTTACTCTCGGCAGCCCCGCTCCTGGTTCGCCCCTGTCCCAGACGGTCAGCCCGGTGACGGTGGAGGTTGGCGGCAAGGCCGCCCAGGTGTTCTTCAGTGGTCTCTCGCCGGGCTTTACCGGCCTCTACCAGGTCAACGCTCTCGTGCCCGCCGACGCAGCCACGGGCGATACCGTGAATCTGTCTATAGCCACTGGCGGGCAAACAAGTAACGTCGTTACCATCGCGGTCCGGTTGCGGAATGCGATGGAGGTTATGTCCTGTCCAACTTCATCTCCCGTCCGAAGGCTTACGAAGGGCAGCGTCGCTGCAGGATTAGGGGTCGCGGGGACGCTGGAGGAGATCACGGCCGAAGGAACACGCGGGTTGACGGACGCGCAGAAGCTGAGAGGTTCGCTCCGCGATGAAAGAATCTGGCGGAGCAGGAGAGATGCGCTCTGCCTATCAGATGTACCCCAGGTACCGGAGCAACGCGACAATCATCACGAGGGCAACAAAGCCCAGAACCACTCGGGCGAGTGGTGAAAAGTTCGGTGTATCCGGTTGGGCCATGCGCTGAGCATAGCAGCAAGTTGCTCCCAGACGGGACGCTGTTAGCGTTTCATTTTTCGAGCTGTTTTTACAAAAATAATTGTGTTGCTTCGGGCGGCAAAAGCGGTGTATAAGTACTTTTGTCCCGGTTTCACTAGATTAGCGGGATCGTAATAAACAGAAGTTCGGATAGCCGATTAACGGGTATCCGCCGAGGCTGGATGATATGGATGTCACCTTCCGTTGCCATGGCGAAATCCGGGCGGAACAGAGAGCGGAGCTCACCCGCTGTTTGGACGCCGCGGAGATAGATGTTTGCGAGTCGCTGGATGGCAGAAATTCATTAGGGTTGGTTTTCTTTCGAGAGGCCGGGAAAGGGCTGTCGGAAGTGCTGCAGGAGATGCGCCGCGAGCAGGTCAGCTTGATTCTCGCGGTGGCCGCGCCGGGTCTGGCTTTGTCCAACGAGGCGGCGTGGCAGATTCTGAAAGACGGCGCCTCGGAGTTGCTGCCGTGGGACGATACGCCGGGCGCGATTGATCAAGTAGTGGCCCGGCTTCAAAGGTGGGCTGCAGTGGAAGAGGTGCTGCAACGCCCACTGGTGCGCAACCATCTGGTGGGGAAGAGCGCGGCATGGCTGGCGGTGCTACGGCAGGTGGTGGAAGTGGCCTGTTTCACGAACGCGTCCGTGCTGATTATGGGGGAGAGCGGCACTGGCAAGGAGTTGATCGCCCGGCTGATCCACACGTTGGATTCGCGCGTTCAGAAGGCGGAACTGGTGGTGCTTGACTGCAGTGCGGTGGTTCCGGAACTTTCCGGCAGCGAATTTTTCGGGCATGAACGAGGCGCATTCACCGGCGCAGTGCTGACCCGGGAAGGCGCCTTCGGAATGGCGAACGACGGTACGCTGTTTCTCGACGAGGTGGGCGAACTGCCGCCCGCACTTCAGTCCCAGCTACTTCGCGTGATCCAGGAACGGACCTACAAACCGGTGGGCAGCAATACGTGGCGGAAAGCGAATTTCCGGCTGGTTTGCGCCACCAACCGCGACTTGTGCGCCGAGGTGGAACAAAGCCGGTTCCGGGCCGACCTCTACTATCGGATTGCCTCGTTCGTTTTCCATTTGCCACCGCTTTCTGAACGTGTCGGGGATATCATTCCGCTCGCCCGTCATTTTTTGCAGGAATTGGCGCCGGACGGGGTGGCGCCGGCTTTCAGCGAGCCCGTACGGGAGTATCTGCAGAACAGGCGGTATCGCGGCAATGTCCGCGAACTGCGGCAACTGGTTTCGCGCATCGGGCAGCGACATGTCGGCAACGGGCCGATCACGGTGGGTGACCTGCCGGAAGAGGAACGGCCGCCCGGATTTACGCAGTTGGAAAACTGGCAGGATGAACAGTTGACGCGCGTGGTGCGACGAGCGCTGGCGTTCGGCGCTGGGCTTCGGGACATTGGCCAGGGAGCGGCCGATGCGGCGATTGATATTGCCGTGGGAGACGAGGGCGGCAATCTGCAACGCGCGGCTCGCAGGCTGGGGGTTACCGATCGGGCCCTTCAGATGCGGCGGGCGCAGCGGCGGGCCTCATGACGGGTGCTCGGATCAACGCACGCGCAGCCTTTGTCCATCGTACTGAAACGTCTTCGGGCCCCAGGCGGCGATGGCCTGGAGATTGGTGCCGGACAACGCCACACCCACGTTGTAATTTTGGACGGACGCGCCGTTCGCCCGATTCGAGGTTGCCTGGGTGACGACGCCAATCAGACTGCGCACGCCGGGGACACCGGGACGCCAGACGGGACTGCCGCTTTGTCCGGGCGTCGTGTCGGAGCGATGGACGAAGCGGTTCAAGTACAGGTCAATTGCGTTCTTCCATTTGGGATCGAAAACATTCGAGTTCAAGGCGGTGTTATCGATTCGGCTTGAGACATATTGCATGATTCCGTGAGAAGAACCGGGATAACCACCGGTTTCCGCAGAGAAGGAGTCCTGCGGACCGGGCTGATACATTTCGATGGTGTGGCGGCGGTCTATGCCCCAATAGCCCAGGGGATCGAAAGTCGAAATTCGGTCTGTCGTGCGGATGCCATCGCGAATGGTTTTGGTCGCGGTAAATCGTTTGGTTCCGATGGCGGTTTTCAGGGTCAGTACCGCGAGGTCGCAATCGTCATTCGTGCTGGTCGTGACGCCGTTTTTATTGGCGACGATGTAGCAGGACGGGAGAAACACGTTGCTCATATCGACTGGCCATTTGCCAAATGGAGCGTGCCGGTTGAACTGCCTGTTCCGGCGGAGAAGATGACCGTCGAAGGCGGGGCTCACGACGAGCGTCCTGGCCGTGGCATAGCGACGAAAGCCCGACAGATCGTTTCGGTCCGCATGGACAATGTGGCCGGCGGTGAGTACGTGACGGGGACCGATGAGTAATCCGGTACCCGCCCACATTCCATCGATTTCGATCCGGCAAATCCAACGCCATGGAACGGCGGCGGGGAGAGGCACGGTACGGCGGTCATCCGCACCTAGGATGCCGCTGGGCTCGGCTTCGAGTTCTTCTTCAACTCTTTCCGGAAGAGCGGGGAAGTTGCCGGGGCCGAGGTGAGAATGAAAGTTCTTGATGGGCGTGGGCAGTTTCGCCTGGAGAACGTCCATCATCCGGTCCCGCGTGGCCGGTCCGGGTTTGCCATCGGCTTCCAGGCCGTAGACACGCTGGAATTTGATGATGGCGTCCCGGAGGGCGGGGCTCCAGTCTCCCGGTTTGTTGGGGATTCGGATTCGGTAGATCCACTCCAAGGCCATCTGCGTGAGGGCCGCGTTTGAGGCCACGGTGAGGTAAGAAGTGGGCTCGAGCCCTACCTGTTGCTGGAGTTGGCGGAGCGTGGCGCGCGTCGCGGGGTCATTGTGATCGCCATTGATGCTGATACCCGGAATGCGCCCGGCGATGCTCAGGATCGTCTGGTACCAGCGCACTTTTTGCCGGGTGGCGGTGGCGCCGTAATTGGATTCAGTTTTCGATGGACCCGAGTGGGCGCCTGCCAACACGGCGTCATATTGCATGGCGGAACTCCAAACGGGGCGCCATTCCGGCCGTAAGGCGCAAGAGGTTTCCGCCGAGAATGGCGCGCTCCTCGTTGGGGGGCAGGTTCAGGGCTCGCACCTTCGCCAGTTCGACGGCTGGATGAAGCCAGGGGCCATCCGTGCCGAACAGGATTTTCCGCGCTCCGGCGCGGAGAACCGCCTGCTCAAGCAAATCGAAACGGCGGACGCCCGAGGTGTCGGTATAGATGTTGGGATGGCGGGCCAGATGGTCGAGAAACGCGAGTTGGGCGTCCCAATCGTCGGCAAAACTACCGAGGTGCGGAATGATGAAGTTCACGTCAGGGTACTCCTGAGCGAGGAGTTCACAGGCGGAGACTTCCCCCACCACGTCATACAGCACAGGGACGCCAAATTCGCGGGCGGAATCGCAGATCTCGCGAGAGATGCGGGCGTCATGGCGGTGAACTTTGATGCCGTGGAATCCGTAGCGCTCGACAGCGGCGGCGACCATCTGGCGTATGCGGCCGCGATCGCGCTGAGCGTGGACGAAGGCGAAGCCGTAGAGCCGTTCGGGATGCGCCGCCACGAGCAGGGCGACTTGGCGGTTGGCTTTGGCGTAGTCGGTATGAAAGGCAGGGAAGATTACCGTGCGATTGATGCCGGCCGCCGCCGCGCGCTGGAGGTGTCGCTCCAGCGGCGCGGCGGTGTCCCACGGTCCGGTTAGTCCGTCGCCTTTACCGGCATGGCAGTGGCAATCGATGATCATGGCGCGACCACTTTCGTTACTGAAGAAAGATATCCACGCGGCGGTTCTGGCGCTGCGCCGCGTCGGAATTGTCGGGGCGGACAAGGGGATTGCTTTCGCCTTCCGACGTAACGAAGATGCGAGCCCTACGGAATGTGGGCTCCAGGGCAGCTTTTATGGCTTCGGCGCGCCGGCGGCCGAGATCCTTGTTGCGCCCGGCATCTCCTTCCGTGCTGGCATGGCCAGTGATAACCACCATCGAGATGCTGCCGCAGGTCCGGGCGCGTTTGCGGATGGCACTCTTAATGGTGGTGATAGCCTGGGCCTGGGTGGCGTTCGGCGTGTGAAGTCCGCGGCCATAGCCATCAATGCGAAAATGCTCAACCTGATCGCACTGGTTTGCCGCCTTCGAGCTCGTCTCTTCCTCCCATTCGAACTCGAACTCCTTGGACTTGGCGGGTGGCGTGCATCCGCCGGGTTCCGTGTAGGAGGGAGCGACGTGGGCCTGCCCTTTGGGAACCGTCTTTGAGTACCGGCACCAACTGTTGTTCCGGCCGGCGCAGCCGCTATTGTAGTGACCGTAGACTTTCGGATTGTTCAACGTGCCGGCCAGGTGTTCGAGGAGAGACTGGGCGAAATTGTCGTCAGCGCCCTTGTTTGCGCAGCCGTAGGCCTGATTGCAGCCGTGCAGGACGAAGATGACGTTGTCAGCGAGGATATCCAGCGGGATATCGGAGATCGTGCGCGCACCGGCGGTCCGCGAGGCGGCGTCGATTAAAATAGAATAGGAGTTCTGGTAGAGTCCGGCACTCCCGGAGGTGGTTCCATATAAGCCGCCGGATCCGCTATGACCGAAGATGTGTACGGCTTGAATCGGCTTTTTTCCGGTGCACTGCCAGGCAGCCCGGATGGCGGCGATGATGTCGGCGCCGGTGTTGTACGGAGTGGGCCCAATCTTCAACTTGCAGTTAGCGGCATCGGGACTTCCGATGGCGCCAATACGTTTGGCGGCGCCGTTCGCCTGATGATGGAAGTGGTTACGGTGACTGGAATTCGTCGCTTCCTGATAAAAGCAGAGTTTGGGCTGAACTTTGACGCCAGCCTCTTCCTCCCACTGATTTTCCTCTTCGAACTCAAATTCGAACTCGCGCCGCGCGACGGCTACGGGAAACCCGCATGTCGAGCTATCGGGCGGAAGCTTTTTGCGACCGCCGCCGGCGGACCCGCAGCTTTCCCCTTTTACACGCTCTTTGAGGAGATGGACGTCCACCCGGCGGTTGCCGGCGTTGGCGGTGGCGGAAGTGCCGGCGTGAGCGGGATCGGTTTCTCCCAGGCTGTTCACGACGAAAGACATGGAACCGGCTAGCGGCCCCAGCGCTTTGCAAAGAGCGGCCTTTACCGCTTTCGCGCGTTCCAGGCCGAGGCGGTAATTGAAGTCGATGGTTCCAACGGGATCGGTATGGCCGACGATACAGAGGCTGGGAACGGACGCCCGTTTTGCCGCGCGACTCCTGATCTCCTTGGCGATGGCGTCCACTTGAGCGGGGTGATTGCGAGTGGAGTCCTTGCGAAGGGAGGCTTTGTTGAAGACGAAGTTGTCGAGGACGGAAAACGGCTTGCCGCCACAGACGACAATTTCGCCAAGATCGATTGGTTTCCGCGCCTTTGCGGTCTCGTATTCATCCTCAAACTCGAACTCCGAATCGAATTCGAACCCGGCTTCAAGATCTGCGGCGGGAGCGGGTTCGACGGGCGCCGCGACGGGATCAACGGCAGACTGCACACCGCCGGCGCGGGCGGCTACCAGCGCCTTTTTTGTTTCCGGGCCGGCGATGCCGTCGGCACGCAGGCCCTGTTGCTGCTGGAAGGAGCGGAGCGCGCCTCGCGTGGCGGCATCGATGACGCCGCTAACCGGCAGCTGCAGGCTCATCGCGTCGTTGAGAGCCGATTGCAGCCAGCGCCCGTACTCGCTGGCCTGTCCGGAACTATGATTGCAGTTGCAGGAAGAGGCTTCGCCCCCCGGGGAGAGCTGGAATCCAGCGCCTCGCCGGCGGAAAAAGCGGCGGTTCACTGGAACCCGGCGGCGTAAGGGCGTCCGGGAGGCGGTGCGCCGGAAGGAGGTTCGCGGTACTACCCCGCGGCGACTAAGCTCCTCCTCCATTTCCGGATCGATGGCCTCGCCATCGGTTTCGTATTCATCGAATTCGAACTCGCCGTCGAGCTCGTCGAGGGCGGTCTCCGGTTCCAAAAACATTTCGTAGCTCATGGTTTGCTCCTTGGTACTTGTGGCGTTGTTCAGTCGTCGCCGCCGCTGCGAAGGACTCTCCGGGCGGGTAAGGGAAGTTGGGCGAAGGATTCCCGGTCGGGACCGGCGAGTTCGGAGGGGGAAGCGCCGGACAGTGCGTTGTTATTCCGCTGGACACTTAGACGGTTGCGGAGATGGTAGGAGGGCTGGAGGTAGCGTTCACTTAGAGCGCGGGTGTCAGCTACTTCGGCCGTGAGGTCCACGCCGGTGACTGCCTGGTAGGCGTGCATGTAGCGCTGGAGTTCGTTCTTCCAGTACCGGGCCCAGTTTTTCGCCTGGTCCTGGGTGAAGTTGATGTCAACCCAATCGTGATAGCGAATGGTGAGGAGGAGTTGTTCTCCGGTGACCGCGAGTTCGTGGAAGTGAGTGGCGTTGGAATCGCCCCAACCTTGGAGCCGTCTCATGGTATCGACGACACCGATCCAGGATTCCTGGTAGGGAACGGCAGCCCGGCCGCGGAGAAACTCCTTCATTTCGGTGCGAGCGAGGAGCCACTGTTCCACCATCATTTCGACACGGGCGGTCCAGGGAAGGTCGCCGAACTGGTTGCTGGCGCCTTCGGCGAGGACGATATGCAACTCGCGGATGGCATTGAGGAGCGGGAAGGCGTCGGCGATGACGGTGGTGTCCGCGTCTTCGCGGTAGAAGACCGAGGAGCGATACAGAACGTTGTGGAATGCTTCCAGAAACTTGGATCGGCTATCCGCCGAGCGCATGGCGGGCACGGCCTTGCCGAGGATCGTGAGGCCGTAGTGGTGATCGTACTCGTAGGCGCGGCGCGGAACGGTGAGGCGTGTATATGCATTCTGGATGTAGCCCCAAAGCATGTTGTTGAGCGGGCGAAGCGAGTCCAATTCGAGGATCGCGAGCGGGTCGCGCGAGCCGGGGGCACGGCGATTCTGGAAACGCAGCGCGATGGCGTTCATGGACTGCACGAGCATGCCTTCTTCGTGCCAATAGGACCAGATCAGCTCGATCATGCTGGGACTGCTGAGGCGGCCTTGCAGCACCCTTTCAAAGCGGGTGAGGTTGACGCCGGATTGGATCTGCGGTTCGATGCCGGTGAGAGCCACCATGATGCGGTTCAGATAGGGGAGGGTGACTTTGTCGCCAAAATATTGCTGGAGACGGCCTCTGATTTCATCGAGAGACACGGACTCGCCGAGACGTTCGGACTCGTCGAGCGGATCGAGGAGATCGCTGTCAATGATGGGCGCGCCGTCACTGCCGCGAAACACCAGCCCCGCCTCCAGCAAAAGGAAGGCTTCGGTGGCCAGCCGGAGCAAATTGTAGGCGTCGACACTCAGCAGACGGGGGCGAGAAGCCATCTCCGCTTTGGCGGCGGCGATGCGCTTGTTGAGCGCCTGATCGGCTTGGCCGGTAGCGGTGTCGTCGCCGAAAAGCACCAGATCCACGAAGCGGCTGTAACGGTCGAAGGAAATGGCCTGGGTACGATTCCGGATGGCGATCCACAAGCCCTGGTCCGAAGTGCAGCGAGTTTCGGAGCGCTGAAGGGTGACGGGCGTGGGCCTGCGGCCCGGCATGTCCGGGTCGAACCGGCAGCGGACAGTGCCGGCCAGTTCTTCTTTCGGCGGTTTGTTTTCTTTGTTCATGACATTTTCTCCTGGTTATGTGGTCTGAAAGGTTGACTGGCACGGGTTGAAGCTATTCCCAACGCGTCGTTCAGCGCCCATTGCGTGAGGAAGGCGCTGAGCAAATTGCTTTCCTGGTACGGGCTGATTCTTCCGTCGGCGCGCGCTTGCCCGAGGGCGGCAAAAACGATGGTCGGACGGGCGCGGCGGAGCGCCGTTTGTTGGTCCGGTGAGCGGCCATACAGGTGTTCCAGTCGTGCCGGTTGCCGTTCATCGACGGCCAGCACTTCCCGGAGCGATGCGCCGCGCAGGGAGCGGGCGCGATGATGGACGAGGAGTTCGACGAAGCCGGCCATTGTCGAAAGCAGCGCGTCGATGACAACCCGCTTTTCTCGTTCTAGCCCGGCGGCGGGATAGAGTTGTTCCCACAGGGCCGCAAGTTTGTCCCACTGCGGGTGAGGATAGAGCGAACGCCCGATGGCGCAACTCAACATGACGCGGATCCAGGGCGTGGGGTGAGGGTCGCCCATGCTGATCCGAAACATGAATGGACGAGGCAGGCTGACGACGGCCAAGAGGCCAAGAGTGGACGAAATTCCGACTCTGGCGACTGACCAAAAATCAGCCAAAATCTCGGAAATCCAGCGATCCCAAAGGGTCCAGGCGACTCCGCGCGGTCCGGCGGTCGATTGCATGGCCTGCAAAACGGGCCGAATGGAGGCGACCAGATCGAGGAGCGCGGCCGCCTGATGACCCACCTCATGAACCAGTGAGGAGGCAATGCCGGAGCCGATCATGCGTTCGCGCGGTACACGAATTACGCCAACCGGATTCGAACCGCCGCCCGGAAGGCGAGTGCGGGCTCGCCGGATGGCCGCGCCGTGGCCACGATCCAGATAGCAGACCACGGGCGGCGCATCGTAATAGCCGGGGAGGGACAGTGCATCGGCTGCCAGCACATCCAGACCGGCGAGCCAGACACCGGTTTGGTGCTCGCTGCGCTGCGTCATGACGTCGGCGAAGATGTCGAACTGGGTGATGGCGAGGTTGAAACGCAACCGGATAATGGTGAAGCGCCGCTGTGCTTCCTCCGCGGTGGCGGCTTCACCGGACGGGCCGCGCAGCCATTGGAGGAAGCCCTTCACCAAGCCGCGCAACTGTGCCCGGCCAGCCGCCAATTGCCTCTCGATGCCTGCTTGCGCCGACACCGGAACCGCCGCGGCCGGCACCATCGTTTCAAAAAGAGCGAAGGAGCGGAGACGGTTGAGCCGCATGAGGAGCGACTCGGCTTCGTTGGCGAGCATTGCGGTGGCGTCCGGATCTGGCATGGATCAAACTCCGAGGAGAACGATCTTCCGGCCGCGCCGGATCCAGCGTCCGGATTGCCCGTGGGCCATGATTCCCATGGTTGGGACCGTAACAGGGCGGAGCAGGCCCGGAGCGAATGTTTGCGCCGCGTTTGCGACGGCGTTCTGGGCGACTTCCGCTTCCATTCCCGTAGAGGGTTCGGCGCTCGCGTTGCTTACGGCCGTGCCGGCGAAGCGCACGAACTGGCGGGCCACTTCAAACTCCTGGTCCTCGGCGCTCATTCCTTCGAGCTCGAGCCCGAAGATCTGGCCGGCGGCGCCGCCAACCTTACTTCCGATTGCAGCGCCGACGGGGCCGCCGAAGACGCCGCCGACCGCGCCCGCCGCAATGGGCAGGGCCTTTTTCGCCGCCGCGCGCAGCATCCCGCCCAGCTTTTTGCCGAGCGGCGACTTTACGACCTTGCCGATGGCGCGGCCCGCTTTGCGGATCAGTTTGCCGAGGAACTGGTCGAGTTCATCTTCGTTCGAGACGCTGAGCAATTCGGCGGCGAGGTCCATCTCGTCGGTCTCGTTGAACGGGCTTTCGGATTCGAACTCGCCGTCAAATTCCTGATCGGCTTCGTAGTTATTGGTTTCGAATTCAAATTCGTCATTTTCCATTTCGAGTTGGGTGCGATCGATATCGTGCATGTTGGCTCCTTTTGAAAGACGCTGTCGGGTCTTCTTAAGGCATTCCTTGTGCCAACCTGTGTGTTGCTGTCTTTTCAGCGAGTTACGGGCAAATCGACAATGGCTGGGCCTATCGCGGGCGAAACCGGCTTCGGAATTCACTCCTGCCTGGGCTTGGGGACGAAGGCGGCTTCTGTTGGGCCGCCGTTTCCCGGCGTCCTGAGTGCCAGAATCGACAACGGCAACCTCGCTGTGAAGTTTTTCGGCCGGATGCGATTTACGGTTACAACCGCGAGAGCCGGTTGTGAAACCCAATCCCACGCCGGATTCCAGACAATCTGAGGATCCTTGCCGGTGTGATAAACTCCAGTTCCGATGCGAGTATCCATAGCGGCAGGTTTGTTGGCGGCCATCGGCGCGCTGGCGGCGGGCGAGGATTGGACACGATTTCGCGGCGCCAACGGTTCCGGCGTGGCGCTGGACACGGGCTATCCGGACTCGTTGCAAAAAGACGCTAACGCAGTCTGGCGTTCTCCAGTCAGACCGGGGAAGTCATCGCCCATCCTGACGAAAAAGCATGTCTTTCTAACCGGTTTCGAGGGCGGGAAGCTGTATACACAGTGTTTTGACCGGCAAAACGGAAAACTGCTATGGGAACGCAGTGTGGAGAAGGGAAATGACTTTCTGGCCAACCGGTTGAACCACCCAGCCGGTATTACGCCGGTTACCGATGGCGAAAACGTTTACTCATTTTTCAAGGATTACGGATTTGTCGCGTACGGCGCGAGCGGCGATGTGCGGTGGAAAGCTCCGATGGGGCCGTTTAACAACACGATGGGGCTGGGAGCCGCTCCTATGTTGGCGGGACCAAATGTTGTCCTGCTGGCCGATCAAGTGGAGGGGTCGTTCGTCGCAGCGTTAGACAGGAAAAACGGCGAGTTACGGTGGCGAACAGTGCGAGAGGAAGGGGAAGGGTGGGGAACGCCGCTCTTCCTGGGCGCGGCGAAACGGCCTCCCATAGTGCTGACGGCGAGCCGGGGACAGCTCGGAGCCTACACCGTGGATAACGGCAAGCGGGTGACAACGCTGCGCGGTTTGCCGACGACGGTAGTCGGCAGCCCGGTAATCCATGAAGGGGTTCTGTATGTGCAGGGCTATGGGTCCGATGCGCCCGCTCCGTTTTCCGCGCGGCTGGAGAAGTTAGACAAAAACCATGACGGGCAGCTTTCAAAGGATGAGTATCTGGATGAGCCGTTCCTGGCGGGGATAGCCAAGTATGTCGGAAACCGGGACATGATCATTACGGAAGCGGAGTGGCTGGCCAAGCAAAAGGAGGTAATGGGCCCCAATTGCCTTGTGGCTTACCGGTTGGAGTATGACGCCGACGGTAACCTTTTGCCACGCGAGTTGTGGCGCTACGAGAAGAGTTTTACGGGTGTCATTCCCACGCCGCTGGTCTATCAGGGCGTTTTGTATTTTGTGAAGAACGGCGGAATATTAACGGCCTTAGACGCAAAAACCGGCGCATTGTTGAAGTCCGGGCGGGTGGCCGGGGCCCTGGGCGGCTATTCGACGTCCCCCGTGGCGGCCGACGGACGGATTTATCTGGCGAGCGAGGACGGAAATATAGCCGTCATACGAGCTGGCGGGGATTGGGAAGTATTGTCGGCCAATAACATCGGAGAGAGCTGTTATGCGACGCCGGCGCTTTCCGATGGGGATATCTATTTACGGACGGACGAGGCCCTATACCGCTTTCGCGGACGTCGAAGTAAGTGATTTACCCTAGCTGAAAACAGTACTCTAGTAACCTATTGAATTAGGACATCGCGCCTATGGTAATGGACTTACCGATCGTGTGTAATGTAGGTTCATGCTACTTCCATCCCCTCAGCAAGACGAGGGTAGCGCCAAGGGGTTGTTCGCGGTTGCGGACGAACTCAACCGGGCCGTTGCGACGCGGCTGAGCGGCGCATTACCGGCGTTGGGAGCGACTTATATAGTGGCCTCCGGAATGGCGGTGCTATCGCATCCCGGGGGCGCGGGTTCAATTGAGAGCCGTCTGGCGCTGCTCGCGGCGGTCTGCTCGCTCGGGGTTTGGTTTCTCGTTCGCAGGGATCTGATTGCGCTGCGATTGATGCATTTGACCGCGGCATCCATTTGCCTCATGGCGGTGCTGCACGGCTTGATGAGCCTTCGGTATGGCAATCCAGCAGGGCCGGCCGCGGTTGGTCCGGCGACGGTCCTGTTCCTGGTGATCGCGGCCAGCGGCGCGACGTTGTACTCGTTACGGTGGCATGCGGTGGTCGTAGGCGTTGCGATGGCGGGCTGGGTTTTGGCGATGCTCCCGGTGCTGGACAACTCCAAAATGATTTACTGGCTGGTGGTGCTGGCGGCTACGGCGCTGCTTTCCGGCATCAATCTGAGATACAGGCTCTGGAAGTTCGGGAAACGCGAGGCGCCCGCGGAGGGTTTCGACCCGGAGTACTTTCAAAGGGCGGTGGAAGGCACGCAGGACGGGCTTTGGTATTGGGAATTAAAGCCGGATATTTTTCACTTTTCTCCAGCTTGGGCGACTCTGCTTGGGTTCGATGCCGGTGAGCTGTCCTTGCATCCCAACGAGTGGCTCGATCGCGTCCATCCGGGCTATTTGGGCCGGCTCCGGTCGGAACTGGCAGCTCATCTTTATGACGGGGCTCCACAATTTTCCAATGAACATCGAATCCGGCGAAAAGACGGAACCTACATTTGGGTGCTGGCGCGAGGCACGGCGATACGGAACGCGGAAGGCGAGCCGGTAGCGCTGGCGGGTTCGCACGGAGATATTACCGCGTTGATCGAGGCGGAGCGGCGATTGCTGGCCGACGCCTACAGCGATCCTCTGACGGGGCTTCCCAATCGAAGCTTCCTGATGGGGCATTTGGAGAGGTCCGTGGAAGAGAAGCGTTACCGGGGCGGCGTTGCGCCGATGTTCGCCGTCATGTTCCTGGACTTGGACCGGTTCAAGCACATCAACGACACGATGGGACACGATGTTGGAGATCAGTTGCTAAAAGCGGTTGGCGGGCGTTTGAAAAACTGTTCGCGCCCGGACGACGTGGTGGCGCGGTTCGGAGGAGATGAGTTCGTACTTCTGCTACGAAAACTGAAGGATTCCGAAGAGGCGATGCAGGTTGGCGCGCGGATCGTGAAGGCGCTCGCCACGCCCTTTCAACTCGGTGACCGGACGGTGCAGAGTGGCGGCAGCGTGGGGATTGCGTTAAGCCGGGAATCGTTCAGCGACGCTGAAGAGCTCCTTCGGTTCGGAGATATCGCAATGTACGAGGCCAAGCGGCTGCGTAATGGGGAGGTTCAGCTCTTCCATCTCGGAATGCTGGAGAATTCCAATGCGCAGGGTGTGTTGAAGAGCGATTTGGAATCGGCGCTGCGGAATAACCAAATGGTGCTGCACTACCAGCCGTTCATTCATATGGCGACGGGGAGAATTGCAGGTGCAGAGGCGTTGTTGCGGTGGCAGCGCTCGCCGGAGGAGTTGCTATACCCGGTGGATTTCCTGCCGGTGGCGGAGAAATGCGGACTGATGCACGAGATCGGGGAATGGGGGTTGCGAACCGCGTGCACCGAAAACAGCGCGTGGCGGCGCGCGGGTGTGGGCCCGGTGAGAATGGCAGTGAATTTGTCGGCCAGCCAACTGCGCCAGCCCGGCTTTCCAGAGATGGTTCAGCGTGTATTAGCGGACACAGAGATGAAGCCGGAATGGCTGGAATTGGAGTTGACCGCAGCGATGCTCACGCGCAGTATGGACGTCGCGCCGGCGGCGCTCAAATCTTTGACCGACTCGGGAATACGGGCGTCGCTAGGCGATTTTGTAAGCGGGAGTGCGTCCCTCGACTGTCTCCGGCAAATCCATTTTCATACGATTAAAATGGATCGGAGTTTCGTAGCCGATATCGCCACCGACGCCAGGGCGGCCAGCGTCGCCCGCGGGTTGATCACGTTCGCGCATGGCCTGGATCTTTCGGTGGTTGCCGAAGGCGTTGAAAAGGACGATCAATTCCGGTTCCTGTCGGCGGAAAAATGCGATCAAGTGCAGGGCTATTTCACGGGACGCCCGATACCCGGAAACGAAATGTTGCGGCTGTTGCGGTCGCGCCAAAATGTTCTAAAGGCATCTCCAGCACAGGCCACTGAGTCCGATCTATCGCGATTGAACGCCTCACACGCAACGGCCGGGGCGGACGCCACGCGATGGGCGGTTGATCGCAACGCGCGACGATAGCGGCGAGGTTCAGGCAGCGCGCTTGATTTCGCGCTAAGCTACATTACTTGTTCACCTCGATTCGCTTTCGCCTGAGTGCAATGATGCTCCTGGAGTACATGGTCTGGGGCGCATGGTATCCGGACTTCTCCGCATATATGGGAAAGGCGCTGCGCTTTTCCGATGGCGAGATCGGCGCCGTTTACGCTCTGCTTCCAATCGGGTGCATGGTCGCGCCGTTCTTCGCCGGACAGTTGGCGGACCGGTTCATGCCCACCGACCGTCTGCTGGCGATTCTGCACCTTTTGGGTGCAGTGCCGCTCTTCCTGATGGCGTCGGCGAGTAGTTACGATGGAGTCTGGCAGTGGATGTTGTTATGGGCCATCCTTTATGGGCCTACCCTGGCATTGACAAATTCGATTTGCTTCCATCATTTGCCGGCGGCGGAAGGGGAGTTTGGACTCGTGCGGGTTTGGGGCACGATCGGGTGGATCGCCGTAGGACTGTTGCTAGGCGTGGCCCTGCGGGAGTGGTTGCCGGGATTGACGGCTGGGCTGGGGGGATTCGATGGGATGTGGCTGGCGTGCATTCTGTCCGCGCTTCTGGGTTTATTGTGCCTGACGTTGCCGCACACGCCTCCCGCCAGGAAGAACGACAGCCCGTGGGCGTTTCTAGGCGCGTTGCAACTACTGCGAAACCGCGAGTTCGCCATATTCCTCGTCCTGGCGTTCGTGGTGGCCACGGAGTTGATGTTCTACTTCATGCTGACGGCTCCGTTCCTGTATTCCATCGGACTGCCGGACGGTCAGGCGCCTGCTTGGATGGCGATCGCCCAGGCCGCCGAGATTCTGACGATGATACTCCTGCCGAAGATGCTAAAAAAATGGGGCATTCGGGGGACGATGGCAATCGGCATATTGGCTTGGCCGGTACGCTACGCGGTCTTCGCGTTAGGTGGTCCGCTGTGGCTGGTGCTGGCTTCGCTCACCCTGCACGGCATCTGCTATGTCTGCTTTTTCACGGCATCGTACATTTATGTCGACGAGGTGGCCGGACCGGAGATACGGGCCTCGGCGCAGGGACTTATCGCGTTTGTGCTGTTAGGCGCCGGAATGGTGGTGGGCAGTTGGTTTGCCGGATATATTGCGGGCATGTTCAAGAACGACTACACGAAGATCTTCATGGTTCCGCTGGTGTTGACAGTTTTTTGCGCACTGATCTTCATGGCGTTTTTCCGGCCTGGCGCTGCTTCCAGGACTCCCGCATAACGATCCAGTTCCCATTTAGTTTCTGCATTTTCACTTCGCCTGCGTCTTTGCCGCCGCCGCCGGAAACGGTCAAATCCGCCGCGTCGCCGGTTTCGATGGCGCGCAAGACTTCGACGTCTTTCGGCTGCATTGCCTGCACCATCTTCAAGATTTGGGGAAACTCGGGGGTATCGATTTGCGCCGCTTTGGCAGGGTCGACGCCCTTAATGATTCCCACCTTGTCGCCTTTCATCACCGCTGTCTGCAGGGTCAGGTACGCCTTGGCTGAGGCGGCCGTTTGGGCGGCGGCCTTGTCTTTGGCGGTGGGCGGTGGAACCACGGTCTTTACTTCGATAGCCGCGTTAACGGGAAATTCAAAGTAATATTCGGTATCGCCGAGCTTACCGGCCTTCTCCATCTTCACCAGCCCTTTCACGCGGCCGCCGGTGACAGAAAGTTTGTAAGGATCCGGCGACTGCGAGCCGGACAGGCTGGACTTTACGGCGGATGAGCGAATTGCCCAACTGATACCATCGCCCGTGACCTCAACCTCCACACTGTTCAAGTTGCCGTCCCAACCCAATTCGCGAATCGCGTCCTCGTCCACGCGTACGGCGGGGGAAAGCTCCCGGTCGGCCGCGAGAACATAGGTCGAAACCGCTTTGGAGTCGAATTTCGCAGGACCTTTGCGGGCGTACACATGCGTCAACTCGATTGTCTTGCCGTCCAGGACGAGTTTCCCTGGGGCGGCTACAAGGGCAGCATTGAATAGAAGCGCGGTGAGGGCTGTGTGGCGTGTCATCTCACTCATGCAAGCGAAATTACGCCGCCAAACCTTTCATTGCTGCAAAGAAAAAAGGTTCTCGCCGAGTATGGCCGCCGCGTCCGCCCGATTCACCCCAATGAGCGAAAGCGCCTCCGTCTGTTTGGCGAAGACGGCTTGAACCCAGCCGCGCGGAAAGAAGGAGGAATCCGTCCCGAAGAGCAACCGGCGCGGGCCGGCGACGGTTAGGGCTTGCCGGAATACGGCTTCTAGATCCGGTGTGCCCGGCTCGTATTTAGTCCAGCTATTGGAACTTGAAGTATCCAGGTAGACATTCGGGCACAAGTCCGCCAACATCAACGCCTCCCGAAAGAACCCGGCGCCAAAGTGGGGAATGACGAAGCGAACCGAGGGATGGCGAAGAGCAACGTTGTGAAGATCCAGCGGATTCGAGTAGCGCATGTCGAAAGGAGAGGGAAGTCCGAGCTTCTTCCGAACGCCGACACTCAAAACCCCGCAGTGCACGAAGACGTTGCGACCGGCGGCTAAAGGCCACAACGGCTCCAGGCGTTCATCGGCGACGGAATATCTATGCATGGCCGGGAAGAGACAGGCAGTGCGAAGGCCCGCGTCGAAGGCGGCCTTTGCCCTTTCCATCGCTCCTTCCGCGAGGGGATTCAGCAGGAATTGGCCGTGCAGCCGTTCCGGGTGGCGAGCAATAGCGCGGATGACGGAATCTTCGTCGCCGGGCATACTGGCAATAACGGCCGCCGATGTTACCCCGTGCCTGTCCAACTCGCTCACCCAGCGGTCGGCCAGAAGCTCCGGTTCCGATTCTGGGGCGTCCCACTGCAATTCCGCGGCTACCTCACGTACGTCGCGTCCGCCGGTCAGCAAACTGAAAAATCCGTGAGAGAAGAAATGCACGTGAGCATCGCGCACCGTCAACTCGCCCCAGGGTGTCAGCAATCGGCTACACTCCTACACTGCGGGCTTGGTTGCCGGTATTGAGCCGCGTAATTCCTGCGGAAAGTGCAAGCTGCGTGAGACTGGCGACGTTATTGACGCTAAGCTTCTTCATCATCGTCTTGCGATAGCTCCGCACAGTCTGCAAGCCCAAATCCAGCAGGACAGCGATCTCTTTGCTCGTCTTGCCTTCCGCTACCAGACGCAGTACCTGCAACTCGCGGGGCGATAGCCCCTCGAGCATGGTCGGCACCGGCTTGGCTTCCAGGTCGCCACGTTGAATCCGGATGAGAAGTTTCTCCGAAACCTGCGGGCTCATGTAAAAGCCGCCCTTGGCGACGGTGCGTAGTGCGTCGACCAGATCTCCATCGGAGGCCTTTTTCAATACAAACGCCCGGGCGCCGCTCCGAATTGCGCTCACAACCGAATGCTCGTCGTCGTACATGGACAGGATAATTATCTTTGCGTCGGGGGAATGCCGCAGAATCTCGGTCGTCGCTTCCACGCCGTTAAGACCTTGCAATCCGATATCCATCACGACAACGTCGGGGTTCAGCTTTTTACAGAACTGGACTGCGTCGGTTCCGTTGTCCGTTTCGCCAACGACAACGAAATCCCCGTCGGCCCGCAGGATGGCTTTGATGCCGTCTCGCAAGATTTTGTGGTCGTCGACAAGAAGAACGTGGAAGGGCATGTTTTGACGGGCGCTCCTGTCCGAGAGAACAATATCGCCTTAAATTGTTTGGACCCTAATGATTGTACCCTGTCTGCGGGTAGAATCAATACGCAAATGCAGGTTAACTACACCCGCATAAGTTTCCATCAATATTAATCCCGTACCGGCGGGATGGGAACTGTTTTTTTTTGTATTGAAGCCGGCGCCGCAGTCGGCGATATGCGCTTCCAGGCTGGTTTCCCTAACGAGCAGCCGCACGGACGCGTTCTTCGTGCCGGAATGCCTGGCGACGTTATCCAGCGCGAGTTCGACGATGCGATAAAGCGCGTGGCCGGTCCGGGGCGGCAACCTGCCCTTGACGTCCAGATCGAGGTCGATCCGCAATCCCGATTCCTTTCGGAGGCGTTCAACGAGCAATTCGAGGGCAATCGAAATTCCCGATCGCTCGACCACGTTCGATTGGAGTTTATTGCAGGCCAATCTTATGTTTTCGATCGCCTGCTCCAAGTACCCGGCTATCTCGGCGGTTGAGTCCTTGTCCGCGTCCAAGGCTTGCAGATGGAAGCCTATTGCGCTGAGCGTCTGGCCGGCATGATCATGCAAAAGCCGCGCCACTTCCGCGGCGCGGCTTTCATTTTCCAACACCATCCCGGCCAATCGGACGATGGCGGCGGGCCTATCCATGAGCTGTTACTTTTGCTTTCTGGCGAGCGCTTTCCGGGCGGTGTCTGCTACGTCCTTGCCAGTCATCTTGTACTTGACCAGTACCTCTTCCGGAGTCCCGCTCTCGGCGTAAAAATCGCCCATGCCGTGAAATTCCATTATGCAGGGATTCGTTTCACAGACGACTTGAGCGACTTTAACGCCCAAGCCGGATTCGGTAAAGTGTTCTTCCGCGACAACGATGCATCCGGTGGTCCCGGCCGCTTTGGCAATCGCTTCGCGGTCGATCGGCTTAATGGTGTGAATATCGATGACGCCGGCGGAGATGCCTTCGGCTTCCAATATCGCCGCCGCCCGGATACACTCCGCCACCATCAGGCCGGTAGAGATCAACGTAATGTCGGAGCCTTCAAGCAAAGTAATCGCTTTACCCAGTTCAAACTTCTGACCAGGCGCGTAGATGAGCGGAACTTTGATGCGGCCGGCTCGTAGAAAGATGGGACCGTCGTGGTAGGCGGCGAGTTTGACGAGTTCAAAGGTCGCCACTTCATCCGCCGGGCTGATAACGGTGAAGCCGGCGAGCGAACAAGCCAAACTCAAGTCTTCGACGGACATTTGCGAAGGGCCGTCTTCACCAATCGAAATTCCGCTGTGTGTTCCCACAACTTTCAACGGAACCTGCGAGTAGGCCGCGTTTACGCGGAGTTGTTCAAAGCCCTTGTTAAGAACGAAGGCGGAAAAGCTGGCAACAAAAGCGATTTTGCCGCTGGCCGCCAAGCCGGCGCCGATCGACACCATATTGGCCTCGGCAATTCCGCAAGAAAAAAACCGCTCTGGGAACTCTTTGGCGAACAAGTGAGTGAATGTCGATTTCGATAAGTCGGCGTCGCAGACGACGACATTGGAATCGGCCTTGCCGAGTTCAACCAATGCCTTGCCAAACGCTTCCCGCGTTGCCGCGCCCAACTTCAATTCAAATTTCTCTTTAACGCTCATGCGCCGATCTCCTGCAACGCCTTCTCAACTTCGTCTTTTGTCGGCGCAACGCCGTGGAATTTGGGATTGTTCTCCATGAAGGAGACACCCTTACCCTTGATCGTGTTGGCGATCAACACCGTCGGCTTCCCTTTTGCGGCCTCGGCGCCGGCAAAGGCCTTTTGCAGGGCGGCGATGTCGTGACCATCGAGCTCGATTACATTCCACCCGAAGGATTGCCATTTGTCGACTAACGGCGCGACATCCATAATGTCCTTCACGAACCCGTCCAACTGAATCTTGTTGTAGTCCACAATCGCCACGATGTTATCGACCTTGTGAAATCCGCCGTACATGGCGGCTTCCCAGATTTGACCTTCTTGAATCTCGCCATCGCCCAGGACGACGTAGACGCGGGTCGGCGACTTGTCGAGGCGGGCCGCTTCCGCCATTCCCAGGCCCAGCGACAATCCGACACCCAGAGAGCCGGTCGAGGCCTCGAGTGCTGGAATAAAGCGCCGGTCTGGATGGCCCTGATAGATCGAACCTAAGCTCCGCAGTGTATTGAGGCTATCGGCAGGCGTATATCCGGCCTCCGCGAAAACGGCATAAAGTACGGGCGCGGCGTGCCCCTTCGAAAGGATAAAACGGTCTCGTTCGGGCCACTTGGGGTTTGCCGGATCGTGCCGCATTACATCGAAGTAAAGGGTGACCAGAATTTCAACTGCCGAGAGAGAGCCACCGGGATGTCCCGATTTCGCAGCGCCGATCATGGTAACGATGTGCCGGCGCACACGTCTGGCGATCGCTTGCAAGTCGCCTATGTCGCTCGTTTTTTGCATAGATTCTTTCTACTTTAGCACCTTGACGGGCCGGACCTGCATTACCATGTAGCAAAGGCATACCGGAGGTTTTATGCGCGCGACATTTCTCTTTATCTTCACGGGAATACTCTCTTTGGCCCAACCCGCGGCGGATTCGTCGTCCCACTGTGTCGTTGTCAGCGAAGGCGCGCCCGCACTTCCCGCGCAGTTGCTGGAAGGTCAGGGAAAGATCGATTTTCCGATCACCACGGCCAATCCGGAAGCACGCAAATTTTTTGAGCAGGGCGTCGCGCAGATGCACTCGTTCTGGGCTCGTGAAGCCGAGCGCAGTTTCCTGCAGGCGGCCAAACTCGATCCGGCGGCGCCCATGCCCTGGTGGGGTGTCGCGATGGTAGCGTCCGGCGATTACCGGCCTCACTTCCAGTTGGTCCGTGACAAACATCTGCCTGGCACGCTACCGTCCACCCCGAACGCCAAAAGGGCATTGGCGGCTGCCAGGCGCGCACTTGAGTTGGCGGCGGCGCCGGGTCAGGCGACGGACACCGAGAAGCTTTACATCGACGCCATCTGGGCCCGCCGAAATCCGGACTCGGCCGATCCGGACGCAGGCTATACCGCTGGCCTTCGCCGCGTTGTCGCCGCCAATCCCAAGGATGTGGAGGCGCGGACGTTTCTCGCCCTGCACTTAATGGATGGCTTTAACACCCCGGCCAGGGAACCGCGAGCCGGCACCATGGAGGCCGTTGAAATTCTTCGCCAGTTGACTCGTGAATTCCCAGCCCACCCGGGCGTGCATCATTATGTGATCCACGGTTGGGAAGGATCTAATTTTGCGAAGGATGCCTGGGATAGCTGCAAACAGTACGCGGCGCTTGTCCCCAACATTCCGCATGCGTTGCACATGCCCGGACACATTTATGCCCAGACGGGAAAATTGAAAGAAGCGCAGGAAGCCTTCATCGCGGCCGCCGCGCTGGAACGGAAGTTCATGGCCGCCGACAAAGAGTACGGCAACGGCCACCATGGACACAACGTTCACTTTCTAGCGGTGGCGCTAGCCGCGGATGGGCAGTTCGACGGCGCCATTGCCGCCGCTAAGGAACTGCTGACATACGCCGAAACCGATAAAGAAAAAAAGACGCCGGACGCTCACCGCACGGCCTACCGGCAAGGTTCGTTCGCGCTTGTCCGGTCGCTTGTCTGGGCCGAGAAGTGGGATGAAATCCTCAACGGATCTCTTCTTCCCGAGCTTTCCACGCCGCGTGAAAGATTCTGGCGGCATTGGGCTCGCGGGCTGGCGTTCAGCGCGAAAAAGGATGTCGCGGCCGCAACGTCGGAACTGGCCGCCATGCGCGCCGTTCAACTTGATTTCGAAAAACAGGTTAAGGCGGCTCCGCCGCGTGAGTTTGCCGTGGCGCTGCAGGACGTACAAGGTTTCATTTACGTGGCTCAGGGGAAATCCAAGCGGGCGTGGAAAGTACTGGAATCGGCGTCCGCCGCCGAACGGGCGCTCCGTTACAATGAGCCGCCCATCTACCCTCGGCCCGTCGCGGAGGCGTGGGGCCAGGCCGCCCTGCGGGCAGGGAACCGCAAGTTAGCGGAGAAGGTCTTTCGTATCGCGCTCCATGAGATGCCGGAGAGCAAAATTCCTCTCGAAGGTCTACGCCAGATAACCAGCCGCCGGCAGGATGGCGCTGTCTCCGGCGGAAACTAATCGCATGAAACGGGTGCGGATTGCGGGCGCAGGTCTGGCCGGCTCCGCTGCCGCAATTGCCGCTCTCCAGGCGGGCGCGCCAGTGCGGATGTGGGATCCGGCGCGAATTCCGAAACACAAGGTTTGCGGTGAGTTTTTGACTCCCGAAATTGAACCGGTTTTGCGGCAACTCGATTTGTGGGAACCGTTTCTGGCAGAAAATCCGGCACGAATGACCAGGATGCGGCTCTCCTTTGGGTCTGGCGTGTCTGAAGGCCGATTTGCAACGCCCGCCTTCGGGCTTAGCCGCTACCGTTTGGACGGCCTGCTCCGCAATGAGGCCGAGCGGCGTGGCGCGGAATGGATTGTCGAGCGTGTTCCCGGCCAGGTGGATATCGTCGCCCACGGCCGGCAAGCCGCAAACACGGGCCGGAACCGGCTATTCGGGTTCAAAGCCCATTTCCGGGGGCCGGCGACAGATGCCGTCGAACTCTACTTTTTCGACGATTTTTACGTCGGCGTCAATGCGATCGAAGGCGGCCTTACCAACGTCTGCGGCTTAGGCTTGGAGTCCGGGATGCGCCGGCTAGGATTCGATTACGATGCCCTGGTTGCCTCGCGTCCCGAACTCGCTGACCGGCTGCGGCCGCTGACTCGTTGCCTGGAGTGGCTTACAACCGGGCCGCTGGTGTACGATTCCCGTTTGGCGGCGCCCCCCACCGATATGTTTCTGGCAGGCGATGCGCTCCAATTTGTCGATCCCTTCACCGGCACCGGCATGTCTGTCGCGATTTGGACAGGGGCTCTAGCCGGGCGGTTTGCGGCAGAAAATCGATCGGCTAGCGAATTCTATGGGACGGTTCGTAGCGGAATTGCCCGGCAATACAAATGGTGCGGGCTGTTACGGGGCGCTATGCAGAAACGCTGGCCGCTTTCGATCGCGCCATTTCTCCCGCCATCATGGTTATACTCGCTCACGCGTCCCAAATTAGAATGCCGGTGAGCACTCGGAGGAGGATGCTCACCGGCTGGTCGGAAGGCTCCGCTAGGGGCGGATCGGTCGACCTAACTCGCAACATTGCGGGAATGGCGGATCTTCTGTCCGAAGCCCCGCATCACCCTTCCCTAATACTAACCCTGATTTTCGAAAATGGGTAGTACTCTTAGCAGAATCTTCTCGGAATGTTCACAATTGCCGGGCGAACAAAAGGCGTATGGGGCCCTAACGGTTAGGCGTGATGAGCAGGACGGTGTAGTACCCCATCATCGCAATTGTGAATAGCGACGCGACCCAAAGGCTGACTGTCACCCAGGTTTTTGGAAAAACCTCCCGTGGCATATGCTTATGCCGCAGGTAAAGGGTTCCGATCGCAATTACCGGTAACATCATGGCCTGGGCTACGCCGCCGATCTTAACCATCGCGCTTGGATCGACTTTCAGGAAGTATAGCCCAACAGGGATCAGCAACAAGCCGACGACGAATCTCTTTCGCCATATAACCCGGGTAGCGTAGTCGCCGCGGTCATAGACGCCGAGAAGACTCACCATGTCGGCAAAAACACGGCTGTTCGCGGCCGTCGCGGCGAAGATCGTGCCGTACAACGTGGCGATTGCGCCCGCATAAAAGAGCCAAAGCGCCCAGGGTCCGAGCGTCTCCGTGTACATGCGTGAAAGGACCGCGATCATCTCATTGCCTTTCGGCAACAGTCCCTGGGAATGCAACACACCGGCGCCCAAAAGATAAAATGCCAAGGTGGCGATCGTATAGATGATCATGGACGCGATAATGTCGACGTTCATAACCTTGATCCACCCATGAGCCCGGCGCCGCCAAGCGACTGAAGAATCCAGGGGGCCAGTGTAGCGCGCATATCCCTTCTCCACGCACCAATAGGGATACATGAAGAGCTCCGCGGCCCCGACGCCGGTGATCCCAAATACGGCCAACGCCGTCGAGAGACCGTCTTTCGGCAAACGAAAGCCGAACCCTTGCGCCAACTGCGCCCAGGAAAAGTATTGGGGCTTGCTGGTTAGCATCATGGCGCAGAGCAAGGTCAGCATTGTGAAGAGGCCAACCTTGATGGTCGCCAGGTGTTCAATTCGTTCGTATCCGCCGCCCAGGAGCAACCAAAGCGTTCCGGCGAGCAGCACAAGTACCCACGCGGAGACCGCCATGGCAGGCATCAAGGTATTAAGCACCTGGGCGACGCCGGCGAACATGGCTCCGATTTGAAACATCGTAACGAGAACCATGACCGCCCACATCCAAACTACCCAGCTCACTCCAAGCCGTGGTCCCGGGATAAGGTTGAACGAGGCGAGGCCCGTCTTTCCCGTCGCAATCGTGAAGCGGCCCATTTCGGATTGAATTGCCGGCTTGAGCAGACAACTAATGATGATGATCCAGAGCGCCACGTATCCGACTTCCGCGCCCAAAGTCGTTGTAGCGATGAGTTCGCCGGAGCCGACAATCGAGGCGGCCAAGATCATTCCGGGGCCGATCCGTTTCAGAATATCGCCGAATGCCACCGGCGGTTCAGCGACGTCTTCGGTGTGGTACGCGTATGGATCTTTTAGTGCGGCCGGAGGCGGTTGCAGGCGAACTTCAGAAGACATCTTCGCTACTGTATCGCGTTTCGAGACCCCTGGTCGAGAGGGACCTGATCTTATAATGAGGCATGGTCGAACCGGTCTCTATTGACCCGCCGTTTCGTGTTCCGCAGCCAGTGATAAGGCAAGCCTGGAGAGAACTGACTTTCTTACACTGGAGCTTCGATCCCGCCGTTGTTCGGCCATTGATTCCCGCCGGATTGGAACTCGATTTGTGGGAAGGGAAGTGCTACGTGGGACTGGTACCGTTCATTCTCGAAGATATTACCGCGGTGCGGGGACCGGCGTTACCCTGGCTGTCGCGCTTCAATGAGACGAATGTTCGCACCTATGTGCTCGACCGCCATGGCCGCCGGGGCGTGTGGTTCTTTTCTTTGGACGCGGCGCGCCTGGCAGCCGTTATTGGGGCTCGAATCAGTTACGGGTTGCCGTACTATTGGGCCAAGATGAGCGTTCAGCGGGACGGCGCTCAGGTCCGCTACCGCAGCCGGCGGCGGCATGGACCGCCGGGAGAGACCCACATCGTTGTCACTCCGGGGGAGGCGATTCCGGATCCGTCGCCCTTGGAGATTTTTCTTACCGCGCGGTGGCGCTTATTCGCGTATCGGAACCGGCAACTGTTTCGAGCCGATATCGACCATCCAAGGTGGCCGTTGCAGCGAGTCGCGGTAAACGAACTGGAAGAATCGCTAATCACGGCGGCGGGGCTGCCGGCGCCGCGCGGTGCGCCTCTGGCCCATTTCTCCGCGGGGATCAAGGTCATGACGGGCTGGCCCGAGAGAATCTAAAGTATTGTGGCCCCGATGCCGATTCCGGCGCGCTTAGACGGCGTAGGGAGAATCGACAATGGATAAGAACGAGTTCCTTTTTTGGCTACTAGCTTCGCCGGCGATTGCAGTTTTTCTGGCGTGGCTGGCTGAGCATGTCAGGGTAAAGGCGCTGCGCGAGTGGAGCGCCGCCCTGTACGTGAAACTGGCTGCCCGACCGCGTTGAAGCGCTTCCGAAGAGCGCCGCCTTTCGGACATCGCGATGGCGGCGTTTGAGCATTCGCGCGGAATATGAGATCATTCCCACAATCGAAACAACGGGATTTTTGGAAGTGGGGATTCAGACAGCCAAATGAGTCGTGAAAGTATCAGTGCATTTTTTCCGGCGTACAACGACGGGAAGACAATTGGTGGTCTCGTCGAGAAGACGTTGGCTTTGCTGCCGGCGCTCGCGGACGATTTTGAAGTCATTGTCATCAATGACGGGAGTTCCGACGAAACGGCGAAGGTGTTGCAAGCGCTTCAGAAAAAGCACCCGGAATCGCTACGAGTCATCACTCATGAGCAGAACAGGGGTTATGGCGGCGCGCTACGTAGCGGCCTCGCGGCAGCGTCCAAGGATCTGGTATTTTACACCGACGGAGACGGCCAGTACGATCCATCGGAACTCGCCGGCCTGGTGAAAAAAATGGCCCCGAATACCGGTTTCGTAAACGGCTTCAAGAAGAGCCGCAACGATCCCTGGCACCGTGTCGCAATTGGATGGCTTTACAATCGCTTCGCCCGGTTCATCTTCGGCATTCAATTGCGCGATATCGATTGTGATTTTCGATTGATTCGCCGTAGCCTGCTGGAGGAGCTTTCGTTGCGATCAACCAGCGGAACGATTTGCGTCGAGTTAGTGAAAAAGCTCGAAATGTGTCCGTATCTTGTTGAAGAAGTTGGTGTTAGCCACTACCCTCGACTCCATGGGAAGTCACAGTTCTTTCGCCTGCAATCGCTGGCCGCGACTTTTTTTCAGTTGGTTCGATTGTACGTAACGCTGGTCGTCCTACCGCAAGTGACTGGTCGCGACGTGCGGACCGTCTGAACTCAATTTACTGGATCGCCATCGTTACGGTCTGACTCTCCACGCCATTCGCGCGAACGATAATTTGGACTGCATTTCCGGTTGGTGGTTCCGCGGGAAGCACGGCGGAGACCAAATAGATGCCGATTTGGCCAGGCGCCAGATAAGCGTAAACATCCTTTGCCAGCTGGCTTCCGACGGATACCTCCAGCGAACCCAACACCGTCAATTGCCCTGCGTCGGGAACGGCCTTTCCCTCATCGACGAGTGGATTAGTAGCTCCGAGTCCGGTCGTCACGATGAGGATCGACTCGCCGCCCCTCGCCGGGTTCTCGGGAGTGGCAAAGCCCGCCGTGCCTTCCGGCGAAACACGATAGACTTGACCGGCGCCAACACCGGTGCCGGTGAGCGTAGCGATAGCCGGCGAGGCGCTGCCGACACCCAGTGCCGCCGGGGCCGAAACGAGATCTCCGCGCCGAATCGTCATGCGGTACTCGCTATTGTCCAAATCGTATGGGACTTGCAGGTTCACTTGTTCGGGAGACGTGTATAAGAGGGGGGCCGGCCGGCCATTGAAAAAGACCTGGACGCCTCCAAGTTCGAGCGGAAACACGCCCGGCGTGTCAAACCCAAACCGAGGCTCCAGTCCCAAGTTTTCCCCGTAAATCGTGATAAACGCCCCTGGAGCGGTGATCGTTTTGGCTTGGAAGCTGACGGCATCGACGATGCTGAACGACCGCAGCCCAGGCACCGCGGAATCGGCAATCCGGCCATTGAGAGTTAGAGTTCCGACGTAGATCTCGCGTTCGGAAACGCCTCGAACCGCCACGACCTTTACTGAAGCGCCCTCGCCGCTCCGCTCCGGTTTCCAGAACACCTCCCAGAGTCCCTGGCCCACCGAAGTGACGGTAACCGTGCCGTTTGCCGGTTCGGTGGCAAACCTGACCTGCGCTTTGTCGGCGGCGTTCACCGCCTGATTGCACTCGTCTTTCAGTTCCATGATGAACCGTAGACCGACGTTGCGAACGACAGTAAAGGGCAGGCCGGGTTCCTTTGGCGTCAGAAGCAGCCGCGAACTCCCGCACGAACCGATAAAACGCTCCGTCCCCTTCGACTGGGTTACGGGTTGTTGCACGGAAGTGATGACGTTCAGGTTGTAGATCAGCCGTTCCCCATTGGCAAACAAAATCACGATGTCTTTGGTTTCCGAAAGATCCGCCGATGAACCGGTGCGAGTGACTTCCAGTTGAATTTCATTGGCTCCGCGGGCCACAACTCCCTGCGCGGACGGCACCGCAACGGTTCCCGTGTCTCCTCCAAGGGTATAGGTGCTATAGACGGACGGCTCCGCTGACCGGCTGAAAATCGTTATGTTAATTGTGGCGGTCCGAGTGACTCCCATATTAATCGTCGAGCCGGCGGTTCCGCTTTCAAACAGCCGCTGTCCGGAAGAGCCTTCCGGAAAGTAGAAAACCGTCAGGAATCTTCTCGCTACGCCCAACTGCGTCTGTGTTTCAAACGTCACGATATTGCTGGTTTGTCGCGTCGGCAAGGCAGTCCTGTTTAGGACAACGTCATAGCCAAGCACCAGTTTCCCCTCTTCGGTCCTCGTCGATGTCGACCTTTGCATACTGAACCAGGCCGGCGCCGTGCCCATGTCCGTTTTCAACGTAACGTCAGATTCATCCAGGCCGGAGAGTACTATGGACGTGGCTGCCAAACGGCTGACATTCCTCGCGTTTAGAGCGGAGATTTCGACGAGCGCAGCCTCCGCGGTAATGTCGATGGACGTCGTTCTGCCCGAAAGTTGGAAACTCAACTCCATATTGACGGGCTTTGAACAGCCTTGGCAGGTAGCCCGAACCGGGAGTTGAAAGTGCTGACGGAACAGTTGCCGCGGAGTTATCGTAAAGACAAATTCGCCCGATTGTTTGGGTTCCAGTTTCAAACTGGCGGGAGTTAGGACGATTCCTTCCGGTAAGGTCGCGTCCATGCGAATGTCCACATTCTCCGGCGAATTGTTAAAAAGTCGAACCGTTTTCGAGACGAACGGCTGCGAAGGATCCACTTTGAACGGGGTTAGTTGTTCCAGGATGGAAATTGAAGGAATTTGAGCCAGCTTGACGGGATCGGGAGTCATGTCGACGGTTGTATTTGCTAAGACACGGGAGCTATCGACGGTCAGCAATTCGATTCTGCACGACGCCGCTCGCGACGGGGCGGCAAGGGTATCCAAGGCCATCCGCAACTGCGTGGGAGCGACTGCCGCCGATGGGCCCAGCCGCACGTATTTTTCAAAGTTGCGATCACATGTTAAGCGCGTTCGAAAGGCTGTCGGCCCGAAGCCGGGGCTGACGGGGATTGCCAATTCCTGCACACCGGCGTCGGGAGGATAGGTCCAGGTCTGGCGGTTAGGGAGAGATAACGCCGTCTGCGTCCGAAATTGAGCGTCTTCGAAATAGTACAGGCGGCTCAGGTTCGTTTTGATCAGGACCCCGCGCGGGTGGGAAAAGAGGCTCTCCGGCGCCTGCGCTGACCCATCAAAGAACGCCACCGGACGAGTCTGCCCGGTAAGAACGTTGTTTCCAGCCAGTTGAAAGTTAAACAAAAATCGCCGGCCCGATTCATTGGAACTGCCGGTGGTGCAACAGGACACAGCCAGAATTCGACCGCCGAAATCCACCGCGATGGAAGTGATCCGCAGGTTGACGTTCGTTCGCAGCGACTCGTCGAATTGCAATGGCGTAACCGCGAGGGTGTTGGTGTTTACGCGACGCATCGAATTGGAAGCTCCGAGCAGCAGCAGGTCGCCGGATAGGAGCGTCGACGCCGAGCGAATTGTACTGCCGGAAAAGGTTCTGTTGAAGGTCCAGGCGCCGCTCATCGGGTCCCCAGTACCGGTTTGCACTTCGCCCAAGCCGCGATAAATTATGTGTAGCCGCCGGGCCTGATCCGCCAGAAGGATCGCATCGGTGCAGCCACCGGACCCAGGGAATTCATTGGCGCGGCGCGCGATGGATGCGCTGGTCTGAATAAAGAAGTTACAGTTCCGGTCCAACATGTACAATCGGCCGTCCGGGTCGTTGGCCACCGCCACAATCGGATAGGGGAGTGCGTCAATAGGAACGTTTTCGTCCGTCAGCCGGCCCGGCGGCGGATTATCCGGATTAAAGGTGCTTTTTGCCACCCGCTGAACCGTTCCATTAGACGTAATCCGATAGACAGCGCCATCGCCCCCTTCCACCACATAGACTTGGCCCTGGTTGTCGGTGCTGACACTGACCGGATTGTCGAAGGCGGCCCGGAACGCGGCGTTTCCGGTGAGAGGTATATAGCGCAAGAGGCGAGACACTTCCTGCGGTGCGAAAAATTTCGCTGGATCCGGGACATAACGCAAGATCCGTTTTTCGTTTAGATCCAGTCCGATCAACTGACCACCCTGCCGCGCGATCCGGCCCCTCAGGGTGGAGAAGAGGTCCAAGTCGACGCGCAATTCCGCGAATGCCAGGCGGAACAGGTTCAGCGAAGTCGAGGAATAAAGAAAGATGTTTCCGTCGTCAGTCTGCACAATCGATCTCACCGGATTTGCGTTGAGGATTGTGTAGCGGCCATTTACCAAAGCCGTATGTTGTAGTGAGGGCGTCAAACGCGAAAGCTGGCCGTCCGTAGCGTAGAAAATGTTCCTGTCTTTGTCCACCGAAAGTGCGTTGAACTCGGGCAGACTCGGTCGGCCGGCAAGAGTCGCGGAACCGTTCCAGTGCAGCACCATCGACGTCGCCTGATTTTCCAGGCGGAATATGTAAAGGTAGCGGTTCGTCACGTCCAAACCGTTGTCCTTGACAATCTCTTCCCGGAGGAAGCCGAGATAAGGGTTACCTGCCGGGTCAATCGCCAACTGAGGAGAATTGACGTAGGTGTCGCGAGACATCGTGAACAGGGGCAAGTCGAACGTCGCCGGATCCATGCGGTCGCGTATCACTCGATCCGACCCCGACCCCATCAGCCGTGTGACAGTTCCTCCCGGAGCGACTCGGGAGAGAGTTCCGCGCCCAAGATCCAGGACGTAGAGGGTTCCGTCGGGCGCTACTTTCGCTTGTAGCGGTCCCACAAATCCATCGGCAACCTGCCGTATTCGATTGTCTGCCGACCATTCAACGATCGAGCCACTCTCCGAGAGGCAGATATAGCGCGCTCCCGAGGGAGTAGATTCAAAACACGAGACTTCAGCGCTTCCCGACAGGTAGTAGGCATCGGCCGGTACTCCACTGGAGGGAAGTCTCGATTGCAGGCGTGCCGTAAGCGGAAAAGCGAACTCTTGCGCGTACCCAACGGACCAACTATAAACAATGGCGAAGACAAGGCAAAGGCGTTGCATGGATCAGGCGGAACTCCCCTTCTACTGTTGTAACGCGAATTCTGGCGAAAAGACGTGTCATTGCGAGTTTTGAGACGGAGAGTTTACGCAACGCCCGCGCCCGCCTTTCCGAATCCGGAATGAGTCCGTTCCCTCCGGGGGTAAGACGCCAGCGAGCGGCCCGTGTTTGACACTTCAGCGTCGGCTGTCTGCTCAGCGCGATATTTTAGACTGGAAGAATCATGTTGCTATTGTTGGACGCAAACGCGGCGTTGCTGCTGGCAGCGTTTGGGGCATTGCTGATTTGCGTGGAATTCTGCTTGCCGGGATGGGTGATTCCTGGCGTTGCGGGCGGCGTGTGTCTGATTTGCGGAATCTACCGGCTTTCGTCGCTGAATGCCAGCCCTGTGGCGTTCTCTTTTTTAGGGCTGGCCGTCCTCGGCGTTGCAGCGTCAGGGTACGGGTTCCTGCCGCCGTGGACCTGTATACTTTTCACATTTAGCGTTCCCTGGATTTGCCGGTGGCTTCTGCCGGGAGCAGTCGCATGGTCGGTTGCACTGTTTGCGGGAATGGTGCCTGTCACCGTTTTTTTGTTGCTTCGAATCGCCGCCCGCGCCGCGGCGAACAAAACATTACTACAATAAGTTGTTTCAGCGGTTCAGAACGTATATCCTCATGGAGAAGCAAAGGGAGGGACCGGCTATGCCTCGTAACGAAGACGGCGAAATGGAATTGGTGCTCGGCAACAAGCAGTTATTGAGCGTACTCTTCATTCTGGTTGTCCTACTGGGTGTGTTTTTCACGATGGGCTACGTTGTGGGACGCAACAATCCGAGCGATGAGAAGTTACGTTTGGCAATTGCGAAACAGCAGGTAGCCGTGGCGGGGAAACTGCCGCCGGTGACTGTGGATCCGACGTCGGGCGCTGTCTCGCCGAAGCCCAACCCCGCGATTGCTGAAACGCCCGCTCCGGTCCAACCCGTCACCGTCGAACCGACGAAGAAGGAACTGGCCAAGAAAGAGCCGGAAAAGAAGGAAGAAGCGAAAAAGAAGGAAGAGCTTCAGAAAAAGGAGGAGCCCAAAAAGGAGGCGGCAAAAAAAGAGCCGGAGAAGAAAAAGGAACCCGCACCTGTTCCGTCGGCTCCGGTGGAAGTCGCGGGTGGCCTCTTCCAAGCCACTCCCAATCCCGGCCAATATCTCCAGGTTGCCGCGATTGATCGTCCCGGCGCTTCCGGCATGGCTGAAGCGTATCGCAAACAGGGATTTCCGGCGCTTATTACCCCGAGTTCCTCGCCGACATTGTTCCGCGTCGTGATTGGACCGCTGAAAAACAGTGAAGCCGTCGCTGACGCGAAGATGCGGTTGAAGAAGATCGGCGTTGACGGCGCAATCCTGCGAAAATTCTAGGGTGAGTGATTTCGTTCAAATCGACCTGCCCCGGCCCCGGCTACCCGAGTGGCTACGCAAAGCTGATACGCATTTTGAGGCGGTTCACGAGCTGAAGAAAGGCATGCGGCAGCGAAATTTGCACACTGTGTGCGAATCCGCGCGGTGCCCGAACATGCATGAGTGTTTTCACCGCGGCGCCGCGACGTTCATGATTTTGGGAAACCTCTGCACTCGCGGATGTGGATTTTGTTCGGTCCCCAAAGGATCACCAGCCAAGATGGAGTTCACGCTGGACGCCGCTGAACCCGCCCATGTCGCCGAGATGGCAGCGGAGATGAATCTGCGGTACGTCGTGATTACCAGCGTCAATCGAGACGAACTTCCCGACGGCGGATCCCGCCATTGGGCGGAGACAGTTCGGGAAGTTCGCCGGGCGCTACCTGGAGCCAAAGTTGAGGTCCTAACGCCGGATTTCTGTGGCGACACCGACGCTATCGCCCGCGTTCTCGACGCCGGACCCGATGTTTATAACCACAATATGGAAACGATTTCCCGCCTCTACCGCCGCGTGCGTCCTCAAGCCGACTATCGTCAGTCGCTCGACGTTCTCGCTTTTGCGCGCCGGTATCGTCCGGAGGTTCTAACCAAATCCGGCCTGATGGTCGGGCTGGGGGAATCGGTGGAAGAAGTTCATGAGCTCCTCGGCGACCTCCGTGAGTCCGACGTCCATGTCGCCACAATCGGCCAATACCTGCAGCCAACCCGCCGTAATTTGCCTGTTTCCGAATATGTAACCCCCGACAAGTTCGCGGCGTACCAGGCTTATGGCATGTCTATTGGCTATCAGATGGTCTTCAGCGGACCCTTCGTCCGCTCCAGCTATATGGCCGATCTCGTGAACGAAAAAGCTACTTCTAACTGACGTGTTGATCCGGATCCTCCTCGCATCGTTGTCTGGACTGATGCTGGTTCTGCTTTTCCCGCCGTTTGGGATTGCCTTGCTAGCCCCCCTGTCGTTGGCTCCGCTCTGCCTGGCGCTTGGACGAGAATTCCGGCCGGCCGCTCGTTTTGCTCTCGGTTATGTTAGCGGACTGGTGCTATGGGCGGGCGTATGCTGGTGGATCGCACCGGTGCTGGCCGTGCACGGCGGAATGGGAGTGTTTGGCGGCTGGGGTTCGTTCGTACTATTTTGCCTGCTGAAGTCACTGCACTACGGCGTGTTCGGGCTCTTAGCCGGAGTATTGATTCGGCATTGGTATGGCCCGCCGTCCATCGCCCTTTTATGGGCCGTGCTGGAGCGAACGCAAGAACCGCTGACACTCTTCGGCTGGCTGATGCTCGGCGATGCCGGTATCGATATGGGATTGCCGCTGCGGATGGCGCCCATTGCCGGTGTTTACGGTATCTCCTTTCTCTTTGCACTGACCGCGGCGTGCTTTTCCGCGATCCTCCTCAAACAGCCGCGGACGCATGTATTGTGGGCGCTGTTGACGCTCCTCCCCGCGCTGTTGCCGCCATTGCCAACCTCCCTCCGGTCGCAGGCCCATGCGGCCCTCGTTCAACCCAACCTGCCCACGGCCAACGAAGTTACAACCGAATTGTACGCCGAAGCCAAGGCGCACCTGGTCCGCCTTTCCCTTGACGCTCTTCGGGAGGGCCCGGCCGACGTCGTCGTCTGGCCGGAAACTCCTGGACCGATGTTTTACTACGAAGATCCGGACCTCCGGGCTCGCGTTAACGAAGTGTCGGCGGCGGCGAATGCGCCGGTTCTCCTGGGGACCATCTGGCGCGACCGCACCGGCGCTCCCCGAAATTCAGCTCTGCTGGCGCCCTCCGGAGTCCGTTACGACAAGATGTTCCTGGTCCCATTTGGCGAATATGTACCCGCGCTCTTTTCGTTCGTCAACCAGGTCTCTGATGAAGCCGGCGCCTATACTCCGGGCGAAGGGATCACTCTTATGCCGGTCGGCGGACGGAAGGCCGGCGTCTTCATCTGTTACGAATCCGCCGTCGGGCACCATGTCCGCCAATTTGCCGCTGCCGGCGCCAGCGTGTTCTTCAATATTTCGAACGACGGCTATTTTTTTCGTACTCCGGCGCGAGAGCAACATTTGCAACTGGTGCGAATGCGCGCGGCTGAAAACCGGCGCTGGATTGTCCGGGCAACGAATAACGGCATTACGGCGGTGATCGATCCGTCCGGAACTATTCGAGAACAGATTCCCTCATTCGATGGCCGGGCGGCCCGAGTGGCTTTCGGCTACGTGGACGAAGTCACGCTATTCTCGCTCGCCGGCGATTGGTTCATTGTGTTCGGTGCACTCGCCGTCGTGGCCGCGCTGATTGCTTCGCAGCGGCCCAATTACGTAAAGCCGCGGCGGCGCCAGCCTACAGCGGAACATCGGTGAGCGTCAATATTTCTTCCACTATCCGCTCAGCGGCCACCGCCGTGCGTTGCGCGGCAGCGACGCGCGTCGAGAGTGCCATACGATGGGAAAATACGGGGACCGCCAGGCGTTTTACGTCGTCCGGAGTTACATAGAGGCGCCCGTCGACCAATGCCATGGCTTGCGCCGCCCGGTACAACGCCTGGGCGCCACGGGGGCTTACGCCCAGCGTCAGCGATTCGTGCGTTCGCGTGCGATTCACAATTGCCAAAATGTAGTCGACAATCGATTCGTCCACTCGAACCTGTTCGGTCTGATCCTGGAGTTCGATTACCTCCTGGCCGGTTAGGACAGCCGTCGCATGCGAATGCGGATCCGCCGGGCCGCGCCGCAGTATCTCCCGCTCGTTCACCGCGTCAGGGTATCCGATCCGCAAACGCATCAGGAATCGGTCCAGTTGCGATTCCGGCAGCGGATAGGTGCCATGATGCTCCAACGGATTCTGCGTGGCCAGCACCATAAACGGCCGCCCCAGGGGGTAGGTTCGTCCATCCACACTGACCTGTCCTTCGTTCATCGCCTCCAGTAGCGCGGACTGCGTTTTTGGCGTCGCCCGGTTAATCTCATCGGCCAGGAGAAAGTTCGTAAACAACGGCCCCGGTTTGAATTCAAATTCATTCGTGTGCGTATTGAACACGCTCACGCCTGTCACATCGGCCGGGAGCATGTCGGCGGTAAATTGCAGCCGGTGGAAGCCGCAGTCGACAGCCCGGGCGAGCGCATTAGCCAGCGTTGTCTTACCCACGCCAGGAACGTCTTCAATCAGCAGATGGCCGCGCGATAGTAGACACGCTAAACTCAGCCGCACCACTTCGGATTTTCCGCGCAGCGAAGACTCCAGCCGCGCCGTCAACGCCCCCAGCCGTTCTGCCGCTGTTACGCATTCTGCCATTTCTCCTATGATAACAACGAGATGACTGATTCCCCATGGTTACTCCGCGCCATTGAAATTGCGGTTAAAAACGTTACTTCCGGCTCGGGCGGGCCTTTTGGCGCGGTGATCACGCGCGGCGGGGAACTGGTGGCGGAAGGCGTAAACCTCGTGACGGCGAACTGCGACCCGACGGCGCACGCTGAAGTGAATGCGATCCGCGGCGCGGCGGCCGCGCTGCAAACCCACGACCTGTCGGGATGTGAACTATTTGCTAGCTGCGAACCCTGTCCGATGTGCCTGGGCGCGATACTATGGGCTCGTTTGGACCGTGTGTGGTTTGCCGCCACACAGGAGCAGGCGGCCGCCGCCGGTTTCGACGATTCTCTCTTTTACCGGCAGCTTTCGCTACCGTCCGCGGAGCGGATTGTTCCTGTTTCCAATATGCATTCCGAACGCTCAAACGAACCCTTCCGCGCATGGCAAGAGTTTTCCGGTAGAGTACGATATTGAACAATTCAATGGACATTGCCCTTCAGCTTACAAACCTGACGAAATCATTCCCCTCACACAAGGTGGTGGACGGCATCTCGCTCGACGTGCCCAAGGGCTGTTTTTATTCGTTGCTTGGCCCATCCGGGTGCGGGAAGACGACGATTTTGCGCATGATCGCCGGTTTCGCGGAGCCGGACAGCGGTACGGTCGTTCTAAACGGCCGCCAACTGAACGGGTTGCGCCCATACGAACGCCCGGTGACGACAGTCTTTCAAAGTTACGCTCTTTTCCCGCACTTAACCGCAGCGCAAAATATCGCTTTCGGGCTGGAACGCGCTGGAGAAAAACCAGACTCGATCCAGTTGAAAGTTAAGAAGATGCTCGAGCTTGTCGGGCTTCAGGAAAAGGGCGATCGGCTTCCCGCGAATCTTTCCGGAGGCGAGAAGCAGCGTACCGCGCTCGCCCGCTCGCTGGTCGTCGAACCCAAATTGCTGCTGCTTGATGAACCGCTTTCCGCGCTTGATCCGGCGCTCCGCAAACGCGTTCGAATCGAACTTAAGCAACTGCAGAAGCGCCTCGGCATCACGTTTCTCTTCATTACCCACGATCAGGAGGAAGCTCTCACGCTTTCCGACCAGATCGCCGTCATGAATAAGGGGAAAATCGAACAGATCGGCACTCCGCAAGAAATATATCTCACACCGGCAACGCGCTTCGTCGCCGGCTTTCTCGGCGCGGTCAACTGGGTGAATGGAGCCGGCGTCCGCCCGGAGTTCACCCATATTTCGCGCCGGCCGCCAACGAACGGAGCCCGAACGGTGCAAGCCCAGGTTGAGACCAGCGCCTTTCTTGGCGACTGCTTTCACGTGCATACACGCACGGGTGACGGCGTGGTCCTGACCGTTCAAGTCGATCACCACGAAGAGCAATACTCGACCGGCGATAGTGTCCATATCTGGTGGCACGCGCAAGACGAACTTCCGGTGCGCGAATGAACCGGCTCCGCGCAATATTTCTGGCCCCCGCGGCCGGCTTCACGGTCCTGCTTTTCCTGGTGCCGATGTCCATCATTGTCGGCTACAGCTTCCTCACGCGGGGCGTATACGGCGGCGTCGTGAGCCCCTGGACTTTTGAAAACTATCAACGTCTGTTCGACCCGCTGTACGGCGTGATCCTATGGCGTTCCCTGGTCATGTCGACGGCGGCGACCCTGCTCTGCCTGCTTATTGCATTTCCCCTCGCCCTATTCATCGCCCGCGCCGGCGCCCGCCGGAAAAGCGTCTATCTCTACCTGGTGATCCTTCCCTTTTGGACGAGTTTCCTCGTCCGGACCTATGCCTGGATGTTTTTGCTGCGCGATAGCGGTCTGATTAACAGCATCCTGCTCTCGCTCAAGGTTATTAGCGAGCCCTTGCCCCTTCTCTACAATGAAACCGCGGTCGTCGTCGGGCTCGTCTACGGTTATCTTCCGTTTGCCGTTCTCCCGCTTTTCAGCAACCTTGATCGCCTGGACAAAAATCTCCTCGAGGCCGCCGCCGACCTGGGCGCAACGCCATGGCAAACCATACGGCGGGTTGTCCTGCCGCTGTGCGCGCCGGGACTCCGCGCCGCCGGCGTTCTCGTCTTCATCCCCTGCCTCGGTGCGTATCTCACCCCCGACCTTCTCGGCGGCGGGAAGAGCATCATGATTGGCAATCTGATTCAAAATCAGTTCACGACAGCGCGCGATTGGCCCTTCGGCTCGGCGATATCGCTAGCGCTGATGGCGCTGGTAATGGTCCTGCTCATGGCCCTGCTGCGCCGCGATGGCGAGGAGGCATTATGAAGCAGAGCCGCTTCCTGCCTGTTTTCGCCGGACTCGTGTACGCCTTTCTTCATGTCCCGCTGCTAATCCTCTGCGCCTTTAGTTTCAATAGCTCCCGATTCACAATCTGGGAGGGGTTTTCGCTGGAGTGGTATCGCGCGATGTTCTCCGATTCACAATTGGCGGAAGCAACGTGGAACAGCCTGGTGATCGCCCTCGTATCGACATTCTTCGCGACTATCATTGGAACACTTTGCGCGTATGGCCTCTGGAAACGAAACTCCAAATGGCTTAGCGGATCGCTGTACCTTTCGCTGGTCACGCCGGAAATCGTCACCGGAATCTCACTCCTGGCGCTGTTTCAATGGATCTTCCGCTACTGGCAGGTACAGCTTGGAATGCATACGGTGATCCTTGCCCATATCGCGTTCGCCATCGCCTATGTTCTGCTTGTCGTCATGGCCCGGCTTCGCACCGCGGAACCGGCGCTGGAAGACGCGGCGCTCGATCTCGGCGCCACCGAATGGCAGGCCTTCCGGCTTGTCACCTTGCCGATTCTAAAACCGGGCATTGCCGCCGCCGCGCTACTTGCCTTTACTGTCTCCTTCGACGATTACGTCATCACCAGCCTTGTCGCCGGAGTCGATTCCGAAACGCTTCCCATGGTCCTTTACGCAATGGCTCGCCGCGGCGCGAATCCTGTCGTCAGCGCCATTTCCACCGTCATCTTCTTCGGTTTCGGCGCGCTCATTCTCATCTCCGAGAGGATGCAGAAAAACGTATGAACCGCCGCGCCTTCACGATTGGCATCGCCGGCCTGGCCGGTTGCGCGCCCCGCCACGCGCGCCGCCTCAACGTATTTAACTGGTCGGCCTACGTCGCGCCGGAAACTGTGCCCAATTTCGAAAAGGAGCATGACGTTCGCGTCCGTTACAGCATCTACGAGTCGAACGAAGAGATGCTCGCCCGCGTCTTCTCGGGCAACTCCGGCTGGGATGTGGTTTTCCCCACTCACTATATCGTTCCGCCGATGCGCGAACAGGGGCTTTTGGCTGAACTGGAACATGCCAGACTACCGAACCTGAAGCATATTGAGCCGGCCTTTCAACACCCGGTAAGCGATCCTCAACTGCAACACGCAATGCCGTATATGTGGAACGCCACGGGCATTCTTTACAACAAGAAGGTCACGCCGGCTCCCAAACGCTGGGCCGATCTCTGGGAGCCCCATTGGAAGGGTCATCTCACAATGCTTGACGATCCCGCCGAGGTCATCGGCGCGGCGCTGCGCAAGCTCGGCTACTCTCTCAACTCTCGCGACCCGATTGAACTCCGGGCGGCCCAACAGGAGGCTGTCCGCCAGAAGCCGCTACTTCGCGCCTATCTCAACACCGAAGTCCGGGACCAAGCTGTGGCGGGCGATGTCCTCGGCGCTCAAATCTGGTCGACAACGGCGCAACAGGCTATCGATGCTTCAAAAGACCTCGCCTTTGTCTACCCCACCGACGGGTTTCCTCTGAGTCTCGATTGCGCCGTGATACTTCGCGAGAGTCCGCGCCAGGACGTCGCCCACGAGTTCCTGAACTATCTCCTTGAACCCCCGGTAAACGCGCGAATCGCCGAAACTATGCGCACCGCCACTGCCAACGGCGCCGCCCGGACACTGCTCTCCGTGGCAACGCAGCAGAATCAGACACTCTATCCTCCGCCGGAAGTCATGGCGCGCGCCGAATGGTTCGCCACCGTCACCCCCGAAGCCCAGCGCTTGCGGGACCGGCTTTGGACGGAAATCAAATCCGCTTGAAACCAAAGGCGTCGGCGGAATTGATATACCTGTAACAGGGTGATACGCAATACTAGAAAGGAGCCTTTTCTTGGGGCGAATCGCCGATTCCGTTCGGCGTGAAGCATAAACCAAATTTTATGATGCCAATGATCGAGACCATCCTGTCGCAAATGCCCCGCTTCACGTGGTCGGCGGCGCTCGATATTCTCGTCACTGCTTTCATCATTTATCAGTTCATTATCATCGTCCGCGGCCGTCGTTCCGCTGCGATTCTTGCCGGTTTGCTTGTCCTGGTTCTCGTCTATCTGGGCTCTGTTTACGCCAAGTTGGAAATGCTTCGCACCATCCTCGCCACGCTGGCTCCTTACACCGCCTTCGGCATGATCGTCATGTTCCAGAGCGAGATTCGCCGCCTCCTGGCGCGGATCGGACAACGCCGTATCATTGGCTTTGGAAGCCGCCTCCATCGCCGGGAAACAGTGGAAGAAATCCTGCTCGCGCTCCAGCAGCTTTCGCAGCAAAAGATCGGCGGTCTTATCGTTATTGAACGGGAAGTCGGACTGCGAACGTTTGTGGAGAGCGGCGTTCCCCTGGATGCCAGTGTCTCGCGAGACCTTCTGCTCGCCATTTTCTATCCCGGTTCCGCCATGCACGACGGCGCCGTAATCATCCAGGGCGACCGTGTGGCCGCGGCCGCCTGCTTCCTGCCTTTGACAATGAATCCCGAACTGCTCCGGTTTCTCGGAACTCGCCATCGCGCCGGCATCGGCATTACCGAGGAAACGGACTGTATTTCGCTGATCGTCAGCGAGGAAACGGGGCGCATCTCCATCGCCGCTCGGAATGAAATTGAGTATGACGTAACGATCGAGCGCGTCGAACAGCGCCTTTCACGCCGCTATACGGAGCCGGAGACGGCTTCCGTTTCCGACTTTACCTCCGCGAAGGAGTCGGGCACATGATGGGTTCTGTTCGCCGCCTTTTAACCGTCAACATAGGCGCCAAGATTCTAAGCGTGGCCATCGCGTCCTTGCTTTGGATTGCCATCGTCGGCGAGCAGGAACTGGCGACAGCCATTGACGTCCCCGTCGAGTACCGCAATTTCCCGAAGCCGTACGAGGTTTCCAGCGGCACGGTTAATCGTGTCAATCTGCTGGTCCGTGGTCCGTCCGGAAAGTTGAATGACACTTATCTAAAGGATGTCAGCGTAGTGGTCGATCTGGAAGGAGTGAAACGCCCCGGAGATTGGACATTCAATTTGGACAGCCGCGCCATCCGCGTACCTTCCGGTCTGGAACTGGATCGCGCCATACCCAGCCAGGTTCGTATGCGGTTTGAAGAGCGATTCGCTCGCGATATTCCAATTCAGATTCGCTACGCAGGCAATCCGATGCCGGGTTACCGGGTCGCCCGACACGAACTCTCGCCCGACCACCTTCGTGTTATCGGTCCGCGAAGCCGCGTTGAACAACTGCAGTCCATCGATACGGATCCAATCGATCTCAACGGCATCATTTCGGAAGCGGAAACGCGCGTTAGTACCTTCGTCGACGATCCGCAATTGCGCGTAGACGGTAACTCAATGGTCCGCGTGCGCCTGGTCATGGAGCGTATCGGCCCCGGTCTGGAGCAATAGTGTCCCGCCAACTATTCGGTACGGACGGGATTCGCGGTATCGCGGGCCAGTATCCGCTCGATCCTCACACAGTTTTCGCGTTTGGCCGGGCGCTCGGCGAATGGGCGCTCACTCATTCGGCTACACCTCGTGTCCTGATCGGCATGGATACACGCGAATCCGGACCTGCGCTCGCGGCTCAGGTCACCGCCGGGTTGGAGCGGCAGGGAGTGGCGTTTGAGGTCGCCGGAGTCCTTACCACTCCCGGCGTCGCCTGGCTCACCAAGACCGGCCCGTTCGCGGCCGGCCTGATGATCTCGGCCTCCCACAATCCCTTTGAGGACAACGGCCTGAAAGTCTTTGCCCATTCCGGCTATAAGGTCCCTGACGCGGAAGAACTCGAACTGGAAAAACGAATCTTTGCGCTTGCCGCGGAGGCTTCCGGTGAGAATGGAACCATTCAAAATCTCTCCGGCGCAGGCGCGGCGTACATCGAATTTTTGCGATCGTGTTTTAGTCGGGATTTGGCGGGGTTCAAAGTCGTTATCGATGCCGGCAACGGCTCGGCGAGTGGCTTTGCTTCCAATCTGCTTCGATCGGTTGGCGCTGAAGTGGTTGAGCTCAGTTGCTCGCCCAACGGACGCAATATCAACCTGAACTGCGGGGCGCTTCATACGGAACACATTCAGAACGCCGTTGTCGCCCACAACGCCGATCTTGCCGTGGCCTTCGATGGCGATGCCGATCGCGCCATGTTTGCAGGGCGGTCAGGCAAAAGGGTCGACGGCGATCATGTTCTGTTTATCTGTGGCCGGGATGCCAAACAAAACGGCCAACTGCCGGGCGACACCGTGGTTGCCACCGTAATGTCCAATCTTGGTCTGGCGCTGGCCCTCAAGAAGTACGGCATCCATCTTGCGCGAACCGCGGTAGGCGATAAATACGTACTGGAAGAAATGATCCGCATCGGCGCTGCTATCGGCGGTGAGCAGTCCGGACACATTATTTTTCACGAACACGCCACTACCGGCGACGGAATGTTGACGATGTTGCGACTGCTGGAGGTGATGGCCCGCCAACGAGCCAGCCTCGATTCGCTGGCCGAGGAACTTCACATTTTGCCCCAGACGCTCGTCAATGTTCGTTTCGGCAGGAAGCGCCCGCTGGAAGAGTTAGACGCGGTTCAAGCCTCCATCCGCGCCTGTGAAAACGAATTCGGCGAAGCCGGCCGGGTCGTTGTCCGCTTCTCAGGTACCGAACCGCTCGCCCGCGTTATGGTCGAAGGAACTACCCTCGACCGGGTTAGTCATCACGCGACAGTCATCGCCGCCGCCATCCAGCGGGAACTGCGCGCTTAGGGTAAGGCGCGACGCCGAGCGGCCCGGTTTCCACGGCCTGTGCTGCCGCAAGTCTTGGGAGACCGCGCCTGTCGTCGCCTCCTGCGATTTGACGGGGAAACGAACCCCGGGAGCGTCCGCCGCCGATTGGCTTTGGGCGAGACGATCGCGATCTACGCATATGGCTTACCCGCGTGGAAACCGGCGCGCTATCCCCTTGATGGAACAGCCGCAACAGAGGCAGAGCCACGCCAGTTGAAGGGCAGCTTCGAGGTATTTTGTAACGCCGGATCAGATTGGACTTTATTAAATCAATGCTCGGATTCCCACTTCTCTCGATCTCTGCTGTCGAACCGCCAGAATAGCGAGCGGGAAGGGAATCGTCGCCCGTCCCTGCGCGCGCTATTTCTGCCGGCAACGGAACGGCCTGCGCCAGGCCCAAGGCGCATACTGCCGTTGCCAGCAGGCTTGATTCCGCGGAAGAAGATGCCCGGGTGCCGCATCAACCGGTCCAGGCAATTCCGATTTCCCGTTGGCCAAATGGCCAGCTCGCGATAAACTATCCCACATGCGGATTCGTCAGCTCGCCCTTTTCCTCGCGCTAAGCGCCTCTCTCGCTTTTGCCCAACGCCCTCAGCGCCCGAAGCTTCCAGGCGAAGACTGGGTTCAACTCTTCAATGGCAAAGACTTCACCGGCTGGACGGAAATCGGTAAAGAAAAGTGGATCGTCGATAATGGAACCATCCATGGCCAAGCCATATCCAAGGAATACGGGTATTTGAAGACCGTCAAGAACTACAAGGATTTTCACATGTCGCTGCGCTTTAAATGCGAAGGCGATGGCAACAGCGGCGTCTTTTTCCACTCCGAATTCAAGCCCGGCACTCCGACCATCACCCAAGGTCTTCAATTTGAGGTCGACTGCACCATCGGCCAGCACACTGGCGGCATTTATGGCGATGGCCGTCAATGGATCGTCTGGCCTTCTCCAGAAAATGAAACCGTTGTCAGGAAGGACGAATGGAACGAGTACCTCCTGAAAGTCGAAGGAAATCACTATGTTTCTCGTCTGAACGGCGTCGTGATGATCGATTTCACAGACCCTAACCCGAAGAGTTTTGACGGCGGCATCTCGCTTCAACTCCACTCCGGCGGCTCCGGAAACATGCGCTTCAAAGACCTCTGGATCCGCGATCTCAC
>Ga0105047_10001069_pt1 | contig 48230 bp, 41 predicted proteins | sample MAT04_FD_78384 | JGI IMG/M metagenome (GOLD analysis project Ga0105047, IMG submission 78384) | Freshwater microbial communities from Lake Fryxell liftoff mats and glacier meltwater in Antarctica - MAT-04 (megahit assembly) | ecosystem: Environmental > Aquatic > Freshwater > Ice > Liftoff...
ACGCTCGGCCAGAAGGGCATGGGCGCACAGGCCCAGCAGCTGAAAAAGTACATGGCCTCCATGTCTCCGGCGGACGCCCAGGCGCTCGTCGCCTCCGTCCTCGCGAACGGCAAGGCCACGGTCGACGGCATCGAGATCGAGCAGGTCGACCTCGAGGTCGCGTTCGACGCGAAGGAGGGCTACGCCGCCGCGGGTGAGCGGATCGGCGTGGTGGTGCTCGACACGCGCCTCGACGATGGGCTGCGCGATCTCGGCTACTTGCGCGAGCTGCTCAACCGCGTGCAAACCGCGCGCAAGGAGATGGGCCTCGACTTCGTGGACCGGATCCGTGTGAGGCTCGCAGGCAGCGATCGTGTCATGCGAATTGCAAGCACACACGAGGCGACGATCAAGAGCGAGTGCCTCGCGGTCGATCTCGGCGTCGGCGCGCCCGATGCATCGAGCACGACGCCGTCGCGCGAGGTCGACGTCGAAGGCGACAAGGTGGAGATCTGGATCACGAAGGCGTGACCGTCTCTGTCAAGAACGAACACTCGCGCCCACGCGCACCTGGATCCGAACTTTCGGCGACCGCGGTCCGATCGCGCGCGACCTCTTGCGTGCGTCTGGTATACGTTCAACCTCTGATCGGGCGGGGAATGGGAACACAAAACCTGAAAGCCAAACGCGTTGAACTCGTGCAGCCGCGTCCCGTCGGGTTGCAGGCACGCAAGCCGTCGGTTGCGCGCGCGGACCTCGTCGACAAGGCGACCCGCGCTCGCTTCGAATCGGAGCTCGATGCAGCTCTGAAGCGGAAGCCGACGAACGAGGTCAAGCTCGCCGGCGCGCTGCGCGCTGTGGCAGCGATGAGCCCCGCGCTTCGTGGCGCGCTCGTCGAGGCGACCCAGGTGATGGTCCGGCGCGGCTCGTACACGCGCGAGATCTACGGCGCGTGCCTCCGCACGCTCGCGGAGGCCGAGGACCGCAATGTCCCCGCGCTCCTCAAGGGCGCACTCGCGGCCGACGACGCCGGCGGCAACGCGACGCTCAGCGCCGCCTGCTTCTGCAAGGACCCGTCTCTCGCCGCGCCGCTCGCGAAGCTCGCCGCGAGCCGCCAGTCACACCTCGCGTTCGGCGCCGAGACGGCGCGCGTCTGTCGCCGAGAGTCGAACGGCGCACACCTCACGGCGATCGCGCCGATGATCAAGGAGAGCCACCGCATCTCTCTCTGCACCGACCTCTTCGTGCCGCTCGCCCGCAGCGCGCCCGTCCCGGTTCACGTCGGTCCCGCGCTCGCCGTCCTTCGTGGCGCCGAGAGGCACCTCGGTCGCTGGCTTGTCCTCGCGGACGTCGCGGCGAAGGCTGGCGACATGGGCCCGCTCGAGGAGGCCGTCGCCAAGTCGCAGGTCGGTCCGTCGAGCGCACGCGCGGCATGGTCGCTCGTCGCCTGGGCTCTCTCCGATACGGTCATGAGCGCGCGCGCGCTCACGACCCCGTCGGTCACCAACGGCGCGAACGGCGCCGCGAACGGAAGCGCGAACGGAAGCCACGCATCCGGCAGCGTCGCGCCGCCGGCCACGCGCCCGACGGTCGAGCTCGTCGCGCGCCTCTCCGATCGGCCGAGCGCTGATCGCGACACGACGTTCCTCTTCCGCATGGCACGTGCGCGCGCCATGAGCTGCAAGCCGATGCTCGAGGGGCTCGCCAAGGGCGGTCCGCTCGCTCCGCTCATGGACGAAGTGTCCGTCCGAGCGGCCTCCTACCTGGTGCGCGACCATGGCCGGGCAGACATGAAGGAGGCGCTGCTCGATTGTGCGCAGAACGCCAAGCGCGACGAGCTTCGAGGCTTCGCGGTCGCCGCGCTGTGGGATACCGGCGACGACGCAGCACGGGCCAAGGCCCGCGATTTGAGCGACGAGCTGGTCGCCTCGCGGTGTATCTCGAGCGTGGCCTGGGGCGCGCTCGTCCGGGCGGCGCATGCGGGCGGCATCGGGAAGAACGACTCGAACTTCGTGGTCGCCGCCGAGACGCCGTTCCGCTGGGTGCAGTGGGGCTGGCTCGAATAGTCGCCGCGAGCCGGCCTGCTCCAGCGTGAGCCGTCCAGTTCGTCCTCTGTCGCGTCGGTGCTACGCTTCTGAGGTTGCGTCTCCGTTCCGTCCGCACCTTGGTTCTGGGAGCCTCGCTCCTTCTCGGTAGTGCCTGCGTCCTTTCGCACGCGGCCGCGGAGGCTCAGACGCGGCCGCCTCCGGCGTCGCGCGAGGCGAAGACCGTCGTGACCGCGGGAACGGCGAGCGCGCAGCCCGTCGCCCCGGTCGACCGCATCACGCTCGTCGCGGACCGCGACGACGACGACGCTGACGAAAGGCCCGACTCCGAGGCTGAGCTCGTCACGCCGAGCGCGCGGGTGGACGTGGTGACCCTCGACGCTCGCTATGCGGGCGCCACGCTCACGGCCCGCACCGGCGCAGAGAGCGCGCGCATCCTCGTGCAGGGGCGCCCGTTCGCCTGGGGTGAGCGAGTCCCCGCGGGAGCCCAGCTCCAGGGCATCGTGCCCGGCCACGTGTCCGTCATCGCCCGCTCCGGCACGCGCGAGTGGACGCTCGCGGTCGACGTGCACGGCGTCGGCCTGCGCGACGGCAAGAAGAAGCCCGTCGACATGGCGCGCCAGCATGCGTCGATCGAACGCACGCCGCCGGCTCGCATCGACCTCGACGACGCCGACCACGAGTTCGATGACCCGGACGCGCTCCGCGTGATGACGACGTCACCGGAGGGAGCCGCTGCGCTCGGCGCGCTCACCGTCGACTCGCTCTCGGCGGACGGCTCGTCGCTCGATGTCATCCGCGACGTGAAGCTCCTCTCCGTGGCTTGCGACCGAGGCGTCGCCGCCGGCGCCACGTGCTCGGCGAGCGCTCCGCTACGGCTGGTCGTCGACGACGTCGATCGCTCGCACCCGCTCGTCGCGACGCGCTCCGTTCGCGCGGAGGTCGGTGGTGCGCTGGTCGTTCGCGACGCCAGCGGCAAGAAGCTCCAGGCGATCCGCGTCTCCGGTCCCCGAAGCTCGGACGCGGGGCCCATCGGTCGTCACCGGCTCACGATTCATCCGGTCGTCATGCGGCTCACCCCGGGCGGCGCGCCGGCGGTCGGAGGAACGGATCTCGGCGCCGTCGCCGCGCTTCGCCAGGAGCTCGCGCTGGCGTCGGCCACGTGGGGGCAGTGCGGCATCTCGTTCGGCCCCGTCACCCAGATGGACGTGAAGGTGATGAGCCCGCCGCCGCCGTATCTGGTGGCGATCGGCGACGACGTCGGGCTGCCCGCGAGCGGCGGTGAGCTTCGCCTGAAGATCGAGGGGCGTCCGCTCACGGTCGTGACGAAGAAGGGCTGGTCGACACGCCAGGTCGCGCTGGAGCTGCAGCGCACGGCGCAGCGGCTCGGCCTCGTCGCGACGCTCTCCGAGAACGCGCGCATCGCCCCGGGCGCGGCGCCGAGTGTCGACGTCGCGATGAAGCGCATCGACGGCCAGTTCGCGACGGTAGAGCTCGTAGCGTCGTCGGACGCGACGCTGAGCGTGAACGTCGGCGCCGTGGACCTCACCGACGGCCTCCAGCACTTCGGCGACACCGACTCGGTGGCGGGCACGCTCGAGGAGCGGGCGCTCGTGAAGGCCATCGACGACGGCGACCCGCGAACGATCGAGCTCGTGGTGATCCCGTTCTTCTCCGGCGGCGGGCGCATCGGCGAGTCGTTCATCGCGAGCGACGGCTCGAGCATGCGCAATGTGGTCATCATCGATCGCGCGGGCGTTCGCGCGCGGCGCACGAGCCTCACGCTCGCGCACGAGCTCGGGCACGTCATCCTGGACGAGCCGGGCCACCCCGACGACTACGGCATCGACACGCCGACGCTCCTCATGGACTCGGACGCCTCGGACTCGTCCCCCTTCGGGCCGCGCCGCCTCACGGTCGACGAATGCGCGCGCGCGGTCCGCCAATCGGGTCCCACCGCGCGCCTCCCACTCCTCACGGAATGGAAGCTCTCGCCGATGAAATACCCGCCGCGCTAGTTCGCGCGAGACGTGGCCTACGCGGAGACGCGGAGGGACGCGGAGGGGCGCGGAGGCTCGCGGAGCGAGATCGTGTCCTGCGGACGTCACCTCGGGTCTGTGGCCTGTCGGTGCTCGGAAACCTGCCCGAAGCGGGCAGGTTTCCTGCGCAGATCTACCTCCCCTATCCCGACCTGCAACGCCTCCCGCCCGGTCCGCGTCTCCTTCACCGGTGCGCTATGCACACTTCGGGGAGACGCCAGCACTGTCCGGATGACGGTGGCAGGTGGGGATTGAGTCTCCCCATCGCGCAGGAAAGCTGCCGCTTCGGCAGCTTTCCGAGCACCGAGAGGCCACAGGCCAAGACAACCCCTGCAGCGAGCCCTCTCGCTCCGCGCAGCTCCGCGCTCCTCCGCGTCTCCGCGTAGGCCACGTCTCGGTTCGACCGCGTCAGTTCGGGTTGATGTCTTTGAGCTCGGTGCCGCCCGCGTAGGCGTACGAGACGAAGGCATCGAAGCCGTACACCAGGACGCCCACCGGGTAGTCCGACTGGACGCGATGGACGCCGTCGTTCTGGCGGCCCGGGAGAACGTTCATCGGCGAAGGCTTGTTCGGGTCGATCGCCGGGAACGAGAGCTGGCACCGATACACCACGAAGGGCGGGTCCTTCGCCTTGCGCGTCTTCTCGTCGAGGCCGTCCGCGGGAGCCACCTGGCAGACCTTCCCGTCGACGAGCAATCCGTCGACGAAGACCTGCGCACCGAACGGGGCGGTGAGCACCAGGAAGTCGAAGGCGTACTTGTCCGGCGTGAGCAGGACGTACTCGCTCCGCCATTGCTCGACCGGTGCGACGAACGTGAGGCTCGGGTCGCCGCCCGGGAGGCCCCGCACGACCCCCGCCGCCTCCTGGCTCGCTTGAACGTCTGCGACGAGCACGGGCTGCGAGGCCGTCATCACGAAGTCCTGATGCGCGATGATGGTGACGTTCTTGCCCTCGCCGTCGAGGTCGATGGCGTCGTAGGGGGGAGGGAGGGTCGTCGTGAGCTTCGTGAGCCCCGACCGCGTCGCCACGACCCGGTAGAGCTCCGGCTCGTCGAACGGCGAGATCGCCGCGCCTGCTGCGACGAGCGCCCGTGACCGGTTCGGCACGCGCCCGAGGACGTATCGCTTGCCCGCGGCGCGAAGCGGGATCGCCTGCTCCTCGAGGTGGTCCGCGCAACACGAGCGGCTCGCGATCGTCGAGTAAAAGGGGGCGTCGCTCGCCTCGCTCCCGACGTGAACGGCGACCGGCCCGCTCGCGTCGATGAGCGTGCCGGTGAAGTCGGCATTGAAGTCGCCCGTCTCGAGGTTCAGCACGTCGAAAGGCTGGAGGGTGACGTCGAATTCGCCGTCCTGGACGACGCCGCCGGGGATCGGCCCGCCGCCGACGATGCGCGCCGTCGACTTGATGTGCACCTTCGTGTCGGCCTGAGTGCCCACGATCGCGAGGAAGGCGCGGAGGTCGGTCCCGAAGTTCTGCGCGGGATTCTCGCTCGTCGCGATCGTCTGGGGCCAGCCGACGATGACGTAGGAGCGGCCGCTGCCGCCACCGAGCGCCGGCGTGGGGAGCAGCAGCGAAGCGTCGTTCGAGAACACGTTGGCGTTCTCGAGCGGGTTGAACTGGTACGCGACGATCGGCACGTCGGAGCGAACGCGATAGGCGCCGCGCGAGAGCGCGGTGTGCGTCCCGGTGTTGAACGTCCCAGGGGCGGAGCCGTCGACCTCCTTGGGGCCGAGCTTGAAGACCTCGAGGCTGCGCGGGCCGATGCGCGCCGTCGCCACCGTTCGGACCTGCGCTGGCGTTCCGACGCCTGCCGTGTCCTCGTCGACGGTGACCGTCGCGACGAGGTCGGGCTCCGCGTTCGACACGACGACGGCGTACTGCTGCGCCGCGGCGTTGCCCTGCGAGGTCACCGCGTTGTCGAGGTCGACCGCCCAGTACTCGCAGCCGACGTTGGAGTGCTCGCGCGCCGCCGACTCGCAGAGGTTCTTGCAGACCCCCTGGCGACACGCGATGGCCTTCTCGGCGTCGCAGGTCTCGACCTTCGTGCGCGTCTGGCCGTCGTCTCCGCAGCGCACCACGTCGAAGCCGTCACAGGACGCGCTCGCGGGCAGACACGCCGTGCACCGCAAGAGGCCGGGCGCGCAGACGAGGCCGCGCGTGCCGCAGGCGTCGAGCGTGACGCGCTTGCCGGCGTCGCAACGCGTGAGCGAGGCACCCGAGCACTCGATGACGCCCTCGTTGCAGGGCCGGGCGGCGCCCGGGTCCGGGATATCGCGATAGGCGGGGTCGAACTGGCATGAAGCGGCAAGCACGACGAGCGCAGCGAGCACGAACGGGGCGCGGAGCCGCCCGACCAACGAATGCCCAAGCCCGCGAGGTGCCGCCATACGAACCGTCGAACCCGTCAGTAGGCGCCGACCAGCGAGTCGAACGCGTGCGCGTTCCAGGAGCCCGGCGAGAGCTGGCCCTGGCGCATCTTTCCGTAGGAGAAGCCGTCGATGCGTCCGACGTGCACGGTCGTCTTGATGGCGCCGCCCACGAGGCCGAGGGCGTCCGGACCAGGGAGAGCGCGCAGATCGGGGACATCGAACGAGGTCGTCCCGCCGGGCCCCGCGATGACCCACGAGACGAGCCCGTTGCCCGACTCGACCTGCACGACCTGGAGTTCGAAGCCCGTCGTGCCCGAGTACTGCACCTGAGCTCCGCCCCACGAGCCGCTGCCCGGCTGGCCGAGGACGGGCACGTTCAAGAAGCCGCCGACCGCGACGGGGTCGTTCGCATTCGTGGTGCGGATCCGAGAGATGACGCTCGCGGGCTGCTGGAGATCCGCGCCGGTCGCCGCGACTCCCCCGAGCACGTACTGCTCGCCGGCGATCGCGTGGTCGAGCGAGGGCACGCCCGTGAAGGGCATGGTCGCGGGTGCGGGCAGGGGAGCGACGAGCAGGTTGCGCGGAAGGACGGCGTACCGGGATGCGCCGAGCGTGAGGCCGAACGTCGTGGCGATCCGGTCCGGCCCGCGAGGCCCGGGCGCGGGCGGCTGGGGCGCCACCGTGACGACGTGATCGAAGAGGATGTCCATGCGCACGTCGACGCCGGTTATGCGTGTCTGAGCGGGGACGGAGATGCCGCGGGCGACGCCCATCGCATACGGGACGAACCGTGGAGGTGTCTCGCTCCGGTCCTCGAGACCGGCGACGATGTAGAGCGTCACGTTGCCCGGATAGGCGACGAGGCTGAACTTGTAACCGTTGGCGCCCGCGGTATCGGGGGTGATCGCCTCGCTCGGCGACGGCAGCTGGAACGCCGTGTTGGAGAAGTCGCTGCTCTCGAACACGTACGCCGCGCGACGCTCGGTCGGCTTCACCGGCGCGGGCACCGTGGTCCAGCCCGTGCGGACGAACTCGCTGCCGCCGGGGAACACGAGCTCGCCCTCGACCACGCCGCCGTACTTGCCGCCGTTACCGCCGGTCGACGGAGGGTCGGGCAGCGAGGGCGGGAGGCACGCGATGTCGAGGACGGGCGCGAGGTAGACGGTCACCGTGTCGACGGGGACGTCGACGTAGGTGATCGGCTGATGGCACTTCGCGGCGACCGTCACGGTGACCTTGGTGCCGGTGAGGCCGTTGATCTCCGCGACGCCGCTCGCAGAGGTCTGCTTGACGATGCCGCCTGCCACCGAGCTGCCCGCGACGACGTATGCTCCCGGGATCGCCATCCCGGTCGCGGCGTCGAACGCGAGCGCGCGGACGCGCCCGGAGAACACGCTGCCGGAGAGCCCGCCGCGGTAGCCGTCCGTCGAGTCGTTGTAGGCGAACGCGTCACGCGCCTGGGTCTTCGTTCCCGAAGGCTCGAGCACCGTCACGTCCTTCGAGCCCGGAGCGCCCGGCGGAGTCGTGCACTCGACGTCGGTGCTCGAGGTGGCCGCGACGTCCGTGCAGTCCGCACCGCCGATCGAGATCTTCACGGGCGCCGTCCACGGCGTGCCGGCGTTCGTGAGCCGGATGCGTGTCCCGCCGCTCGTCGCACCGCTGTCGGGGGTGACGACGAACGAGTCGTAGAAGAAGCCCTTCTTGAGCACACGCTCCTTCGCGGAGGCGTCGTCGCGGATGACGACGTCGACCCAGCCGGGCTTGCCGGGCGGAGTCTCCACGAGCGCGCGCGTCGGGTCGCCGGCGATCGCGCCGACCTCCTGCCCACCGATGAACACGCGAAGCTTCGGCGTGAAGCCTCGGCCCGTGAGCCGCGCCGACGTCCCGCCCGTATAGGGCCCGTGCGAGGGGTCGAGGCCGTAGAGGGCGAAGGGATCACCGAGGTCGACGTCCGTGCGCTGGAGGCCGGAGTCGCCCGCGAGGTCGATGCCCGTGCCGCCGCCCGCGTCGTCACCGTCGATCAGCGGGGGACCGCCTCCCGGCAGACATGCCCCGGCGACCAGGCATGCGAGCGTGCAAGCCGGGGTGAGGAGGGCGACGCCGAGACCGAAACGCGACACCCTCCGAGGGTACGCGTGCCTGCCCGAGTGCGCCACCCGCGCGTCAGCCGGCGCGCGAGGCGCGACGGAGGATGTCGATTGCCACGGCCTTGCGCCCCAGCGGGCCCTTGGCCGTGAGGTCGAGCGGCGCCAGGTCATTGGCCGGCGCGGGCAGCGAGACGCTCACGGCATCGGGCAGCTGCGACGGCGGCGCGTCGAGGCCTGCGTTGGGCCCGACGCACGCGGGACAACCGCACTCGCACGGGCACCCTTCGACGAGCCGGAGCGCGCGCGCGATGAGCACCTCGCGCTGCTCGAAGATCCGCTCGGCGAGGCCGATACCGCCCGGCGTGTGCTCGTACAGGAAGAGGGTAGGGCTGTAGCCCGGTGCGGGACCGCCCCGGACCTTGCGCGGGATCGGCACCGGCGCCGCCTCGTCCTCACCGGGGGGGGCGGCGCCCTCCTCGTCGAGCGCCGTGTCGCCGAGCGTGCACCCGAGGTCGCGCGGGTCGCACATGAGCGCGAGCGTCGCGACGGTCTCGAGGGCGATGCCCGCGCCCCGCAACCCGTCGATCGCCGCCGCGCGCCCCTGCGGGATCTGCGTGCAGACGCTCTCGGGCACGGTCAGCCAGAAGGCCGTGGTGTGCATCTGCATCTCGGGGAGACGCACGTCGCCGTAGCCCGCGTTCTCGTGCGTGTAGAACTTGATCTTCTTGTAGCCGACGACCTTCTCGACGACGGAGACCTCGCCCCAGCCGGTGGGCCACGGGTCGGGGGTGGGTGGGGGCGATGAGTCGATGACGGCGCGGTCGTTGGGTAGGCGGCCGGTGCCGAACTCCTCGAGGACGCTCACCGTCGTGTACGTCATCGCGTCGGTCCAGTAGTCGGGCTTCACCTTCCGGACGAACGCCTTGTGGTTCTCGTAGTCGAACTTCTCGACCTGCCAGCACTCGCCGTCGTGCTGGTAGATGGCCTGCTCGTGGACCATCGTGTGCGCACCGCGCCAGTCGATCTCGGCGATCGTCTTGTCGTGCTCGGCGTCGATGATGACGACGTTGTCCCAGCCGATCGAGCGCAGCGAGACGTTGTTGGCGGGGTACGCGTCCGCCGCCCAGTGGAACGTGTCGTTCGTCTCGTGCAGGACCTTGTGCGCGACGAGGAACTCGAGGGCGGCCGCGGTCTCGCAGGCGTCGAGCGTCCCGTACTTCTCGCCGCGGCGGAACGGCAGCTCGAACGCCCCGCATTTCAGGTGCTGGATGAGGATCTCGGGGTTGTCGGGATCGATGCGCGCCTCCTCGACGGGCGCGCCGAGCAGGTACTGCGGCTCGCGAGCGAGATACTGATCGAGCGGCGCGCTCGAGGTGACGAGCACGCAGATGCTCCTCTCGCCGCGACGCCCGGCGCGCCCGAAGCGCTGCCAGGTGGCGGCGACCGAGCCGGGGTAACCGGCGCAGATGACGGCGTCGAGACCACCGATGTCGATGCCGAGCTCGAGCGCGTTCGTCGCGACGACGCAGAGCACCTCGCCGGCGCGGAGCTTCCGCTCGATCTCGCGGCGCTGCTCGGGGAGGTACCCGCCGCGGTAGCCCATGACGCGGGAGGCGTCGATGTCGGGGGCGACCTTGTCACGCAGATAACGAAGCATCACCTCGACGTTGTTGCGCGACTGCCCGAACACGATGGTGGGGACGTGCGCGCGGACGAGGTCCGTCGCGAGCATCACCGCCTGCTTCACGTAGCTCGCCCGGATGCCGAGCTCCGCGTTCACGACGGGAGGATTGAACATGAAGACACGACGCTCGCCCTGGGGCGCGCCGTTCTCCGTGATCGCGACGAGCTCCTCATGGTTCTCCGGGTCGATCCCGAAGATGCGCGCCGCGTGCTCGCGTGGATTGCCGATCGTGGCCGTTGCGCCGATGAGCACCGGGTTCGAGCCGTGGAACTTCGCGACGCGCATGAGCCGGCGAAGCACGTTCGCGACGTGCGAGCCGAAGACGCCCTTGTACGTGTGGAGCTCGTCGACGACGACGTACGCGAGGTTCTGGAACGTGCGAGCCCACGCCGTGTGGTGCGGGAGGATGCCCGCGTGCAGCATGTCCGGATTCGTGAGGACGATGCCGGTGCGCTCGCGCGCAGCACGCCGCGCGTCACCCGGGGTGTCGCCGTCGTAGACGACCGCGCCGGTCTCGAGACCGCTCGCGCGCATGATCTCGCGGAGCCCGGCCTCCTGATCGCGAGCGAGCGCCTTCGTCGGGTAGAGATAGAGTGCGCGCGCGTCGCGATCCTCGAGCATCCGGGAGAGGACGGGGAGGTGGAAGCAGTAGCTCTTGCCGCTCGCCGTCGGCGTCGCCACGACCAGCGCGCGCGTGCGCGGGTCGCGAGCGGCGATGAACGCCTTCGCCTGGTGCTCGTAGAGCTCGGTCACGCCACGACCGCGGAGCGCGAACGCGAGCTGGCTCGGCAGGCCGGGCGGGAGCGGCGCGGTCCTCGGGTCGCGCCCCGGGACGGTCTCGTCGGCCGTCAGGCACGGCTTCACGATCCGGCTCTCGAGCCAGTCCTCGACCACGGAATCGACGCCGCGAGGCCCTTTCCAGGGGATCCTGCTCTTCGTGCGTCCGAAGCGAGGCGGCGGCGGGCTCATGCTGAACATCCAAGCAGTCTTTTGTGCGCGGAACAAGCGGGTGACACGATGCGGCCGATTGAGTAGGGTTCGCGGTCCCCCAGACGGCCCGAACGCGCCTGAACATGCGCGCCCCTTCCGCCTGGCTCTCGCCCCCCGAGCACGATCGCGCCGCCGATGACCGACCCGACCGAAGCCCCTCCTCCGAAGGAGACTGCCGCCCCCGAAGTCCCTCCCGATCACGGCAAGGACGAAGGGGTCAGCGCGCCTCCCGCGCCGGAAGCCCCCGCGCCTCCGCCCGAGGCGCCGCCGATCGCGCCCGGCGTTCCGCGGCTCGACCGGCCCGCCGGCACGTCGAGCGCGATTCCGGAGACGATCCTCGGACCGCGCCCGTCGACGTCGTTCCTCGCGGTCGTCTCGATCGTCTCGCTCGCTTCGGACATCGTCACGAAGCTCTGGGCCGAGAAGAAGCTCGAAGGCTACCCGGGCTACGTCAACGTCTTCGACAACCACCTCATGTTCGTCCTCGCGAAGAACAAGGGCGGCGCCTGGGGGCTACTCCAGGGGCAGAGCGAGAACGTCCGTCGGCCGTTCTTCCTGCTCGTCTCTGTCGCGGCGATCGCGTTCATCGTCACGCTCTATCGGCGCCTTCAGCCGAACCAGCACGCCCTCAAGTGGGGCCTGCCGCTCGTCCTCGGCGGCGCGCTCGGCAACGTGTTCGACCGCATTCGCTACGGCTTCGTCATCGACTTCATCGACTACCGCGCGGACTGGATCAAGAAGCTCAACGAGCTGATCCAGAAGAAGTACCCGGCGCACATCGTCACGGACCACTGGCCCACGTTCAACGTCGCCGACATCGCGATCTGCGTCGGCGTCGCGCTGATGGCGATCGACATGCTGACGTCGCGTCGCGGCCCGGCCAAGAAGCCGCTCGCCCCCGACGTCCCGATCGAGCCCGCCGTCGAGGGGCCTGTCGCCGCGACCGAGCCCGCGATCCCGCCGACCCCCGCCGACCCGCTGACGACCGACGCCGACTCGAAGAGCCTCTAACCTATCGAGCTGGGGTCAGCGCCGGTCGAGAGCAAGCGCTGGCCAGGAGCCGAGCGAGACGTACTCCTGTACGTCGCAGCGAGGCGACGCCGCCAGCGCGCCGCTATCGGCCGGCTCTGACCTCAGCTCACAGTTTGCCGGCGCGGAGGAGGCGCTCGGCGAGGTCGGCGCGACGGAAGCGGCGTGACCGCTCGGCGAGCACGATGCCCTCGAGGTGCTTGAAGGCGCTCTCGATGTCGTCGTTGACGACGAGGTAGTCGAAGAAGCCGTAGTGCTCGATCTCGACCTTCGCGGCCTCGAAGCGGCGCTTCACGACCTCCTCGGTCTCGCTCGCGCGGCCGCGCAGACGACGCTCGAGCTCGATCATCGACGGCGGGAGGATGAAGACCGCGACCGCGTCCGGCTGCTTCGCGCGGATCTGACGGGCGCCCTGGTAGTCGATGTCGAAGATCATCCCGGCGCAACCGGGCTCCGAGCGCGCGCGCTCGATCTCCGCGTGTGACGTGCCGTAGCAGTTGCCGTGGACCTCGGCCCACTCGACGAACGCCTCACGCTCGACGAGCTCGTCGAAGTCCGTGCGGTCGACGAAGTGATAGTCGCGTGCGTGGTTCTCGTTCGCTCGCGGCTTGCGCGTGGTGTGCGAGACGCTGAAGCGCAGGGCGGGGAAGCGCTCCTGGAGCTTTCGTGTGAGGGTCGTCTTCCCGGCGCCGCTCGGCGAGGAGAGGATGAGGAGCAGAAAGGGGTCGACCATCACGGCGAGCATCATACCAGGTCATGTCCTGGGAGAACACGACCGCGCCACGCCCTACTCGACGTTCTGGACCTGCTCGCGCATGCGCTCGATCTCGGCCTTCAGCTCGACGACGGAGTGGGCGATCACGGCGTCCTGGCTCTTCGAGCCGACGGTGTTGGCCTCGCGCGCCATCTCCTGGAGGAGGAAATCGAGGCGCCGGCCGACGGCGTCGGAGCTCGCGAGGAGGGTCTCGAAGTGCGAGGTGTGGCTCTCGAGGCGGGTGAGCTCCTCGCAGATGTCGACGCGGTCGGCGAAGAGGGCGAGCTCCTGCTCGAGGCGGCCAGGGTCGACGTCGACCTCGGAGGCGACGCGGAGCCGCTCGGCGCGCTCCTTCAGCTTCTTCTTGTAGATCTCGACGACGAGCGGCGCGCGTTCGGTGATGGCGCCGGCGAGCTTGCGAACCGTCACGAGCCTGCGGACGATGTCGTCGCCCAGCGCGAGCCCCTCGCGGAGGCGCATCGCGTCGAGCGACACGAGCGCGGCGTCGAAGGCCGCGGAGAGGGCCACGCGGACCTCGTCGCCGGCCTGCTCGATCGAGGGAATGAAGAGGTCCGGGACGGAGCCAAGGAGCGAGAGCGGTACGTCGACCCCGGGCGCGAGCTCGTCACGGAGCGCGATGAGCGCGGCAAAGACGCTCCGCGCGCGCTCATGGTGCAGGGTCACGGCGCCTAGAGCCGCCCCCTCGAGGCGAACCGTCACGTCGAAGCGCCCCCGCGAGAGGCGCTCGCGAGCGATGGCCTCGACGGAGCTCGCGAGGTCGGGAAGCTGGCTCGGCGCGCGCACGCGAACGTCGAGGTAGCGGTGGTTGACCGCGCGGATCTCGACCGTGAGCTTGCCGGTGGGAGTGCTCTTGCCCTCCGCGGCGAGCGGCGCTTCGCCGACTCCGAATCCCGTCATGCTGCGCATTGCGAATCCGGCCCTCTCGAGCAGCTGCGACGTCAGCCCGGGCTCAGCCGAGACCGCGTCGCCGTTTCACGGTCTCGAGCGCGCGCGCGTACTCGATGTCCCACTGGGTCGTGCCTTCCTTCACATGCTTGATGTGCGCGCGCACCTCGGTGTCGACGTCCGTGTCGACCTGCATATGCTTCTTGAAGAGCGGCGCCATGTGGCGGCGGAGGACGACGTCCTCCGCGTAGACCTCCTCGACGTGCGAGGAGTGCATGAGCATCGCGACGACCTGGTCGAGCAGGTAGTCGAGCATCTCGTCACCGACCTTGATGCCCTCGTGCTCGGCGAGCTGCTCGCGGACCTTGCCGAACTCGTTCTGTCCGCGACCGGTCCTCTGGAGGAGATCGCGCGTCTTCTCGTCGACGCGGCGCTCGGCCTCGAGGTAGCTGCGGAGGACCGATTCGACGTCGGCGACGACCTCCTTCTGGGCCCCCGCATCCTCGAGATCGATGTCCTTCGACGACAGGAGCGTACGCACGACCTCCTGGGCAATCGACGGGACCTTGGCGCTGTAGAGTCGCATGTGTGGGCCGTTCGCACGCTAGCCCAATGCCGCCGAAAAGCGAAGCCATCCCCCACGGTTTCGGTATTCTGACGGGCAGGGGTCAACCTTGAGCCGCACGCTGAACGACGACTTCGACGAGGACGAGCTCCCCGCCGGAAACCTCGACCTAGAGAAGGGCAGTGCCCAGGTCGGCTCCGGTGTTCCCTCGAACTACGGGGGCGACGGGATCGACTTCGACGACGACCTCTACGGGAACGACGAGGGCCCCGGCGCGAGCCTCGAGCTCGACATGCCGAAGGGCGGTGGGCCGGCCTCCGGGCATGGCGCCTCCTCGCCGCCGCAGGGCGGGCCGCCGCAGGTGACGATGGCACCGCCGGGCAGCGTCCCCGATCTCGCGATGCCTCCGCCGCGTTCGAGCGGGAGCCTCCCGGCCGCGCGCTCGAGCGGGAGCCTCCCGGCCGTGAGGCCGAGCGGAAGCCTTCCGGCCGTGCGCACGAGCGGCCAGCACCAGGCCGTCGGCGGGCCGCCGCCGCCGCCGCCGAGCGAAGGGCACAACGGCTTTGCGCCGCCGCCGCCGAGCTCGAGCAACGCGATTCCTCCGAGCTCGCAGTCGAGCGGCCAGCTGCCCGCCGCGCACTCGAACAGCCCCGGCGCGTACGAAGCTCGATCGGCGCAGGCGTCGTTCCCTCCCGCGAAGCCGACGCCGGCCGCCGTCATCGCGAAGTACCCCGCGCCTCCCGCGAAGATCCAGCACGCACCGATGTACGCGATCCGCGTGTTCAAGCGGCAGCTCGAGCTCCGTACCGACCTCGAGTCGCTCCGGCGTCGCCGCTCTCCGGACGTGCCGCTCTACGAGGCCGCGCTCCGTGCCTACGACACGAAGACGTTCCGGCTCGGGATGGCGATCAACTGCGCGGCGCTCGCGGTCGCGACGTTCATCTTCTTCCTGCCGGTCATCTTCCGCTTCATGGGCGACTGAAGGCCGGCGGGTTCGCCCGTCGTCAGCTACGTGAGCTGCGCGGGCCGCCGGGACGCTTGCGCTCGCGCTCTCCCGCGGGCGGCTTTCGCGCGCTGGTCGGGGCGGGGGCGGGCTCCTCACGGACGGGCTTCGGTGCCGTCACGGCGGTCTTCATCTCTCGCATGCCGAGCTGGAGGCGGCGGATGACGGCCTTCTTCTGCCGATCCTTGTACTTCGCATGCGACGCCTCGCCGTGCTCGTTCGCCGACTCGGTCTCGCGGTCGATGACCTGGAACTCGCAGATGACGAAGACGACGGGCCCGAGTGACCACGCGCTCGATGGCGCGCGTTCGAGGAGCTTTCGCGGCAGGCGCACCGGCATGTCGACCACGAAGTGGATGACCCGGTAGTTGTCGGCCGAGAAGACGTTGTCGCTCGGCGTGTAGTCCTCGTCGGCGCCGGCCTGCATGTCGGTCAGGTACGACTTCAGGTGGTCCTGCTGCTGGCAGTACCGTTTGAAGTGGAAGATCGAATTGATGCTCTGGCTCGGGATGACGTAGTTGAACGGGAAGAGCTTCTTCTGGAGAAACTGGACGATCGGGAAGATGTCGTCGCGCTCGCGCGTGACGATGCGGAAGCGCAGCTTGTCGAAGATTTGCGCGGAGACCGCCTCGCGCTTCGAGAGGAGCTTCGTGTAGAGCGAGTCCTTGTTCTTCCGGCCACCGACGAACTCCGTGATCGGGAAGCCCTCGGCGAGCATGCTGCCGATCACGCGATAGACCTTCTCCTCGACGAGGTGGAAGATCTCCTGATCTGACATCGGGAGCATGAAGAGCAGCTCACGCCCATCGAGGTGATGGATGATGTGCATGCACTTCAGGATCGTGCAGGCGCACGTCTGTCGGTGACCGCTCCGCGTCGCGAGCTCGAAGAGCTCCTCGATCGAAGCCTGCTCGACGGGCTTCGGGATCGGATACTCGAAGTGGCGCCGCAGGTAGCTGATCGCCTCGGCCTTGATGGCGTTCATGCGCGCGCGATCGGCGGGCTCGTCAGGATGGAACTCCTGGGCGAGCAGGAACTCCGTGATCTCCTGGCCGTCCTTGAAGTTCAGGCGGTGCCAGTCGATGACCGAGTCCCCGCGGAGAAGAAGCCGTACGGCCTCGAGGTCGGCGAGCGAGAACTCGTCGAGCGTCTTGAGGCGTTCGCGGAGCGCCATTGGCGACGACGATACTTGATCCGGCGCGCCACGTCAGGGCGCTCACGCAGAGAGCGGCCGACTACGGCATCGGGGGTGGCGGCGGCGGCAGCGGGTTCGGCGAGGGCGCCGGCTGGAACGGGGCCGCCCCGCTCGCCGTCGACGTGGCGCTTCCGGGGGCCGAGGCCTTGGACGCGGGCGCGGTACGGCTCGAGTGGGTCGGGGCAGGAGAGCCGGCGCTGCGGGTCGTGAAGCCGCCGGAGCTGCTCCCTCCGCCGCCGCCGGTGGGGGCTCGCTCGGGGGGAGAGCCGCCTCGGGACGACATGCCAGGGCTCGAGCACGCCGCGAGGGCGAGGGCGGTGGTCACGAGCAGGGTCGCAACGACCGCGGGACAGCGGATCGACATCACGCTGTCTTCTGTATCACGCCGCCTCGTGCGAGCCAGGAAGCGCGCGCGCCGAGGGAGCCGCCGCGACGGCGTCGAGCTGCGTGACGACAGCCTGAGCTCCACCGCTCTCCGACGGCGCGGTCTGCCGGCCGAGCGAGAGCGTGCCGACGAAGATCCCGATGGCGACCGCAAGCACAGCCACATGGCCCATGAGCGCACCGGAGCAGCCGGCAACGGCGATGGGGGCGAGGGCGGCGAGGTACCAGGGGGTCAGCTTCATTCATCTCTCCGAGGAGGGCGGTTGCGGGGCGGGGCACCCCGGCGGATGCACCCTACATGTAAGATAAGCTACGACACCCCTCGGCTGGGGTGAAGTTTCTTATCGGGATGGCACGGACCAGATCAACGCAATTCGGAGAAGGACCCTCGCACGCCACGTTCCATGTGGCGCTGCATGTCGCCGACATCGCGAATGAAAGCGATTCGCTGGTTTTTGACGTCTCCGATGGGCGTCGGAGCGCGGTGGCGTGCGTCCGCGGGGCCGCGACGTCGTGTCCGTGGTCCCACAGCGCGCGGACGACAGCCGGAAGCAGCAGCCCAGGAACGGCGAGGGCGCTGCCTCTCTCGTCGGCATTTGCCGGTTTCCGGTTTCCGGTTTCCGGTTTCCGGTTTGCCGTTGGTGTTGCTCAGTTTATCGTCGGCGCGTGACGTTCGCCGCGCGGCTCGCCGCCTCTGTCCTCGCGCTCGCGGCAGCGGCGTGCTCGACCGTGGACCCGGGGCCGAACTTCGTCGTCCCGGACGAGCAGTTCGATGCCGACTTCTTCTTCTGCCGTGTGGAGCCCGAGCTCCTCATCGCCAAGAAGTGCGGCCCCGGCGAGGGCGGGGACAACAACAACTGCCACTTCAACTCGTCGGCCGTGAGCGGCATGGCGCTGGCGCCGCACCCCACGGTCGACTGCGCCGACGGACGCCCGACGAATCGCGCGCAGATCGGCGCCGGCAGCGCCGCGCAGGGGAACCTCCAGGCCGCATCGCTCGTCATGAGCCGCGACTACACGACCGCGCCGCTCTACCTGCGCCCCACCGGCCAGAACCACCCTCGGACGATCTTTCCGAAGGAGGATCCGGTCGTCGACGTCATCCGTCAGTGGGCCCAGAAGTGAGCCGCCGCGCAGAAATGAGCCGCGCCGCGGAAATAGTGATCCGCGCGCTGCTGCTCCGGGTCGCGCTCGCGGTCGCCAGCCTCGGTGTGCTCGCGACCGTCCTCGTCCCGCGCCCCGCGTTCGCCGCCGACGAGCCGGAGGCGTTCGCCCGTGTCGTCGTCGACTCCGCCGAGATGCGCTCTGGCCCGGGCGTGTCCTACCGCGTCATCTACACCGCGCAGCGCGGCGAGACCCTCGCGATCGACGGCCGCCAGGGCGGCGGCTTCTGGCTGCGCATCCTCCTCCCCGACGGCCGCGTCGCCTATGCGCTCGGTGACGAGGTGCAGACGTTCGCGGTCAGCGCGGGCGAGCCCGACGCGCCGTCGCGTCCCGGGCTCTTCGCGACGCCGCCGCTCGAGGGGGCGCACGCCGGCCTGGCGATCGTCGGCGGAGTCCTCAGCATCCCGATCGCCGACGGCTCGACGAGGGCCTTCGGGTACATCGAGGCTCGGCCGTCGATCGTCGTGCACCGCACCGTCACCCTCGACGGATGGATCGGCGACGCGCTCACCGCCGACGGCGCCCAGATCCTCTACGGCGGCGGAGCGACCATCAACTTCGCGCCGGCATGGGCGCTGTGTCCGTTCCTCGGCATCGGTGGCGGAGGCCTCGCGGTCCGTCCGAACGCCGACTCGTTCGTCCTGAAGAAGCAGGACCTCTTCGTCGCTCGCGCGGGCGGCGGCATCCTCATGGCCCTCCGCGGCCGCATCCTCGTCCGCCTCGAGGTGACGAACATGACGCTGTTCGACTCCGACAGCTTCAAGAACGCCCAGACGTACTCGGGCGGCTTCGGCGTGTATTTCTGAAAGGCCCGGCCATGCGCTACCCCAAGCTCCTCCTCGTGGTGACGCTGCTCTCGGTGGCACCGCTCGCCTCGTGCGTGACGGTGAAGCCCCAGCAGCGCGCGGTGCTCGCCGACCCCATCATGCAGTTCGAGGGTGATCCCCAGGCCGCGGCGCAGCTCCGTCACGCGGTCGACAATCGAGAAGGCTCCTACGGCGGCGGCGGCGTCTCGGGCGGAGGTTGCGGCTGCAACTGAGACGGTCTCGTGCGACTGCGGCGCGCCTCGGCGTAGCCGCTGGCCTCGTGAGCGCTGCCGTGCTGCTCGCCGCGGCCCCCGCTCGCGCGCAGGTCGTCGTGGTCGACACGGCGCACACATTTTATCACGAGGCTCCTACCCGGACGAACATGACGGTCTACACACCGGGCGTCGACGTCTCGGTGAACCCGACGCAGTGGCTCACGATTCGCGGCGGCTACGAGGCGGACATCGTCTCGGGCGCGAGCGTCGCGGTGAAGGCCGGCCCCGCGTATCAGGCGGTGAACCCGGGTGCGGACGTGATCTCGACGGCGAGCGTCAACGACGTCCGCCACTCGCCGCGCGGCGCCATCACCCTGCGCAAGGGCGACGTCGCCTACACCGCGCAGTACACGTACGGCACCGAGCACGACTACAAATCCCACTCGATCTTCGTCTCCGCGAAGACCGAAGCCTACGAGCACGACACGCAGTTCGAGCTCTCGTACGCGCGCAACTTCGACCGCGTCTGCGATCGCACGCAGGCCGTCAACGATCGCCCGCCGCGCTTCCGCGCCCTCGAGGACTCGACCGCCTGCTTCGCCGACAGCGACCCGCTCCGCACGCGCCACACGCTGTCGATCGACGGCCTGCAGGCCGGCTGGACGCAGGCCTGGACGCCCACCTTCGCGACCCAGCTCGCGTACACCGCGCAGATCCTCGACGGCTTCCAGTCGAACCCCTATCGCAGCGTCATCCTCGCGCAGGGCCTCAAGGCGCAGGAGCACCACCCCGAGAACCGCGCCCGGCAGGCGATCGCCTTTCGCGCGAACCTCTACATTCGCCCAATCAAGGTCGCGGTCCGCATCGGCGCCCGTGTCTATCGCGACACGTGGGACATCACGAGCGGCACGGGCGACGTCGAGGTCGAGAGGTACCTCTTCGAGGGCTTCCGCGTGGCCGCGCGCGCGCGTTACTACAAGCAGACGGGCGCCTCGTTCTGGAGCGACGACTACACGGGCGGTAACGCGCCGCTCGGACCGAAGGGCCAGTACTGGACGGGCGACCGCGAGCTGTCGCCGTTCTCGAGCATCGGCATCGGCCTGCGTCTCACCTACGGCCTCCAGCCGGCGAAGGGGCGGCTGCTCGGCCTGATGACGGGGCTCAAGGTCGGGGCTGCCGCCGACGTGATGCAGTTCAGCTACGACGAGTACACGCTCGGCGGCGTCCCGATCACCAACGCGCGCGCGTACATCCTCGGGGCGAACCTCAGCGCGTCGTTCTGAGCATGCGGAGGATCGCCCGCATCGGGATCCACGCCAGCTCGGGCCGGTCACGCATCTCGGTGCGAAGCTCGCCGAAGGCCTTCTCGAGTAGCGCAGTCTCGAGAAGGACACTGCGTGTCGCCTCGCTCTTCGGGAGGAACGGCGCGTCGTTCGCGGTGTCGAGGTAGCCGCGCAGGAACGCCGCCGCGGCCCCTCGCAGCCAGTGCCAGCCCCACGCCTCGGCGCGCGCCTGGTCCTCGGGGCGTAGCGCGTGGAGCGCGGTCGCCGTCGCGTAGTGGAACGAGAGGAGCATCGAGGCGACGTCGCGGAAGGCGCCGCCCTTGCGCCGTCGCGCGGAGAGGCGGCGGTCGCGCGCGCCCCCGACGTCGAGGATGACGAAGTCCTTGCCGGTGAAGAGCACGCGGCGGAGATGCAGGTCGCCGTGATGACGGATCTGCGCGGCGTCGATGCGCTGCGTGAGCAACGGTTCGAAGCGGGCGAGGATGGCCTCCTCCGCGTCGAGGAGCCGGCCCGCGGCCTCCTGCGCGCTTGCGGGGAGGTCGCCCTGGGTGCGACGGAGCGTGGCGAGGACCCGCCCCACCTGGTTGCGCGCCGTCTGGTACTTCGAGCGCTGGTCCATCGCGGAGTAGGACTTCGGTTCGAACGACGGGTCGGTCGACGCCGCGAGCGCGACGTGGAGCTCTGCGGTTCGTCGACCGAGCCGCATCGCCGCGTCGCGGTAGGCGCCGAGCAGCTCGGCCTGCTCGGGTGACGGCTCCTTGAACGCGAGCGCGAGCAGGGACTCCACGGGCGGTGCCGGCGGAGCGGTGTCCGGCGGCTGTGCGAGCACGCGCTCGTACGCGCGGCCGATCTCGCTTCGCGCGTGCTGCCACGCGGTGCCCTCGTTGACCACGTACTCCTCGATGATGGCGAGCGTGACCGGCTCGCTGCGCGGCACGCGATACTCGACGTAGCCGAGCACGCGAGGCGCGATCCCCGTGAGGCCCTTGGCCTCCAGGTAGCGCCCGATCTCGAGCTCCGGAGCCGTGCCCTCCTCCATCCGGTAGTAGAGCTTCACCACATGCGTGCCGCCGAACGCCACCGAGACGCCGAGGCGATCGCTCGTGACGAGCCGCGCCTCGCGGTCGCTCACGCCGTCGAACGACGAGCCCACCACGACCCCCGCGGCGACCTTGCCGGCTAGACCTGCGTACGTGGCACCTCGTGCAGCGGCCTCGAGAAGGATGCGCCCCGCCGCCTCTCCCGACGCCTCGACGAGCCGCTCGCGCGTCGGCGCGCTCGCGGTCTTCGCCGCGCCGCCGATCTCGAGATGCGCGACGATGGCGCCCGGGAGCGTGCCTGGAGGGAGCGGCGCCTCCGTGGGGAGCACGAACAGCGGCAGGACGAAGGTCTCGGGCTCGCCCTCCGTGTAGTCGACCTGCAGCACGGTGAGGATCAGGGGCGGGCCGCCCGGCTCGGCCTGGGGCGGGATGCGGACGGCCTCGACGATCCGTACGCCGGCGACCGCGCTGGTCGTCCATTCACGCGCGTCGAGATAGGCCGGGAGCGCCTCCTCGAGGTACGGGCGCTCGGCGCCGAAGAGGAGCGAGTCCGCGCTCGTGCACGAGATCGGGACCGGCCCGAGGTCGCTGAGGCGCTGCTCCTGGCTCACGTGCCGCGAGGGCTCGACGCTGAACCAGTAGAAGTCGTGCCCGCCGAGCGTGAGCAGGTAAGGGCGGTCGCCGATCATGGGGAGCCTCGTCCGGCCCATCAGCTCGACGGGGATCATGCCCTTCATGCTCGCGAGATCGAGCTCGACGTACTGCACGTGCCTCGAGAGGTTCGCGACCACGAGGATGATCTCGCCCTCGAACCGGCGCACGAACGCGAGCACGCGCGGATTCGACGGATGAAGGAACTCGACCGAGCCTCGGCCGAAGGCGCGGAAGCGCTTCCGCAGCGCGATGAGCCGCTTGGTCCACCAGAGCAGCGAGTTGGGGTTCGACTGCTGCGCTTCGACGTTGAGCGCCTCGTAGTGGTACTCGGGGTCGATGATGATGGGCAGGATCATCCGCTGCGGGTTGGCCCGCGAGAACCCGGCGTTGCGGTCGGTGCTCCACTGCATCGGCGTGCGGACGCCGTTGCGATCGCCGAGGTAGACGTTGTCGCCCATCCCGATCTCGTCCCCGTAGTAGAGGACCGGCGTGCCGGGCATCGAGAAAAGGAGCCCATTCAAGAGCTCCATCTTGCGGCGGTCGTTGCCCACGAGCGGCGCGAGCCGCCGTCGGATGCCGAGGTTGATGCGGGCCTGCGACTCGTGCGCGTACGCGCGGTACATGTAGTCGCGCTCGTCGTCGGTCACCATCTCGAGGGTGAGCTCGTCGTGGTTGCGCAGGAACATCGCCCACTGACACGTCGGATGGAGCTCGGGCGTCTGCCGGAGGATGTCGATGATGGGGAAGCGGTCCTCCATGTGAATCGACATGAAGAGCCGCGGCATGATCGGGAAGTGGAAGTTCATGTGGCACTCGTCGCCGTCGCCGAAGTAGCGAGCGGCGTCCTCGGGCCACTGGTTCGCCTCGGCGAGGAGCATGCGCCCCGGGAACTTGGTGTCGACGTGCGTGCGGAGCTTCTTCAGGTACGCGTGCGTCTCGGGGAGATTCTCGCAGTTCGTGCCCTCCGCTTCGTAGAGGTAGGGCACGGCGTCGAGGCGCAGCCCGTCGACACCACGCGCCATCCAGAAGTCGAGGACGGCCTGCATCGCCTCGTGGACGGCAGGGTTCTCGAAGTTGAGGTCCGGCTGGTGAGCGAAGAAGCGGTGCCAGAAGTAGGCCTTGGCCACCGGATCCCACGACCAGTTCGATGGCTCGAAGTCGCGAAAGATGACCCGCGCCTCCTTGTAGCGGTCGGGGTTCTCGCTCCACACGTAGAACTCGCGTTCGGGCGAACCGGCAGGGGCACGACGCGCCCGCTGGAACCACGGATGCTGGTCGGACGTGTGGTTGAGGACCAGCTCGGTGATGACGCGGATGCCCCGGCGATGCGCCTCCGCGACGAGCTCGTCGAAGTCCTCGAGGGTGCCGATGTCGGGGTGGATGTCGGTGTAGTCCGCGATATCGTAGCCGTCGTCGCGACCGGGGGAAGGGTAGTGGGGAAGGAGCCACAGCGCCGTCACCCCGAGGTCGGCGAGGTAGTCGAGCTTCATCGCGAGCCCCTTCAGGTCGCCGATGCCGTCGCCGTTCGAGTCGAAGTACGAGCGCGTTCGCACCTCGTAGATGACGGCGTCCTTGTACCAGAGGGGGTCGCCGTCGATGCCGGCGCGCGGGTGTCGTGTGCCGCGGGGGCGCGAGGCCGGGCCGCTCGTCTCGATCGTCATGATGGCGCCCTTCCATACGTCCGTGCACACGCGAGGAGCCGAGCCTCGAGGGCCGGCGTGAACGCGTCGGGCGCGAGGCGCCACCGCCAGTTGCCGCCCGCCTCTCCGGGGCGATTCATGCGGGCCTCGTTGCCGAGGCCGAGGAGGTCCTGCATCGGCACGATCGCCGTGCGAGCGACGCTCCCCATCGCGAGGCGGATCATCTCCCAGTGGATCTCGAGGCCCCGCTCGAGGTCGGCGGACGTGCGGCCCAGGTAGGCGAGCGCGGCTCGCCGCTCCTCGGTCGCCTGAGGCGCGGTGCGCTCGCTCGTGCCGCTGCCGCCCGCGTCGTGGAACCAACCGGCGATCGTGTCGTTGTCGTGGGTGCCCGTGTAGACGGCCGAGCGCGCGGTGTGGTTGTGCGGGAGGAAGCCGTCGGCCTGGGCGTCGTCGCCGAACGCGAACTGGATGATGCGCATTCCCGGGAGGCCGAGCGTGCGGCGCAGGCGCGTCACGGCGGGGGTGACGGCGCCGAGGTCCTCGGCAATGAACGGCAGCTGGGTCTTGCCGAGCTGCCGCTTCACCGTATCGAACAGGGCGCGGCCGGGGCCCTTCATCCATCGCCCGTTCATCGCCGTCGGTTCGTGCGCGGGGACCTCCCAGTAGCGCGCGAAGCCGATGAAGTGGTCGAGCCGCACGGCGTCGAAGCGCTCGAGCGACGCGCGCACCCGGTCGACCCACCACGCGTAGCCGCCCTTCTTCAGCTGCGCCCAGCGGTAGAGAGGATTGCCCCAGCGCTGGCCGGTCTTGCTGAAGTAGTCGGGAGGAACACCGGCGACGGACGTGCTCACGCCCTCTTCGTCGAGCTTCCAGAGCTCCGGGTGCTGCCACACGTCGGCGCTGTCGTGCGCGACGAAGATGGGCAGATCGCCGATGAGACCCACGCCCATGTCCGTGCATAATGCACGTAGCTCGCGCCACTGCTGGTCGAACTTCCACTGGACGAACTTCACGAGCGCGATCTCCTGCGCGTGGTCCTTTCTTGCGCGCTCGAGCGCTGCCGGCACGCGCTTGCGCACGCCGGGCTCCCAGCGTGTCCACTCGACATGGTCGTGAGCCCGCTTCAGCGCGGCGAAGAGCGCGTAGTCGTCGAGCCAGGAGGCCTCACGCTCGGCGAACGCGCGGTAGCTCGAGCGCTCGCGCGCAGGACGCGAAGCCTCCGCCTGGAACGCGCGCCGGAGATGCTTCTCGCGGAAGGCCGCGGCGGCCTCGTAGTCGACCGCATCGCTCGGCAAACGTGCCTCGTCGATCGGAACGCCGAGCGCGTCGAGGTCGACGAGGAGGGGATTGCCCGCGAACGCGGACATCGCGCTGTACGGCGAATCGCCGTAGCCCGCGGGTCCGACGGGCAACATCTGCCACCATCGTTGACCGCTCCGCGCGAGGTGCTCCGCGAAGGCATGCGCCTCCGCACCGAGGTCACCGTTGCCGTGCGGCCCTGGCAGACTCGTCACGTGCAGGAGCACCCCGCTCGCGCGGTCGCGAAGCGTCGGCACCTTCCGCCTCGAGGGGGACTTCACGATCGCGACTCTGGTCTTCCCGGGCGCGGTGTTCAAGCACGCGGATCGATAGAAATGGCGCGGCCGCGACTCGCTACCGCACGCAGGCAGCCGCTCGAGCTACGAGTCGTCGGACTCGTTGCCGCGCAGACCGTGCTTCTTTGCCATGTCGTGCAGGTGCTTGCGGTCCATCTTCGCCTCGCGCGCGGCCGCGCTGATGTTGCCGGCGTGACGGCCGAGGAGCCACTTGACGTAGCGACGCTCGAACTCGCCGTCGTACTTGGCGCGGGTCTCGCGGTAGCTCTTCTCGGGCTCGAAGTGGAACGCGCCGTCGGCGGCGGCGTGGCCCGTGGGCAGCGTGACGACGCCGATCTCCTTCGAGCCCGTCGCCTGGGACATGTAGATCGCGCGCTCGAGCACGTTGCGGAGCTCGCGGACGTTGCCGGGCCAGTCGTGCGCGGCGAGCGCCTGCATGGTCTCCGGCGGGATGGTCATGTCCGAGCCGCCGGCCGCCTTCAGCATGTGATTGACGATGGCCGGGATGTCGTCGCGGCGCGCGCGGAGCGGCGGCACCGTGACGGGCACGACGGCGAGGCGGAAGTAGAGGTCCTCGCGGAACTTGCCGCCCGCGACCTCTCGGTTGAGGTCGCGCTTGGTGGCAGCGATGACGCGCACGTTCGTCTGGAGCGTCTTGTTACCGCCGACACGCCGGTACTCGCGAGTCTCGAGCACACGCAGGAGCTTCGGCTGCACGTCGAGCGGGAGCTCGCCGATTTCGTCGAGGAACACCGTGCCGCCGTCGGCGAGTTCGAACGCGCCCTGGCGCGTCGCCACGGCGCCGGTGAAGGCGCCGCGCTCGTGTCCGAACAGCTCGCTCTCGATGAGCGAGTAGGTGACGGCGCCGCAGTCGACGACGAGGAAAGGCTTGTTCCCGCGTGGGCTGCCCGACCAGATCGCGCGTGCGAGCACGTCCTTGCCGGTGCCCGTCTCGCCCTCGAGGAGGACCGTCGCGTCGGTCGGCGCGATGCGCTCGAGCACGCCGAAGATCGTGCGCATCGCGAGGCTCTGCCCGATCGCCAGCCCGAAGTTGTGCTTGTCGCTCGGCAGCACCTCGACGCGATGAACCGTCGGCTTGAACTGGATGTCGACCTCACCGACCTTGAGGACGCTGCCCGGCTGGACCATCGCCTCGCGGATGCGCGTGTTGTCGATCTTGGTGCCGTTGGTCGAGTCGAGATCGCGGACGTGGAGCCCGTCGGGCGCGCGGACGATCTCGCAGTGGTGACGCGAGACGGTGTCGTCGGTGAGCACGAGATCGTTGTCGGCGGCCTTGCCGATGGTGAGGCGTCCACCGACGATCTTGGACGTGCCCTTGTGCGAGCCGCTCAGGACGATCGCTTGCACGCCGGACGGCGCGCCGAGAATGGACGCGGCCGCGCGCGTCGAGATCTCCTGGGTCGGCATCCCCATCGTCTCGCGCCGGGGACTGCGCACCGAGGGCGCGGCAAGCTCCGACCTGACCTTCGTGGGCGGTCCTGACGCGCCGTGCTCGACGACGGAGGCGGTGTCTTCTTCCTTGGGGTCGGTCACGGTGCGGTCTGTGGCTGGGGGGAGGTCAGCGTTGCGGCGAGGTCCACTTGGGTGGTCCCGCCCCCGAGGGTAACTCGCCTTTCCACCGTTCTGCGACCTTCCCGTGTGTCGAGGTCGATCCGGAGCCTGTATTCGCCGTCGGCAAGCTGGGGCGCGTGCGAGACGACCCGGGGCGCCCGGCCCGGGTCGAAGCTCATCCGGGCGTCCCGGGCGAGCTCTCCGTCGGCCGAAAGGTACTGGATCTCGACCTGGGTGACCCGCTCCGCCGCAGGGCCGAGGACGAGGGAAAGGTGCTGATCGCGGGGCGACTTCGACGTGAGATAGGACGCGAGCAGGGCGCCGCCGGCCAGAAACAGGACGGGCAGGAGCTTTCGCCGTGGCCGGACCGGGACCGGGTCGGGGGCCGCCGCAGCTGCGGCAGGCGTTTCTAGGCGGTCGCCTGGACCGGCGCGGTCTTCCTCATCGGCCACGAAAGGACCTTACCCGGACGACGAGGCCCTTCACGACCTCGTCCGGGAGGTCGAACTTGGGCATCTTGCCCTTGCCCTTGGTGATGCTCGCGGCGATCTCGGCGTCGCTGATCTTCGACTGCCACTCCTCGCGGCTCAGATCCTGCGCCTTGAACATCGCGCCCTGCGGTCCGTCGCCGTGGCCGACCGGGCCGTGGCACGCCTGGCACTGGTTTCGCCACGTGAGCTCGACGAGCGGGGGCGCGCCGCCTGCGTCGCCCTTGGGGCCCGTGTTCGGAGCCTTCCTCTCGCCGTCGTGGTCGGCGGGCGTCCAGTCCTTGAGGCCGTCCGCGGAAGGCGCACGGTCGCAACCGAGGGTCCCGAGCGCGAACGCCGAGAGGATGGAAACGCGAGAAAGAAAGCGTGCGAGAGGCCTCATCGAGGAACGCTCCTTTCTATGCCATCCGGCGTGGCTTCGCGACCACGGAAACCATCCTTGTCCCCAACACCTCCTGGCGCTAGAGATCCCAGGAGAAAGGCGCGGACCCCGGGAACGAGGCCGCGACCAGCGAATATGTATGGCTCGAGCGGCTCATCCGGAGCCCCCAATGTCCGTAAGGTCACGGTCCCTGATCTGCGCGCACGCAAGCTGAGCGGCGAGAAGATCGCGATGGTCACCGCGTACGATTTCACCATGGCCCGCCTGGTCGACGAGGCCGGGGTCGACGTGGTCCTCGTCGGCGACTCACTCGGGATGGTCGTCCAGGGTCTGACGACCACGATCCCCGTCACGTTGGAGGAGATGGCCTACCACTGCCGCGCCGTCGCGCGCGGCCTCGGTCGGGCACACCTCGTCGGCGATCTGCCGTTCATGAGCTACCAGGTCTCGCCGCAGCAAGCGGTCGAGAGCGCGGGAAGGCTCATGAAGGAGGGCGCGTGCGAGAGCGTGAAGCTCGAAGGCGGCCAGGAGGTCGCCGAGCACGTGCATCGCATCGTGCGCGCGGGTATCCCCGTCGTCGGACACATCGGCCTCACGCCGCAGAGCGTGCATGCGCTCGGCGGGTTCAAGGTCCAGGGCAGGGGAGCGGAGGGCGCCGAGAAGGTGCTCGCCGACGCCGTCGCCCTCGAGCAAGCCGGCGCATTCGCGATCGTCCTCGAGGCGATCCCGCCGGACGTCGCCGAGCAAGTGACCGCGCTGCTCTCGATCCCGACGATCGGCATCGGTGCCGGCGCAGGCTGCGACGGACAGGTGCTCGTCTGCACCGATCTGCTCGGCCTCGCACGCGGCCATCAGCCCAAGTTCGCGAAGCGCTTCGCCAACCTCGGTGATGCCGCGGTCGACGCGTTCAGCGCCTACGTCGCCGAGGTCCGCGCCGGAACGTTCCCGGGTGCCGGTCAGACGTACAAGGCGAACGCGGCGCTCGCGGTGCAGGCAGGGGCGCAGGTCTCCCCGCATCGTCCTCGAGAGATCGCGTGGAGCTCGGACGAGCTCGACGCCCCGCTCGCGCTCGATCTCTGGCACTGAGCCCGCTTTTTACGGGTTTTCGACGATCTCGGGGGCCGCTCGAATAATCGAGCGTGCCCGAACGTCGATCCTGCGTGGCCGGTCGTCCCTTCCTCGACCGCGTCCGTCGCGTCGCACGCGCGGCGGACCACATCGTCTTCGACGCCTCGCGCCAGGGGCGCGCCGCCGAGATCGCTGCATGGTCGAACGCCGCGAGCGCATTCGGGGTCGCTCTCGGGACGACTGCGCTCCTCTGGACGCGCTTCGGCGGCAACGCCGCGTGGCTCGGCCTCGTCGCAGGCGCCGTCACGCTGCTCGTCCTGCGACTCGCGCTCGCCCATCGCTACACGCTCTGGTTCTCCGCCGTGGTCGGCACACTGACGACCGCCTCGCTCGGCGCGGCCGTCGCATGGCTCTTCGGCCACGTCGTCGAGGCGCCGGTCGCACCGTCGCTCGCCGCAGTGCTCGGCGCGGTGCTCGCGGCCCTCGCTCCCGCGTGGGCCTACTCGCAGCTCGCCCAGCGCCGCGGCAGCAGCGACCGCGACTCGCTCATCGACCCCATCAGCGTCCCCAGCTCGCGCTGACGAGGCTCGCTCGCGTCAGCGAGCGGTCAGCTGTCCAGTTGCTGTACGGCGGCGGGGGACGGGACGGGCACCGAGGAGCGTTCGACCTCGCGCGTCGTCGAGAGCCACACCGTGAACGTCGTGCCTGTGCCCAGGGTGCTCGCCACGTCGATCCGTCCGCCCATCCGCTCGACGATGTCGCGACAGATCGAGAGGCCGAGCCCCGTGCCGGAGGGCTTCGTCGTGAAGAACGGCTCGAAGATGCGCGCCAGACGCTCCTGAGAGATGCCCTCTCCCGTGTCGACGACGTCGATGCCGACGAGCCCCGCGGACTCGTCGTAGCGTGTCTTCACGCGGATCTCGCGGTCGCCGATGTCGCGCTTCTCCATCGCCTGCGCCGCGTTGACGAGCAGGTTGATGAACACCTGACAGAGGCGCGACTCGCTCGCGAGGACACACGGGACCTCGTCGAGCTCGAGCACGACGCTCGACATGCGAGCGACCTCGGGACCGGAGAGGCGGAGCGCGATCTCGAGCACCGTGCGCGCGTCGACGTAGAAGAGCTCCGCGCCGCCGGCGCGCCCGAGCGCGCGCAAGTCCCAGACGATCTGCTGCATGCGGCGGGCGCCCTCGCGCGCCTCGACCAGGGCCTTTGCGTTCCGCGTCGGGTCGTCCGTGCGCTCGCCGACGACGAAGTCGAGGTTCGCGAGCACGTACGTCAGCGGATTCATGATCTCGTGCGCGACGCTCGCGGCGAGCATGCCCACGCTCGCGAGGCGCTCCTTCTCGGCGAGGCTGGCGAGCATCTGACGGCGCTCAGTGACGTCGCGAGAGACCACGAGCACGGCGTTGACGGAGCCCTTCTCCAGGATGGGAACGAGCTGCGCCTCGTACCAGACCATCGTGCCGCCAGGGCCCGCGCCGCGCACGTCGAGGCGCCTTGTCATGGCGGTCGCGATCGCGGTCTCGAACTCGCGCCGATAGTCGTCGAGCATCTGCGGGTCGACGAAGTCGAAGACGGAGCTGCAGAGCACGACCTCCATCTGCAGCTCAGGAATCACGCGGTTGATGGACCGGATGAGCCCGTTGCGGTCCGCCATGAGGACGAAGTCTGGCAGGTTCTCGGCGAGCACACGCCAGCGCTCCTCGCTGCGCTGCCGTTCCTCCTCGCTGCGCTTGCGCTCCGTGATGTCGAGGAACGTCACTACCGCACCGTCGAGCGCCCCGCCCGCATCGAGCACCGGCTCGGCGCGAAACACGGCCCATGAGACCTCACCCGATGGCTTGCGGACCCCGAGCGTGACCGGGCCGGCAGCCTTGCCGGTCGTGAGCACGACGGCGACCGGATACTCCGCGGCGGGGAAGGGTGAGCCGTCCTCGAGGATCGTCTCCGGCACGAAGTCGCTGATGAAGCGCTTCGTGAGCTCGTCGAAGCGAATGCCGAGAATGCGCAGCGCGTCCGTGTTCGCGCAGCGAATGGAGCCGTCGCGCGCCACGTGGACGACGCCGCCCGGCACCGCATCGAGGATGCGCCGAACGAGCTCTTCACCCTCGTGAAGCGTGTGGATGTGGCTCGGTGCTCCCCGCATGACTTCTAGTGTCCGCCCTCGGGATCATGGATCCCCCCGGGCAGCTTGTCACGGCCCGCGGCCACGCGTTCGTTCCACGTCTCGGGCGGCCCCTTCCGCTCCTCGGCCATCGTGATGCACCCGGGAACGGGACAGACGAGCTGACAGAGGTTACAGCCGACACATTCCGGCTCGTCGATCCACGGCACGCGGTCACCGGCGAGCTTACCGATCGGGAGGGGGCGCGGTGCCTTCGCCGGTCCGATCGCGTGCGCGTGCGGAGGGCGGGGCTTGTCGTCGGGGCCGGTGAAGATGCACTGATGCGCGCCGTCGTTGCACGCGGTCACGCAGAGCTGGCAGCCGATGCAGATCCTCGGATCGATCTTCGCGACCAGCTTGTAGTTGAGATCGAGATCTCCCCACTCCTGGTAGCCCGGGACGGCGCGACCACGGAGCTCGTTCACGCTCTTCATGCCGTGCGAGTCGAGGTACTCGGAGAGGCCCTCCATGAGGTCCTCGACGATGCGGTAGCCGTAGTGCATGACGGCCGTGCAGACCTGGACGCTCGTAGAGCCGAGCGCGATGAACTCGGCGGCGTCGCGCCACGTCGAGATCCCGCCGATTCCCGAGATCGGCACCTTGATGCCGGGGTCGCGCGCGAGCGCCGCGACCATGTGGAGCGCGATGGGCTTCACTGCCGGGCCGCAGTAGCCGCCGTTCGTCGACGCCTTGCCGACGCGCGGCACGGGGACGAGGAGGTCGAGGTCGACGCCGATGATGCTCTTGATGGTGTTGATGAGCGACAGGCCGTCCGCGCCGCCCGCGACGCCGGCAAGACCGGGCTCGAGGATGTCTCCGGTGTTCGGCGTGAGCTTGACGAGGACGGGAGTCTTCGCGAACTCCTTCGTCCAGCTCGTGATCTCCTGGAGCAGCTTCGGCTCCTGTCCGACCGACGAGCCCATGCCGCGCTCGCACATTCCGTGCGGGCAGCCGAAGTTGAGCTCGAGGCCGTCGACGCCCGCATCCTCGCACCGCTGGATGAGGACCTTCCAGTCGTTCTTCGTCTCGGTCATCAGCGATGCGATGATGACGTTCTTGGGGTAGCGCTTCTTGACCTCGCGGATCTCGCGCAGGTTCACCTCGAGCGGGCGATCGGTGATGAGCTCGATGTTGTTGAGCCCCATCAGCTTGCGACCGTCGTAGTCGATGCCGCCGAAGCGGCTCGTGACGTTCACGATGGGGTCGCCGAGCGTCTTCCACACGGCGCCGCCCCAGCCGGCGTCGAAGGCGCGCATGATCTGCTCGCCGCTGTTCGCGGGCGGAGCCGAGGCCAGCCAGAACGGGTTCGGGCTCTTGATGCCGGCGAAGTCGATGCTGAGATCTGCCATGAATTACTCCGCGCTCGCGCCCGAGACGGCGCCCGAGAGCGCGCTCGAAACAGAGGATGATGCCCACCGCTCGAGGAGCGTGCGTGCAGCGTTGCGTCCGTCGGCGACGGCGTTGACCACTTCCTTGCCACCGTTGATGCAGTCGCCGCCCGCGAAGACCTTCGGGTTGCCCGTCTGGCCGTTCTTCGGGTCGCACGCGACGCAACCGCGCTTGTCGAGCTCGACGCCGGGCAGGAGCTTCGCGACGTCGCGAAGCTTCGATTGACCGATCGCGAGAGCGACCATGTCGCACGGGATGTCGTGCTCGGTGCCGGCGATGGGCTTGGCGTGCTCGTCGGTCTTCGCGACGCGGATGGCGGTGAGCTTGCCGTTGCCTGGCTCGCCTCCGCCCTCACGGACGAACGCGACGGGTTGCAGGTGTGTGGCGAGGCGTACGCCGTCGAGCGTCGCGCCCTCCATCTCGTGGGCGTAGCCGCTCATGTCGGCCGCGCCGCGCCGGTAGATCATGTGCACGCTCGCGGCGCCGAGCTGCGCGCACTCGCGAGCGACGTCGATCGCGGTGTTGCCGCCGCCGACGACCACGATGCTCTTGCCGGCGATCTCGCCCTTGTGACCGAGCTTCAGCTCGAGCTTCATGCGCTCGATCCAGGCCGTGGCGCCGAAGACGCCCGGGCCCTCCTCGCCGGGGATGCCCAGCGCGGTGTCCGCGCCGAGACCGACGCCGAGGAACACGGCGTCGTAGGTCTCGAGGAGCTTCTTCGCGGAGATGTGGCCGGGGCCGTCCGTGTCACCGACCTCGACACCGGTGACGACCTCGACACCGAGGCTCTGGATCATCTCGACCTCGTGGACGGCGTCCTCGACGTGGAGCTTGTACGGCGCGATGCCGGTCGTGTTGAGGCCTCCCGCGATCGCCTTCTTGTCGAAGACGACGGCCTCGTGGCCCTCGAGCGCGAGGTAGCCGGCGAAGGCGAGGGAAGCCGGGCCCGCACCGATGCACGCGACCTTCCTCGAGGTCTGGCCGATCTCGATGCGTCGCTTCAGGACCGGCGGCCCCTTCGAGGTCGCGGTCTCGGTCGCGAAGCGCTGGAGGCGCCCGATGGCGATCGGCTCGCGCTCCCAGCCGTTGTAGACGCACGACCCGACGCAGAGCACCTCGACCGGGCAGACTCGTGCGCACGAGTAGCCGAGCAGGTTCTGCTCGAAGATCGTCTTGGCGCTGCCGCGCACGTTGCCGCTCGCGATCTTCTTGATGAAGGTCGGGATGTCGATCTCGGTGGGGCAGGCCTTGATGCACGGAGCGTCGACGCAATAGAGGCAGCGCTCGGCCTCGGTGCGCGCCTCGGCCTCCGAGTAGAGGGGCTTCTTGTCGGCGAGCTCGCTCTCGAGGCGATCGGTCGGGGGGCGGGAGGCGGGCCGGGATGTGCTCATGGGGTGGTCTCGGCAAAGGCGGCGAAGGAAGCGTCGAGGGACTTCAAGCCCTCGTCGAGCTCGGCGCGCGTCACGTTCAGCGGGGGAGCGATGCGGATGACGTTGCCCCAGAGGCCTCCGCGGCCGATGAGGAGCCCGCGCTTCTTCGTCTCTTCGAAGAGCCGCGAGGTCGAGGCGGCATCGGGCGTGCGGTCGTTCGCCTTCTCGTCCTTCACGAGCTCGATGGCCTGCATGAGGCCCTTGCCGCGCACGTCGCCGACGACCTTGCCGTATTTCACCTTCATCGCCTCGAGGCCGTCCCGGAGGACCTTGCCCATCACGGTGGCGTTGTCCGAGAGCTTCTCCTCGACGATGACGTCGATGGTCGCGCTCGCAGCGGCGGTGGTGATGGGGTTGCCGCCGAAGGTGGAGATGTTGCCGGCCTTCCACGTGTCGGCGATCGCGACGGTCGCGAGGCAGGCGGCGATCGGCATTCCGTTCGCGATGCCCTTGGCCATCGTCATGATGTCCGGCTCGACGCCTTCGTGGTGCTCGATGCCCCACATCTTGCCGCCGGTGCGCCCGAAGCCGGTCTGGACCTCGTCGCAGATGAAGAGCCCGCCGTACTTCTTCACGATGTCGACGGCGACCTTGAAGTAGCCGTCGGGGGCGACGATGAAGCCGCCGACGCCCTGGATAGGCTCCGCGAGGAAGCCGGCGATCTGGCCGGTGGTCGTCGTCTGGATCAGCTCCTCGATGTCGGTCGCGCACTTGAAGCCGCAGTGCTCGACGGTCGCGCCGTATGGGCAGCGGTAGCAGTACGGAGAGTGCGCGTGCTTGATGCCGGCGATCTGCGTCGAGACCGCGCGGTACTTCGCGTGCGCGGTGAGCGTCTGCGCGAGCATCGAGCGACCGTGGTAGCCGTGCCGGAGCGCGATGAGCTCCTGCCGGCCGGTCGCGATCTGGGCAAGGGCCACCGCCGTCTCGTCGGCCTCGGTGCCGCTCGCGGTGAAGAACGCCTTGCCCGCCTGCCGGATCTTGCCGGGGGCGAGCTTGATGAGCTTCTCGGCGAGCTCGACGATCCCCACCGTGGGGTAGAGGGTCGAGACGTGCCCGAGGCGATCGATCTGCGCGTGCAGCGCCGCGTTCACCTTGGGGTGGGCCTGGCCGAGCGACACCGTGAGGATGCCGCCGAAGAAGTCGAGGTACTCGCGCCCGTCGAGGTCCTTCAGCCGCGCGCCCTTGCCGCTATCGAGGCACACGGGCTCCTCGTAGAAGGTCCCGACGCTCGGGAAGAGGAACTCCTTGTGCTTCGCGCGCACCTCGTCGCTCGTCCACTTCCGCGAATCCTGATCGCGCTTCGGCGTACTCGAGTCGCTCATTACCGCGGCCTCCGCCTCGTCGGGGGCGCGCGCTCGCTTGCGCGGACCCCTCAACGAAAACAAGAGGTTGTCGTGCAATGAGCGGACCTGTCAAGCTCCACCTCGCTCGCGGGTCTGACCGCGGCGACTCAGGGCTTCGTGAGGTCGCCGTACGCGTCGGGGCGACGGTCTCGATAGAACTGCCACGTCTTGCGCACCTCCTCGATGAGATCGAGGTCGCACACGGCCGAAACGAGCTCGCTCTTCTCCTCGGACGCGGTCGCGAGGAACTCACCGCGCGGATTGACGATGTAGCTCGTGCCGTAGAACTTGCCGATGTTCCACGGGGCCTCCGCGCCGACCCGGTTCGACGCGGCGACGAAGTACCCGTTCGCAACGGCATGCGCCGGCTGCTCCAGCTTCCACAGGTACTGCGAGAGCCCCGCGACCGTGGCCGACGGGTTGAAGACGATCTCCGCGCCGTTGAGGCCGAGCGCACGTGCCCCCTCGGGGAAGTGGCGGTCGTAGCAGATGTACACGCCGACCTTGCCGTAGCGGGTCTCGAACACGGGGAAGCCCATGTTGCCCGGCCGGAAGAAGAACTTCTCCCAGAACTGGTTCGTGTGCGGGATGTGGTGCTTGCGGTACTTGCCGAGGTAGCTGCCGTCGGCGTCGATGACCGCGGCGCTGTTGTAGTAGACGCCGGCCTGCTCGCGCTCGTAGAGCGGGACGACCATCGCCATCTGATACTTCTTGGCGTAAGCCTGCATCATCTCCGTCGTCGGACCGGGGATGGCTTCGGTCGCGTCGTACCAGAACTTGTCCTGGCTCGGACAGAAGTACGGACCGTTGAAGATCTCCTGAAGCCCGAGGATCTGGACGCCCTTCTTGCCCGCCTCTTCGATGAGCGGGATGTGGACGTCGAGCGCAGCCTTCTGCGTCTTCTGGATGCTCCACCCGTCCTCGTACGGGGTGGCGGCCTGGATCAACCCAACATGAACGTTACGCGGCATGCCTTCTACCCTCCGACGTGACGAGGAGTCGTATCAGAACGGCGGCGCCGCAAAAAGCACGCTCCGGGCTCAGGGCAGATCGGCGACGAAGATGCCGGCGTTGGTCGCCGCGACGCGGAAGTAGACGAGCTTCTTCCCCGAGAAGACGAAGCCGCCGGAGAGCGGAATCGCGCTGTTGATCGGCGCAGGCGCGCCGCCCGCGACGATGTCGACGTAGCTCAGGTCGACGAGCGTGGTGTTGCCGGCCTTCGTCGGATTGGTCGGCAGGACGACGCCCGTACCGCTGGGCGGAACGAGGCCGCCGACGACGTTGGCCGCGACGTCGATCTCGGGGCCGCCGACCGCGAGCTTCGCCTTCAGCTTGGCGCCGGTCGCGCCGAGGTCACTCAGGTAGAGGGCGTGCGAGCCGGTCGCGCTGAAGCCGACGGGCAGGACCGTCGCGGTCGGCACGATGGCGACGCCGGGCTGCGCCGCCGTGCTCGTGTCGATCGAGCGGATGTCGACGGTGTCGTCCGGGGCCACCGGGTCGAGCGAGTTGAAGAGCATGCGCTTGCCGTCACCGCTCGTGTCGAGGATCGACTTCGCGGTGCTCGTGAGCGTCTTCGCGCCGGCCAAGGTGAGGCCGGTCTTCAGCGCCGTGCCGACCTGCCAGATCGCGCCGCTGCCGTCGCCGAGCATGAAGCCGTCGACGGTGTTGTCGTCGAGCGTCGCGATGCCCGCGCCGGCCACGGTGACGATGCGGCCCTGGTCCGGGTTGTTCGCGCCGTTGGCGAGCCCGATCACGAAGAGCTTCGCGCCGGCCGTGTCGGGCTGCCAGAACGGCTGGATTCCAGGCGAATTATCGATCAGCACCGCGGGCATGGTCGACGTGCCGGGAACCGTGACGAGCTCCGCGTTGACAGCCCCAGCGGCCGTCCCCGTGCAGTACGCGCCGAAGAACGTGCGGCCGACGAACGCGATGTCGGGCGAGCAGTTCTGGTCGGCGGCCGCGAGGTTCAGCCGGTTGGTGGTCGTGAGCACCGCCGCCGGCGAGGCCAGCGCGGTGTCCGTGACGGCGATGGCGGTCGCGGTGGGCGCCCCCACCGGCGTCGCGCCCACGCCGAATGCGACGCGCGTCCCGTCCGGCGCGGCGGTGAAGATGCCGGCAACCGCGGTGGTCGAGATCGCGAGCTTCGCTCCGGTAGCCTTGCTCCAGAGGTTGATGGTCCCGACCCCGGAGGTCGCGTTGACCGCCGTGTACCAGGCCACGGCGCCGCCACGAACGACGGGCACGTCGCCATCGGCGAACGTGGCGGCGATCACGACGGGCGCGCCGCCGGTGAGCGGCACGGCCTCGAGCGTCTTCGGGGTCCCGAGCGTGATGTAGACGGCGTGCGGAACGGCGTCCTTCGTGACGCCGACCAGAACGGCATTGCCGGCCTTCAGGGTCGTCGACTTCAGCGGCGCGACGCCGGCGTCACCGCCGCCGTCGGGGGTGCCGCTCGTACCAGAGGTACCGGAGGTGCCCGACGTACCGCTCGTACCAGAGGTACCGGAGGTGCCCGACGTACCGCTCGTGCCGCTCGAACCGGCCTCATCGGGCTCAGGGGTCCCCGACGAGTCCGACCCGCTGCAGGCGCCGACCGTGGCGACCAGGAGGGCTCCGATTCCAGCAACTGCACTGATGACGAGGCCGTTACGCATCGAGAGGCTCCTTCGCAGCCGCAGCGTGCGGCACGGGTGGTTGTAGCACGCGAACCACGAACGCCTACGAGCGCAAGTCCCGGATGTAGAAGCTATTGCAGCCGAAGTGCCCCGTCGCCCCGAGCGGCCGCTCGAGACGGCAGAATCCGTTCCGCTCGTAGAGCGTGCGTGCCTGGCTCATCGCCGCGAGGGTCTCGAGGTACATCCGCGTGAAGCGCGCGCGCCTCGCGCCCGCCAGGCACTCGGCGAGGACTCGGTGGCCGAGGCCGAGGCCCCGCACCTCGGGCATGAAGTACATCTTGCGCAGCTCGCAGGTCGTTCGGTCGCCGCCCGCGAGCGCAGCGAAGCCTCCGCCACCGACGACGACCTCGTCGCGCGCCCGTGCGCCGTTCCGCGTGACCACGAAGTACGTCGCGCGCTTTCCCTGGTAGGCGCCGAACATGTCGTCGACCTCGGGATCGTTGATCGCGAAGCCCGGGCCCTTCGCGCCGAGCTCGGGCATCACCGTGCGGATCAGTCGAGCCACCGCGGCACGGTCTCCCGGACGGATCGCGCGGATCGCGTAGCTCTCCAGCCGGCGCGACCGCTCGAGCGCGCGCGCATAGAGGACCATGCCGCGGAGGACGGCAGCGCGTTCTTCCTCCGTGAGCGTCGCGAGCGCCTTCTCGACGCGAGCGTTGGCGTCGCGATGCACGATCTGCACCTTCGCGCGGCCCGCCGCGGTGAGCGAGAGGACACGCGCCCTGGCGTCGCCGTCGCTGGCGCGCGCGCGTACCCAGCGGCGACGTACGAGGTCCGCGACGACCCGACTGGCGTTCGACTTGTCGAGCCGGAGGAGAACGGGCAGCCCGGATTGCGCCACGGATCCGCGCGTATCCAGCTCGATGAGCACGTGACAGTGCGAGTGCGACAGGCTGATCGAGGCCTCCTTGTCCTGCAGGAAGCCGAGCTCGCGAACGAGCTCACGGGACGCCTGACGCAGCGGAAGCACCTCGGGGAGCATGGGCCCGAGGATCGCCACAATCGTTGCGATTCGCAACCGTCTCGTTGCGCGACACAACCAACCGAAAGACTCGCGCTCAGGGCAGCGGGCGACAGGTCAGCGTGGCGGGGTCGCAGGCCGAGCCGAGGTCGCACTCGGCCGACGTCACGCACGCCTCGCAGCGCCCGGTGCGGCGGTCGCAGACGGGCTTGCTCGAGGGGCACTTCGCGTTCCCGGTGCACTCGACGCATCGCCCGATCGGCACGTCGCAGACCGGGCCGTTCGCCGAGCCCGCGCAGTTCTCGCTCTGTTTGCATTCGACGCACAGCGTGCGGTCGGCGTCGCAGACGAAGCCGGCGACCGGGCATGGGTCGTCGTCGTTGAAGCAGAGATCGAGGCAGCGCTTCGTGACGGTGTCGCAACCGTGGCGCGCCGGGCAGTCGTTCGTCCCGTTGCACTCGACGCAGACCCCGAGCGCGGTGTCGCACTTCGGCCGCGTGCCCGAGCAGTTCGTATCGGCCACGCAGGCCACGCACGAGCCGGTCGCGACCTTGCAGTGCAGCGTGCCGCACGTCGTGTCGTCCGCGCACGGGCGCGGGCCTGCGGCGTCGGTCTCGGCGTCGTCCGTCGGTCCGCCGTCCGTCGAGGGGGCGGGTTGATCGAAGCGGAACACCGAGTTGCAGCCGGCGGTCGTGAGCAGGAAGGTGACCAGAAACGCGACCGCGACGCAGCCAGCGCGAGCCGCGACGCTCACGGCAAGGCCGCGCGGATCGCCTCGGCCTCCGCGCGCGCGTAGCCGCGCGGGTGACGGCGCAGGTAGTCGCGTGCCGCGCTCGCGGCGCGTGCACGGTCGGACGTCGCGAGCAGGCGCATGCGCTCGACCTCGGCGGTCTCCGCGTTGGGGCCGCCGGGGTACTGCGCGAGAAGGCGATCGAGGCGAGCGACCGCGCCGCCGACGTCACCACGCTTCTTGAGGCGCATGGCCTCGTCCATGAGATCGTTCTGCTCGGCGAGGCGCGAGCTCGAGTCGGGAGCAGGTGCTGCGAGCTGCGCGGCGCCCTGCGACGTGTCCCTCGAAGCGGCAGTGCCATTCGCGCTGGCGGGCGTCGACTGCGCGGCCGCGGCGAGCGGCACGAGCGCCGGCGCGTTCGCGATGGGCGGGTCCTTGGCCGCCGCGGCAGCGGTGTGGCCCCCGCATGTCGGCCAGCGCTGGCCGGCGGCGACCCGCACCTCGGTGCCGGAGTGCCTCACGACGACGACGCCCTCGGACACCTCGAGCCGGGTCGGGCTACCGCCCTCGCACGTCGGATCGCCGGGGACGATGGTGACGCGGAACGCGGTGCCACGCACCTCGACCTCCGCATCGGGAGTCGCGACGACGAAGCGCTCGTCCGCCTTGAGCTTGGCGACCTTCGCGAAGAAGGAGCCCGACTCGAGGGAGAAGCGCTTGCGCTGGCTCTGCTCGACGAGGCGAATGCGCGACGAGCCGCCGATGGTGACGTGAGTCCCGGTGTCGAAGTCGAGACCGGCCTCGGCGGAGGCGGTGCGAAGCTCGAGCCCTTCGGCGAGGCGAGTGCCGACACCGACGGGCTCCGTGTGTCCCTCGCGCACGGCGGTGACTCCGCCGGTCGGGTCGACGAGGCGTCCGAGCTCTCGCGCCTCTCGCGCGTTGCTCGCCGTGGTGTCGCTACCGCCGGCACGATGGGCGCGCTGAAGGGCGAAGGCTCCTCCGCCGACCACCAGCGCCACGCCAGCGGCGAGCGCGAGCGTCGCCATGGCGCGCTTTCGTCGTCGTGCCTGACCGCGCGCGCGCAGCGCCTCGGCGATGCCCAGGATCGCGGCGGCGCGCTGGGGCGGGAGCGCGTCGACGTCGCCTGAATCGGCCACGGCGTCGCGAAGCATCTGCGTCGCCGCGCTGAGCGGCTCCGGCGTGGTCATGTCAGCCCCTCCCGTCCATTCTTACCCGCTGCGGTGCTCGCGAGCATCGGCGCCAGCTCGGGATCCCCGGCCATGCGCTCGTGGAGCTCGCGCCGACCGCGCACGAGGCGCGATTGCGCCGCGGCGACCGTCGACTCCGTGATCTGCGCGACCTCGCGCAGGTCATAACCGCACACGTCGTGCAACACGTAGGTCCAGGCCTTGGTCTCCTCGATGGCGTCGAGGTGAGTGAAGACGCGTCGGAGGGTGCTGCGCGCCGCGGTGTCTCGCGCCAGGCTCTGCCGGCTGGCGGGGGCGTCGTCGTCCTCCAGGCGCACCCCCTCGAAGATGCGACGCTCCGTCGTGCGACGACGGATGTGGTTGAAGACCACGTGCGCCGCCACGGTCGACGCCCACGCGTCGAGCGGGCAGTCGCCTCGGAACTTGTCGATCGTGTAGACGACCTCGATCATCGCGTGTTGAGCCAGATCCTCGTGGTCCCGGTCTCCGCGCCCGAGGAGGCGACGGATCGCGCGCTCGACGACGGGGCGAAGCCGATCGTGCAATGCGGTGGCGGCGTCGGGGTCACCGGCGCGGACACTCGCAAGCAGCTGGCTGTCGTCGAGGGTAGGGGAAGGAAGTCGAGGTTGCGGCGAGCCTGCATCTTGTGACGGGACCACCCACAACCTCGAACGACCGCCGGCTCCTGAAGGAGAGGTCGGGGTCCGAGAGGCCATATTCTCCTCTTCTAAGCGCCAGGTAACGGCATGCGGGGTGGATCAGGCACGAATCGCGCGAGCTCAGAACGATACCCGGAGGCCGAGCTCGGCGAGGACCCGGATCGGCTCGAGCGAGGCCACCTTGTGCTCCCGGACGATGACGTCGGTGGTGCCCAGTGCGACCTCCGTCCCCGCGGCCGCGACGAACGCCGCGCGGTCGGCAAAACGGTACCCCCCCTCGAGCGCCGCGTCGAACCCGGGCAGGAACCGCGACAGGTGCGCGACCTCCGGGTCGTCCACGGAGAGGTGACCGAGATCGTGATGAAGGACGAGGGCGTCGAAGCGCACGCCGAGGGCCCAGCGCCGCCGCGCATCGAGCCACGGCTGCCATGCGACGCCAGCGCCCCCGACGAGCACGCGTGACGTGGCCTGCGCGGGGGCTACCTCGCCCCCGCGCACGCTCATCGCGCCGCGCAGCGCGAACGCGCCGCCGAGCGGCACGCGGACGGCGAAGACTCCTCCGAGGCCTCCGCCGTATCCGACGGGCGCGGCGACGGCGAGGGCCGACGCTTCGAGCGCGAGCGGGTTGGGAGCGGGGACGTACGGCGGAGCTGCTGCCTCCCGCGGGGGCGTGCTCGCGGTTCCTGTCGGGGCCGGAAGCGTGGTGCTCGGAGCGGGAGCAGAGGGGCGATCAGGAGGAGCGAGAGCGTCCTCGGGCACCATCGACGCAAGCGCGAACCCGACCGTGCGCCCGCGCTCCGTCGCGACGTCGGCGCTGTCGAAACGGATCTCGCGATCGGTCCACCGTCCCTCGGCGGGCTTGACGACCCTCAGCGTTGCGCGACGCGGCTTCTCGCTCCACGCGACGACCACGAGCAACGCCGCGTGCTCCTTGTTCGCCGTGGCCACGAGGGTCTCGTCGCTCGCAGCCTCGGACGCGCTGCGCACCGCGACCTGGACATCACGGCCGAGCGCGCCGCGGAGGGCTTGCTCCATCGCCTGCGTCGAGCCGTCCGCGGGGTCCGCGGAGGCGACGATGACGAGCACGCTGATGGCCGCGAGCAGCATCTTCGATGCGGTGAAGTGAGTCCCAATTCCGTCACAGAAGCAAGCTCCGCCGCGGCCACGCTCCCGCTATTTTCGGCACATCGCGCTGCCCGACAATCGTTGCCTGGATCCGGAGGCCCCGCGGTACACAGGGGGCAATCCAATGAGCGTTCTTACTTTCTTGGGGGGCTGCGTGGTCTCGGCAGCGGCGGTGGCGGGCTGTTACACGGGCGGCGACGTGAGCTCTGCCACGATGGGAAGCACGCCTCCGACGACGACGACGACGATCGACTCCACGACCCCGAGTGCGTTCAGCGGCATTCCGTGCGACGTCGCGCAGGTCCTCGCGACCAGCTGCGCCAGCTGTCACAGCACGACGCCGTCGGGCGGCGCGCCGAACGCGATGATGACCTACGACGAGCTCATGGCCGCGTCGGCGAGCGTCCCGTCGTCGAGCGTCGCCGAGCTGTCGCTCGCGCGCATGAAGGACACGAAGAGCCCGATGCCGCCCGACGGCGCGTCCGCGGCGGACCTCGCGGTCATCGAGAAGTGGATCGCGGCGGGCATGCCGGGCGGCAATGCCGCGTGTGACGCAACTCCCGCGGCAAGCATCTACGACACGCCTTCCGTGTGCACGAGCGGCACGAGCTGGACGCGCGGAAATCGCGGATCGAACCTCATGAAGCCTGGCGGCGCGTGCATCCAGTGCCACGACCAGGAGGGCGAGGGTCCTTCGTACTCCGCAGCGGGTACGGTCTACGCCACGGCGCACGAGCCGGACGACTGCAACGGAAGCTCGTCGAGCGCCATCAAAGTCGTGGTGACGGGTGCGGACGGCGTGAGCCAGACTGCTGCGGTGAACTCTGCCGGCAACTTCTTCTTCAGATCGGCGATCAAGATGCCGTACAAAGCGAAGGTCGTCTCCGGCACGAAGTCACGCGCGATGTCGACGCCCCAGAAGGACGGCGACTGCAACAAGTGTCATACCGAGAACGGAACGCAGAAGGGGAATACCCCCGGGCGCGTGATGGCGCCCTGAGTCACCCGTCATGACGAAGCTCCTTCTCCTCACGCTCACCGCACTCTTCTCGCTGACCGCCTGCACCCACGTCCATCCCTGGGAGCGTGGAAAGCTCGCGCACCCGACGATGGTCGGCCCGAACCTGCCTGGCCCCGCCGAGGAGCACGTCTACTCCGTGCAAGAGGGCGCCGTCGGTGGCAGCGCGACCGCGGAGAGCGGCTGCGGATGCAACTAGCCGCCCGCGCGGGCCTCGTGCTCGCGCTCACCGGCTCGCTCCTGGCTCTCTCGCCTCGCGCGACCGCGGACGAGGGTGAAGCTCAGGCGACACCGACCGAGACGCCGCCGGCGGCGCCCGCCGCGCCCGCACCGCCCGCACCCGAGGGCCCCGCGCCCGCAGAGGCGGAAGGGCCACGCAGCTCGAACATCACCGCGCGCGCCTCGGCGGAGGTGGGCGGCTACCTCGATTCGACCGCCACGAGCGTGCTCACGCCGAGCGTCGCCGGCACCGTCGAGAACCCCACCGCAGGTTGGGGCATCTCGGGCCGCTACCTCGTCGACATCGTCTCCGCCGCTTCGCCGGACATCGTGTCGACCGCATCGCCGAACTGGAAGGAGGTTCGCCACGCGGGCAACCTCGGCTTTCGCTACAAGCCCGGCAACTACGGCGTCGCGGCCAACGCGTCGACCTCCTACACGCCCGACTACCTCTCGCTCTCCGGCGGCGCGCAGCTGACGCAGGAGCTCGACGAGAAGAACCTCACGCTCGTCGAAGGCTACGCGTACGGCCACGACACCATCGGCCGCACGGGGACGCCGTTCTCGGTGTTCTCGCGCACGCTCGACTACCACTCGCTCTCGCTCGGCGCCTCGCGCGTCATCAACACCGGCCTCGTGATCGGCGTCTTCGGAGACGCCATCCTCGAGCGTGGCGACCAGTCGAAGCCGTACCGGTACGTCCCGGTCTTCGCGCCGGACGTCGCCGCACGGGTCACCGCGGGCGCATCAGCGACCAGCGTCGCGAATACGCGCCTCCAGGCGCGTCCCCTCGAGCAGCTCCCGCTCGACCGCGATCGCTTCGCGCTCACCGGTCGCCTCGCGTGGCGCGGCGAGAGCACGACGCTCCGCTTCGAGGAGCGTGGGTACAAGGACAGCTGGGGGCTCCTCGCGAGCACCACGGACGCGCGCTACTTCATCGACGCGAGCCGGCGCTTCACGATCTGGCCGCACGCGCGGTTCCACGTCCAGAACGGCACTGACTTCTGGAAGCGCGCCTACTCGGCCACGGGGGTCCACGACCTGCCGGCGCTCCGCACGGGTGACCGCGAGCTCGGGCCGCTCTTCACCGTCGGCGGCGGCGGCGGAATGCGCATCGCTCTCGGCGGCGCCGGCGCGCTCGATGACCTCGTCTGGACGACGACCCTCGACGGCTTCTACACGTCCTTCTCCGACGCGATCTACGTGACGACGCGCTACAGCGCGCTGCTCACCACGGGAATGGAGGTGACGTTTTGATCCGCGTACCTCGTTCACTCGCGATGGCAGCGATTGTATTCGCCGCGACGCTCTCCGCTTCGTGCTTCGACCCGGTCCACACCGACGACGTCGCCGCGCTCGGCGGCGAGGTGTCGGGCGTGCGCGAAGGTCCCACGCACCGGCCCGGCCAGCCGTGCCTCGTGTGTCACGGCGGCAAGGGCCCCGGCTCACCCGAGTTCGAGATCGCCGGCACCATCTACGAATACCGCGACGTGCCCTCCGGTGGCGTCGAGGGCGTCGAGGTGCGGATCAGCGACTCGAGCAATCCGCCCAACACCGTGACGCTCCAGTCGAACCGAGCGGGCAACTTCTACCTCGAGAAGGACCGCGCCTCGCTCTACTACCCGCTCTTCGTGGAGCTGAACGACTCGCGGATCGTCGACGTGCCCGCCGGGGTGAAGACCATGGTCACGCCGATCGGACGCGACGCCGCGTGCGCGTTCTGCCACGTCAACAACATCAACCCGGCAGATCGGACGACGCACATGCCGCACGTCTATCTGAACCTGGCGCCGCCCAAATGACGTCTGCACTCTACACATATTGCGGTCATTCGCTCCCGCGCCTCGCGGCGGCCGGCATCGTGGTGCTCGTCGGCGTGGGCATCGTGTCGGCCGGCGGCTGCTCGTCTCCGGACTCGAGCGCCCGCGTCGACCCGATCGGCCCCGACGCCGCGCAGTTCGCGTACGTCGCGCCCGTGCTGTCGCGGAGGTGCGGGTCGATCGACTGCCACGGCTCGATCTACCGGAACATGCGCGTGTACGGCTACGGCGGGCTCCGCCGCGGCGCCGCGGCCACAGCGCCCGACGTCCCCGCGAGCCTCACGACCGAAGAGGTGACGGCGACGTACGAGTCGGTCATCGGCCTCGAGCCGGAGATCATGCGCGACGTGGTGAAGTCCGGCGGCACCGGCGTCGAGCGGCTCACGTTCGTGCGCAAGGGGCGAGGCGACGAGGAGCACAAGGGTCACCGCCGCGTGACGCCTGGCGACGCGTCCGATCGCTGCATCACCACCTGGCTGGCCGGCAGCGTCGACACCGCGGCCTGCGGAACGGGCGGCTGCTACGACCCCACGGTGATGCCGTTCAAGATCGTGCAGTGTCTGTAACTCTCAGTGCGTAGTGTCCTGCTCGTGCGAGAGCACGAACTCGAACGCGTCGTGCATCAGCTCATCCATGCTCTCCGGATAGAGATGCGCGACGCGAGGCATCACGAAGAGCCTCGACGGGAAGCCCGCGGCCCTCAGCTCGGCGTCGGTCGTCCGCTCGCCGGCGAGCTCGGTGCCGACCTCACCGGCGAGCCACGCGACGGCGCGTACACCTGCCTTGCGTAGCGAGGCGACCGTGACCGGCGCATTCGCCTCGATGAGCACGAGGAAGGGCCATCGCCCGGGATGCATCCGCGCGATCACCGGCGCCGCGAACGCGCCTCGCGAGAAGCCGGTGAGGATCGCTCCGCCCCGCCGGATCGAGCCGGGATGCTTCGCCTCGACCTTCGCGACCGAGCGCTCGAGGTCGGCGTCCATCGCGGTGACGAGCTCCTCCCACGACGGCGCCTCCCACGACGGCGGACCGAGGCTTGCGTCGCCGCAGCGTGCGTTTCCCGTCGGGGTGACCAGCACGCCGACGTCGACCGCGGCGCCGAGCCATCGACCCGCGGAGTACGACGGCGGATAGCAGATGCCGTGGAGGTGCCCGACGAGCCGCCACGGATGCGCCACGGCGGTCGACTCAGGAGACTCGAGCGGGCGCGCGTAGAAGACCGTGCGCCCCGGGGCGAGCGGGAGCTCGTGAGCGCCGTCGGTGCGGGCGGAGAGCGGCCGCGGGGACGGGGATGGCGCGGGAGATGGTGCCGCGTCGGTGGGCAGCGAAGCGTCGCTCGGCGCCGACGCGGACGCGGAGGCTGCCGCCAGCGCAGCGGGCGCGACCTGCGCCGGAGGCTCGGTCGGGACGCTGCGCGCGCAGCCGAGCGCCGACGCGGCCGCGATCACGGAGAGCGTCGCGCGAGCGGCGGCGACGTTCATGGCCGGAAGCCGCGGATCTGCAGAGCGATCGAATCCCGGAGGAGCGGCGAGAGCGCGATCTCGAGCGTGGCGTGGCCGCTCAGCCAGGTCATGAGCTGCAGGAAGTAGAGGCCGAAGAGGTTCTGCGCGCACGCCATGGGGTCGACCTCCTTCGACACCTCACCGCGCGCCTGGGCCTCGGCGACGAGGAGCGCGATGCGATGAAGGAAGCTGAGCGTCAGCATCGTCGTGCGCTGCGCGTTGGGCCCCGAGGCTCCGGGCAGGTGCCGCACGAAGGCGGCCGCGACGTCCGGGTGCTCGCCGTACATCCGGTAGAGACCGCCGAAGACGTGGAGCAAGCACTCGAGGAGCGGGGCCTCGGGCATCGTGGCCATGCGGTCCTCGACGACCATGGCCAGTCGATCGTGCATGACGAGGAAGAGGAGGTCGGCCTTGTCGCTCGCGTGCACGAACACGGTGCCTGCGGCGACGCCCGCGCGGGTCGCGATCGCGTGGGTCGTGGTCGCGTCGTAGCCGACGGTCGTGAACAGGTCCCAGGCCGCGGCCCGGATCCGCTCGCGTGTCGCCACGCTCCGCGCGCGCCGCCCGTCGCCTGCACCTACCTTACGTACCATGTGCGCACCAACTATGACTGCGCTCACTCAAGTTACAAGCGCGAGCATTGACGACCAGCAGAACAGACCTAAACATAATGAGTACAGTCACTCAATGCACTGCCAAACGAGGGAGATCATGCACGCTTCCTATACGCCTGACATGACCATGCGCACTGCCCGTGACCTCTACTTCGACGTGAATGGCTTCGGGGCTGACGGCGGCTACTCGGAGCCCTGGGTCGACTTCAAGCTCGGCCCGTTGCCGCTGCCGTTCCCCAACACGGCCGGCCGCATCGCGGCGGTGAAGTCCCACGACCTTCATCACGTGCTCACCGGGTACGAGACGAACTCGACCGGCGAGTTCGAGATCTCCGCGTGGGATCTGGGCGCCGGGTGCGCGAAGTTCCCCGCCGCCTGGGTCATCAATCACGGAGGGCTCGTCTCTGGCTCATCGCCGCACCGCGGAGGATCT
>Ga0105047_10001070_pt1 | contig 48228 bp, 53 predicted proteins | sample MAT04_FD_78384 | JGI IMG/M metagenome (GOLD analysis project Ga0105047, IMG submission 78384) | Freshwater microbial communities from Lake Fryxell liftoff mats and glacier meltwater in Antarctica - MAT-04 (megahit assembly) | ecosystem: Environmental > Aquatic > Freshwater > Ice > Liftoff...
CAGCCAAGAAGGCTCCTGCCAAGAAGGCTCCTGCCAAGAAGGCTCCTGCCAAGAAGGCTCCTGCCAAGAAGGCTCCTGCCAAGAAGGCTCCTGCCAAGAAGGCTCCTGCCAAGAAGGCTGCAGCGAACTAGTGGGTCAAGGTGCGAAAAGCCTCAGTGACCCCCTCAGCGACAGTGCGCAGCTAGCAGACGACGAGGATCTCGCTGTCGACGTACTTGGTGTGAGTGCCACTGAGGGCGGCGCGTTGGATCATGCTGTGGGTGCCCTTGATGGGCTCAATGAGTTGCCACTCGCAGAGCAGGCAGATGTGCTTGAGGGCGTGCACGATGACCTTAAGTCCACTCTGCACAGCGGTGATTAGTCGCGAGTTCGGCTAGACCGTGGCGCTTCGTCGCATCGATGCTGAATTGGTTGCGAGAGGGCTTGCCCCCTCACGGGAATCGGCGCGGCAACTCGTGCTCTCCGGCGCGGTTGAGGTTGGCGGAATCACAGTGTCCAAGGCTTCGCGCCAGGTGCGCCCCGAGGATTCGGTTGTCGTGCGGGTTAAGGACGCGGATAAGTGGGTTTCGAGGGGCGCACACAAACTGATCGGTGCGTTGAACCATTTCACAGACCTGAGTGTGGATGGGAAAACCTGCCTCGATGCTGGCGCCTCCACGGGTGGATTCACCCAGGTTCTTCTCAATCGCGGGGCTCGCTCGGTCTACGCAGTTGACGTTGGCTACGGGCAATTGGCCTGGAGGTTGCAAAGCGACGAGCGAGTTGACGCCCGTGACCGGATCAATGTCCGCAACTTGACAGAAGCCGACTTCGACCCGCTACCGGACTTAGTCGTGTCGGACTTGAGCTTTATTTCGCTGCGAACAGTACTCCCGGCGCTAAAGCGCGTTGCCGCTCCCGCAGCAGATCTAGTTCTGATGGTGAAGCCGCAATTTGAGGTGGGAAAGAGCAAACTCGGCAAGAACGGCGTTGTACGAGACCCACAATTGCGCGCCGATGCAGTCAGGTCGGTCGCTGCCGAGGCCATGCGCCTTGGGCTTGGCAGCAAGGGTGTGGTGGCAAGCCCACTGCCGGGACCGAGTGGAAATGTCGAGTACTTCCTTTGGTTACACGCGAATTGTGGTCCCGTAAGCGAAGATGAGATTGCTCAGGCAATCGACGAGGGGCCTCAATGACGGCAAAGCGCACAGTGTTGGTGGTGCCGCACGTTCATCGCGAAGACGCGCGGTCGGTCACTCAAGCAGCCCTGGCCGGGCTTGATCGGGACGGGCTCGTTGCGCGGATGCTGGCGGCTGATGCCGCCCACTTCCCAGGGTCTCCGGTTGAGATCTACTCAGCTACACCAGACTCAGCGGCGCACGGTTGCGAGTTGATCCTCAGTTTCGGTGGCGACGGAACAATTTTGCGTGCCGCGGAATTGGCTCGTGGACATAGGACTCCGGTGCTGGGAGTCAACCTCGGTCACATGGGCTTCCTGGCGGAGTCTGAGCCTGAAGATCTTCCGTCACTTCTGACAGCAGTCGAGGCGCGCTCATTCGAGGTTGAGCAGCGCATGGCAATTGACATCACAGTGAACAATCCCGATGGCACGACAGCCAACGGGTGGGCGCTCAACGACGTCAGCCTGGAGAAGAGTGCTCGCCAACGCATGATTGAGATCGTCATCGCGGTCGACGACCAACCGCTATCGCGGCTCGGGTGCGACGGCGTTGTCTGCGCGACCCCAACTGGGTCAACCGCCTACGCCTGGTCTGCTGGTGGGCCGGTGGTGTGGCCAGATGTTGATGCACTGCTTGTTGTTCCTATCAGCGCACACGCCCTGTTCAGCAGACCATTGGTGATCAGTCCTGCCAGTGAGATTGACGTTGAGATTATTCCGGAGTCAGCAGACGCAGTGATCTGGTGCGATGGTCGGCGGATGCTGGATGCTCCAGCCGGCTCGCGCCTGGAAGTTGTTCGTAGTCCAGAGCCGGTGACCTTTGCGCGCTTGCACAAAGGAACGTTCTCAAATCGGCTTGTCGGAAAATTCGCGTTGCCAGTCACCGGTTGGCGCGGACGAGGCCAGGGAGAATCATGATCGAGTTTCTCGGAATCAAGGATGTTGGGGTGATCTCGGAGGCGCAGGTTGAGCTGTCTACCGGACTCACTGTTCTCACTGGCGAGACCGGTGCTGGCAAGACGATGGTGCTTTCAGCGCTGAATCTGCTTCTGGGCGGGAAGACATCTTCAACGCTGGCAACCTCGGACTTGACTCAAGTTCAAGGTAGTTGGCAATTGCCGGCAGATCACGATGTCCTCGACAAGGTGCTTGAGGCCGGTGGCCGAGTCGACGATGGGCAGCTCATCTTGACTCGGACAGTTCCCGTCGGTGGCCGCAGTCGCTGCGTCGCTGGGGGAGTCTCGGTGCCCGTGTCCTACTTCACCGACTGGGCCGAGGATCTGGTTTCTGTGCATGGGCAGTCCGACCAAGCACTCTTGCGCAAGCCAGGTCGACAACGCGAGGTGCTTGACCAGTTCGGCGGTGATGAGCTCGCAACGATCCGCTCGCAGTACGAGACATTGTTCGCCCGAACTCTTGCTGCCGATGCGGCGCTTCAGGAGGCGCTGACCGGTCGACAAGCTCGTGCCCAGGAAGCCGACTCGCTGCTAGCAGGTTTGCAACGAATCGAGAAGGTTAACCCCCAACCCGATGAAGACGGCGAGCTTGCAGATCGCGCGAAGAGGCTAGAGAACCTTGATCACCTTTTCGAGTCAGCCACGGCATCCCAGCATCTGCTGTCCAATGACGACGACTCTGCGGCCTCGGTATCGGCGAATGCGTGGCAGGCGGCGAAGCATCTGGAATTTGCAGCTGAGCTAGACCCTGACCTTGCTGCGATTGCTGCCCGCTTGCGCGAGATCGTCGTCTTGGCTCAGGAGGTCGGTAGCGACCTGTCAGGCTATGTGTCCAACTTGGACGCACATCCCGACGAACTTGCCTCCATCCAGGGCAGGCGGGCTGACCTCACTGCCCTCAAGGGTCTCTATGGGCCAGAACTCACCGATGTCATCACGTGGTCGCAAAAGGCCGCTGCCCGATTGGTGGAACTTGAACAAGCCGATGACATCGAGGGTTTGACGCAGGCACGAGATGTCGCGCGATCGACCCTCGCCGCGGCGGGCGATCAACTACACCAACTACGCCGAAGCGCGGGAGATTCAGTGTCGAGCTTGGTCAGCGCGGAGCTCAATGGCTTGGCGATGCCTGATGCCCGGTTCGTCGTGGATGTGCAAAGGTTGCCATCAACCGCTGGAGATCTAACGATCTCCGATGTTGGATTCGGCCCACACGGTTGTGACGTCGTCGAGTTGCTAATCAGCGCTCATAGGGGTGCAGCCGCGGCCCCGCTGGCTCGTTCAGCCTCCGGAGGTGAGCTGTCCCGGGTAATGCTTGCCCTCGAAGTTGTTCTCGCTGATAGCGCTAGCGCTTCCACATTCGTATTTGACGAGGTCGATGCCGGCGTTGGCGGAAAGGCCGCCGTGGAGATCGGTCGGCGCCTAGCGCGTCTTGCGGCTAATGCACAGGTGCTGGTCGTCACGCACCTACCGCAGGTTGCAGCGTTCGCCGACCAACACCTCGTTGTACGCAAGGAGAGCGACGGTCATGTGACTCGATCGGGCGTCATCCAACTTGATGATCAACAGCGTGTCAAAGAGCTCGCGCGCATGCTCGCTGGCCAGGACGAATCTAGTCACGCTGCCGCACACGCGATCGAACTGTTGGACCTTGCCGCGTTGGAACGCACAGGCGTTGCCGACGTTCGTGAGCGCGGCGTGCGTAGCGCGTCGGCGAAGCGCTGATAGCCTGGTAACCCGTGAGCCAGTCAACGACGAGACCGTCGGTTACCCAACATGTGTTCGTAACAGGCGGAGTCGCCTCTTCTTTGGGCAAGGGCCTCACGGCCTCAAGTCTCGGGAACCTCTTGGTCAAGCGCGGCCTTCGCGTGACGATGCAGAAGCTCGACCCGTACCTCAATGTGGATCCGGGCACGATGAATCCGTTTCAACATGGGGAAGTTTTTGTCACTGATGACGGCGCCGAGACTGACCTAGACGTTGGACATTACGAGCGTTTCCTCGATCACAACCTCACGCGTGCGGCGAATGTCACGACTGGCCAGGTCTACTCCGAAGTGATCGCCAAGGAACGCCGCGGTGAGTACCTCGGCGACACAGTGCAAGTTATTCCGCACATCACTAATGAGATCAAGGCTCGGATCCTGGCGATGGGCTCGCCTGATGTCGACATCGTGATCACTGAAGTCGGTGGCACAGTCGGCGATATTGAGTCGTTGCCATTCTTAGAAGCGGTGCGCCAAGTCCGCCAAGAGGTTGGGCGAGACAACGTCTTCTTCCTGCACGTTTCTCTGCTGCCCTACATTGGCCCGTCTGGTGAGCTCAAGACAAAGCCCACCCAGCATTCCGTTGCCGCTTTGCGCAGTATCGGTATTCAGCCCGACGCCCTCGTGCTGCGCGCAGATCGACCAGTTCCTGCCAGCATTAAGCGCAAGATTTCGCTCATGTGTGACGTTGATCAAGAAGCCGTTGTGGCGGCTGTGGATGCACCAAGCATTTACGACATCCCTAAGGTTCTGCACGCCGAGGGTCTCGACGCTTACGTCGTCCGGCGCCTCAATGTGCGCTTTCGCGATGTTGACTTCACGCAATGGGATGACTTGTTGCGTCGAGTTCACAAGCCGAGTACACGGATCACAGTTGGTCTTGTCGGCAAGTATGTCGACCTTCCTGATGCCTACCTGTCGGTCACCGAGGCGCTGCGTGCCGGAGGTTTCGCCAACGATTGTGGCGTCACGATCAAGTGGGTGCCATCGGATTCGTGTCAGACCGCAGAGGGCGCCGCTGAGGAACTTGGCGATGTCGACGCGATCTGTGTCCCCGGTGGGTTCGGGGTTCGCGGGATCGACGGCAAGCTTGGTGCCTTGCGATACGCACGCGAGAACAAGATCCCGACCCTAGGTCTGTGCCTAGGTTTGCAGTGCATGGTCATTGAGTATTTCCGAGATGTCATCGGGGAGGTGGAAGCCAATTCCACCGAGTTCGACCCCCAGACCTCCGCCCCGGTCGTAGCAACCATGACCGAGCAACATGATGTCATCTCCGGCGAACGCGACATGGGCGGGACGATGCGCCTTGGCTCATGGACAGCTCATCTCAAGCCGGGGACTGTGACCGCACAGGCATACGGCACGACCACCGTCGCGGAGCGCCACCGTCACCGGTACGAAGTCAACAACTCCTACCGAGCAACACTCGAGGCCGCCGGGATGACGGTGTCTGGAACATCACCGGAGGGTGACCTCGTCGAATTCGTGGAGTTGCCATCTGATGTCCACCCGTTCTACGTGGCGACCCAGGCTCACCCTGAATTCAAATCTCGTCCCGACCGCGCGCACCCGTTGTTCGAAGCCCTTATCAAGGCAGGCATCGAGCATTCAGTGAGCAGCGATCGTGTCGTTGCCGTTGACGACCGGATCACCCTGAGGTGACTTCAGCGCCGGAGGACGAGGTATGGCGAGGCAAACTCGAGGATTCGTTCGATATTCGCCAGATTGTCGAGGAGCGGGCTCGTTTCTCTGGCAAAGTGTGGAGCGTTCGAACCGACTCTGTGGTGATTGACCAAGCTACCGATCTCGGAACGGGGATCGAGCGTGACATCGTCGTGCACCCCGGAGCGGTTACTGTCATCGCTCTCGACGAGCAGGACAGGGTGTACTTGCTACGGCAGTATCGCCATCCAGTCGCGATGTCGCTATTTGAACCCCCAGCGGGGCTACTCGATATTGATGGAGAGGACCCGCTGCACACAGCGGTAAGGGAGCTTGCCGAAGAAGCTGGACTTGAAGCCGCACGCTGGCATGTCCTTGTGGACTTCTTCAATTCTCCCGGAGGCTCCACTGAGGCACTTCGGATCTACTTGGCTCGCGACTTGACACCGCGCCCTGGCGGGAGAGTTATGACGGGGGAGGCCGAGGAGGCCTACCTGCCCGGGATGTGGGTGGACCTCGAAGAAGCTGCCGATGCGGTGTTGGCCGGTCGGCTCGGCAATGTCGGAGCTGTGATCGGGATTTTGGCCGCAGTCCGAGCCCGGTCTAACGATTGGATTGACCTGCGTCCGGCCGACGCGCCCTGGGCTGTGCGTGACCATCTCTTAGCGAATGGACGCGTGGACAACCCCAAGGCTCACCACAATGGCCAATGACTGCATGGCCAATGACACTGCACCGCTGTCGTCCCAAATTAGGGACTACTTGGCCCATGTCAGTGTTGAACGAGGCCTAAGCGCTAACACCGTCGCTGCCTATCGTCGTGACTTGATCCGATACGCCGAATTCTTGACCGATTCGGGTGTGACTGCGGCGAGCGCGGTTGACCAGAGCATGGTGATCGCCTTCGCAAGGCAAATGCGGGAAGCTAAGACGCAGGCACCCGCGCTTGCTCCGGCGTCGATAGGTCGAATCATGAGCTCCGTTCGGGGACTCCATCGATTCTGGGTGTTGGAGGGGGTCACATCCGACGATCCTGCGCACGAGGTCACTCCGATGGCCCCTGCCCGTCGACTGCCAAAGGCGTTGAGCTTTGAGCAGGTTATGGCTATCCTGTCTAGCCCATCCACTGAAGAACCAGTGGGTTTACGTGACCGAGCTCTGCTGGAGTTCCTCTACGGAACAGGCGCTCGAATCAGTGAGGCTACAGGGTTAGATCTCGACGATCTTGATCTCGATGATGGGCTGGCACGGATCACGGGAAAGGGAAGCAAGACCCGACTCGTTCCGGTTGGCAGCCATGCGAGGACCTCGCTTTCGGCGTACTTGACCAGAGCGCGGCCGGTGTTAGCGGCCCGCGGTGTTGGCACTGCGGCTGTGTTCCTCAACCAGCGCGGCCAACGACTCTCGCGTCAGACGGGCTGGGCGATTCTGCAGAAAGCAGCGAAGGCTGCCCATCTTGAAGTGGACGTGTCCCCACATGTGCTTAGGCATTCGTTCGCGACTCACCTACTCGACGGAGGCGCCGACGTTCGTGTCGTGCAAGAGCTACTCGGGCACGCTTCAGTCACGACGACACAGATCTACACAATGGTCACTGTGGATCGACTACGCGAGGTCTACATTTCGACTCACCCGCGTGCCCTCGCATGAGATCTGCGTGCCTCGTTTACGGTTAAGGGGTGTCGGGGACGGAATTGGTCATAGACCTTACGGATGGGTCTGCCCCAGAACAGGTCGAGACGACCACTCGGTTTGAAGTTCAGCTCGACGAGTTCGCTGGCCCCTTCGATGTGCTTCTCGGCCTGATTGCCAAGCATAAACTTGAGGTAACCGAACTTGCGCTTCACCAGGTCACCGATGACTTCTGCGAGTACATCAAACTGCAGGGCACCGAATGGGACCTCGAGGAGACAACGACTTTCCTTGTCGTTGCTGCCACTCTGCTTGACCTGAAGGCCGCTCGTTTGCTGCCCAGCGGTGAAGTCGAAGATGAAGAGGACCTAGCGCTACTTGAGGCACGTGACCTCCTGTTTGCAAGGTTGTTGCAATACCGCGCCTTCAAAGAAGTTTCGGCTATTTTTGAGTCTGAAATCGCTGCGCACGCAGGCACTCAACCCCGAGTGGCTGGTCTCGATCCGGAATTTGCGACCTTGCTGCCCGAAGTCGTGCTCTCGATTGGACTCGAGAGGTTCGCTACGTTGGCCGCTCAGGCGCTGGCGCCGAAAGTTATTCCGACGGTAGGTATTGACCACATCCACGCACCGCTTATCAGCGTCGCCGATCAGTTGATCATCGTGTCAGCCAAACTGCGCCGTGAGGGTTCTCTGACCTTCCGCAACATCGTCTCGGATGCGGAAGAGACCGCAGTTGTTGTTGCGCGGTTCCTCTCGCTGCTTGAGCTGTTCCGGCAGGGACGGATTGCGTTGGAGCAAGCCGCCGCACTCGGAGATTTGCACGTGCGCTGGATCAATGAGTCCGACGATGAACCGATCGTGGTCATCAGCGAATTCGATGAACTACCCCTTGAGACTGACTCATCGGCCGATACGGGAGATTCCGACAGTGAGTGACATTTCCGAAGATCAGATCGAAGAAGTGACCAACGTGATCGACCTCAGTGAGTCCGCACCAGTATGGGAGGAGCTCGACCCGCCGGTTGCCACTCAGCTCGAGGCGTTGCTCATGGTTGCCGATCAACCGCTCTCCGAACTCGATCTGGCTTCGATCATTGGTGCTCCAGCCGACGTTGTCGCCGACGGCCTTGTGGCGCTTGCTGGCGAGTATCGCGATAGCGGCCGCGGGTTCGACCTTCGCAAAGTGGGCGAGGGTTGGCGCTACTACTCGGCCCCCGCGTGCTCCGACGTGATCTCTCGATTCGCAACAGATGGTCGTTCCACCAAGCTCACCAACGCTGCTCTGGAGACCCTCGCGGTCGTGGCCTACAAACAACCGGTCAGCCGAGCGCGCGTCGGTGCCATCCGAGGAGTCAGTGTCGATGCCGTCATGCGGACATTGATGACCCGTGGACTAGTTGCCGAGATCGAGATTGACCCGTCAACTGGTGCTGTCTTGTACGGGACCACTACGTTCTTCCTCGAGCGGTTGGGAATCTCATCGCTTTCGGAATTGCCCCCGATCGAAGATCACCTTCCAGATATTGAGGTCCTAGATGAATTCGTCGACGCCACCAACTGACGGCGTTCGCCTCCAGAAGGTCCTAGCGGCGGCCGGCTACGGCAGTCGCCGCAAGTGCGAGGAGCTCATCGACGAGGGCCGAGTCAGCGTAAACGGCCAGCAAGTGCTTAACCAGGGAATGCGTGTCGATCCTCGAAGTGATGTGGTCCGCGTTGATGGCGAGCGTGTCGCGGCTCCGCAGGACTCGATCGTGCTGCTGCTTAACAAGCCCACCGGGTACATCACTACGATGACCGATGACCAGGGCCGTCCGTGCGTCGGCGATATCGTTAAGAATCAAGCGCGACTGTTCCATGTTGGGCGTCTGGATGCCGACACATCCGGAGCACTGCTGCTGACCAACGACGGTGACCTCGCTCATCGTTTGACGCACCCTTCTTTTGGGGTTGAGAAGCGCTATATCGCTGAGGTGCGGGGCACTGTGAATTCAGGGGATCTCAAGCGCATCAAGTCCGGGATCGTGATCGACGGAACGGCCGTCGACGTGGGTCGCGTTCGCATCAGAGATACCAATGCTGGCAAGAGTGTGGTGGAGATGGTGATTCACGAGGGTCGCAACCGGATTGTCCGTCGACTGTTCGGTGAACTCGGCTACCCCGTAGTGGCGCTCATTCGCACGCAATTTGGGCCGATCGAACTCGGCAACCTTGGTTTGGGTAACACCCGCATCCTTACACCTGAAGAAGTGTCGTCGTTATACGACGCGTCAGACCCTGCTGGGGCTTAGCTCCACTTGCGGCCTCTGTCATCATGTATCCGAACAACTCGGCAAAGGGAGGGTGAAGTGGCAGTCAGAGCTATCAGAGGCGCAACCTGCCTGATCTCTGACGATATGGAGCAAATGCTCTCGGCCGTGCCCGAATTGCTCGAACAGATGATGAAGCGTAACGACCTTGTCGCTGAGGACTTCATCAGCTTGTTGTTCACTTCGACACCGGATCTCGTTTGTGGTTTTCCAGCAGCAGCTGCTCGACATGCGGGCTTTCGCAAAGTGCCGCTGATGTGTGCCCAAGAGATAGACGTAGCAGGAGCGCTACCTAAGGTCGTTCGGGTGATGGCTCACGTGGAATCCGCGCGGTCCCTCGATGAAGTTGAGCATGTCTTTTTGCGAGGTGCGCAGGTGCTGCGAGAAGACCTCACTCGATGAGTGGGGCACCGCTGACATTGATCGTGGGCACGGGCCTCATCGGCACCTCGATTGCGCTGGCGATGACTCGCAGTGGTCGCGAGGTTGCATTAGAGGATCGCAATCCCAAGGCTCTGGCAGAAGCGATTGAGCGGGGGGCTGGGCGAGCCCTTGTCCATGAAGACGAGCCGGGCCTTGTGGTTGTTGCTGTCCCGCCAGCATCGGTTCCCAAGGTGGTTGCCAAGCAATTGACGCGGTATCCCAATGCGATTGTCACTGATGTCGCCAGTGTGAAGGCCGCCCCGCTGAGGGAAATCTCCTCGCTAGTCGATTCGACCGATCGATTCGTTGGGGGGCACCCCATGGCTGGGCGAGAAGTATCCGGCCCGGGTGCCGCGCGCGCTGATCTCTTTGAGGATCGGCTGTGGGTTGTCACTCCATCGGGGAACAACCCTCCTGCCGCCGTGGACGCTGTGATCAACCTCGCAGCAAGATGCGGTGCGTTAGTGGTGACATTGCCGCCTGAGGCACACGACCGAGCCGTGGCCCTCACATCTCACACACCGCAATTGATCGCTTCGCTGCTCGCCGCGCAAATGGTCAATGCTGATCCTGAGGATGTCGCGATCTCTGGACAGGGTTTACGAGATGCGACTCGGCTGGCGGACTCTGGTCCAGAGCTGTGGACAGAAATACTCATCGGCAACGCCGGGCAAGTGGCGGCAGTGGTCTCGCGGATGGCCGACCAACTTTCCGATGCCGCAAATGCGCTGTCGACGATTCAGGCATCCTCGCCCACGAGTGCAGATGCCGGTGACGCTGTCCTGCTGATCCAGGACCTGCTCAAGCGAGGCAACCAAGGGCGCGCTGTCTTGCCGGACAAGCACGGTGGTGCAGCTCACCGCTACGAATCGATTCCCGTGGTTGTGGATGACAAGCCCGGCGAGCTAGCAAAGCTGTTCGTGGCAGCTGGGTCGGCTGGGATCAACCTTGAGGATGTTCGAATCGAACACTCGGTGGGCCGTCAGCGAGCAGTCATTGAACTCGACGTCGTCCCGCGCGCAGCTCAACGACTGCGGGAGACACTCATTGACGGCGGTTGGCAGATTCGCGGGTAGTACTGACTCGGGCGAGCGCCTCCGCTACCCAATAGGATTCACAGCATGTCGCAGCCCGATTCACAGTCCCAGCCCAAGCCGCTTGTCATCGCCATAGACGGGCCCTCAGGCTCTGGAAAGTCCAGCGTGTCACGAGCGGCGGCGGCTCAGATGGGTTACAGGTATCTCGATACCGGAGCTATGTACCGAGCCGCGACGTGGTGGATGGTCGATGCCGGAATCGACCCTGCTGATACCGATGCTGTCGCCAGCCGCATCGAGGAAGTCTCGATTGAGAACGGCACAGACCCGGCCGGTCCCACGATCAGTGTGGGGGGAGTTGATGTCGCCGGACCGATTCGCACCGATGAGATCACTTCGGCCGTGAGCGCTGTCAGTGCTGTTCCGGCTGTGCGTACCGGAATGCTTGATCGTCAGCGGGAAGAAGTTGATGTCGCACTCGCTGCCGGGGTGGGCATCATCGTCGAGGGACGTGACATTGGGACAGTTGTGCTTCCCGACGCTGACTTGAAAGTGTTCCTGACCGCTGACCAGCAGGCTAGGGCTGCCCGACGTACGGCTCAAGACACAGACGAAGGCCGGACCAGTAAGGATGAGTCAGAAACCGCTGCAGCGCTAGCGGCTAGGGACGAAGCTGACTCAACCCGGCAGGCGTCACCTTTGGCGCAAGCTGACGACGCAGTACTTGTCGACGCAACGTTCATGACCTTCGACGAGGTCGTCGCTGCTGTGCTTGAGCTCATCGCCGACAAGCAGAAGGCCCGCTTGTGAGCCCATTGCCGGGCTCGCGGGGAGCGGCGAACATCCGGAATCTGTCTCAGCCAGCGCTCAAGGCTCTGTACAAGATGTCAATCACGGGTACTGACAACGTTCCCCGGTCAGGTCGGGTGATCTTGGCAGCCAATCACATTGGCTTTCTTGACGGTCCGGTGCTCTTCGCGGCATCGCCGCGCCCGGTTCATCTCGTCGCGAAGAGTGAAGTGTTCGTGCCACCACTGGATAAGGTCTTGCGCACCGCTGGTCAGATATCGCTGGACTACGACTCGGCAGACCGCGACGGCATCGCAGTTGCACTTGAGGTTCTCGAAGATGGAAGGGCACTGGGGATCTTCCCCGAGGCGCATCGGAGCTTGGGGAACTTCGCCAGTATCCGTCACGGTATTGCCTACCTGCATTCTCGAACCAACGCGCCGATCGTGCCAGTGGCGATCCTGGGAACGCGACAGACCGGCATGGGCAAGGAGTCGGTGCCAAGGCTTAGATCGCCAATTGTGGTGGCCTATGGCGAACCGTTTAGCCTGATGAACGAGAATCTAGTGGGAGACCTCGACAAGCGGGCCACGCTTGCTGGGCTCGGTGAGGCTATTCGCCAACGACTGGCAGACCATGTGGCACAAGCGGTACGAACCTGCGGCGTTGCATTGCCGACAGATGCGATCGCACCGCCACAACCGACAACCGCAGGGAGTTAGACCTCATGGCCGACGAAATTGACGATCTTGCTGAGCAAGACGTCGCCACGTATGACGTTGTCGATGGTTTGGACGACTTTGCTGCCGCGCAATTGGCAGCTGAGGCTGAATTCGGCGATATGGATGCCGATCAGCCGAGTTCGGAGGCTCTCGATCTCTCGCGCCCAGTTGTCGCAATCATCGGTCGCCCCAATGTCGGCAAGTCCACATTGGTCAACCGCATCATTGGCCGTCGCGAGGCTGTCGTTGAAGACATTCCGGGCGTGACGCGTGACCGAGTTCGATATGAGGCGCAGTGGAACGGTCGGGATTTCTGGATCGTTGACACTGGTGGTTGGGATCAGCGAGGCAAGGGTCTAGCGGCTCAGGTGAGTCAACAAGCCGAACGCGCAGCAGAGGAAGCTGACCTCGTCGTGTTGGTTGTTGACACGACTGTCGGTGCGACCGATGCCGACGTCGAAGCAGTCCGGATGTTGCGCAAGAGCGGCGTGGACACCCTGTTGGTTGCCAACAAGGTCGATAGTGCTCTGCTAGAAATCGAGGCAGCAGCACTGTGGTCGATGGGACTTGGGGAGCCGGTTCCAGTTTCGGCGCTGCACGGCCGAGGCACCGGCGACCTGTTGGATGTGATCGTCAATCGCCTCCCTGATGAAGGCAAGGGCGTGGCGAAACTCGATGGCCCGCGCCGCGTTGCACTGTTGGGGCGACCTAATGTCGGCAAGTCGAGCCTGCTGAATCGGCTGGCCGGTGGCACCCGGTCGGTTGTCGACTCCGTGGCCGGCACGACTGTTGACCCTGTCGATGAGTTGATCACCCTTGGGGATAAGGAATGGCGATTCGTCGACACTGCTGGTATCCGACGTCGGGTGAATACCGCGTCTGGACCAGAGTGGTACGCGAGTCTGCGCACGCATACGGCCATGGAGCGTGCCGAGGTTTGTGTTGTCTTGATCGATGCTAGCGAGCCGCTCAGTGATCAGGACGTACGCATTGTGGGCATGGTTATTGAATCGGGCCGAGCCCTGGTCCTTGCCATGAACAAGTGGGACTTGGTCGATGACTATCGGCGCGAAGAACTCGATCGCGAATACGATCGTGACCTCGCTCATGTGCAATGGGCACCACGAGTCAATATCTCGGGTAAGACAGGTCGCCACATCGATCGGCTATCGCCTGCACTTGAGACTGCGCTCGAGGGTTGGGAACAGCGAATCTCAACGGGTCGCCTGAATCAGTTCCTCAACGAGATCGTCGCTGCGCACCCGCACCCGGTTCGTGGCGGCAAGCAGCCACGAATCATGTTCGCCACCCAACCAGTCACCGCGCCACCCACATTCGTCCTGTTCACTTCTGGTTTCTTGGAGACCAACTACCGTCGATTCATTGAACGACGACTACGCGAGACCTTTGGTTTCGTGGGTTCGCCGATCAGAATTGAGATGCGTATCCGAGCCAAGCGCGGAAGGCGTTAGTTGGTTCAGGTACGGTACGCAAGGCACACCCGAGCGATCTGATCGGTTGTGACGGGCTGTAGCGCAGCTTGGTAGCGCACTTGACTGGGGGTCAAGGGGTCGTGGGTTCGAATCCCGCCAGCCCGACGTAGAAATGGATCCAGGGTTGTTCCACTGGATCCATTTCTACGTTCGTTGTGTCCGTGCAGCCAGCGAAGATGGTCTAGAATTGTCTGCACCAGAGAAGTTGCCAGCGGGACGCTACTTTGAGGATGTCTCAGGCATGAAGCGCAACGAAGAATTCTCACCGAGTGATCCGAACGGCCAACGAATAGTTCTTGCTACGGGAGTCGCCAATGCGATACGCCGAGGGACTCGGCGGCAGTGGGCCTACTTGTTAGTAGTTGGCTTAATCGTTCTTGCAGTCGCCATTGCACTGGTTCTGACATTGGTGTCAAACGGCCCAACGTAGTGACGTCACTGTCCATGTGTAGGCCAAACGAGGGCAAGGGCGGAGTAGCCCGTATCAATGTGTTGCGGCTAGGCCGCTCTCCTGCCACAAGCTATGGTGAAGTGAACAGTGATCCTGGCGGAGGGCAAGTTCGTGACGACGATTCGACCGTTTCTGTGGTTCAACGACCAAGCAGAGGATGCGCTGGACCTTTACACCACTGTGTTTGGCGATTCGGTTGTCATCGAGGTGAGCCGATATCCGGAGGGCTCACCAGGGCCGGCGGGTCAAGTAATGACAGCGACCTTGCGCATCGCTAATCAAGAGATCATGCTACTCAACGGCGGCCCGCTGTTCGAATTCACTCCAGCGATCTCACTGTTCGTCTCTGTGGCGTCCCAAGACCAGGTCGACCATCTTTGGGAAGGTCTCATCGCTGACGGAGGACGACCAGGGCAATGTGGGTGGCTAGAGGACAGATTCGGCGTTTCATGGCAGATCGTGCCGACTGCTTTGGGGGAGTTGCTCGGTGATCGCGACCCGCAGAAGGCGGGGCAGGTCATGCAGGCAATGCTTTCCATGAGCAAGATTGAGATTTCCGAACTTCGTGCGGCCCGCGATGCGTAGGAATAGGACGGCAATGGAGCAAGATCGCGCTCACGTGTCCGGTGTAGTAGTTTCACGCTCGCAGCCTTGGTATCGCGTCGCCTTCGACTGGCTATTTCGCAATCGCGACACTGGCCAGATCACGATCGTTCAGTTCCCGAATTTCCCTTTGGTCGCGTTCTTCTTGCTGGCGTTAGCAACCAGGTTCCTCACTCCCACTGGTTCGATGCAGTTGGCTGCGGATTTTCTCACCACGGGCCTGATCATCTGGTGGGCCGTGCTTGAGGTGGGTTGGGGCGTGAATCCGTTCCGCCGGGGCCTCGGGGCCGTGGTGCTCGTCTTGAGCTGTGTGGGTTTCCTGCTTGGGTAACCCATGCGACACCGGGGTGTTTGGCCCCCGGATCTAGAATCGTCATATACCGTGGACGATCAGAAGGATGTAGAGACGGACCCATGCCGTCAGAAGCAGATCAAGCAGACACAGATCAATAGCAGACACAGATCAATAAAGGGGACTCATGAAGCGCGCAGTTCTGATCATGACAGGGCTACTGCTGTTGGTGCTCGGCCTTGGTGCCGCCACCGCCGGCACTGGGATTGTGGCTGCGGTGGGTAGCGATGGCGCTTACTCAGCGAACGCCGGCAAGATCAATGGCGACGGTCGCGCTCTTGTGCTCAACGACTTCACCGTCAACACAGGTGGCAACACCGACGTCGTGACCAGTGTGGCTGATCTAACCGCTAGCGTGAGCGCGGCTAACGGCAAGGACGTATTTATTGGAGTCGGCCCCGCAGCGGACGTGACCAAGTACCTGCAAAATGTTCAGCGCGACGTCGTCTCAGATGTTTCAGGTGACAATGCCCGTTTGATTCCGATCCCAGGGGACACAGCACCAGCACCGGCAGATCAACAGTCCTTCTGGACGTCGTCTGCCACAGGATCGGCGCCCACGATCAAACTCGACCCCGCTGGTCGCCAGGCCATGGTGATCATGATGGCCGATGGCAGTCAACCAGTGAACGTCAACCTCAAGGTCGGTATTGCTTCTAGCATGTTGTTCCCGATGGGCATTGGTCTCATCGTTGCTGGCCTCCTGCTCATCCTGTTGGCGATTTGGGCGTTCGTTGGAGCCCGCCGTAATCGGAAGTACAAGTCGAATGTCATTACGGTTCCAGAACCGGTTGCCGTTGCTCCGACATCGGCGCAGCAGACACCCGCAGCACCCGTACAGCCAGCCCAGCCTGAGCACGCAACGGTGGGCGCCGGGGTTCCGACCACAACACCGGTCTGGGCGCCTGGCAACGCCAACGCCACAAGTGCCCCGCTTCAGGAGAACCAGATCCCGCCAACCAACCAGCAATAGGATTCGTCAGTGGAGGTCCAAGAGACTGAGGTCCAGACCGACCGCGTGCTGACTGTTCCCAACCTGCTCAGCATGCTGCGGCTGGTTGGTGTGCCGTTGTTCCTATGGCTGATATTGGTACCCAAAGCCGATGGCTGGGCAGTTGTGCTGCTCGCCTTGGCAGGGATTTCCGATTGGGCCGATGGCAAGATAGCGCGCCGTTGGAATCAGATCAGTCGCGTCGGCCAGATTCTCGATCCGCTCGCCGACAGGCTCTACATTCTGGCGACCCTTGTTGGGCTGCTTATTCGGGGCATCATCCCTTGGTGGCTAGTGGCCGTACTTGTTGGCCGAGACATCGTGCTGGGGATCGTGCTTTTCATCCTCAAACGCAGCCGTGGCGTGACCGGTCTGCCAGTTCACTTCATCGGCAAAGCCGCGACGTTCTGCCTGCTATATGCCTTCCCTCTCATCCTGCTTGGGGCTGGGGAAGGCAGCCTGGCCTTAGTATGCAAGATTTTCGGGTGGGCTTTTGCTTTGTGGGGGACTGGGCTTTATCTGTGGGCAGCCGTATTGTATTTGGAACAGGCCGCTCGCCTTTTTCGGCACAATTCACCGAACCAGGTAGGGGTTGTGCAGGCAGGCGGATAGGGTGGATGCCATGATCCCAGCGAACCTGAGCTATACGACCGAACATGAATGGGTTGAGGTCACCGACAGCGGTGCCGTGCGAGTCGGAATCACCCACCACGCCCAAGATTCCCTGGGCGACATCGTATTCGTAAGCCTGCCCAACCCAGGCGACGATGTTGCGGCTGGGGACGGCTTTGGCGAGATCGAGTCAACGAAGAGCGTTGCTGAGATCTACGCCCCCCTTGCAGGCGAGGTAACCAAGCGAAACGACGTCGTTGAGACCTCTCCCGAAGTGATCAACACCGATCCCTACGGTGCTGGTTGGTTGGTGGAGATCACTCCCAACGAGTCCGATTTACCCGAAGGCTTACTCAACGCAGCGGGCTACGCTGCGTTCATCGAGGGAAAATGAGCGTGGTCTGCACAAATTGCGGTAGCGCGCTCTCGGTGGGCGACCGATTTTGCTCCAATTGCGGCGCACCAGTTGGCGATCCGGCGCAGGCCGCTTCGCCGGATATCACCGGAACGATCTTCTCGCTTGGCACCAACCAAGCTGATTCGGGGCCGCTAGAACCAGTTGGCGTTGAGGTCGTCGAACCTGGTTCCAACGTCTTGCTCATCGTTCGGGGTCCTGGGGCCGGTTCGCGAATTGAGCTCACTGACGGTCAACTAATCGCTGGGCGAGCACCGGATGCCGAGATCTTCCTCGATGACATCACTGTGTCTAGGCAGCACGCGCGTTTCGAACTTGATGGTCAGAATTGGGTGCTCGTCGATCTCGGAAGCCTGAACGGCACTTATGTCAACCGGCAAAGAGTTGACCGCGTCGTCTTGTCGAATGGTGACGAAATCCAGATCGGCAAGTATCGTTTCCACTTCATAGCGGGGTCAATGCCGGGGGAGGCGTAATGACAGCGAACGCAGTTGAGAGCGAACTGATGACAATTGGGGCTGTCCTAGACCTGCTTCAGGCGGAATTTCCCGACATGAATATGACAGTTTCCAAGATCCGATTTCTTGAGACTGAGGGTTTGGTTGAGCCTGTTCGGACGCCGTCTGGATATCGGAAGTTCTCCCCTGCCGATGTGGAACGACTTCGTTACACGTTGCGAATGCAGCGCGACCACTTTCTGCCGCTGCGAGTCATCCGTGAACACCTTGTCAAACTCGACAGGGGATTTGAACCTTCCGTAGCCGATAGCCGTCCGCGTGTGCCGGAAGTTGACGTCGAACTAGGCATCAACCAAACGGTTGTTGACCTGACAGTCATAGGCGACGACGTGAGTGTCACGGTCGGAGAACTCGCTGATGACACGTCAATTCCCATTCGTGACATTGTCGAGATGGAACGTTCTGGCATGATCAAAAAGTTGCCAGGCTCTGACGAGTTCGGGTTCGAAGCGATCGGGATCTGCCGGCTGGTGGCTTCGCTGTCCGAGCGGGGTCTCGATCACCGCCATCTGCGCCCGATCTTCTCGGCGGCCAACAATCAGGTCGACCTCCTTGACAGGCTGCTCTCGCCACGTGCGAATAGCACCGATGCGCGAGCTCTGCAAGCTGAGGCTGAGGAAGTCGTGACGTCGTTGTTGAAGTTGCAGGCAATAGTCGTGCGTGCGGGTGTCGCGCGAACCCTTTCCTAATTGCCTACGCCTGCGCGTAGAGTGAACCTGTGATTGATGTCGAGGTTGTCGGAGTCCGGGTCGAGATGCCTGCCAACCAGCCTGTCCTACTGTTACAAGAACTCGGCGGCACTCGCTTCCTTCCCATCTGGATTGGGGCTGTCGAGGCCACGGCAATCGCCTTTGCCCAACAGGGGGTGGAGCCTCCGCGTCCTTTGACACACGATTTGATGAGGGACCTTCTGACTCATTTCGGGTGTGAACTGACGCGTGTGGAAATTTCACAACTTGACGAGGGGGTCTTCTACGCCGAGCTCGTATTTTCAGATGGGACTCGTGTGAGCGCGAGACCATCAGACGCGATTGCGCTCGCGCTACGAACCGGAGCGCCTACTCAAGTTGATGAAAGCGTGTTTGAGGAAGCCGGTGTGGACACGCCAGCGGCGGAACAGGACGAGGTTGAGGCGTTTCGGGAGTTTCTAGATTCCGTGTCGCCGGAAGATTTTGGCGAGCAGACTGATGAAGAGTCCGGCGGCAGTAGCCTGCAGTAGTTGGCACGTATCGCTCAGGCAGCACCAATCCATACCAACTGTCAACGTCAACTTGAGGGTTAGGCGAGCGTAATGTTGAGGTTTGTTTCGTGGGATGTGCGTTGCAGCTTGCGCACAGGTCGTCGTATCCCTAGGTTCGACTCAACGACGGACGGCCCTGCAGCATTCGGAGGATCATGGTGAACGAAACCACTGGTTTCGGTGTCGGTAACTCAGCAGAGCTGGCGAAGATTGATCAGACGCCACGTCAAGATCAGGCTCCGCACCAAGAAGCGCTTTTTGAAGCTACTGGTGACCACCTCTCCCCAGACATCGGCTACCGCGGTCCAATTGCTTGCAGCGCTGCCGGCATCACCTACCGCCAGCTTGACTACTGGGCACGCACAGGCTTGATTGAGCCCAGTGTCCGGTCGGCCCACGGGTCCGGTTCGCAGCGTCTTTACAGCTTCCGCGACGTGCTCGTGCTCAAAGTTGTGAAGCGACTCCTGGACACCGGCGTCTCGCTGCAAAACATCAGAGCTGCTGTCGATCACCTCCGCGATCGTGGAGTTGGCGATCTTGCTCAGATCACGCTGATGAGCGATGGCGCGAGTGTCTATGAATGCACCACAGAGCAGGATGTGATTGACCTGCTGCGTGGGGGACAGGGCGTTTTCGGGATCGCCGTCGGGCGCGTGTGGCGCGAGATTGAAGGCAGTCTCGCCGAGTTGCCAGGTGAGCGTAGCGACGGAGCAGATCTGGTTCCCGACTCCCTCAACGACGAGCTTGCCGCTCGTCGTGCTCGCCGTACGGGCTGAGCTAGCGCATGGCGGCGATGGCGCCTGCTGAGGCTCGCCTAGACTGTGATCACTAGGCATCTCACTTCGGCTACGACGTTTGCGGGGCTCTTTGATGGGTGAATACGAAGGTCGACACATCGGGCTGAGCAATTCCAATCAACAGAGCATGCTTGCGAGTCTGGGCTTTTCTGACCTTGACGCCTTGATAGATGCAGCGATGCCGGAGTCAGTTCGTTCTGCCGAACCGATGGATCTGCCAAAGCCGGCCACCGAGACGGAATTGTTGGCAGAGCTCAATGAACTAGCGCACGCCAATGAGGTCCGCACTCCGCTGATGGGCATGGGCTACACGCGCTGTATCACCCCGGCCGTCATCCGCCGCAACGTGCTGCAAAACCCTGCGTGGTATACCGCGTATACGCCTTACCAACCGGAGATCTCCCAGGGCCGACTTGAGGCATTACTCGTCTTCCAAACCTTAGTCTCAGATCTCACTGGGCTAGTTACAGCAAATGCATCGCTGCTAGATGAGGCGACAGCCGTCGCTGAGGCAATGGCCCTGTCGCACCGCCAGTATCGCGGCAAGGCGCAGCGCTACCTGATTGACGCTGATACCCATCCCCAGACAATCGCTGTCGTATGCACACGTGCCGAACCCATCGGTATTCAAGTTGACGTCAGGGACCTGCGGAATGAATTCGACGCTTCGGACTACTTCGGAGTCGCCATCTCCTACCCCGGGTCGTCGGGGCGGGTCAGTGACCCGAGCGAGATTGCGTCGAACGTCAAGTCCGCCGGTGGCTTGGTCACTGCAGTAACTGACCTCCTTGCGCTGACACTCCTGATCCCACCTGGGCAATGGGGTGCTGATATCGCAGTGGGTAGTGCTCAGCGATTCGGAGTGCCGCTTGGTTTCGGCGGACCTCACGCAGGCTTCATGTCAGTTCGCGCGGGCCTTGAGCGCGCCTTGCCCGGGCGACTTGTCGGGGTCAGCACAGACTCTTCGGGCCAGCCGGCTTACCGGCTCGCGTTGCAGACCCGCGAGCAGCACATTCGGCGCGAAAAGGCCACTAGCAACATCTGCACGTCGCAGGTGCTGCTCGCCAATATCAGCGCTTTTTACGCGGCATACCACGGCCCGGAGGGGCTCACCGCGATTGCGCAGCGAGTTCACTTGCACGCTGTAGATCTCGCGGCACGCCTTGGCTCGCTGGGTATCGAGCCGGAATCGACGACCTTCTTCGACACGATCACCTTCACTGCCCCCGATATGGCCATGCAGATAGTCAAGACGTTGGCTGCGACCGGTATCGATGTTCGCCCAATTGATGCCGACCGATTCACAGTAACTGTTGATGAGGTCACTACTGAACCGCTCGTTGATTCTGTTGTCGCAGGCGTAAGCGCTGCAATTAACGCCGGAGACAGTGCCCAGACTCCGACCGACGCGTCAGACTTCGCTCTGCCGCCCTCACTCATGCGGACGTCGGAGTTCTTGACCCACCCGTGGTTCTCCAGTTACCGCAGCGAGACCCAGATGATGCGGTGGTTGCGTCGTCTGGCGGATATGGACCTTGCCCTGGATCGCTCGATGATTCCCCTGGGTTCCTGCACGATGAAGCTCAACGCGGCAGCAGCAATGGAACCGATTTCCTGGCCCGGGTTTGCAGATATTCATCCATTCGCTCCGGCCGAGTCAACAGCGGGTTATCGAACCTTGATAGATCGTCTTGAGCAATGGCTTTGCGAGATCACCGGCTACGACGCTGTGAGCGTTCAGCCCAATGCCGGCTCGCAAGGTGAGTTCGCCGGGCTTTTGGCGATTAGGCAATATCTGCGCAGTCGCGGCGAGGGCGAGCGCGACGTGTGCCTGATTCCGGCAAGCGCACACGGCACTAATGCAGCCAGCGCTGCGATGGCAGGGATGAAGGTCGTCGTCATTGCCAATGACGATTCCGGCGGAATCGACATGTCCGACCTACGGATGAAGATTGCTGAGCATTCCGGGGACCTCGCGGCGATCATGGTGACTTATCCGTCAACATCCGGTGTCTACGAGGACACCATGGTCGAAGTGAGCCAGCTTGTTCACGAGGCCGGCGGGCAGGTGTACGTCGACGGGGCTAACCTCAATGCGTTGGTCGGACTCGCGCAACCAGGCAAGTTCGGTGCCGATGTCTCGCACCTCAACCTGCACAAAACCTTTTGCATTCCACACGGTGGCGGGGGGCCAGGTGTAGGCCCGATCGGCGTCAAGGCGCACCTCGCGCCATTCCTGCCTGGGCATCCCATATGGGACTTCTCAAGCGAGGATACGAATTCCGAAGCCGTGAGTGCCGCGCCCTACGGGAGCGCGGGCATCCTCCCGATTCCCTACGCATATATCCGGATGATGGGAGCCGAGGGCCTCAAGCATGCGACGATGTCGGCGGTCTTATCGGCCAACTATGTCGCGAACAAGCTCGGGTCTTATTACCCAGTGCTGTTCACCGGCCACAACGGTTTGGTGGCGCACGAGTGCATCCTCGACCTGCGCGACATCACTAAACGAACCGGCGTCAGTGTTGATGATGTGGCCAAGCGACTCATCGACTACGGATTTCACGCTCCAACGATGTCTTTCCCAGTTTCGGGAACTCTGATGGTGGAACCTACCGAGAGCGAAGATATCGGGGAGATCGACAGATTCTGTGATGCGATGATCTCGATCTACGCCGAAATCGAACGGGTGGCAGCGGGGGAGTGGCCGGTGGAGAGTTCGCCACTGCGTAACGCTCCACACACGGCGTCGAGTATCGCCGCAGACTGGCCCTGGGCCTACGACCGCGAATTAGCGGTGTACCCGGTCAAACACATGGCTCGAACGAAGTACTGGCCACCGGTTGGCCGCATCGACGGAGCCTACGGCGACCGAAACCTCATGTGCTCGTGTCCTCCTATCGAGTCCTTCCAATAGCTTGGACGGTCATCTGATCCTGATCGGCGGGGTCGCGATTGTTGTCGCAGCCATTTGTCGCTCGCGCGATATACCTGCCCCACTGCCGCTAATCGGCACGGGTCTGATTTTAGACCTGATCGCGCCAACCACTGCCCAAACCCTGATCAACCCTGAGGTCGTGCTGACCTTGATCCTGGCACCGGTGGTGTTCGCGGCGGGATTGGGGAGCTCAGCCGTTGATCTGCGCCAGATTCGTCGCGGGGTACTCCTGCTCGCGGTGGGCCTGGTCGTCATCACCACCTTGGCTATCGGAGTGGTGACCACCGCGATCGTGGCGGCAATGCCGCTCGCTGTCGCTTTTGCACTCGGTGCTGTGTTGGGTCCCACCGACGCAGTCGCAGCAGGTTCGGTTGCCAAGCGCGGGGGATTGCCTCGGGGGGTGACACTTCTGATCGAGGGCGAGAGTCTGGCCAATGACGCCACGGCTTTGACCATCCTTCGAGTTGCGATAGTGGCGGCAGTCGCAGGTTCGGTCACGTTCGTTGAGTCCTCGGAGATCCTCTTCGCTGCTGTTGTTTTCGGGGTACTGGTTGGCACAGGTGGGGGATTGGTCATCTCATGGTTCGTGCGAATCACTCCGGAGCCAGTGGTCGCCAACGCGATCTTGTTTCTGACGCCATTTGGTCTCTTCGAGCTCGCCGAATTCCTTGAGGGTTCCGGGCTACTGGCGTTGGTGATCGCCGGTGTGTGGATCTCGCACGCGACGGGCTTCACTGCGGGCTATCGGACTCGTCTACAGGCCGTGTCTGTCTGGTCGCTGATTACCTTCTTATTGGAGTCGGTGGCATTCGTCTTGGTGGGGGTCGAGCTGATCGCCACCAGTCAGGGCCCGGACTCACCTGGCCCGGTCAGGATCGCCATTCTCGCTGTAATCCTGACTGTGACTATTATCGGCATCCGCGGGCTGTTCATGGCGGGCTGGTTCGCGCTAGGTCCTCGATTTGCGCCAAGCGCGTTCACCGAGCGTAGATCGACAGCCAAGCAGTTCCTTGCTCTGAGTCTGCTCGGGGTTCGCGGTCCGATCTCTGTATTGGCTGTCTTCTCGATACCACTGACTCTCGCGTCGGGAGACCCGTTCCCCGAGCGAAATTTGATCATGTCGGTCACCTTCGGCGTCGTTGTGCTCTCGCTGCTATCGAGTCTGGCCGCGGGGCCGCTCATCGCCCGGTTGAATCTCAATAGCGAGACCGAAGCGCAACAGTTACGCAATGCACAGGTCGCAGTTGCCAAGGCGGCATTGCGTCGCCTCGACGAGCTCATCGTACAGGCTGACGATGACGGCCGACCCCTTCCCGAAGGTGTTGTCGCCCGGCTGCGCTCAGTGGCGTCGCGGCGCCTCGACCAAGTCAGCAGAGACGAACAGAAGGCAGCGGCCGCTGCAGACAAGACCAAGATCGTTCGGGACCTGCAACGATCAATGCTGCACGCAGAACGCAGGGAACTCGAGCGACTCCGCAGTCAGCACCGCGCTCCTGGCGATGTTGTTCGCCAGCTCAGTAACGAGCTCGACGTGCGCGAAGCCGCCCTCGCCTAGGAAGGCTCCATACGAGGTCCGCAACGAGGCCACTGTGTCGCGCATTCGTGGGAACTCGTAGGGTGCGCACATGGATTTCGATGCTGTGCGCACCAGTTTCCCGAAGGCCGTTCCGATGGTGGCCACCCTCAACCTTGAGTTCCTGGAACTCGATGCCAATCGAGCGGTGATGCGCCTTCCAGATCAGCAGCCGTTCCACAACCACGTCAGTGGCCCGCACGCCGGAGCGATGTTCACCCTCGGTGAGTCCGCCTCTGGAGCGCTCGTACTTGCCAACTTCGGAGAGCGTCTGGCCGATGCAACGCCATTGGCTGTGTCCTCGAGTATTCGTTACAAGAAGTTGGCCATGGGACCGGTCACTGCCACGGCCACAATGACTAAGCCAGGCGAGCAAGTGTTAGCCGAACTTGATGCCGGCCAGCGACCCGAGTTTGGTGTAGAGATTGAGATTGCCACAGATGACGGCACACTCACCGGCGAGATGTCGATCGTGTGGACGCTCAAACCCAATCGCAAGGCCTAAGTACCCTCTTCGGCGGGTCAGCGGGGTATTCCCTGCCAGATTGCCTAGTCTTTCGGACTGATGAGGCTAAACATTCTGATGCGTGCCGGAGTAGGTCTGTGTGGCACTGTACTGGCGCTCGCTCCTCTGCTTGCTGCGTCCCCAGCAATGGCCAGCCCGCCCCCGAGCCCAACGGCTGCTCCCACTGCGCAGGCACTGCCTGATCAGCGGGTGTCACCCCTGCCTAATGTCAAGGCCTGGACCTGGATCGTCGCGGATGCGGACACTGGCAATGTCCTTGGCGGTCGAGAATGGCACCATCCACTACCGCCGGCGAGCACACTTAAAACCCTCACCGCCTACACCCTGGCGCCGCGTTTGATCCTGGACTCCGTCTATACGGCCACTAAAGCCGACGCAGCCGCAGAAGGTAGTCACGTGGGCTTGGCTGCCAAGTCGACCTACACGGTGGAAGACCTCATGCACGGCATGTTGATGCCCAGCGGAAATGATGCTGCTCATGCCCTGGCGAATGCCTACGGTGGGCTTGATCGCACCACTCAGGCGATGAATGCCGAGGCTGCTCGGCTCGGCGCTAAGGACACCAAGGCGATCAATGACAGCGGTCTTGATGAGCCGGGGCAGACCAGCAGTGCTTACGACTTAGCGCTCATCATGCGAGCCTCGCTGCACGACCCAGTGCTGCGCCAGATGTACTCGCTGCACCATGTTGACTTCCCTGTACCAGCACAGGTCGGCAGGGCTCGCACAACCACACGGATCTGGACTGAAAATCGGCTGATTCTTAATCGCTACCCAGGCGCTATTTCAGGCAAGACTGGCTTCACGTCACAGGCAGGGCGAACGTTCGTCGCCGCCGTTCAGCGCAATGGGCGCACCCTCATCGTGGCAATCATGCGCTGCGCGGAACGGACTGAGCGCACGGCGCACCGAATTCTCGATTGGGGCTTTGCCAACATCGACAAGGTGTCACCGGTCGACAAACTGGTTGATCCCGGGCCCGTGTCCGATGTGATAACCCCAATCGCCGCGCAGTCTGCACCGATTCCGACTGCGAACATGGCGAGCTCGGGCGTCTCAACATCCAGTGGTCCTGGTAGTTCACCGATGTTGATTCTGCTGTTCATCCTCTCGGGAGTAGTGGCGGTGGTGGCAGGGTTGCGGTGGCGAGCTAGACGCCTTATTGCCGCCAGTGAGGTCTCGCGACTTGAGCGGGAAAGGCGCCGGCTCGCTGCCAAACAGAAGAGCATGGCTCTTCGCTCGAAGGACGACGCCCGCGTCTAGCGCCTGTTAATGGGGTCCAGCCAAGATGCGGCGAAAAGCCGCCGTTCACGGTCGATAGGCCCGCTGATGTCTGTCGTGACCCGTCCGTTGTCGGTGGCGTTGGGTGATGTGAATGGCGGAAGGTGATCAGGGATCGCGGCCATCCCGCGACGTTCGTGCGCAGGCATCTGGAGGCGTGCGTGCCGACCTACCTCGCCCAGGAGGGGTCCCAGGAGTTCTCGCCGAAAAAACAACGTTAGTGGCAGTTACGACCTGAACAGCGGGTTTTCCCCGTATCTTGACTGGACCCCTTAATGCGCTGACGCGTTTGGTGCATGGGCGTCGGAAAGTTCTCCGTCGAGGATCTCAAAGGTGCGGTCGGTGTACTCAACCATCCGCAGGTCGTGAGTGACCATGACACCGGTCTTGCCACGGCTCTTGACTTCCTTGGCAAGCAGTTGCACGACTTGGCGCCCCAACTTGGTATCGAGAGCCGCGGTGGGCTCGTCGACCAAGATGAGGTCTGGATCGTTCATCAGGGCGCGCCCGATTGCCACACGCTGACGCTCTCCGCCTGATAGTTGCTCGGGGACGTTGCCGCGGCGGTCTGAAAGTTCGAGTTCTTCCAGGAGCATGTCAGCCCGCTTACTCGCATCCTTGCGAGACAACTTGTCGGCCAGGGTGGCGACGTAGAGGAGGTTCTCCTTTGCTGTCAGGAAGGGCACGAGGTTTGCTGACTGGAAGACGAATCCAACCCGATGTGCCCGCAAGCTGGTTAGGTTCTTCGGCGACAATGCCGACACCTCGACATCGCCCAGCATGATCGATCCAGAAGTCGGTGACAGTAGGCCGCCGATCATGGATATCAACGTCGTCTTGCCCGAACCGCTTGGTCCTAGCAGGGAGACGAATTCACCCTCGTTGACCTCCATCGAAGCGTCGGCCACTGCAGTAACGGCAGTGTGGCCTTCCCCGTAGGTCTTTGTGACGTGTGAGACGCGAAGAATCGGAGCCATTTTAGAGCTGCCCTCCTAGAGCGGTAGCTGGGTCGATCTTGGCGATGCGGCGTAAGGAGAACGCTGCACCGAGCAGGCCCGAGATGACGATGAAGATGCCAACGGACACTGTCGATTCGGTTCGGAACAGAGTGGGGACAGTGGCCGGCAGAACCAGGCCGACCAGTCTGGAGATCACGATGCCCAGGACTAGCCCGAGGACGGAGGCAACAAAGGCTTGGAAGATGACCGACTTTGCCAATTTCCACGTCGATGTGCCCAGTGCCTTTAGCGCTGCGAATAGTTCGCGCTTCTCGAGTACGAGCAGTGCGAAGAAGAGCGCCACGACGATCGCAGAAACCAAGATTGTTGTGTAGATGATTGAGTTGAGCGTGGATCGCTGCTGTTCAACCCCGGGGATGGCAAGTCCCGTGGCGTCGGAGCTGAGCACCGTGGTGTTCGGCAAGGCAACCGACGCTGGCTCGGTGCCCTTGGCCAGTTGCAACGCGACAGCGCTGATCAGACCGTTCTGGCCGCGGGTCTCGGGTCGGACTTGCTCTTGCATGGCTCGCCAATTGGTCACAGAGGTCCATAACGATGGCTGGAGTTGGTACGCAGTATCGGGAGTGATACCCACCACAGTGACTGGCGTGGTTCCGACGGTGATCGTCGATCCGAGCTTGACGCCATCCTTGGTTAGGCGAGAATCCACGGCGGCCTCATTGCTGCCAGCGTTGGGTAGTCGACCCTGGCTGACTGAGGCGGGCACGCCGACACCGTCGCTTTCGACCCCGAATACTGCTAGGTCCAGCATGCCATCGGGTCCGGTTCCGCTGGTCAGGAGCACTCCAACAGGGGAGGCCTTCTCGACGCCGGGTTGGGCTGCGAATTTGGCAACGTCGGTCGCAGGGAGCTGGGAGCGAACCAGGGAGCCCGAGGCCTGCGAGTCGAACGCATAAGCACTTGCATTGCTGGAACGAATGGCGCCTGTAGAGCCGTAAAACAAGCCATCTGACAAAGCGCTTAGAGTGAGGACTAAGAACGTGATCAGCGCGAGCGACGCCACGATGGAAGCGAAGCGTCCCTTCTCGTGCCGGATCTCAGCGAGGGCGAGTCTCATCGAGCACCCGCCGCCGTTGCCGGATCAATCTTTCGGATTCGACTGATGCTGAGCATCCCGGCGATGAGGCTGGCGATGAGCACGGCCACGGTGGTCACTAGGACGAGAATGGGGGACAGGGTGACCGGGATTCCGGAGTTAAGCCCCTTGAGGGCACCGTAGGCCAGTAAGGACGCCAGCGCAGAAGCCACGACGACCACGATCGCAATCTGCAGCGCCAACGTAGCGGAGAGGTTCGCTCCGCTAGCGCCCACGGCGCGCAGCAACGTGAACACCCGCAGCTTCTGGACAGTCAGAATGAGGAAGAAGAAGCCGATCACAACGATGCTGATGATGAACGTGAGACCTACGAGGATCCCAAATGTCTGGGAAATCGATGCGATCCCGGGGATCAGGCTGACGGCAGTGGACTGCTCATAGCCTTTGACCCCAGGGACCGAACCTGTAATTGCGTCGGCCACTTCAGTTGCTGATGCTCCCGGAGTCAAGGTTGCCGCAACGGCATTGATTGGTACGAAAGGTAGCGCCGGGTTGGTTTCTTTGAGGTAGGTCCCGTACTCGGTCAGGGTCACGTATGCCGTTGGAGTGCCAGAGAATTGAGCCCCGCGGAGCAGTCCCACCACTTTCAGCGGGATTGGCTTGCTAGTTCCGTCGGATTTCAAGGTGATGACATCACCGATCTTCGCCCCTGGGACGTCGACTGCAGTCTGACCTTCGCTGGTGGGCAGTTCGCCGCTTGTGAGTGCAGTAGGAGCCCCGGGCTTGCCAGGGGTGAACGCGAATAGCTGTAGGTCGCTGAGACTGGCCTTAGCCGACTGAGTGTCCGGCGGAAAAGTGGCAGGGACCGTAGCGGTGGCGACACCTCCAGCGTCAGCCACGCCGGAGACTTCGGCCACCTTTGCCACGGTTGCTTCGGGTAGCCTGCTCGCCTGTAAATTGTCACGAGCGGGGGCTGAGTATGCCAGGACTGGAGCGTCGAGAGTCTTGAGTGCGCCGGTCAATGAGTTGACCAACGCACTAGACAACGCTGACAGGAAGATCACTAGAAATATCAGCAGCGCGACGGCACCGGCGAGCAGCCCAAAGCGCAGTTTGGCCCGCCTCATCTCAATCAGTGCAATGTTCACTGGACGGATCCTAGGGCGCACTCAAGAGAAGCTCTCGGGCGCGGGTTCGCAGAAGCGACCGATGTCACGACTCATCCACTCCAATCAGCCTGGCGTTGCCTACGGAATGCATTCGTAGGCAACGCCAGGCTGGATTGGAGTGGACTGCGGAACTACTGCGGGCCGAGCTGAGCTGCTGCCGCTTGAGCTGTCTGCTCGAACTGGCTCAGCGCTGAGTCAAGTGCTTCGCCAGTGGGGAGTTGGCCATCGGGGGACAGGCCGTTGACCATCTCTGGGAGGACCTGGGAAAGGGAGTCTCGGACCTCTTCGGGCGTCATACCGGACTGTTGGGCCAGGTCGTCGATGGTGTCCGGTCCAAGGGCTGCCTCAAGTGCCGCAGGATCGACCGGTTCATTCTCGCCGGTACCGGTCCACGAGTTGACTGCACCACCGAGACCACCGCCATTGAGCTTTCCGAGCAGGTCACCGAGACCTCCGCCGCCTTGACCGCCGGAACTACCCTTGTTCTTGTTCATCATCATCATGATTAAGGGCAGGAGGAGCGGGAGGAGCTTCTGCATATTCATTCCGCCTGCACCGCCAGACTGCGGATTTCCTTTTGCCTTCGATCCACCGAGCACACTGCCCAAAATGTCTTCGATACCTGCCATTGGTCCTACCTTCAAGTCGGGAAACTGGGCGCCAAACGTCGCCCCTGCCTTGAAGATACGAAGATCGAGTGACCGAGGCTAGGCGGGGCGCCCCGATTTGGCTAATTCCGCATGTGAATTCCTGGCACGCCGATGCGCCCTGGTGCCGGTGACTGGAGTAGAAGTGGGGGGTGGAGCGGATGTCGGGAGCAGCGGAGAGCGAGGCGCCGACCAAACGCGGGTTGCTTGCGCTTGTGCCCAATCTGCAGATGTACGCCACCTACGAGCGGGGTTGGATTCGCGGAGACCTGCTCGCGGGCTTGACGGTGGCGGCCTATTTGGTTCCCCAAGTCATGGCCTACGCGACGATCGCCGGCCTTCCCCCGGTAGTGGGACTCTGGGCAATCCTGCCAGCGTTAGTCGCCTACGCGATATTCGGTTCCTCGCGGCAGTTGTCAGTGGGACCAGAGTCCACAACCGCGCTAATGACAGCGGCCGTCGTGGGGCCTTTGGCTCACGGTGATCCCACGCGATACGCAGTTCTTGCTGCCGCGCTCGCGGTGGTGGTCGGAATCATCTGTCTGGTGTGTTGGTTCGCACAGCTCGGATTCATAGCGAACCTACTTTCCATGCCAGTGCTCGTTGGGTACATGGCTGGCATTGCGATTTTGATGATCGGCGGGCAACTCGACAAACTCACCGGCGTGCCTATCGAGGGGGAGGGGTTCCTCAACGAGATGGGCTCGTTTGTCACCAACATCACCCATGTGCACTGGCCAACTCTGTTCTTTGGAATCGCGCTACTCGCTTTGCTCCTGCTGATCTCGTGGCGCTTCGAGAAGGTGCCCGGTCCGCTACTCGTCGTTGTTGCTGCAACCGCCATCACCGCTGCAGCTGGGTTACAGGCCTACGGAATCGAAGTCATCGGAACGGTACCTGTAGGCCTGCCCAGACCTGCGATCCCAGCGTTTGGTGAGTACGCGGCGCTGATCTTTCCCGCCTTCGGGGTCGTGCTAGTCGGCTACACGGACAACGTCCTGACCGCACGCAGCTTCGCGAATCGAAATGGTTACCGCGTCGATCCGAACCAGGAGTTCCTGGCGTTGGGTGCCGCGAATATCGGAGCCGGTGTCATGCATGGATTTCCGGTGAGTTCAAGCGCGAGTAGGACGGCGTTAGGTGATGCTGCGGGAAGCAAGAGCCAGATCTACTCGATGGTCGCGATGCTGTGTACGTTGGCCGTCCTCCTGTTCCTGGGACCGGTGCTTGCAGACTTCCCGAAGGTGGCGTTAGGGGCAATCGTCGCCTACGCCGCTTTGCGCTTGATTGACGTTGCGGGTTTCCGCAGACTCGCACGATTTCGGCGCAGTGAGTTCATCCTGGCGATTGCCGCATTCGCGGGAGTGTTAGTACTCGGGATTCTGTATGGGATTCTGTTGGCGGTGGGATTGTCGATCGCTGATCTGCTCCGTCGTACAGGCAGCCCACATGATGCAGTTTTGGGGTTGGTCCCTGGACTGGCGGGGATGCACGACATCGCGGACTTTCCAGACGCACGAACTGTCCCCGGTTTGATGATCTACCGCTATGACTCACCGTTGTTCTTCGCCAATGCTGAGAACTTTCGCAATCGGGCGTTATTGGCTGTTGAAACCTCACCTGATCCAGTTCGTTGGTTCATCGTCAATGCTGAGGCCAACGTCGAGGTGGACATCACTGGTCTGGACGCGCTTGACGAGTTGCGTAAGACGTTGGTGGAAAGAGGGGTCATCTTCGGCATGGTTCGAGTGACGCACGAGGTCGGAGCGGACCTCGAGACGTTTGGGTTGACCGAATCTATAGGGGAGGAACACTTCTTCCCCACCATGCCCACTGCAGTGGCCGCGTACCGCGAGTGGGCGCAGCAGTATCCTGCCTAGAACTCGGCGGCTAGTTGCTGGCTACTTGAGGGACTCGACCAGAGTGACGTAGTCGGTTTTCGCGTCGTCGCTTGACTTTCCAGAAACCTGTTCGCGCGCATCAAATTTCGCACGGCCCACCGGATTGGTGAAACCGGGACGCTTTCCCTCTACGTCCCCTTCGTTAGCCTGCTTGAACAACGCGTACATCTTGAGCATCGTGTCTTGATCAGGTGCGGTCGTCAGACTCTTGGAAGCGGCTACTGCGTCATCGAATTCGGATTGAAGATCAGACATCGGAGAAGCTCCCTAAGGCTGGACCAAACTGGCGGCATTCGCCATCTTGTCGCTCGGCCCGTGCACCACGCAATTTCGCATGCGGCAGTCGGGCACTATTTGGTGATGACAGGTGGAGGGAAACAGGCGGCCTGGCCGATGGGTGAGCGGCTACCCACAAGCCAAATCGTCGCGCCGGTGATCTCGAACAGCCCGCCTTCGCTGTCAACTCGCGTTCCGTGGTAATCGCGCAGCACTCCGACCTTCGTTGCTTGCGACAACTGATCTTGACGATCCTTTCGGGCCAGCGGGGGAGCCGACAGCGATGACGGTAGTCCGGCGAATTCTTCGGCGCTACGTTTGAAAACCCGCTGTGCGCTCAGGTTCGCGTAAACAAAACGCGGCTCGCCGTCGGCGTTGCCCACGGCCCCATCGTGGCAGAGCACGACGAGCCCGCTGTTCCACGGATCGGGTGCGAACGGGCAGTGGTCACCGACGTGCTGCTGATAGCTGTCAAGGAGTAGAGCCTCAAGGGCCAGGCGTTCTGCTGCGCTGCTGTAGGGGTGCAGCACGTGGCTGCGCGCTGGTTCATGAGTCACTGGCCAAGCCGCCTAGGATCGTCGGAGTGTCACCTACTTGTCCGGTCGAATCTAGCGCAACGAGCGAAGGTTGTACATATGTTCGAAGTTGTGTTGGTGAACCCGCAGATCCCGGCGAACACAGGAAACGTGATGCGTATGTGTGCGAACACAGGGAGTCGGTTGCACTTGGTTCGCCCGCTGGGCTTCGAGCTAGATGACGCCAGACTTAAGCGGGCTGGGCTGGACTACCGCGATCTCACCACCATGACTGTGCACGATGACTGGGACTCGTTGAGCAAGGTGTTGGCAGGCTGCCAGATCTGGGCGTTCACCAGGGGAGCGAAGCGCGACTTTGGCCAAGTGAGTTTCAGCGTTGGTGATGTGCTGGTCTTTGGCTGTGAGACAAGCGGGCTGCCAAAGGAGTTGGTCGGCCAATTTGAACCTGACGACCTCCTGCGGATCCCGATGGTTGAGGGCAGCCGCAGCTTGAACCTCTCGAATGCAGCTGCAGTCGCTGTTTACGAGGCATGGCGGCAGGTGGGCTATCCGGGCGAGGTACAGGCTTGAGCGGGGTAGAGCGGGGTAGTCCGTCCACATTCTGCGTTGGCCACCACGACTCTGGGCACCGCATGGTCCAGAATCGCCACATGGGCGATCAACATGTCTCGAGTGCGGGGGAGGCAGTCGCGACACGGCGTCCGCTCGTCCGACTTGGCACTTTGAGCGATGTAGCTGCGGTTCGATCGCTTGAATCCCGCTACTTCGTTGGCAACCTCACTGCCCAGCAGCAGCAAGGCGGCTTCATCTCTGCCCTCCAACCCGAGGAATGGTTCGAGCAGGTCGCGACCGACGGTGGACTGCATGTGGCGATCGAACCCCAGCACGGCGTTGTGGGTTTCATTGTCGTCGCACCGCCGCCACAAAAGCGGCAACCGTCTGTGTCGCCGATCGCCGATCGAATGGTTGAACTCGCTGACACCCTCGAATACGGTGGCCGACCCATATCTTCATACAAGTACGCACTGCGCGGCCCGGTCTGTATCGATGAGCGGGTTCGTGGAGTCGGTCTCTACGACACCTTTAATGTCACGACGAAGGCCGCCTACAGCAGCACCTACGAGATCGGCATGCTCTTTGTCTCGGCCGCCAATCCCAGATCGCTTCGCACGACGACGACCAAGCTGAAGGCCACCCCACTTGCCGGGTTCGAAGTAGGGGGCAACAGCTATCACTTCCTCGTATACGAGTTGGGCATCGAGACAACTCGCTGAATTGCAAAGTGACATAATGTCGCTTATCGGCTCGATATCAGCTATCCGTCAACGACGTCAACGCGAAATCTGCCCAGCCCTAACTGACGCCTGGGATTTCGTCGAGACCGACTTCTTCGCGCACCAGGATCGGAGTGTCCTTGTGCAGAGTGTTTCCCTTGAAGAACGGCGGGGCAATCCGGCTGTAGATGACCATCAGCACCACCCCGAACAGAAGTGATCCAACACCCAATATGAATACGCCACCGACACCGAACAACGAGGTGTTTCCGTAGTCTGGGCTGACCATGTCCATCGCGCTACGAATGAAAGCAGCGGTCAGGATGATGCCGCCGAGCAGCGGGAAAAGTCCAAGAACGAAGAAGTTGCGGACCGATAAGAAAATCTCTTTGCGAAACCACCAGACGCATGCGTAGGCAGTGATCCCGTAATAGAAAGCGATCGCCAGGCCGATGCTGGCGATGGTGTCTTCAAGAATGTTGGCGCTGATGAGCTTCAATCCTACGTAGAAGATAGTCCCCACCAGGCCCATCAGCACCGTTGCATAGCTTGGGGTTAAGAACTTCGGTGAGATACGCGCAAAGCTAGCTGGGGCAGCCTTGTAGACACCCATTGCCAGGGCTCCGCGAGCTGTGGGCATGATCGTGGTCTGAAGGGCAGCCGCTGTTGACAGGAGTACTGTCAGAACTAGAAGTGGGGCACCCCAGCTACCGAGCAGCGGCTCGGCTATGAGGTTGAATACGTCGCCGGCGTTGTCCACGTTGCCCAAGCCGTTGGTGTCGCCGAGCCCCGCGTACATCAACACAGCAACCGTGACAAGCAGGTAAAGGGAAAGTAGGAGGACTGTGGAAATGACACCGGCCCGGCCGGGGGTCTTAGTGGAGTTACTCGTTTCCTCGTTGACAGCCAGAGCTGTGTCCCATCCCCAGTAAATGAATAGCGCCAGGAGAAAGGCGGCCGTGAAGCTACCCCAGTCGCTGAGCTCCAATGGGTTGAGCCAAGACCAAGAGAATGCCTGGCCGCCATCGACTCCGGATCCGTTCCCAGCGGAGATGATGGCAACGATTGCCAGCACGATAAGGACGATGTACTGAATTGCCACAAGTCCGTACTGCATCTTCGTTGAGCCCTCAAGGCCCCGATAGGTCACCCAGGTCATCAGGACGATGAAGGTAACCCCGATAGCAATCACGACGAGTTTGTTGTCGGCTAAGTTGTCTGCCCCGAACAATTGCAGCGTGTAGTTGGACACAACGTCCGCAGCATTCGCAACGAAAATGATTCCCGAAGCCGCCAAGCCCCAGCCGGCCATCCAACCAACCCAGGGTCCAAAGGCTTTGGTTCCCCAGGTGAAGGAGGTGCCGGAGTCGGGCATGACCCGGTTGAGTTCGCGGTATGCGAAGGCCACGAGCAAGATCGGAATGAAAGCCACGATCATTACTGCTGGTGCCTGATTGCCGACTTCGAGCGCCAGAAAGCCGATCGTTGCGGCAAGCGAGAAAGCTGGCGCCACTGAGGCCAATGCGATGGTGATGCTTCCCGGCAGACCAATGACGTTCTTCTTGAGGCCCTTGCCGTGGATGTCATCAGGCGTTAGCTCGACCAGGTGCGCATGCTCCTCATGTTCCATGTCGTCAAGCTAGCGGGCGAATAACTCATCGGCAACGATCTGAGAGTGATGTTCCACACCGAACTCACGAGTGCGACCGGTCCGGGTCGAGACGGCGTAGGGTCAGATTATGACGATTGATGCAGGGCTGGCTCAATGGCACGAGGTCATTCGCACGCGCGACCCACGGTTGCTTGCCGAACTCCTGGCCGACGATGTCGTGTTCCACTCCCCCGTGGTTCATCGTCCGCAAGTGGGCAAGGGGCTGACCACCATGTATCTGACAGGTGCCATGCACGTGATTGCGAACGACTCTTTCACCTATGTGCGCGAGGTTGTCAGTGAACCCAATGTCATCCTGGAGTTCACGACTGAGATCGACGGCGTCACAGTCAACGGTGTCGACATGATCGCCTTCAACGACGATGGCAAGATCATCGATTTCAAGGTCATGCTGCGACCCATGAAGGGGATTGAGATCGTCCGCCTCAAGATGGCGGAGATGCTTGAATTCATGAAACAGTCCTAGGGTGAATGCGCCTGAATGGGAAGTTGGACCGCCAACCGACAGGCGCGGGGTACAGGCGTGGTAGGTGCCGTGCTCGCCGCAGTTGAGGGCGATGCCCGAGCACGTGGTTGGGCTGCGGTGAATTGGATCACAGCAGCTGACAACGTTGCTGCCCAAAAAGTGTACGACCGCTTCGCGCAGCGGACTTCCTGGCTCATGTACGAATGGAACCTATTGGCGCAACTGCCTGAATTGATGTTGAAAATCAAAGGAACAACCAAATCGGTCGATCCCGGTCGCCCCGGCCCTAGAGTCTGACCAATGGAGCGGGCAACAAGACGAGGCAACGCATTAGTAGCGCTGCTGTCTGCTGGCGCCTTGGTGGCAGTCATATCAGTGCCGGAAGTAGCCACCGCCCAACCTCCCCAACTGCGCGCGAGCGGGGCAACGCCGCTTCAGGCGGATGTGACCGATCTTGATCCTGGTGTCCTGCCTTCGGTTCAGCAGATGACCCAGCGATCACTTGCCCCCCGTAAGTTGGGCAGACGTGCGGCCGCACGCAGTCAGTGTCAATTCGGAAGTTGGGGAGCGCTACCCACCGACAAGGTCAAAGCCGCTGAGGTATTGCGGGGAAAGACAACCCTGAGTCCCTACGGGGTGCTGCGGATCGCGAAGAATCCCTCGTGGCGCGCTCAGGCAGGTTTGGATTACAGCGGCGATGGACATATCCATTCACTGTTCTGGGCATTGCCGCTCCTGCGCACGGGCGTGGCAACGAAGAACCGCAGAATGGTCAACCGATTCTACGCGCTGCTCGCCGATTGGATCAAGGACAATCCCCCGTCCAAGCCGCGACTTGCAAGCGCCTACGGGCAGATCGAAATGGGATTCAGGATGCTCACGATGTCGTGTGCCCTGGCCGGTCCCGTCCCCAATAGGAAGCTGCGCAAGACTATTCGCAAATCGCTGTTGGTCCAGGCGACCTACGCACTCCACCATTGGAGCGCTGTGAATAATGCGTCGTTCCATGAGGCCTCCGGGATCTTCGCTGCTGGGTGCGCGCTCGGGAGTTCCCAACTCAGGTCCAGCGGAGGCAAGCGCATGGCAATCATCACCAAGGCGATGGTTGAGGCAGATGGCTCGGTTCGTGAGGGCTCCATCTGGTACGCCCGGAATACCTATATTTGGACCCAACAGGAGATCGCGCGCATACGGGCTTGTGGAGCCCGAGTACCGGCTGTCTTGAACAGGTCAATGCAAATACCGGAATTCTTGGCCTACGGCGTGAGGCCCGATGGCCGGTGGGAAGCACTCGGAGACTCTGTTCCGTCTAGAGCTGCTGCCCCGCTCGCAAGCACTAGTGCAGGATTGTCGTACGCAGCCACGCAAGGAACTCAGGGAACCTCACCGAAAGCTGTGTATCGCAGATTCAATGCGGGCTTCGTGTTTGGTCGATCCGGCTGGGGTGTGGAACGACCCTTCGCCTCCGAGACCTTTTACTCGATTAGGACCGGGCCTGGTCCAGGCGTGGAGTACCACGCGCACAACGATCAGGGAGCGGTGACCGTCTATGCCAACGGCCGTCAATTGCTGTTTGACACCGGGCAATATCGGTATACACACAATGCTGCGGCAAGTTTTGTTCGATCCCGTCAGGCACACAATATGGTGACAATTCCAGGCTTGAGGGCTGGGTCGGCGGCGCCAACAATAGACAGGTCGTTGAGTACGCCAGAGGGCGATTTCACATCGTTGACTGATCGCTCCTACCGAGGACAGCGCCTGCGACGGAGTATTTGGTATGACAGGGTTGGTCAGTTTTTCGTGGTCATGGACGACGTCGCCACAAGCAAAGCTCGTTGGTCATACGTCAACTGGAATCTCGGAAGAGACAGGACTGTCACGAAGTATCCAACATCGATCATCGTCCCAAAACCAATCCCGATACCGACAGGTACGCCAACACCGGTGCCCGTGGATCCGCAGCAAGGCGATACTCCGACTCCTGACCCCTCCCCTACTGTCGATCATTGGGCAGGGTTCGTGCGAGGCACTGTCATCTCCACGTCAGGGCCGGGGGCTGACGCGTCACTGATTAGCGTCGGTAACACTCCAAGGGTCTCGGTTGCCTCCGGTAGACGAGATTCTTATCGGGGCTGGAATTCGTCGAAGTACGGCGAGCTCGTGCCTTCACCTTCTGTGCACATAGCGCTCCAAGGTAAGTCGTCAAGATTCGTGACGGTAGTTATACCTCGAGCAGTAGGTGTGACCACGAAGTCGGTTAGCGCGCGAGCCAAGGTCACTGGTTCGGGGGCTTTAGTGCACGTCACAAATGGGGGCGCGGAGTACTTGCTTTCCCTTACCAGTTCGGGTGTTGTGCGGATACCTATCCCCGGTGCTCTAGGCTCGACTTCGTGATCGATGCCACTCATCCCTACCTGGCCGGCGATCACCCCATAGCGTTAGCGCACCGTGGCGGCAGTCGTGAGGCGCCCGAGAACTCTCTCGCTGCATTTTCCCATGCCGTTGACCTGGGTTTCAAATACTTGGAACTAGACGTGCGCGCCACCTCCGATGGTCGCGTGATGGTATTTCACGACGCCACGCTGAATCGGGTGACTGATGGTTTTGGCCGGATCAGTGCGCTGCCCTACTCAGAAGTGCGAAAGGCCAAAATCGCAGGCAAGGACCGCGTTTTGAGCCTTGAGGAATTGAGCGAGCGATTCCCAGAAGCCAATTTCAATATCGACGTCAAAGACGATTCGACTGTGGAGCCATTCTTGCGGACTGTGCGCGCATTGGGGATTGGTACCCGAATGTGCGTTGGTTCCTTCTCGGCACAGCGCATACGCCATCTGCGTGCCGAACTAGGCCCCGAAGTAGTCACGAGCCTGGCACCTCCTGAGGTTGGAGTATTGGTCGCTGCGGCTCGACTCGGTCCGTTGACTCGGCTGGCGAATGTGGCGCTACCAAGTGGACTGCACTGTGCACAGGTGCCACAGAGTCAAAACGGCATCCCGATCGTTACCCGCGGATTCATCGCAGCTGCGCATCGTTTCGGCTTTGCTGTGCATGTCTGGACGGTGGACGAACAACCCGAAATGGACAGGCTTCTCGACCTCGGCATCGATGGGATTGTGACCGATAGGCCGACCCTCTTGCGTGCGGTTATGAAGGCTCGCGGATACTGGTAAGTAAATGTTGGCGATCAGCCGAATTTGGCTCAATCTGTGCTCCGCAGCGGTCGATCAGGTAGATGACAAACGATTGCACTTAAGAAGCAGTGAATTTGTGAATCTATTTGATGCCGGTGGGCACCAGAAAGCCTAGCAATGCGTCCTAGACGTGACCAATCTGTGGAAATAAGTCGCACGAATGTGTGTGAGACCACAGCAAACGGGGAAGAACAGACGTAAAGGGAGTGTTCTTGTAGGTGGTTCTCACGAATCGCTGCAGAACTCAACCAACGTTTGCGAGTGGCCTTTGTTGGCCCGAGAGGTGGCTGGAATGAGTGACGGAGCATTGCGCGGTTCGCGGCTTGGAGCGACGAGCTACGAGACCGACAATCACGTTGAATTCGCCCCAAGGCAACCAGTTTCGTATGACTGCCCCCAGGGACATGTGACGACGATGCCGTTCTCGCTTGAGGCAGAGATTCCACTCACGTGGGAATGTCGCTGCGGCAGCGAGGCGCTTTTGCGCGATGGTGACACACCTGAACCGAAGGTCGTCAAGCACCAGCGCACCCACTGGGACATGTTGTTGGAGCGTCGATCCACCGCTGACCTTGAGGTACTGCTCAAGGAGCGACTTGATCTTCTTCGCACCGATCAGGCCACGACAAGTGCCGGTCGCCCAAGCGCACCGAGGCGTCGCAAGACCGCCTAAATTACCAGCCTTGCTTGTTCTTGGCTTTCGTATTCTTGATCCGACGACGACCTGCCTTGCGCATCCGCTCGCGGAAGCCCCAAACGGTGACCATCCATAACGCCTCAGACACGATTGAGCCGTTCATCTTGCTGTCGCCAATCTCGCGTTCGTGGAACTCGATAGGGACTTCTGTGACCTTGAGCCCAGCTTGGATGACTCGGTACGCCAAATCGACCTGGAAAATGTAGCCGGCGCTGCCGACACCATCGAGGTCGAGAGTCCGAAGGGTCGTTGCACGGAAAGCTCGGTAGCCTCCGGTCGCATCCCGTAGGGGCATGCCGAGGGCCTTGCGGGTGTACCAGTTACCTCCGCGGGAGAGGAATTCTCGCGACTTGGGCCAGTTGACGACCGAACCACCCTCGATCCATCGCGAGCCCAGAACGAGATCTGATTCGCGCAGACCATCGAGCAAGAGATCGAGCTGCTCAGGTCGGTGGCTGCCATCTGCATCCATCTCGACCATGACGTCGTAGCCGTTGTCCAATGCCCACTGGAAACCAGCGAGGTAGGCAGCACCTAGGCCCTCTTTGCCGAGGCGGTGCAGCACGTGAACGTGGTCATCTTGGTCTGCGATCAAGTCAGCGACCTTGCCCGTGCCATCGGGGCTGTTGTCATCGGCGACCAGGACGTGAACTTCGGGCAATGCTGCGCGTACGCGGGAGATAATCCGCTCGACGTTGCCGCGCTCGTTGTAAGTGGGGATGATCGTAAGGATTCGCCCTAGGTCAGCGAACCGGGGCTGACTTTCAACTGGTGTGGCGTAGTCGAGGTCTTCGGCGGTGATCAGTACGAAGTCTGGCGCCTCGACATGAGTCACCTCTTTGTCACCTTCGGTGAGGTCACCTTCGTCGACCGCATGTTTGTGAGTCGTTGTCTCAGGTTCAACCTCAACGGCGGACGCTTCTGGCGGGGCAAAGGATTCCGGGTGTGCGCTCAGTGGAGGTGTCGGGGTACTTAACTTTCCTGGTGAACTCGTTGCTGAGACGCTGCCTTGGTCTTGGCCTTGGTCCACCGATTCAACCTCGGGGGGAGCAAAATTCTCCGGGTTAGCGCTGCTGGTCGGCGCCGGCGCATCGGGGTGAGGAAAGCGCACCGTGTTCGGCGATTCCGGAGGTGTCGTGGACGGCGCTGTTGATCGCGCCGGGGCAGGCGCAGGCTTGGACCTGGCAACTCGAACAGACTCGGCTAGGCGTGCGGCATTGTCCGATACCGGTTGGTCGTCGTCGCCTCCATTACTCACGTCCAAGACCCTAGTGGGAGTCTGTGCCTTCTCGCGCGTGTCGCCACCCGAGTGCGCCTAGATGTTTGCCGATCCCAAGCATCAGCGCCACCAGTCCGATTGCGGCCAGGATGAACTCTGGCCAGTCCTTCACATGATCGGCGACTGTCAAACTGTCCCTCAGTGGTACGTCAGCTACTAAGTTCGCCTGCGCAAGCAGGGGGGCTTGGGAAACAACGTCCCCAGCTGGGTTGACTATCGCGCTAATGCCGCTAGTAGCCGCGACTAAGACCGAGCGGCCATGTTCGATGGCGCGAAGGCGGGCCATCGCGAATTGCTGCTCTGGCTGGGAAGACCCACCAAGGCCAGCCCGGGAGTAGGTCGCGTTGTTTGTTTGAACTGTGATGGCCCTTGCCCCTGCCAGGGTCACATTTCGGGTAATGGCGTCATCTGCCACTTCGAAGCAGATGACGTCGCCGACTCGCGCCGGACCAACCTGCAAGACTCCCGGGTGTGTGCCGGGTTCGAAGTCAAACGGCACGCGGCTGTAACGCTTGATGACTTTGGTGACGACCGAGCGATACGGGATGTACTCACCGAACGGCACCGGGTGCTGCTTGACGTAGAACGACCCTGGGCCCGTCCGTGGGTTCCACACGATCCCGATGTTCCAGAGCTTGTTTGGATCGTTCGGCGAGCGAGTCACCCCGCCGACCAGGATTGGGGCATCAATTGCCCGCGCAGCTGCGGAGATGGCATCCCCTGCCTGCCGACTCGTCAAAGGATCCAAATCGCTCGAGTTTTCCGGCCAGATGACGGCTTCAGGTCGCGCGACCTTGCCCGCCGAGGCTTGTCCGGCCAACTCGACAGTCGCGATGACGTGATTGTTCAGCACCGCTGCTCGCTGGGTTCCCACGTCGAGACCAGTCCGTGGAACACTGCCCTGCACAACCGCCATGGTCGCCCTAGCTGGCCCCTGATTTGTTTGCCCCGCGGTTGGTGTGGGAACCGCCAGGCCTAGGCATCCGACGGTGATGACCAGCGTGCCCGCGCCCAGCAGCACGCGGCTACTCGCGATTTTGCGATTGATCACTGCGTAGGCCAGCAGTGCACCGGCCAATGCACAGGCAAAGGACACCAGAGGCGCTCCCCCGAGCGCAGCAAGGCCTGCAGTTGGAGCGCTCGGCTGGCTGAAGGCCCACCGTCCCCAACCGAACCCTCCCCACGGAATTCGCGTCCTCAATGCCTCGGACAGGATCCAGATGCAGGACACCCACAGGGGCCAAAGTGGCAGCTTTCCCACCGCCCAGCAGGCCATCGCGGTCAGGGTGAACCACGAAGCGCAGAACAGGCTGAGGGCGACCCAGGCGTCGGGGCCTAGCGTGGTGATCCAGATCAGGAGAATGCCGAAGAAGATGAGCCCGCACAGCGAGCCCCACAAGGCCGCACCGCGCAGGCGCGGGGTGACGCTGAGATAGGTGAAGCCCGCAATGCCAACAGGGGCTAGGGGCCAGAAGCCGAATGGCGGAAACGCCGCAGCCATCGCCAAGCCAGTGACGATAACCACAGCTAAGCGCTGCCCTCGACGACGATTCACCCCCTGATCCTGCCAGGATGGGCGGATGAACCCCGATGCGCTCCTAGCTTCGGGCTCGACTCTGGCTCAGCCGTTGATCGAGTTCGGGTTCTTGATGCTGGGTTTAGGCATCCTCGCTCGGGTCGCTGCGAAGTTCGGTTTCTCCCCAGTCCCCCTGTATTTGCTGGTTGGACTGGCTTTCGGCGAGGGCGGGATCGCACCCCTTGGCGTGAACCAATCTTTTGTCCGCGTCGCCGCCGAGATTGGTGCGGTTCTGCTTCTTTTGATGCTCGGTCTGGAGTACTCAGGTGATGAGTTGCTCGGCACCGTAAAGCAGCAGTGGCGGGCAGGGTTGTTGGACATCGTCTTGAACAGCCTTCCCGGGGTTATCTGCGGGCTGCTACTTGGCTGGGGTGTGTTGGGAGCCGTCGCGCTCGGCGGAATTACGTATATCTCGAGCTCAGGAATCGTTGCGCAGGTCGTACGGGACTTGGGCTGGAAGCGCAAGCCAGAGGTCCGTGGTGTGGTGGGACTTCTCATCGTGGAAGACATCGTGATGGCTCCCTACCTGCCTATCGTCACTGCATTGGCCGTCGGTGCCGGGGTGCTCGGCGGGCTCATCAGCGTCGGGGTTGCGCTTCTAGTTGTCGCGATCGTGTTGTTCTTGGCTGTTCGCAAGCGCACGATGGCGAACAAACTGCTGGATGCCAATCAGCCACTGGCACTGCTTCTCACACTCTTCGGCGCGGCGGTGGCGGTTGCCGGTGTTGCGTTGTACTTCGGGTTCTCCTCGGCTGTAGCAGCGTTCCTCGTCGGGCTACTGTTTACCGACGAAGTAGCGTTAGCGGCCCGAAAAGGGCTAGCTCCGTTGCGGGATCTCTTCGCTGCTGTGTTTTTCGTGTTCCTGGGCTTGAACACAGATCCTGGAGATATTCCTGGGGTCTGGTGGGTAGCGCTAGGCCTAGCAGCCGCAGGAATTGCTACGAAGATGATCACAGGCCGGATCGTTGCTGGACATGCTGGATCGCATTCGCGAGGGCCTTGGCGCGCGGGTGCTCTACTTTCGGCTCGCGGTGAATTCAGCGTCGTGATTGCCGGAATTGTGGCTGTAGGACCGAACTCACCACCCACCCTATTGGCATTGACCACGACGTACGTGTTGATCACTGCAATCGCCGGGCCGGTCATGGCTCGGCTGGTCGAACCGGTCATGAATTGGCGTGAGCGCACGTCTAGGGGTGCTGGTAAAGGTGCTGTCACCTGACCTCATGGCAGGGGTTTAGCTGTTGGTTTTGTCGAGGTGGCGCGCTTGGTCGCGACTCGTGTGCCTCGATCATGACCGAGAACTTTCTGGAGATGGGGGTGGGCCCGGAGCGCCTAGCAGCGGACGCTGAGGCAGGCGACCGTGCCCGCAGGTGGGCGAGAAGGATGGTCCGGCCCTGGGGCGGGCAGTCAGGCCGGGTGCGGCGTGCGGTGTGGCTCGCTGTCGAGGCTGGTTGCCAAGGTCGTCGGCGATGCGGTGCGCCGGGGCCAGGTCCAGGCGGAGCGCAGGACGAAGGCTAGGAGCAACACTTCGAGTCCGATGGAGAGGCCGTAGAAGTAGAGGTAGGACGAGGACTCCCCATCCGCGTTGAACACCGTGACGGGGATGTAGAGCGTTGCTACGACCAGGTTGACGATCCGATTGACCCGGGCGGGCAGTGTCGTGGAGAGCAGGACCATGAGGATCGGGATGGCCATGAGTGTGAGCGCAATTGAGATAAAGGTTGGACCGATTTTGAAGTCGTGGACGTTTCCGGCCAGCAGGTTGTCGATGAAGCCGGGCTTGTACAGGGCGAAGTAGTCGACGTAGATGTAGAGGAACATGAAGCTGGTCCATGCGGCTGCGAGCTTCAACTGCACGGGGACGTGCATGGTCTCCAGCGGGCTGACTGAATCCTTGGGCGTTCTCATCTGATTGCTCCTTGGCTTGATTGGGTTAGTGTTTCCACTTTCACCGATGCCGGTGGCTCGCACATCAGCCCGCAGCCCACGAAACTTCCGTGAGATCGAGGGTGCGACCCACACGGTTGAGGTTGTCAACCCGCTGTGTGGTGACCAGCTGACGCTCTACCTGCAAGTCGCCGACGATGCCGTCACCGACATTGCCTTCGAGGGCGCCGGATGCGCCATTTCGCAAGCCTCCGCATCGCTGATGACCATGGCTGTGAAGGGTTTGCCACAAGAAGAGGCCCTCGCCCTTTTCGGTCGTGTCCACACAATGCTCACCACCGAATCCCGGGGCGATGCGCCACCGGCCGACGTCGGCAAACTCGCCGCGCTTGCAGGCGTCTGGGAATACCCGATGCGAGTCAAATGCGCCACCTTGGCCTGGCAGGCGCTTCGTAGCGCCCTGGAAACCAGTGCCATGGAAAGTAGTGTCAGCGAGGACACCAGTCACCAGGACAGGACGGAGTAGACAACCATGTACTCAGGCGGATACCAGACAATTGAACTAACACAGGACTGCCAAGCGACGGTGATCCCAGGTGGGGAGCCGATACTGCTCACGAGTGGCGAGACGGTCGTCGTGACACAGACCCTCGGCGACAGCGTCACAGTCCAAACCGACATGGGATACCTCGTGCGGATCAGCGCTGCGGACACCGCCGCGCTCGGACTGAGCGACCCTGCGGCCAAAGTAAAGGTGGCTGATGGGGCGCCGTTCGAACTGGAGCAGGTAATCGAACAGCTCAAAAACGTCTTCGACCCGGAGATCCCCATCAATGTTGTGGATCTGGGACTTATCTATCTCTGCCAAGCCGAGCCACTCGACGACGGCACCCACCGGGTCGAGATCGAAATGTCCATGACGGCTCCGGGCTGCGGTATGGGTGACGTGCTCAAAGAAGACGCCCGAACCGCGGCCCAATCGGTTCCCGGTGTCAGCCGCGTCGACGTCGAGCTCGTCTGGGACCCGCCGTGGGGCCAAGACCGGATGTCCGAGGCCGCCCGGCTCCAACTGGGGATGTACTAACCGGGTCAGTCTTATGACCTACGACCACATTTTCGCCTGCCTGCCGATTCCACGCGAGCGAGGCCTCGGTGTCAACCTCACGGACGTTGCGTGATCAGCCGGTGCAGTGGCTGCCCAGTGAGATCCGCGATCGTCTCGAAGTCTGCGTCGACGTGTAGGACCGTCAATCCGGCTATCTCAGCTACGGCGGCGACGAGGAGGTCTGGAATCGACGGACCTCTGTGTAGTCCATTGTCAGCCAACAACTGCTGGACTTCCATGGCGCGATATTCCATAGCGGGAGTCAAAAGCTCTAGCGGCATTTGAGAGATAGGAGGGCACGTCGTTTCCGTGCGAAGTGACGCACCGGATCGTGCCGAATAGCCAATTTCCAATCGAGTCACGCTGGCTACTCTCAGCAGGCCGCGGTCGATTCGATCGACCCAGTCAAGTGCCTCGGGGGCCAGATGCAGTCTGGCAAAGGCCGACTTATCTACGAGCCATTCGGTCACCGCCAGGCTCGCTCTATGACCTCGTCGTCGAGCAAATCAGCTAACGCCGCGGCCGAGCGCTGCAGGTCCGCTTGCGTTGTAGGTTCAGCAGGTGCGGCAAAATCCGCGACGAGGCGACGGCGAAGAAGTTCTTGCCTGGAAACACCCAGTTGCCGTGCGCGTTCGTCAAGATTGCGCAGAACCTCATCCGGGATGTCACGAACCAGTAGATCTCTCATCAGATCAACCTCCTGATATCAAACGATAGCAGATTGTGGAATCTGGCGGCCAACGCAACGCTGGTCTGGTTTTGTTCTCGGATTGAGGGTATCTCTTGGTGTTAGGAGGAGGCTGTGGGTCGGGTCCATTCGGCACGCAGTCGTGCGGCTATTGACGTGGCTGTCCAGTTTCCGGATCCGTGAATGGCGCGAAACAGTGCCTCAAAAGTGTGAGTGGCGGCCCTGCCAACAAACGCCCGTTTGTCGTCAGTGCAGAAGGAGTTGGGATGGCGAACACCTTCGGATACGCCTGCTAGAGGCGTCGGCCCTTTTGCTAGAGCCCGCCGCCGTAGAACCCGAGCAGTGCGGGGACGGGTTGCACGACGGTGCTGATGTTCGCCGCAGTGACTAACGCGAACAGCGCAGCGGTCGACACGAAGGCGAAGCTTGCCGACGCGAGGACTCGGCGCTTGCGGCGGTCAGTGCGAGCGGTGGCCCGTCGCTTGCGCCACACCACGAAGGTCGCTGCGAGCAATCCAATGACAGTTACAGCCCCAACCACCGACATCGCTACGTGGTAAACGACGAAGTCATGCAGCAGCGCATCCGCGGCGGCGGAACTCACGCCGCCAGCCAAATCGCCGGAGACGCCCTCAATCGCAACGGCTAGGGCGGGCTCCGAAGACACCGGAGGCAACAGGCCCATGGCGGAGGTCCACGGTGCGATCGCACCTTGAATGTTCGCCGTCAGAATCAGCAGCGCTAGGAACGCGAACGCTGCCTGCGTCAGGCCAGCGACACCCAGCAACAACCGCCGACCCAAGCTGTCCGAGCGCACGTACCTTCGCCAAATTGCCAAGCCCAGCGGTACCAGTACTGCCAGCAGTGCTGCCGCGAGTAGTGCTTTCACGATATGGAACCGAGCCCAGAAGTCGACCGCAGCCGCCAGCTGTGGATTAAGCACACTGCTGCCCGACGACCCGCTGCCCGAAGCCCAGAGCTGCACGAACCCGGCACCCATCGACTCGCTGAGCACGCTCACGTCGGGATAACCGCCGCTTGGCCACGCAGCCAGTCGAAACGGTGCGAAGAAAACGGCCACAATCAGGGAAGCGGACGCAACGAGAGTCCAGCCGATCTCGGCTCGCATCGGCTGGCGACGTCGTAGCTCTGCTGGCTGTAGGTCGGCTGATTGCGCCACGGGGCTCCTTATTCGGTCGCTGAGTGCGTCGCGAGCGACGATCTTCGCACGGCCCCACCTAGCGTCCGTAGGTTGTACCGTCCGCGAGCGCAGCCATGGCGCGTGCATATTCTGGTCCCAATCCGCATCGACGTGCTCGTGTCAGGCTGGTGAAATGAACAGTGACGCCGTATCAGGCCGGGTGCGGCGTGCGGTGTGGCTCGCTGTCGAGGTTAGCTGCCATGGTCGCCGGCGATGTGGTGCGGCGGGGCCAGGTCCAGGCGGAGCGCAGGATGAAGGCCAGGAGCAGCACCTCGAGTCCGATGGAGAGGCCGTAGAAGTAGAGGTAGGACGAGGACTCCCCATCCGCGTTGAACACCGTGACGGGGATGTAGAG